>ERZ808046.1021-NODE-1021-length-15167-cov-3.180517_pt1 | contig 15167 bp, 9 predicted proteins | sample MGYA00380196_ERZ808046 | MGnify/ENA primary metagenome ERZ808046 (study PRJEB31490, sample SAMN06133421) | mouse gut metagenome | isolation source: Z6_2 | host: mice | place: China: Chengdu | collected 2015-05 ...
CGATCTGCCTTAACTTCTTCCCCCTTACATCCCCTGCCGCATAAAGCCCCGGCATACTGGTGGCGCAATCCTCACCGGCGATCAGATATCCTTTTTCATTGCACTTTGCAAGGTCTTGAAACACTTCCCCTGCCGGGATGATGCCTACTGCCACAAATACCCCTTGCAGGATAAGCTCTTTTGTTTCCCCTGTCTTTACGTTCTTGACGGATAAAGACTCCACCTGCTCTTTTCCGTTTATTTTTTCCACCACGGTATCCCAGACGATCTCCACATTCGGAAGGGCCATCACTTCTTTTTGAAGTACTGCCGCTGCCCTTAACTCATCCCTTCTATGGATCAGGTATACTTTTTCACAGCTCCTTGCAAGGAAGATGGCATCCTCCACGGCCACATCGCCGCCCCCTACCACTGCCGTCACTTTTCCCCTGAAAAAAGCTCCGTCGCAGGTTGCGCAGTAAGATACCCCCATGCCTGCCAATTCCGCTTCCCCTTCCACATTTAATTTCGCATGGGAAGCGCCGGTTGCCGCAAGCACTGTTCTGGCCCTTATTTCTCCCTGGTCGGTGGTCAGCAAAAATCCCTGATCCTTTTTCGATCTTGCATCTACGGATGCCGCCGAAAGCTCTGCCTTCTCCTCCCATGCCCCGATGCTTTCCACCGAAATAAGGGAAGCTTCCTTAAACTCGCACCCCAGCTTATCCGCATGTTCCCTGAACTTCATGCCAAGTTCAAAACCATTGATGCCGGGAAGGCCCGGATAATTATCTACCTCATACGTATTCAACACCTGACCACCACTCATCATCTCTTTTTCCAACACCAGCGTATTCAGTTTTGCTCGCTGGGCATAGATAGCAGCCGCCAAGCCAGCCGGACCCGAACCAATAATTACCACATCATATTGTTCTGTCATTCTCATGCTCCATTCTATTTCTTTATTTCCATCATCTAATTTATTTTTCTGATAAGTATAACATAAGTTTTTTTAAAGATATATACTCTTCTTAAAATTGTAATAGTTTTGTAAAATGTCAAGTCTCTTCTGCTGCTTTTATCAGATCTTCAATTATCAGTAATCCAATCGGCCCCAAAAAAAGCCCCGCTATTCCAAACAGCTGCAGACCAACATACATGGAAATCAAAGTTTCTAGAGATGTGAGTCCTACTCGGCTCCCCATAAGCTTTGCCTCCAGAAGCTCTCGCATAAAATAACAGATCAGATATAGCGCTAAAAGGATCAAACCCTCCCCCCAGTTTTTGCCAAAAAAGCAGAGAATCGCCCAGGGAATCAATATCGTACCTGTACCAAATATTGGCAAGGCATCCAAAATCCCGATCCCGATTCCCATTAGAAGATAATAAGGATTTTTTAAAATCCAAAGACCAGCCATACAGATCAAGGTGGTCAAAACCATAATAATTCCCTGAGTTTTCAGATAAGCATTAGCAACGATAGCCAACCTGTGAGCAATCAATATAAATTCTTTTTGAAACAAAGACTCCTTACAACGCCGTTTCCACAGATCCATTTCTTCCAGGATCAGCCCCACAGAGACTAACAGAATAACAGAAACCACAAAAACCTTGATTCCATACTGAAAAATCGTCACAGAGTTTACCATCAGATAAGGCATTGCCGTTTGTTTCAGGCTATCCATCAAGCCCTGCAACATTTCCCGCATCAATAATACCAAACAATCCGCTGGCAAACAAAAACATGTTTCCACCTGATGACACATACCTGTCAGCCATGCATCCAACATGGACACCCATATTGGTATCTGCTCCAAAAACATGCCTGCTTCCAGACACAGCTTGCGCCCACCAAAATAAAGCATCATGGTTAATATAAATAGGATAAGTAAAAGCTCAACTACACCGATTATGCCGGCCGGGATAAACAACACTTTTTTCTTACCCCGCATATATAAAGTAATCCGACTATGCCGGGCCAGCCAAAAGGCTGACGGTCGCAACAGTAGCGCCAGCCCCCATGCCAATAAAAAGGGAATTACAAGTGGCAGCAAATAACGAGAAACTCCATAAACTGCTCCTGTAATTCCCAAAATTAATAAAATTCTCTTCAGTTTCTTATACGGTTTACCCATGGACTCACCTATTTCTGTTTTGTACTTCTTTTGTACACAGAATATTCTGTCCAACAGGCAATCAAATATTCAGGGATAAACTGGTTACTATCCGGCCCACAAAAAACTGGCATGACCAGGCATCAGTCTTTCGTTTCCTCTTCCCCTTTTACCAGTTTTAACCAATAAAAACTATGACCATCCACAGACACTCCAGACGCTAACAGCTCCTTACCTGTCAGCAAGTCATGATACGGTCCGTCTTTTTCATCAATCCAGGCAATCCGAGACTCATCGCTAAAATTGAAAAGCCCTATCAACTTACCATCTTTATTCTCCCGCACCAGGCCCAAAATAGCATCATCCCAAGTCTCCAGGGTCCGGAAATTGGCCGAAGCGTCAAATACCTTCTCTGCCGCCCGCAATTCCTCCAGCTTTGCCAGTGAGTGAAACAAACGACTCTGGACTGTCTCTGGCTTATCAATATTTTCTACCAGCTCCCACTGAAATTTTCCACGATGAAGGTATCGGGAATCCGGTGCTTTATTGGGATCTTCTTTATAAGTATAGTCATTGACCTGTCCGATCTCATCCCCACTATAAAGCATGGGTATTCCGGATAGGAATAGCATATAGGCATGAAGCATTACATCCATTTGAATCGCCGCGCTCATTGCTGTCTCATCTTGCTCAAAACCTGCCTTTTCCACACCGCACATGGACGCTGTTGTCGCACAAAAACGGGCATCACCAGTCACCAAATCTTCATTATACAATTCACCGCGGCTGACGCTTCCATCCCATCTACCGGTAAAATAATCATTCAGATATTTCTTGTGAGGAACCTGAATCATCCCCCAATCCTCAAGAAGTGGGTAATCCAGCCCCCATCCGATATCATCATGACACCGCAAATAATTCAAAAACGTATAGTCAGAAGGCAAACTGCTGATAATTTCCATCTGTCGCTTTAGCAGACGTGCATCTTTTGTTGCCACGGTATGCCATGTGGTAGCCATCGTCGTCACATTATATAGCATATGGCATTCTGGCTTTTCTACCGTTCCAAAATAAGGCGCCACTTTGTCTGGTTCCATCACTACCTCACCCAACAACACAATGCCAGGACACACAATCTCTCCAATCATTCTCATCATTCTTACAATCGTATGTACCTGCGGCAGGTTTCGGCAATTCGTACCAATCTGTTTCCAGATATAGGGTACTGCATCAATCCGCAAAACATCAATTCCCTGATTGGCCAGATACAAAAAATTGTAAGTCATTTCATTAAACACCACTGGATTGCGGTAATTTAAGTCCCATTGATAGGGATAAAAAGTCGTCATGACAAATTCCTGGCGTTCTGGTAACCAGGTAAAATTTCCTGGCGCTGTAGTGGGAAAAACTTGAGGTACGGTTTTCTCATACATCGCCGGCATGGAATAATTGTCAAAAAAGAAATATCGATCCTGGTACTCCTTCTCCCCTGCACGAGCACGCTTTGCCCACTCATGATCCTCTGAAGTATGGTTCATGACAAAGTCCAGACATAAACTGATATTTTGTTCATGACACTCTGACGCCAACTTTTCCAAGTCTTCCATTGTACCTAACTTTTGTTGTACCTTGCGGAAGTCCGCCACCGCGTAACCACCGTCAGAGCGTCCTTCCACGGTATCTAAAAGCGGCATCAGATGAACATAATTCACATGGCAGCGCTTGATATAATCCAACTTCTCTCGCACCCCGTTCAGGGTTTTGGCAAACTGATCCACATACAACATCATGCCCAACATTCCGTTTTTTCGATACCAATCCGGCTGCTTTTCTCTCGTCTGATCCAATTTTTTTAGAGTCGGCTTACGCTCTTGATAAAATTGTTCCAAATGTTTCAGCAAATCATCGAAATGCTCTTGGCTATCATACAACTCCATATACAGCCATTTCAGTTCATCCAGATGGCGAGCCAGACGCTGCTGGTAGAGAGAAACATTCTTATCTACCCGCTCTTTTTTCTCGGTCACACCAACCTTTTTCGTTTTTTCGGATATCTCTGCTTTCTTCATTTTTTCGACTTTTTCTACTTTCTCCATTGCATTGCACCCCTTTGGTTTTTATGCGCATTTTTCAAATTTTATGATAGCATTTATTTTGGGGATCGTAAAGGGTAAAGACGCGGTATCGATATGGTAAAATCGTTAAAAAATACGGAATATTCTTTCCTCTGGCATACGAGAAAAATTCATAATTTTTCCTGTGATAGGGTGGGAAAAAGTAAGGCGATAAGCAGAAAGAGCAATATTATCCGAATCTCTTCGCATTTCGGCACAATCCAGATTATATTTTCTGTCTCCCCACAGGGGAAGGCCATGCCCGGACATTTGGACGCGAATCTGATGATGACGGCCAGTCAGCAAACGGATCTCTGCCAGTGTAAGGATAATCCCTGCGGCTGTTTCTTTGCTTTTCAAAACCCGATACTCTAGTTCTGCCCGTTTAGCACCGCTTATCCCCTTATCAACAATCCGAGAAAGATTCGTTTTTGTCTCCTTCAACAAGTAATCCACAAACTTATCCACATTTTTATCCACTTTTCCACAAAGTACAGCCAAATATCTTTTTTCCATGTGTCTTTCTGAAACTTGTCTACTAAGCTCGGCTGCTGACTTTTTATCCTTAGTATATACCATAACGCCACTTACTGGTTTATCTAGTCTGTGGATAACTCCCACATACGGCTCCTTACTATTTGGGGATGAATTGTGGATATATCGCCGCAATTCACTGACCATGTCTGCCTTAAAACCTCTCGAACTCTGAGACTCCATTCCCGATGGCTTCCAGACTACAATAAGATGTCTATCTTCATATAAAATATCCAACTCTGTCCCCTTTCTTTCCGGCTATTTCTAAAAGCGAATGGATAACATATATTTATTTTTGATTCGTCCCTTTTTACTACATATAACATTTTACATCATTTCATCTATTTCCACAATATTTTTTAACTATGACGATATTTATACAACTTGTCGCCAGATTTTTCGAATTATATGTTACAGCCTTCTTGTTTACTTTACTTTTTTTGTAACTAATGTTATGATTTTAAAAAACTGAATACAAAACAATGGAAGAAAGGAAGTCACTTATGTCCCTGAAAGAGAAACGTACTGTACGCATTATCGGAGAAAGGAACATCTGTCTACATCTGAGCAATCCCAGCCATCGAGAACGTATCATAAAAATCGGAAAGGCTCTCTCCTCAGCCACCCGACTGGACATTCTGGACATGCTCAAGAATACTCCCCGCTCCTTACAGGAGATCGCTTCCATCCTGAATATTCCTCTCTCCTCGGCGGCTCTCCACATCAAAACTCTAGAAGAAGCAAAATTAATTGTCACCGAAACACAGCCGGGAATTCGCGGTTCCATGCGAGTCTGTATCTGCAGTATGCAATCCTTCCGGCTGGAAACTTTTGATGCAGAGATTGATTCGGCAAATAAAACTATTTCCCTGGAAATGCCCATTGGCAGCTACTGCAACTGTGATATTCATCCTACTTGCGGACTGGCCAGTGAAAATGGCGCCATTGAAGCCTATGATACCATACAGTCCTTCTATGCCCCAGCCCACACTAACGCTCAGCTAATCTGGTTCAGTAAAGGCTATATAGAATACCGATTTCCCAATATTTGCAATCCGCTGTTGCCTTTAGGTGAAATTTCCTTTTCTATGGAAATTTGCTCGGAAGCACCCGGTTTTCTGGAAAACTGGCCGTCAGATATCACCGTTTTTATTAATGAAGTAGAAGTGGGAACCTTTCACTCTCCCGGAGATTTCGGCGCCCGTCGTGGTCGCTTGACCCCTCCTGTCTGGCCAAATGGAAATACACAATACGGATTTCTAAAAACTTTTTCCGTGCGAGAAAACGGAAGCTTTTTAGACGGAAAACCGGAAAATCCAATGATTAGCCTAAAAGATCTATCGTTGGGAGAAAAGCCCTATATCTCATTAAAAATTGCTGTTTTAGATAATGCCAAAAATGCCGGAGGCGTCAACATTTTCGGTGAAAAGTATGGCGATTATCCCCAAGGCATTATCATGAATCTGACATATTTATAAAAAACAAAAATATACCCTCAGTGAACATGGGGACACTGCAATGTCATTTAGATAAGTAGTGATAAAAGGTACGCCAAGAAAGAGGGGAGAGAAGCAATCGAAAATAGTCTGTGGATTTTGACTTTACAGAGATTTAGAAGTCCTTAAATCCCTGAATTGAGCGTTGAAACGAAAATATACACTGTTTGAGCGGAGCGAGTTTGTATATTTTCGTTTCGATTTTAGCAAAAGTCAGGGGTTTTAGGAATTCTTAATCTCGAAACCGGAAAAAGGAACAGACCATTTTCTCTGGCTTCTCTCCCCTTTTTCTTGGCGTACCCTTTATCACCACTTATCCAAATAACATTAACGCTGAATCAGAATATCCTAAGCCATAGTGAGAAATAATCCCTCTTATTGATTTGCTTGCCGATAAATTTCATAGATATGTTCCTCATCCAAAACCTTAAAGGTTCCAATCGTTCTGCTTCTTTGGAAGGAGCAGCGGTAAGCCAGATCGCGGAGCACATCATCACTTTGGATACCGATATCCGTATTTTCCCCAAAGCAGACCGGCATTCCGAGTTCGGAAAAATAGGCCACGGTAGCCCGAATTCCGGCCAGGGCCAGAGCGTTCTCGTCCTTATCTTGCAGTCCCCAGACATTCCTCGCAAATCGTGCGAAACGGGCGGGCTTTGTTGGATAGACAGCCAGAGCCCAAAAACCCCATACGGTAGACAGGGAAGCCCCGTGAGCAGTGCCAAACATGGCGGACAATTCATGGCCAAGCTGATGGACAGCGAAATCGCCGGGGCCGCCAAGACCGGTCAGACCGTTGTGGGAAAGAGAGCCAGCCCACATCAGTTCGCTCATGGCATCATAATCCTGGGAGTTTTGGATAGCGATGCGTCCTTTGGCAATCACGGTGCGTAAAAGCGCTTCGGCAATCGCGTCGGTTAGTTCATTGTCAATGGGATTAAAATAACGGTCGAGCGTGTGCATCATGATATCGGTTACGCCACAAGCCACCTGATAGAGGGGAAGCGTATAGGTCAACTCCGGATTCATGATGGCGAATCGGGGGCGATTGAGATCCGAGCTGAGTCCCCGTTTGCTGCCGGTGGCAGCATTGGTGAGAACGGAGGAATTGCTGGTTTCGCTGCCGGCTGCTGGTATGGTAAGGATTGCTCCGACGGGCAGTGCATGAGTGGGAATCTCTTTGCGACACCAGAAGTTCCAGACATCTGTCTTTGCGTTGGCGCAGCCGATGGCAATCGCTTTCGCGGTATCAATGGCAGAGCCACCACCGATTCCAAGGATAAAATCTGCTGAAAAATCCAGTCCTAACCGTATTCCTTCTCTGACATGTTCAAGGGTAGGATTGGGCATTGCGCCGCCGAATTCCTCACAGGGCAGTCCATCGTCCTCAAGAATCTGACGAACTTGTTTTAAAAGGCCGCTGCGGACGACACTGCCTCCTCCATAGACGAGCAAAATGCGGCTGCCACCGTATTTGCGGATATATTCGGCGGTCTGATTCTGAGTATCTTTACCAAAAACAACCTCTGTAGGAGACAGATAAGTAAATGATTGCATAATTGATTCCTCCTCATTTGTGAAAAATTCTTGAAATATTTCCTTGTCCATTGAGGGTAGTATAGCATAAATTAGAATCAGATACCAGAGCGAAATATTGTTTAGGAAGACAGCCTTAGAAAGAGGAAGAAGAGAGCGATGAGAAGAGGAAAGCTGACGGTTTGGCATTGAAAGGTATTGTTGGCAAAAAGGCAGCTTTGTGGTAAGCTTGTAGAGCAGATGCTATCATCATATCAGATAAGGACGGGAGAGATTGAAAAGAAAACATAGAAAAATAAAATTGATATTGCGTTATTTCCACGGTTCAAAACGCTATTTTCTGTTTGCCATAGCGGCATCGCTGATAACTACGGTTCTAAATGCAGTGACGCCACAGATTTTTCGCTTCAGCATTGATGAGGTGCTGGGGGGAAGCGGGTACGGGTATTTGGAGGAAAATCTCTGGCTTTTATCGCTGGCGATTGTGGGAGTAGCCGTTTTGTCAGGGATTTCCATGTTTGTGAGCCGTACTTGCACGACGCGGGCCGGGGAGAATTTTGCAAAAAATATGAGAGATTCCCTGTTTGCACATGTGCAGAGATTGCCAATGAGTTGGCATGATAAAAATCAGACTGGGGATATCATTCAGCGGTGTACTTCTGATGTGGAGGTGATTCGAAATTTTGTAGTCACCCAGCTTTTGGAGGTGTTTCGCACGGCTTTTTTAATAGGGATTTCGTTTATTGTGATGTTTTCCATGAATCCGGAGTTGGCGTTTGTGGTGCTGCTCTTTGTACCAATTGTAGCTGGTTATTCCGCTATTTTTTATCGTTTGATCGCAAAGCGATTTACAAAGGCGGATGAGGCGGAGGGAGAATTGTCTACAGTGGTGCAGGAAAATGCCACAGGAGTACGGGTAGTGCGTGCTTTTGGGCGGGAACGGTTTGAACTGGACCGTTTTCGTGAGAAAAACGAAGCCTTTGCCCGCATGTGGATTCATCTGGGAACGTTATCCGGACTTTATTGGGGCGTTGGCGATCTGATTACAGGTTTGCAGGTGGTGGCAGTAGTGGCGCTAGGAGCGGCAGCGGCCGTTCATGGAGAGATAACCGTAGGGGAGTTTGTGGCCTTTGCCTCCTATAATACGGTGTTGGTGTGGCCAGTTCGCGGGTTGGGGAGAATTCTTTCGGACATGAGCAAGGCAGGAGTATCGTTTGAACGTGTGGATTATATTATTCATGGAGAGGAAGAGGCATACCAGGATAAAGGACAGAGGCAAAATCCATTTCCGCAGAGCATGGATATCACATTTTCACAAGTTTCTTTTGGCTATGAACCGGGCAAAACGGTATTGGATAATCTTTCTTTCTCGATTCCTCAAGGGCAGATTTTTGGTATTTTGGGTGGTACGGGAAGCGGAAAAACTACGATTGTGCAGCTTTTGACCCGGTTGTATGAACTGGATGCCGAAGAAGATAAAAAAACGACGCCGTGGAAGGGACGCATTGCCATCGGTGGCACGGATATTCGGGATCTGCCGTTGGAATGGCTGCGCCGGAATGTGGGGATGGTGCTTCAAGAACCGTTTTTGTATTCTCGGACGATTCGGGAAAATATAGCGGCTTCTGCTCCTGAAGCTACGATGGAGGAGATTCGAGAGGCGGCCCGCACAGCCTGTATCGATGAGGCGATCTTGAGCTTTGCTGATGGCTATGACACTCTGGTGGGAGAGCGGGGAGTGACTCTGTCCGGCGGCCAGCGACAGCGGGTAGCGATCGCTCGGATGCTTTTGCAGAAGGCGCCAATTATGGTTTTCGATGATTCTCTGTCAGCAGTGGATTCAGAAACGGATTCTAGAATCCGGAAAGCTTTGAAGGAACGGATGAAGGGTTCCACCGTGATCCTGATTTCTCATCGAATCACCACACTGATGGGGGCCGACCAAATCCTGGTACTGAATCAGGGGCGGGCAGAAGAGCTGGGAACCCATGAACAGCTGATTGAAAAGCAGGGGATTTACCGGCAGATTTATGAGATTCAGATGCGTGGAGACGACAGAGAACAGATGCAAAAGGACAGAAAGACCAGAAAAAGAGAGGTGGTGCAGAATGGCAGCATATGAGGAACAGGAATATAAGAAACCTTTCAGCTTCCAGGTTTGGGCAAAAATGCTTCCCTTTTTTAAACCTTATCGTCGGTTTTTTTGCTTACCATGGGATTGAATGTTTTTTTGGCCGCCGTGGATGTGCTGACGACGCTATTTCAGAGCTATGCCATCGACCATTTTATCATGAAAAACACGATGGATGGCTTGCGGCCTTTTGTCGTGCTCTATGTGCTGATGATTGTCGCACAGACGGTGAGTGTATATTTTTCCGTACATGCGGCGACGACGATCGAGATGAATGTGGGGAGGGATCTCAAATGGGCTCAGTTTGAGCATCTGCAGACATTGTCCTTTTCCTATTATAATACAACGCCGGTGGGGTATATCCATGCCCGTGTGATGAGCGATACGCTGCGGATCGCCTCCATGATTGCTTGGGGGCTGGTGGATATGTTCTGGGCGCTTATCTATGTGGTCAGTGTATTTGTTATCATGTTTTTGATGGATGGAAGGTTGGCTTTGATTCTCCTGATGATTATACCGGGGATTGCCTTGCTGACTTTTTATTTTCAGAACCGGATTCTGCATTGGAACCGCAAAGTACGAAAGATAAACGCTCAGATCACCAGTGCTTATAATGAGGGGATCACAGGCGTGAGAACTTCCAAGACGATGGGAATAGAGCCAGATAATGATCGGGAGTTTTTCTGTCAGACATCAAAGATGCACCGTGCTGCCAGCCGTTCGGCAAAGCTGAATGCGATCTATATTCCGCTTATACTCTTCTGCAGTTCCATGGCCTCAGCAATTGTACTGATGAAAGGTGGCAGGATGGTTCAGGAACAAGCAATGCAGTTAGGGACTTTGTCGGTGTTTTTATCTTATGCCGTGATTCTGTTTGAGCCGGTTCAGCAGCTGGCAAGATTGCTTTCTGAGCTGATTTCCTGCCAGGCAAATATCGAGCGGGTCATGGATCTGCTGGAACAGAAGCCAGATGTGGTGGACGAAGAGACGGTGATTGCCAAATATGGGGATGCTTTTCATGCCAAGAAAGAAAATTGGGAACGCATTCAAGGAGATATTGTATTCGAAAATGTGTCATTCCGTTACCCGGACGGCAAGGATTATGTGCTGGAGCATTTTGATTTGCATGTGCCAGCGGGCATGAATGTGGCGATTGTGGGAGAAACGGGTGCGGGTAAGTCCACACTGGTGAATCTTTTGGGGCGTTTTTTTGAACCGACAGAAGGAACAATCCGGATTGATGGCAGGGATTACCGTGAGCGTTCTCAGCTATGGCTGCACAGCCAGATCGGCTATGTGCTGCAGAACCCTCATCTGTTTTCCGGAACTTTGCGGGAGAATATTCGCTATGGTCGTTTGGACGCCACGGATAAAGAGGTGGAGGAAGCGGCCAGAGAAGTGTCGGCCGATGTGGTGGCAGAAAAGCTGGAGAATGGTTATGAGAGCAATGTGGGAGAGAGCGGCGGCAGACTTTCTGTGGGAGAGAAGCAGTTGATCTCTTTTGCCCGGGCGATTCTGGCAAACCCGGCAATTTTTGTGTTGGACGAGGCCACTTCCTCGATTGATACGCAGACCGAGCAGCTGATCCAGAAGGCGATCCAGCACCTTTTGAAAGGTCATACCTCCTTTGTGATTGCCCACCGGCTATCAACAATCCGCCAGTCAGATCTGATATTGGTGGTAAAGGAAGGAAAGATCATAGAGCGTGGAAATCACAGAGAACTGCTAGCGCAAAAAGGGTATTATTATGAGTTGTATTCCCGGCAGTTTGAAGAAGAATCCGCAATGCATGTGTTTGCAAAAAGAACTTAAGAAACCTTATGTTTCTGTATTTTGGGCATTTTCGTTTGCAAGCAAAATCCAGAAACATAAGGTTTTCTAAATTTCTGCAAAAGCATCCGACAGACAAACTGCCATTCCGCTCTTTTACCCAAGGCTGAATATCGCAGGGGGTTAAATGGAATGACGTGGATGCTCGCGCACTTTATTACAGGCTTTGATCAGCTCAGTCAGCATATAGATCTTGTACTTGTTCTCAGAGTAGCCAAGAATCGGAGATACCGAATCTTTACGAGCTACCACATACTTGGCTGGAAGACCAGTCAACACCAGAGCACAGACATCAGCTAGGCAACGTTCGCATTTACATACTCCATACTGCTCCAGATAACTATCCAGATCCTGACGAAGTAATAAAAGCTCCATCACATTGACAAAATGATAATCATCGTGGTTCAGACGCTCGTTAAGCTTGCTCTTGGGCATGATACTGGGAAGGACATCCTTTGTCGATGACGCGACAGGTGCAGGCTCTGGAGCGGTTTCTGTCATCTCCGGGGCAGAGAGGGTATCTGTAGAGTCGTTGTTAGTATCTGTGACAAGAGCGTCCTCAGCAGTCGACTCTTCTTCAGCAGGAAGAGTCTCTCCGGCAGGTTCCGCCGCTTCCGGCGCAGGCTCGAAAGACTGGTCAGACGGTGTTTCCATGGGAGCAGTCGCTGCGTCTGCCGCTTGAGCAGCCGGTGCGGTGGATTCTTCCCCGGAAGTCTGTCCGCTAACGTCAGATTCCAGCTCTTCGGAAAGTTTATTTAAAATCTCCTGGGAGAGCCGGTCATTTCTGCTGCCTTCATCTACGACAGTGACCTTTTTGGGAGAAACGGTGTGAGACTGGACGTCTCCTTTTTTCTCCTGGCCAGCGGCGCCTTCCGGGGAAGCGGCGGTCTCACCGGCGGGGTCATTCGCCTCGCCGGAAGCGCCGTTGGTCAGTAAATCCATTACATGAGATGTTTTATTGGTTTTCTTAGCCATTGTTTGATTCCTCCTTTAAGTGGATCTCCGGTGCGATCTCATCGAGAAACGCCATATAATCCTTAACCGCTGCTGAGCGGGCATTATAAGAAAAGATACTTTCGCCATGTGCCGGAGCCTCGGCAACTGCCACTCCGGAGCGAATCTTGGTATCAAATACTTTGGAATGGATCTGTACAGCAAGTTGCTGTGCCATTTCTAGAACATCACGGGAAAGAAGCGTGCGGGCATTGAAGCGGGTGAGTAGGATGCCAAGAACGTTCAGTCCCGGATTGAAGGTGTCGCGGACTGTCTCAATCGTCTCCTTCAGCTGAGCAAGCCCCACCAGACTGAGAATATCCGAGGCCATGGGGATAATCAAAAAGTCCGAGACCGAGTAGGCATTGACGGTCAGCAGATTCAGCGCCGGCGGGGTATCTATGATAATATAATCGTACTGATCCACGATGGGGGCAATTGCATTCTTTAAAATATATTCACGGCGGGCGGGGATGCTCTCCAAACCACTGCTGCTCAAGGTGATATCCGAGACCAGGAGATCTCCATAATCGCTTTTAAAAAGAGCCTCCTGAACAGGAACTGTACCTTTTAAAACATCCAGAACCGTATAACGGTTATCCATACCGGCGCCAAGACAGAAACCTAAGTTCCCCTGCGGGTCCAGATCAATGCCAAGAACTTTCTTGCCTTTGAGAAAGATTCCGGAGGCGATCGCCGCGGATGTGGTGGTCTTGCCGACCCCGCCCTTCTGGTTGGAAACTGTGATTGTGATAGACAAAACGGTACCTCCAATGTTAAAATAGTAAATGATTAAAATGATTTTTTTAGTTCAGATATTAATTTTATTATAAACCATGTCGATAAATAAGTATAGATTAAAAATGATTTTTTTCAGGGATTTTATTTTCAGATGAGAAACGAGTGGAAGAGAAAGGAGACATAAAAATGGCCAGTGTATCATCAACTAGCAGTCTAGGCAATACATCGTTGAGAGGTTACGGCGGTATGGCATCGGGCATCGACCGTGATGCGCTCATCGAGCAGATGACTGCCGGTACAAATACGAAGATTTGGAATCAGGAGAGCGCGATCACCAAGCTAGAGTGGAAGCAGGAGGCATACAGAAGCATCAGCGATAAAATTTTGGATCTATATGATAATTTTGCCAGTTATACCTCGGTCACCAGTTTGAAAGATCCGAATACTTTTGCCAAGAGCCTGATCAGTGTTCTGGGTAAGGAGGAGTCCACCAGGTTCGTCACCGCTTCCGGAGCTTCGGATCTGGTTGGGAACGTATCGGTGCAGGCCGTGCGTCAGCTGGCTTCCTCTAGCGTGCGGATGTCGGAGAAACGTCAGGATAAGGCTTTGACGATGGCGCTTAAGGAACTGGGCGGCAAGGCGGGAGCCTATTCGAACTTGTCGGGGGCGCAACTGAAGTTTGTGGATGAGAACGGGGAGAAAGCAGGAACGTTCGAGTTTGCCAACAGCTATGTGGACAAGGATGGAGTTACCCATAAGATCGATTATTTCCCGGAAGATGAGGAAGGCTATGAGCAGCTGGCGAAGGATTTGAATGAACTGCTCAAACAGTCCTCCATTCATTTTGGTGATCCGGAAGATGATAAGACATCGATTGGAAAAGCGTTTCAATTCGAATATAACAAGACGAATGGAACGATGGAACTGAAGTCACTGAATGGAATCGGCAATTATAAGATTCAGGGTGATTCCACGGCGTTGGCTGGTCTGGGATATAAAGGAAGCAAGACAAATAAGGATACCATTGATCTGGCCACTTATAATGCTAATCTGGGTTCCTTCGAAAAGTCGGTAACTACAAGAATCAATACCATCGATTATTTGAGAAATGAAAAGCTGAGCTTCAATTATGACGGTAGCGTCAAAGATATCATGCTGATCACAAATGAGGAGGCAAAAGAGCTGCTCAATCTGGGGCTGAGTGATGATAAACTCCGGGAGCTGCTGGGGACGAAGAATGCGGATGGAACTTGGACTCCCATAACACAAGCAGAGCTGGAAAGTAAGAAAGAAGAGATTATCAATGCTTTGCGGAGCCAGGAAAAAGAGGCAGCCGAAAAAGATGCCGATAAGAACATTCGGGCAGATGTATTGGCAAAAGCACAGGAAGAATTTCTTGAGGAATTGAGAAATGAAGTGAAAGCAGAGAATCCAGATCTGGCAGGCAAACCGGATGATGATAAAGATCTGATCGCTGCCATGAATAAGAAACTGGAGGATAAGGGAGGGTTAGCCGCTGCCTTCCAGGATAAGCTGGTCAAAGAAGCAGAGGCAAATGGCCATGACGCTGCTACCGTAGAAGCTGAGATAAGAGCAGAGCTTAGAAAAGAAGCCGAAGAGGAGCTAGGAGATACCGAGTTCCCAACAGAAGAATTAAAAGAAGAAGAAATAAACAGAATCATCAATGCCAAGTTGGACAAAA
>ERZ808046.1023-NODE-1023-length-15149-cov-3.189756_pt1 | contig 15149 bp, 16 predicted proteins | sample MGYA00380196_ERZ808046 | MGnify/ENA primary metagenome ERZ808046 (study PRJEB31490, sample SAMN06133421) | mouse gut metagenome | isolation source: Z6_2 | host: mice | place: China: Chengdu | collected 2015-05 ...
GTTCTTTGCTTCTTTCTTTCAAGAAAGAAGTGAGAGTTTGAGAGCAAAGCTCTCAAGGTTTTTTGACAAGCTGAAACCACAAATTATAAATTATTTGTGGTTACAGAAATCATACTATTTTTATATTTAAGAGGAGGGAATGGCATGTTAAAAAGAAAAATTGCTTCTATATTAGCAGTAACCATGATTATGGGATTATTCGGTTGCAGTTCTAATCAAAAAAGCAATGAAGAAACACAACAAGATAATGCAGTAGCACAAGGATTTGTAGAAAAAAAAGTGGAACCAGTTGATTTTGATTCGGGTGTAGAGTTAAAAGATGACTGTTATCGATTCATTTATGCTTTGGGTAATGCACCTGCTACAATAGACGCTGCAAAGTTTTTTAAAATGCGTTTGGAACAGGAAAGTGGAGGAACATTAAGCTGTGATATTTATACAGATAATGTATTAGGAAGCGAAAGAGAATTGTTAGAAGGCTGTCAATTTGGTAATTATGATATTGTTTTAGCAACAAATGCAACAGTAGCATCTTTCAGCCACGATATATTCTGTATTGATATTCCTTGGCTGTTCGAAAACAAAAAACAAGTATATGAAGTATTAGATGGTCCTTTAGGTGACAGACTCGGAAAAGGTTTGGAAGAAGTTGGATTTAAAATGCTACAATGGCAGGAAAATTCATTCCGTACACTTTCTACAACAAACAGAGAAGTCAAAACAGTAGACGATTTAAAAGGTTTAAAAATTCGTATTATGGAAAATGAATTACAATTAACACAGTGGAAAAATTATGGTGCTAATCCAACACCTATGGCATTTACAGAATTGTTTACAGCATTACAGCAGGGTACTGTTGATGGACAGGATAATGGCGCAGAACTCACATGGCAAACAAAATTCTGTGAAGTACAAAAATGCTATACATACACAAAACATATTTATTCTCCATATTTGATATTGATGAGTAAAGAAAAATTTGACGGTTTGACACCAGAACAACAAGAAATTGTATTACGTGTTTCTGATGAGGCAGTTGCTTATGAAAGAGAAAGATGTTCCGAATATGAAGCAGTTGCATTGGAAAATATCAAAAATTATCCGGGTATGATATATAATGAATTGACACCGGAAGCAGTAGAAGGATTTAAAGCAGCTTGTACAGGTTTAAAAGAACTTGCTTATGAAAAAGTAGATGATAAATCTGTGGTAGATTTATTGTATACAGAAGTGGAGAAGGCAAAACAAAAATATCCTAATGAATAATGGCAAAGGGGAGGAAAAGGGTATGAAGTTTCTAAATGAGCATTTGGAAGAATTTTTTATCATTCCGTTAATGTTTGCAATGAGTATTATTATATTTATACAGGTTGTTATGAGATATGCTTTTCAAAATTCTTTAACATGGTCTGAAGAATTGGCTAGATATTTGTTTGTATGGTTAGTTTATTTTGCAGTAAGCTATACAGCACGTAGAGAAAAACATATTAGAATTGATGCAGCAATCAATCTCTATCCCAAAGCAATCCGTCCTTATATTGAAATATTGAGCGAGATTATTGTATTTGGTTTTGCTGTATTCATTGCCATTACAGGTATTACAGTATATCAAAAAATCACATGGAGCGGACAGGTTTCTCCAGCAATAGGATTACCTATGCAGTTTGTTTATGCAGCTCCTCTCGTTGGTTTTGTATTAACAGCAATCCGTCAATTACAATGTATATTAAGAAGAATTAAAAATTTGGGTAATGTTGAGGAGGGAGATAAAGCATGACAGGTAGTATTGCATTAGTAGTATTTGCAACATTGATTGTTTGTCTTGTGCTGACAGTGCCGATTGGTTTTTCATTGGGTATTGCGTCACTTGCTTACATATTGTACACAAAACAGTTGACATTTGGATTTATCGCACAAAATTTAGTAACCGGTTGTGACTCTTTCCCTATTATGGCAATACCATTTTTTGTATTTGCTGGTGAGTTAATGGGAGGCGGCGGTATTTCTCGTCGTTTGTTAAATGTAGCAAATGTATTTTTTGGAAGAATACGAGGCGGACTTGCTATAGTAACCGTTGTTGTATGTATGTTTTTTGCAGCGATTTCCGGTTCTGGACCTGCAACAGTAGCCGCAGTTGGTGGTATGGTTGTGCCAACAATGTTACAGAAGGGATATGACAGAAAATTTGTACTTGCATTGATTGCCGCAGCAGGTTCTATAGGCGTTATTATTCCTCCAAGTATTCCTATGGTTGTTTATAGCGTTACAACAAATAGTTCTGTTAGTAAATTGTTTTTAGCTGGTTTTATGCCAGGACTTTTGATTGGTTTGGTATTGATAGGATATTCCTATTTCTTTGCAGTAAGCCATGGATATAAAGGCGATGAAGAACCTTTCAGTGCAAAAAAAGCATTAAAAGAGGTAAAAGATAGTATTTGGGCTTTGCTTTCTCCTGTTATTATATTGGGTGGTATTTATGGTGGTATATTTACACCAACAGAAGCAGCAGCCGTATCCGTTATATATAGTTTAGTAATTGGCTGTTTGGTATACAAAGAATTGAATTTAAAACAGCTTATGACAGTAACAAAAAATGCTTGCGAAACAACAGCAACAATATTGATTGTTATTGGTTGTGCGGCTGGTTTCTCAAAAGTGTTGACATTGGGACGTATTCCTACTACAGTAGCAACATTTTTAACAACAATGACAGATAGTAAAATATTGATATTATTGCTTATCAATGTATTGCTTTTGATTGTAGGCTGTTTCATGGAAACATTATGTGCCATTATGATATTAGCACCTATATTATTCCCTGTTGTAACAGCTTTGGGTGTAGATGTTACACATTTCGGTATTATTATGGTTGTAAACTTGGCTATCGGATTTATTACACCTCCTTTGGGCGTAAACTTGTTTGTTGCCTCTCGTGTTGGCGAAACCACTCTGGACGATGTCATAAAGGGCATTATACCATTTTTGATAGTAATGATAGTAGTATTACTGTTTATAACATATGTTCCTGCAATATCTATGTTGTTGCCTAATTTGCTGGGATAATATATAAAAGAACCCACTTACTACAGAAAACAAAATTTTCACTAGTAAGTGGGTTTTTATTTTATTCGTTATGTTTTTTATCACATTCTTCTGTAATAGCATTTTTAACAATATCATAATACAATTCATTTTTTAATAATAAAAAAAAAGAATCTGAAAAATCTTTTTTACATTTCAAAATAGCGTTATCAAAAAAATCATATGCTGTTGTGTCATAGTCTTGTTTTATAGCCATTTCTTTTGCATAAAAATAAATCATGTTTATCAAAAAATAATCTGAAGTAGTGAGGGAAATATTGCACTCTTTTAATTTTGTATATAAATTTTGATACCATTCTCTTTGTTTTGCATATTTTATATCAGAATTTCCAACTAAATAATCTATAGATACATTTAATATATTTGCTAGTTTTGTCAAATCCTTTATATTAGGTTCATTTCTTCCGCTTTCATAATTTGCGATTGCCGTATATCCGTAATGTAATTCACTTGCTAGTTTTGTTTGTGTTAATTTTTTTTCTTTTCTTAATGCTTTTAATCTTTTTGGAAATTCCAACTAAAACACACTCCATTCTTTTTATTATAAAAGTTATTATAACATTGTTGCTATTTTTTAGCAATAATAAAATTGCTATTTTTGGATATGGTAGTTGTATTTCTCATCATATAACATTTTTATGAGGTGATACCATTGACAAAAAAAGAGTTAAAAAGTATGGGTGATAAATTAAAATCAAAAAGAATACAATTGGGCTATACACAAGAAAAAGTTGCAGAATTGACTAATATTTCTTATAGTACGTATTCTAAAATTGAAAATGCCATACAAAGTCCTTCTTTAGATACATTAATACGTATTTCTGTCGTGTTGGATATTTCAATGGATTATTTGATATTCGGAAATGAATATGACAAAAAGTGTCATTCTGATTTTTCTGATATTATAACACTTCTACACAATGCTGATGCAAAGCAAGTTCGCTATGTTTGTGATTTATTATTACAGTTGCTTTCAAAAATAAATGATAAATAAAACATTTTCAAAATATAAAATTTAAAATAATGTTATATTTGCGGGGTTTCACCCCTGCACCCCACAAACTTTCTTGAAAGAAAGTTTGACAAAGAACTTTATCTTTTGCGTTCGGAATCATTTCATAAATTACTATTACGCACGGAATTTAATTTAAAATTTATGATAATTCACAGAAATATATGATACTGCTTCTGTTGCCGCAACTGCACCATCTGCGCAAGCAGTCACAATTTGCCTCAAAGGTTTTGTTCTAGTATCCCCTGCAACAAAAACGCCCTCTATATTGGTATGGCAATACTCATTTGAAACAATATATCCTTCTGTATTCACTTCCAAAAAAGGCGCTACCATAGCATTATCCGGTTCATAACCGATTGCAATAAATATACCATCTGTTTGTATCGTTTTTGTCATATTCTGCTTTGTTTGGTACACATCAACAGCATTTACAAAGGAATCCCCTTTGATACTTTTTACATTACTATCATACAATATCGTAATATTTTTTCGTGACAATACAGCATCAATTAAATGCTTTTCTGCTCTAAAAGTATCTCGTCTGTGTACAATCGTTACATTTTGACACTGATTGGATAAAAAAAGAGCATCTTCTAATGCAGTATTGCCTCCCCCCACAACTACAACATTTTTATTGCGGAAAAATGCACCATCACAAGTTGCGCAATAAGAAACCCCTTTTCCTACAAATTTCTTTTCGCCTTCACAATTTAATTCTCTCCTTTTCACGCCTGTGGCAACAACCACCGTTTTTGCAGTATAAGTATTTTTATTTGTGGTAATTGTCTGAAAAGCATCTGAAAAATTGACAGCAGTTACTTCTTCAAATTTAATATCCGCTTTTAAATCTACTGCGTGCTGATACAGTTTTTGCGCAAACATCGCACCTGATATGGATTTTATTGCAGGATAATTTTCAATTTGTGCTGTAATTGCAGCCTGCCCACCATACAAATTACGGTCAAAAACAATGACAGAAACACCTGCACGTAATGCATATATTGCAGCAGTTATGCCTGCTGGTCCAGCACCAATAATAATCATATCATGCATACAATACACCTCCTACTATTAGTATGATAATATTTAAAATATTTCATACAAAAACAATCTACTTATTTTCAACAATATATGGTATACTTTATTTTATCAGAAAATTCATTACAAAACTATATAAAAATATTTATATTAAGGAGAATGTATATTATGAATCAATTTGAATTACTTGTAAATTGTGTTGAAAACTACAGCCACATTAAAAATGTTGCAAGCAATAAAGTGGCACATTCTTTTTCAGAAAAAGGTATCTTTACATTACTTTTGGAAGGATACGAAGCATATTGTGATATGGACGAAGGTTTTTTCATAGGCATGATAGATGGATATGTCGAAAATACAACAGATGCAGAACAAAGCGAATACAATAAACACAGAGAAAGACAAGCTGTATTACCAGCGGTATTAAAACAAATTGCAAAACAATATCATATGACAAAAATACAGGCAATCGAATCATTTTATAATTCCAAAACAGGAGAATATTTTGCACAGGACGATACAGAATATTATCAAAAAACAGCAGAAGAATTATTGGAATGTTATCAGAGTGAAAAACATGAATGAAAAAAATTTAAAATGGGGCTATACAACGGGAAGTTGTGCAGCAGCAGCAGCAAAATGTGCTGTAATATTATTGCTTTTGGGTAAAAAATTAGATAGTGTTTCATTGCAGACACCGAAAGGTATTGTATTACAACTCCATACTAAAAACTGTCATTGGGAAGGACAAAAAACAATATGCGGTGTGCAAAAATATAGCGGTGACGACCCCGACGTAACAAACGGTATCACAATATATGCTCTTGCCGAAAAAATAGAAAAAGGTATCATAATAGAAGGTGGGGAAGGTATTGGACGTGTGACAAAAAAAGGCTTACAGCAACCCGTTGGATATGCCGCAATCAATACTGTTCCCCGAAATATGATACGACAATGTGTAAAAGAAATTTGTATGCTTGCAGATTATCAAAAAGGTATTGCTATCACAATATTTGCACCGGAAGGCGTAGAAATTGCAAAAAAAACATATAATGAAAAATTAGGTATTGTGGGAGGCATTTCCATATTAGGTACAAGCGGTATTGTAGAGCCTATGAGCGAAAAAGCATTACTTGACAGTATCAAAGCAGAATGTAGTGTAAAAGCAGCAAATAGTAATGGTAATATCATATTGACATTCGGTAATTATGGAAATAACTTTTTAAAAAAGCATTTTCATATTGATATAGAATCTGCTGTAAAAGTGAGTAATTTTATAGGAGATGCGATTGATTTTATCAAAACATTGCCTTTAGAATCCGTTTTAATTGTGGGGCATATTGGTAAAATGATAAAAATAGCAGGAGGCATTATGCAGACACATTCTAAATATGCCGATTGTAGAATGGAAATTATAGGGGTACACGCAGCGATTGCCGGAGCAGATAGCAAAACAGTAAAAAGTATTATGGAATGTATTACAGCAGAACAAGCGTTATTATTATTAAAAAATGATAATGTACAGATATTTCAAAATACTATGCAGAGTATAGCAAAAAAAATAATGGAACATATTCAGCATAGAATGGGAGAAAAAATAAATTGCCATATTGTTGTGTTTTCTGAGAAATTGGGAGTATTAGTACAATCTGAAAATATAGTACAGTTTTTAAAAAACTATCATAATGAAAATAACGAGTAACTCCCGAACGCAAAAGATAAAGTTTTTTGTCCAACTTTTTTTTAAAAAAGTTGGTGGGGTGCAGGGGTGAAACCCCGCAAATGAAATCTGAATATTTTATATCATAGTTATATGGCATAAATCAATATTTTAAATTCAAAATAATGTTATATTTGTGGGACGTTGGTCTACGCTTTGCTCCGGTCAGTGCTGAACGTCCACTGGACGTTCAGCACCCCCACGTTTTTGCTTACTTTTTTCAAAAAAGTAACAACCGATATACTAAAAATATCGATTTATGTCATATGACTATAATATAAAATATTCCCTAAAATAAAATTTAAAATAATGTTATATTTGCGGGGCGTTGCCCCTGCACCCCACCCGCTTTTTGAAAAAAGCGGGGCAAAAACTTTATTTTTTGCGTTCGCTATTATTTCGTAAATTACTTTTGCGTACGCAATTACAACATTTTATACTCAAGGAGGTACATTATGAGAACATACAAACATGGCGGAGATGTTTACAGTTATGATATAGATTTTGATTTTTCTGCAAACATCAATCCTCTTGGTATGCCAGAATCCGTAAAGCGTGCCGTAGAGCAGTCTATTGCAGACTGCATCAATTATCCCGACCCCTATTGCAGGGAGCTAACAGCAGGCATAGCAATAAAAGAAGATGTGAACGAACAAAACATATTATGTGGAAATGGCGCAGCAGATTTAATATTTCGTTTTGTACTAGCAAAGCGTCCTAAAAAAGCATTGATATTAGCACCTAGTTTTTCAGAATATGAAGGAGCGCTTGCCGTGGGAAACTGTGAAGTGCATTATTACACATTAAGCAATCAAAACGGATTTCGTTTAACAGAGGAATTTTTAAATGAAATCACAGAGCAAATTGATGTTGTCATACTCTGCAACCCCAATAACCCTACAGGCAGACTAATAGAAAGACATCTACTTGAAAAAATCGCACAGAAATGTCAATATACGAATACATTTTTATTTTTAGATGAATGTTTTTTGGATTTCATTGCCGACGGTGAACAAAGAAGTCTAAAAAAACAAATTGTACACAACAGTAATTTATTGATATTAAAGGCATTTACAAAAATGTATGCTATTCCTGGTTTAAGATTAGGGTATTGCATATGTAGTGATACCGATTTAATAGAAAAAATGCGTGTAGCAAGTCAAAGCTGGGCGGTTTCTATACCTGCACAAGCAGCAGGTGTTGCAGCACTAAAAGAAACGGAATTTGTACAAAAAACAGTTGCATTGATAAGAGAAGAACAGCAGTATATTGCATCAGAATTAAGGAGTATGGGTATACTTTGCTATCCTCCTTCTGCAAATTATATATTTTTCAAAGAGGAACAAGGCATTTATGAAAGATTATTAAAAAAGGGGATATTGATTAGAAGTTGTCACAATTATCCAGGTTTATGTCATGGCTATTTCAGAATTGCAGTAAAAAGCCATGAACAAAATGTAATGTTGATAAAAGCAATGAAAGAAGTCATTAAGGAAGGTTCAGCATATGGCAAAAGTAATTATGATACAAGGGACAATGTCTAATGTAGGAAAAAGTTTAATTGTTGCAGGGCTTTGTCGTATATTGAAACAAGACGGCTATCGCACTGCACCTTTCAAATCACAAAATATGGCTTTAAATTCATTTATTACAGAAGAAGGGCTTGAGATGGGCAGAGCGCAGGTTATGCAGTGCGAATCCGCAGGTATCAAACCCTCTGTCATAATGAATCCCATATTATTAAAACCCACAAATGATATTGGTTCTCAAGTGATAGTGAACGGTACTGCAATAGGCAATTTTTCAGCAAAAGAGTATTTTGAAAAAAAGAAAAGCCTTTTACCCGAAATCAAAAAAGCATATGATACACTACAAAAACAATATGATATTATTGTAATAGAAGGAGCAGGGAGTCCTGCCGAAGTCAATTTGAAAAAAAATGATATTGTAAATATGGGTATTGCAGAATTAGTAAATGCTCCAGTTGTTTTGGTAGGTGACATTGACAGAGGTGGTGTATTTGCACAAATTGTAGGTACTATGGCACTTTTAGAGCCAAAAGAACAAAAAAGAGTAAAAGGCTTTATTATAAATAAATTTAGAGGAGATGTCAAACTATTACAATCAGGATTAACATTTTTAGAACAAAAATGTCATAATAAAGTATTGGGTGTCATTCCCTATATGAATGTAGATATAGAGGAGGAAGACAGCATTTCAGAACGATTCCGGCATAAAAAAGAAAAAGCATTACTTTATATTGCTGTGATACATTTGCCTCATATTTCCAATTTTACAGATTTTAATAGACTAGAAGCAATAGAGGGCGTTTGTGTATATTATGCCTATAAAGCGGAACAGCTAGAATATGCAGATATGATAATATTGCCGGGTACAAAAAATACAATAGAGGACTTACTTTTCATCAGGCAACAGGGGCTAGAAAGTGCTATAAAAAAGTTAGCACAAAAAGGCACTATCATATTTGGTATATGCGGAGGCTATCAAATGATGGGTAAAAGTATTACTGATAAATATGGTGTTGAAAAAAAGGGTACGATAGAAGGTATGGGACTTCTTCCCGTTACAACAACATTTCAAAAACAAAAAACAATGACAAGAGTAAAAGGGAAATTTTTAGATATTTGTGGTGATTTAAAAGAGCTTTCCGGAAAACAGTTTTATGGTTATGAGATTCATATGGGGGAAACGGAAGTCATAGGGGAGCAGTATTTTTATAAAACAGTCGATAAGCAAGGCACTATGTATCAAAATTGTTATGGCACTTATGTCCATGGTATATTTGACGAGGAGCAAACAGCAAAAGCGCTTCTCATGGCACTATGTCGTAAAAAAGGTATTGATAGTAAACAGTTACATACTGTAAACTGGGAGGAATACAAGCAAAAGCAATATGATATACTAGCAGAAACAATCAGGCAACATTTAGATATGAATGCAATATACAATATATTAAAATAGGAGGTGAAAAAGTGAATCCCCAATACATTGAAAAAAGAAGTTTTGAAATCATTACAGAAATCATACAAAAAGAATATCCTGACAAAAAAATACCAAAAGAGCAACAAAACATTGTAAAAAGAGTGATACATACCACAGCAGACTTTGAATATTTAGATACACTATGCTTTTGTAATGATGCCATAAATAGAGGCAAGCAAGCACTTAAAAAAGGTATATCCATTGTAACAGACACACAAATGGTAAAATCTGGTATAAATAAAAAAACAATAGAGCGTTTGGGTGGAGAAGTCTATTGTTTTATGTCTGATAATGATGTTTCAGAGCAATCAAAAAAACACAATACAACACGAGCTTTTGCAAGTATGGATAAAGCATCACAAATGCAAAAAGAACTGATATTCGCCATAGGCAACGCACCAACTGCATTGATTAGACTATATGAATTGATACAGCAAAAAAAAATAGTCACTCCTGCACTGATTATTGCTGTGCCAGTGGGTTTTGTAAACGTTGTGCAGTCAAAAGAACTTATATTGTCATTAGATGTCCCTTGTATTGTAGCAAAAGGACGAAAAGGTGGTAGTAATGTTGCAGCCGCAATTTGTAATGCTTTACTTTATGAAGTGATTGCAGAAAAATAGTATAGGAAAGGAGAAATATTATGAACAAAGAAAAAGAATTAGTTATACGTTTTGGAGTTTTAACATTTTTATTTAGCATTATTGTTTCTTCTATTTATCGCATCAAAAAGGGACTAGATGCAGATGATATATTTTCTGTATTTTGGTTGTATTGCGTAGGAAATCATGTTTTACAATATAATCGATGATATCCTCTGAAAGCAGCGTCGCATTTGTCGTCATATTGTATGCAGTGGTTCTTCCTTCCGCCTTTTCCTCAAAATATTCTACACACTTCTTGACCAGCTCAAAATTTAAGCAGGGTTCTCCTCCATAAAAACCCATCGACAAGCTGTTGTTATCCCTGGAATGAGACAGATAATAGTCCATTGCCTTTTTCGCCACGTCAAACGACATTTTCTTCCGGGAGTGCGTTCGGTTTTGATAATCTCCCGAATACACGCAGTATTCGCACCTCAGATTGCAGTTCTGCGTCACCTGCAGAATTAGATGCCGGACTTTATTCTTCAGATGATATGGCAGGATCTCGCTTTTGGAATGTTTGATTTTTCCTACCCGTTTTGCTTTCAGAAAACCATCCTCTTCCAACTGACGGATATATTCTGGCTTTTCCTCCGGATCCAGTCTGTCATTCCCCTTTTCAAGATACTCATAGATCTCCCCTGGAACAGGAACGCACTTGTCTTTATTTACATCATAAAAATAAGTTCCTGAAACCGTTTGAAAAAGATGTATAAACGGACTGTCATATACTTTTCCTTCCATCTCCTACTCCCCCTGTACCACTTCCAGACGCCTGTCCTTTAAATGAAGCATCACGTCCGCTTTCTTTGCAAATTCCTCCGAGTGCGTCACCACGATCACGCACTTCCCCATTTCCCGGGCAATCTGCGAAAAGATCTCCTGGACAAGCGCCGCATTCTTCTCGTCCAAGTTTCCGGTCGGTTCGTCCGCCAGCAGAATATCCGTGTCCGCCGCCAGCGCCCTGGCAATGGCCACCCTCTGCTGCTCTCCTCCTGAGAGCTTCTGGATCAGCTTGCCATGCTTGTCGGAACCCAGTCCCACCTTCTCCAGAAGCTCCTTCGCCCGCTCCTTTTTGTTCGCGGTTTTTCCCGAAATTTCCATGGGAATCTCTACGTTTTCACAGGCGGACAGATAGGGAAACAGATTGTAGGACTGAAACACAACACCTGAGTGCAGGGCTCTGAACTTCTGCAGGCCGATCTCCCGAATCGGTCTGTTCTGAAACAGAATCTCCCCCTCCTTCGGCGTATCCAGGCCTCCCAGCAGCATCAGCGTCGTCGTCTTTCCCGACCCCGACGGCCCCATGACCGCATACAGCTTCCCTGTCTCAAAGGCAAAACCGGCGTCTTCCAGAATCTCGATCCGTTCCGTCCTGGACGTATAATAATAAGTAACTTTTTCCATTTTTAAAATTTCCCTGTTTTCCATAAGCCCTCCAGTAAAAATCATTTATAACAGCTCTTTTGGATTATTTCTGGTCATAAAGCTGACGATCAGCAGAACGATTCCAGGCAGCAAAACCGCCGAAGCCAGAACGCCTCCCAGAAGCACTCTCATATCCGCCTGAAAAGACAGTCCCTGAAAAAACGGAAAGTATGCTGTCATTGCATCCCCAATGCTTTTTTCAAAGATTCCCGTCAGCAGTCCGCTCCCTGCAATGCCTGTCAGCGCCGGAAGGATCAGCTCCCATGTCATTTGCGAAATCACCCGTTTCTTCTGTTCACCCATGGCAATCCAGAGCCCGATCTCCGTTCTTCGCCCCAGCAGCTGGTGTCCGGTCAGCAGAATCAGCAGAAACACAGACACTGAAAAAATCGTGCCAAGCATCCAGAGACACACCTTTCTGACCGTGTTCAGCGGGGAAAGTGCCATGAGGTAAGTCAGCTTTTCTTCCGTCACTCTAAAGTCTTCTCCTGTGGCCTGCCGCATCTTCGTTTCCAGCTCCTGTTTCAGCATTGCTGTATTTCCGGGATCTGTCGTATGGTACTTCACCTCCATAACCATCCCGTCAGAGAAAAGGAGCCCCTGCTTTGCCGGGATATAGATGAAATTCATGGAACTGTGCGCAACAAGACTGCTCTCCATATTACTGGAGTGGACTCCCACCACCTGCAGGGTGATTTCCCTGGAAGCATCCAGCGGATCCCTCAATGTGATCTCCTGCCCCACCTTCAGAAAATTCCAGTGCATAAACCGTTCGCTGACCACAGCAATTGCCCGGTCTGCATCGGCTTTTGAAAAACCCGTGCCTTCCACAACCTGATCCTTCCACTTTTCAAACTCCCAGGCGTCCTCCAGATTCTCTACTCCAACCAGCGTGATATTTCCCGCTGTTCTGGCCTCTCCAAGCCCCTCTGCGTCATACTCCCCCCAGTAGTCTTCTCCGCGCCCTTCCTTCGCCTGCTGCGACATGGAGCGATACTCATCAAATACCCCCTCCACCGTGACTCCGGACACATTGCTCAAAGTCATGTATTCCAGGCTTTCGATCCCGTCGATCTCCAGCATGGCCTCCGCGTCGCCAAGCTTAAAATAGTTTCCCGAATAATAACTGAAGGGAACGGCTTCCGCTTTCCGCAGATTCAGATCCGCGCCGATATCGCTTTCCAGACGTTCGGAAGCAGTCCCCACATTTTGATGCAGAGAGACCGTGAGCTGCAGCAGTATCATCAAAATCAGAAAGACTGCTCCGATCAGGGCGCTGCGTTTCCAGTGGTAACGGATACTCTTCAAACCCAAATGTAAACTTCTCATCTTTCCTCCTATTCCCGCATCTGCAAAAGCTCCGCCGTCTGTTTTCGCATGGTTCCCCAGATCTGCAGGGAAAACAACCCTGTCAGAATCAGCAGTCCGGTGCCCAGAGCCGTGGCAATTTCCATTCTGTACTGATGCAGAGCCAGTTCACCGGACATGTAATAATAGTCATAATTTCCCGCCCGCAGCTCCTGATCGATATCGTAATACTGCTCCCAGAAAAGTGTCTCTTCCCGATCCCTTTCCATCTCTTCGTTCATCTCGGCATATATGCCGCTCCCCAGCATCCCGCCGATCTGATCCGCCGTAGAAACACTGATCAGAAGCGCAACAGCACAGGCCAGTACAATCGGAAGCAGTTTTTCCAGCAGCATCTGCACCAGCAGCACGGATCTCTTTTCTCCGCATGCAATCCAGACACCCAGTTCCCGGCTGTTCTTCAGCAGATCGGCAGAGGAAATGAAAAACACGATCGCAAATACGCCTGCCAGCGTAATCCACAACGCCACATTCGTAATCCCGTAGATCTCCTTCAGCGGCATGCTCACCATCTGATTCCACTCGCTGTTCCAGCTCATCATCAGCCTCGTCTGGGGCCGTCCTTCTGTCGTCTCGTCCACAAGGCTGTTTCCAAGGAGTTCCTCCATATCTGCTGCATAAGACTCAATCTGCTTTGGATCTTTCAGATATACATACAGCATATATGGTTGATATATCGTCATATTCAGCTGATACAGCGTACTCTCCGGCAGAAAAATATAATTTTCCAGCACCTCCTTCGGCCTGGCCTTATCACTGTCAAGGTTTTCTCCGGCAGGGAATAGATCCCCTTGATGACAGCCTGAAATTCCGTTCCCTTCTGAAATCCCGAATCCCGATCCGTCCTCAGATCGATGGTGTCTCCCGGCTTCCAGCCATTCTGCCTTGCCAGAGCCTCTGACACCAGGGCGATCTTCTCCCCCGCGTCTTCCTCTGTAATACCGTCCCCTTCTGTCAGCCGAAGTCCTGTTCCTGCAAAAAAAACAGAAAACCGGCTGTTATCCACACCCACAAAGGTGCAGTTTTCCTGCAGACTCGCATCTACCGATCGTTCCGCCAGCATTTCCAGATACTCCTGATACCGTTCCCAGTCACGGTAGTAAGGCGTTCCGCTCACCAGACTCCCTTCTGCATATACCAGAATATTATAGGATTCCACCCGCTCGTCCGAAGTCAGTTCCTGAATCTCTCTGGTGTTAAGCGGAGCCAGATTGTTCCGTTTTCCCAGATCGACTGTCCGAAGCTTTCTTACATATACGGCGTTGCCGATCGCTTTCTGCGTGTCCTTCAGCTGCTGCCCGGACGAGATATTTAACAGGACCATCACCATCAGCAGCGTGAAGCATACGCTGTACAGGAGGAACAGCATTCCGTTTTTTACTTTGTGATACTGAAATGACCGAAAAACTCTCTTAATAATCCTCATCGTCTTCTCTCCAGTTAAAAAGGTGCACAATGAAAACTGCGCACCTTTTCCTTGTGCCAAATTGACTTACCACCTGATTGCATCTGATTCATCCGACCAGTAATGGATCTTGTCCGCTGCAACATACTCACCGGGATTGCTTCCGCAGCTGCAGTATTCATGATCACATCGGCAGCTGACCCCTCTGACATAACCGCAGGATTCTACCGTTGCCATTTTAGCATATGCTTTCTTTTTTAAAGAACTCATGCTCTTCCTCCTTTCCCGCAATCTTCCATTGCATAAAATTTATTAAATGCCTCATCGGCAGATAATCATTTTCCAGGTTTTTATCAGATGTATTTACGGATTTCCCGGCAAAAACAGCCTTGAAGAATTCCAACCGCACAGGCAGACAAATCATTA
>ERZ808046.1029-NODE-1029-length-15033-cov-7.992913_pt1 | contig 15033 bp, 24 predicted proteins | sample MGYA00380196_ERZ808046 | MGnify/ENA primary metagenome ERZ808046 (study PRJEB31490, sample SAMN06133421) | mouse gut metagenome | isolation source: Z6_2 | host: mice | place: China: Chengdu | collected 2015-05 ...
GGACTTGGGACACTATCCTCCATGCCATAAGGGAAGCGCACAAGGACGATACGGACAGTGCGCCGGACGGCTCCAATGGCATAAAGCTAATCAGGGACGCAAAGAAGGCGCTGGCCGTGCCGGGTTCCTATCTGGATGTGTTCACTGCCCTGATGTGTACGCAGCTACAAATCCGGTATGAGAAGCTGTCGGAGCAGGAGCGCACGGTTTTGAAGAATGTTATGAAGAAAACTCCGGCATATAAGGATTCCCCGTTGAGCAGGATGAAACGGAGATAAGGAAATGCCGTTGCTTGGTTTTTGTCCATGCAACGGCATTGGGGGGTGATTCTGGTTCGATTTTCAGGCGCATAACTGGAAGTCATTTCGCTTTTTCTTTGTCCTGCCCTAATGCGATAAATCCAGCCGTGATAGCAAGCGGAAACATAATGTTATGTGTCCCAAATGGATTTATTGCAATAGAGTAAATTAAAAATGCTGTACAAATCAACAATATTGCTAATATAATCCCTCGAACAATTTTTCTGTTTTTCACCATCTAAATCTCCTCCATCAATTTTGATTTTGTGTTTTCTGCAACTTCTTGACAAACTGGAAATTATTTCATTTCTCTTTTGAAAAAGAAGAAACCATCTATACGTTGAACCAGTTCCCAACCATCAGCTCCCAATTCATTTAATTGTGTTTCAAACTCCTGCGCAATTTTTTCATATTGTTTTGTACTTACAGCTAAAGCAGTTGCGATTGTTAGCACTTTGTATTCATATTTTTTCACTTGAAGATACCTCCGCTCAAATTCTATTTTACTGTATCTCTTCGCCTATCAATTCCACTTTTTCTATATCCTCTATCTTGACGACTTCGTAATTGACCAAAATTGACGCATCTTCATAAAACTCATCGTTATATAAGCCAACTATCTGCCGCCCATTTTTTAGTGTCACTTTGACATTTTTATCATACATATCATCATAATATTTTTCGTGAAATTCTTCGCTTATTGCAAAACTGCTCCCATCATTTGAAATCATTGCCATACCATAGAAAAATCCACAATTCCATTTATCATATGTTTCATCCAATAAATAGCTGCATGGATGTTTAAATCTCAATGCCATTCCATCAATGTCAAAAAGGAAATTATCCGTTTCGTACAATTTCACATCATTTGGACAAATTATAGGGAATACACTCTCCAATGCTTCTTTCTGACTTTTAGGTAATCCAATTACATTTCCTGCAACATAAAATTTTAATTCAAAGCAACCTAATTTACTTATAATCAATATTTTAGATGTATCTACACCAAGATTTTCAAAAAAGTCTTTTTGCCCTTTTGTCATTTTAGCATTTACTATATTATTGATTTCCCTAGCCATAGACATATCTTCTGTCTGGTAGTATTTAATGGTTTCCTCTTTATTAACATTTATTTTCCAAGGATAAAATTCATATATCATTGTCGTTTCCTTTCTGTATCAAATCCCGATTTTTCGATGGCTCTATTATACCGCAATCACTTCCTAGAAGGAATAGACTTTATAAAAAATTCATTTTGCTATGACAGGCATTATTCTCCTGAATCCTCTCTTGTTCCAGCCTTTGTGATAATAAGCTGTCCCTGCTGGCACTTCACGGTGATTTTATCCCCGGCAGAAAAGCCAGCCTTTTCCAGCCAGTTCCCTTGTAAAAGAATCTGCGGCGGCGATTTCTTGAAAGCCCCTCGTCCGTTATAAACGGTCAGTTTGCGGTCGTCCATCCATCCTCCTTCCCCGCTGCCTGTCGGCACACGATTTCAAATACATTCCCGTCCTCTGTCCTGACAGTGAGCAGGCTGTTCCGTTCGTCTGCGTTCAGGTCGGCAATCCCCATCCCCTCGCTGTCGTTCAGTAAATCAAAAAGCCTGTCCCTAAAATAGTTCAGTTCCATTCTGTTGTTCCCCTTTCATAGTATATAGTCTATTGGCTAATATTATATAGTCTTTTAGAATCTATTGCAATCCCTATGTGTGATGTAGTCTAAAAGTGAACAAAATAAATGCTAATAGCTTATGAAATGGGTGGCATTATGGAAGGTAAAGGATTAGGCAAACGTATCAACATGGTGAGGAAAGACCGGGGGTTCACGGCGGACAGGCTCTCGGAGCTGTGCAATATCAACGCAACTTATCTCCGGCAGATTGAGGGCGGGACAAAGTTTCCCAGTCTGCCCGTATTTATCAATATCTGCAACGCACTGAAAATCTCCCCTGATTATCTGCTGCGGGATGCGCTGGAAGATAATGAAGTCAGCAAAATACAGGAGCTGGCAGAGCTGTGGGAAAGTACATCACCCGGCCAGCAAGAAATCGCCGTTGCCATGATTCGTGCGGTATTGGAGCGTAAGGAAGGTTAAAAAGACCAGCCGGGTGTCGGCTGGCCTTTCCATGTCCAATCAAATATAAATCAGTTCGCTGTTTATGATTTCCTCCACCCGGTTGCGGATATTGTTCATCCGGCCTACCCATTCAAGCTGGTTCCGGGCTTTCAGTTCCTCGGTCACTCCCTCGGCGGCTTTCATCTGCTCGATGATTAAGTCCAGCCGTTCCTCTGCCTGCTCGTTCAGGTCGGCAAGGTATGTCCACAATTTCCCTGTAAGGATAAGGGAGCTGTACCGTGCCGGGTGTTCCTGTTTGAGATATTCCCGGTGCAGCCGCCCATAGCGTCCGATGGGGCGGTTCTCCTCTGGCAGCTTCAAGTCCGGGATATAGTAGTCGCCTACCAGAATATAATCAATGCCGTTCTCTGTGATTCTTTCTTTCAGTTTTTCCATTGTCGTTCCCTCCTGTGGTGGAAGGCTCGTCACTGGCCAGTTCAATCACGTCCATAATGCCACAATCCAGCGTTTCGCAGATTCGTGCCAGCGTGTCCATGCTGATGTGTTTCCCTTCTTTGCCCATGTTGGCTATCATATTTGTGGTCAGGCCAGCGGCAAGCCTTAAATCCTCTTTCCTCATGTTTCGCTCTATCAGTGTGTGCCAGAGCGGTTTGTAGCTAATGTGCATTTTCTCCCTGCCTTTCTGCCCCGGATGGGCGCTTATACCCATTATATCAGGATTCTTGCTAACTCACAAATATTTCTTGACTGTACCACCGGTTCCGTCTGGATTGTGCTTTTCCTTTCCTCTTTTGATTACATCTAATTAGCCGTGACCTGCTCCATTACAGGAGAGGGGATATGATTTATAAATGGCTGGTACAGGCAACGATCTGCCTGCATTGGTTTAATCCGCTGGTGTATCGGATGGAACGGGAAATCAGCCGGGCCTGCGAGCTTGCCTGTGACGAGGCAGTGATGAGAGGACTGGACGCCGGTGCGCGGCGTGCTTACGGAGATACCCTGCTCCATGCCATGGGCATGGGCGGAGGTTACAGGAATTCCCTTGCTTCCCTTACGCTGAATGAGGGTGCGGAGTTGTTGAAGGAAAGGTTAGGTGCGATTATGAGCTATCAAAAAATATCTAAAAAGGTGAGATGGTGTTCTGTATTTCTTGCGGCGTGGTTTGCAGCGGGGGCGGCAGCAGTGGGAGCATACGCAAGCCCTGCGTTAAGTCCGGCCGTTGCTCCGGTTGTAAAAGGGGACGGCGATGCGGCAGTTTTTTCAATGCTTACAAAAGAAGAGCAAAGCGCGCTGCTGCACAAAGCTTATGAGGACGGGGAGAAAGCGGCCATGGAGGAAGAGCTGGATGAGCGGCGGTATGAGGAATACCGGGCTCACGGCATTACCCGGCAGGGGGAGGCTTTTTATTATCAGGGGCAGATGGTAAAAATTCTGCTGGATATAAGGCAGGACAGTTCTTTTGTAACGTTGGAACAAAATCCTGAGGGCGCGGTGGATATTCGGATTTCGCGGGACAAAAGCGGGGAGATTGAGAAGGTACGGTATCTGACGCAGGCGGAGGCAGAGGAGCTTTTCGGAGCAGAGGAAGAAATGGATTGGGAGGAGGAGCCGTATTATGACAGGGAGACGGATTTACAGGATTGGAAGGATGGAACAAATGCGGGTGATTTGGCAGAGAAAGTGGGAGTCAGCCGCCTGCAGACACAAGAGCTGCCAGAGAGTGTGGCAAAAGCCATACAGGACTGTGCTGCCGGAACCTGGTATGTGATTTACGACGGCGGGCAGCAATACATTTATTTCAAGGGATTTCACTGGGAATATGCCTATGAGCCTGTGCGGCAGACGCAGGGGTGGCAGCTTCGGATTGAGAGGATTCGCAAAAAGGATGGCGATCTGCTGCTCCGGCTTTCGGATGAAGCTCCTGTCACGGTTACCTGTGACGGGGAGGAGATGGAGCTGGAGACTGTGGGGAGCGAGATAAGATAGTGTTTGTTTTATAGTGACTGCCCAAAACAAAGATTTTTGTTTTGGGTGGTCACTATATTTGATAAATGGCTTGACAAATGAATTTCATGCGTCTATACTGTACTTATCAAACAAGTACAGACATAACACTCAGTACGCAGGAAGGGGGACGGGATGGAGATACTGATCAGCAACAGCAGCGATAAGCCGATTTATGAACAGATTTGTGTCCAGATCAAGGGAATGATCATGAATGGAACCTTATCGGCGGGGGAAGCGCTGCCGTCCATGAGGGCGCTGGCAAGAGACCTGCACATCAGTGTGATCACGGTTCAGAGGGCTTATGAGGATTTGACCCGGGACGGATTTGTGGAAACCGTGTCAGGAAAGGGCAGCTTTGTGGCGTCCCAGAACAGGGAAATGATTCAGGAGGAGCAGCTTCGGCTTGCGGAAGAGCTGCTGCAGAAAGCGGCGGATATTGGCAGAGCTCACGGGATTGCCTATGAACAGATGGCGAATATCCTGAAGTTATTTTATGAAGAGTGACAGGAGGCAGTATGGCGGAAGAGAACAGCATTTTGGTCAGAGATTTGTGTAAAAAAATTGACGGTTTTATGTTAGACCATGTGTCCTTTCAGGTTCCCAAGGGACGGATTGTGGGATTTATCGGTGAGAATGGGGCAGGGAAGAGCACAACAATCAACCTGATCTTAAACGAACTGAAAAAGGACAGCGGGGAAATCCTGGTTTTTGGCACAGATCACAAATCATACCCGCTCAAAGAGGAAATAGGAGTGGTTTTTGATGAATGTAATTTCCATGAAGTATTCACGGCGATAAATATAGAAAAGATTCTTTCAGGCGTTTACCAGTCCTGGGACAAAGAGCTTTACCGCGAATATCTGAAGCGGTTTAAGATACCGGAAAATAAGTCCGTCGGTTCTTTTTCAAAGGGGATGAAAATGAAGCTGTCCATCATCTGTGCGCTCTCACACAGGCCCAGGCTCCTGATTCTGGATGAGGCTACTACAGGGCTGGATCCGGTAGTGCGGGATGAAATTTTGGATTTGTTTCTGGAATTTATACAGGACGAGGAGCATTCGGTTTTCTTTTCCTCCCATATCACATCGGATATTCAGAAGATTGCCGATTATGTGATTCTTATTCATCAGGGAAAGATTATCTTTGAGGAGGCGAAGGATGATCTGGTTTACAATTATGGAATCATAAGATGCGGGAAAGAGAGATTTGCCTCCCTTTCGGCGGAGGATTATATGATGTACAGGGATGCAAAGGTATGCATGGAATGCCTGGTCAGAGACAAGGAAGCTGTCAGGCGGAAATATAAGGATGTGATTGTTGACAATGTATCTTTGGAAGATATTATGCTGTTCTACATCAAGGGAGGTGCGGCATGAGAGGACTAATTTACAAGGACTTTTCCATTTTTTATAAGTGTATTGATAAAAAGGTGATTGCAATAGCAGTGGGATTTACGGCTCTGCTGATTTTCAGTGCGGGAAATTATGGCGGGCTTATGGCCTCCATTATGTTTGCCATGACAGTAGGAATGCAGAATATCATAAGTCTTGCCGGGGATGAGAGGGCAGGCTGGAAAAAATATCAGAGGGTATTGCCGATGAGCGGATTTTCGGTGGTGGCAAGCAAGTATATATCCGTGCTTCTTACCCTGGGAATCAGTCTTTTGGGAAGTATCATATTTAATCTTTTATCCGGTGTGATTTCCGGAAGCTTTGACCCGGCAGTGTGGGGGCTTGGCATGTTTGGGGCGGTTTTTCTTCCCTTGTTATGGACGGGGATATGCCTGCCGCTGACCTACTGGTTTGGCGTGCAGTCCGCTCAGGCCATGGGGCTGGTGATCGTCATTCCCGTATTTTATATGGTGAAATATTTCGAGGATGGGGCGGGCTTTTCCGTGATGGCAGACTCCCTGATGTCTTATCTTCTGGCAGCAGGGATTGCGGTGGCAGTTATTTTCGGGTTGTCCGTGGGAGTGAGTGTTCTGGGGTATGAGAGGAGAAGGTAGCTGATTGGTAACTATTCAGCCTAGGACTTTGCACCTGCTGCAAAGTCCGTAAGAACATGTAAATTAAGCCAAGAGGGAATCTGCCCCTCGCCGTAGGCGACTTATAAATGGGCAGATTCCGTAACTATGAAGCCGAAGGCTGAATAGTTACGATTGTTCACTTTATGTACATTCCTATTTGTTAAAAGCGTAATCCTGTGGTATGATAATTTTTATTACAATAAGCTGGCTTGGATGATGACATGAAGAAGAGTTATGCAATTTTTCGGAATGTTTTTGGCTAAAATAAAGGAGAGGATGCTTATGATGTCGGACGAAAAACAACGGATACCAGGCTGTGCCAGGCAGCCTTATGTCATCAAAAATTCCAACGAGCTGGAATTTGCCGTATTTTGTATTGAAAATGTTGCCGCAAAGCTCGGCGTGAATGGTGAACGGATTTATCAGGCATTTACCGAAAAGAGTGATATCCTGAATGGCTACATCGTGCCGGAATATGAAGCTCTGCACACCCAGAGCCGGGAATATATCGTAGACGAACTCCTTGATGTGATGAAAGAAAGGGGTGTGGAAGTATGATTTTTTATCATGGTTCCTATTTGGAAATCGCGGAACCGAATTTGAGTCATTCCCGCCCCAACGTGGATTTTGGTCGTGGTTTCTATGTCACGCCACTGCGCGAACAGGCTGCGAGGTGGTGCAGCAAGTTTAAACGTCGTGGAAAAGACGGAATCGTATCCCGGTATGTGTTTGATGAATGCCGGGAAGCGGAATTGAAAACATTGAAATTTGATTCTTACTCTGAGGAGTGGTTGGATTTCATTCTGAACTGCCGTAGCGGAAAAGATACAACAGACTATGACCTTGTGATTGGCGGTGTTGCCAATGATAAGGTATTTAATACAGTGGAACTGTTTTTTGACGGACTGATCGATAAGGCAGAAGCAATCAATCGTCTGCGTTATGAAAAGCCAAACCTGCAAATCTGTTTCCGCACAGAAAAAGCATTGGAGCTTCTACACTTTGAAGGGAGTGAGATAGTATGAACGCAAACCCGATTTTACTTCAAAAAAAATATAGCCGTGTCATTGAGTGCTTTGCCAGAGGGCAGGGGATCTCACTGGATGCGGCACTGGATTTCTTCTACCATTCCGAGGTCTATCCGCTGCTCCGTGACGGTGTTTCGGATATGCATTGCATGAGCGATGCGTACCTGGCAGAGGAACTGGAACAGGAATATAAATACTCCGGTTCAGATGCTGATGATTGCGGTTTCCGTGGGCACCGGCGTAGGGATCAACTCTTTGATCTCCCGTAAGATCGGTGCAAAGGATTATGAGGCAGTGGGGAATATTTCCACTACGGGATTTTTGCTGGGGGCTGCCTCTTCCCTTGTTTTTGTCCTTTTTGGAACCTTTCTGGCACCCTGGTTTTTCAGCTTGTACACACAGGACGCCGCACTTTTGGAGCCAAGTATTGTGTATCTGCGCATCTGCACCTGGTTCAGCCTGGGGATTTTTATAGCGGCGATTGTTGAGCGCATGCTGCAGTCCACGGGGAAGACGTCGCTGAGCATGGCGGCTCAGATCAGCGGATGTGTGGTCAATATCATACTGGACCCAATTATGATTTTCGGTTACTTCGGCTGTCCGGCTATGGGTGTCGCAGGCGCCGCCATTGCAACGGTGATCGGACAGTGGGTGGCAGCCATAGTGGCAATCCTGCTGAATCTGTTCTGCAATAAGCAAGTTGGCATTAAGATCAGGGGATATAAACCGGAAAAAAGTGTGATAGCAACAATTTACAAAGTCGGGCTCCCAAGCATGATGGTGCAGGCCATGGGCAGTCTGATGATCATGAGCGTCAACAATATTCTGGTGGTGTATTCCGCCACGGCAGTGGCATTTTTTGGCATTTACTACAAGCTGCAGAACTTCGTGTTTATGCCTTCAAGCGGTATCGCCCAGGGGCTTATCCCGATTGTGGGCTACAACTACGGTGCCAAAAGGCCGGAGAAAATTGTGGAGGCAATCAGGTTTGCCGCACTTTTGGCAGGGATTGTCATGGCGGTGGGAACGTTTTTATTCAATGTTATTCCGGCGCGGCTTCTTGGGCTGTATCATGCCAGCGAAGCAATGCTGGAAATGGGAGTTCCCGCGCTGCGGATTCTTTCACTGATTTTTATATCCACAGCAATTGTGCTGGTGATCGGATATGCCTATACAGGTATGGGAAATGGTATGGTCAACATGGTTGGGACGTTGCTGCGTCAGCTTTTGCCCGTTCCCATTATTTATTTTACAGCAAAATATGCAGGCGTTGACCGGGTATGGTATGTGTTCTGGTTTTCTGATATCTGTGCCCTGACCTATGCGTTGTTGACGATCAGAAATACTTATCAGAAGGTATTGAAACCGATGGGAGAAAAAAGCGCGGATGCCTGTGACAGAGCTGATTAGAGGAGATTGTATGGCTTTACTTAATGCAAAAACGCGCCGGAGGAGCCGGACCGCCGGGAGATAGGGCTGTTTTGCAGACTGGAGGGATTTTTCCCGAATAAATTTTCAGATGCCGTTTGCTGTAAAAATAGGGTGTAAGACCTTTATAATAGGAAACAACCGATAAACTTACTGTTTCCTATGAAAGGTTTTACACCTTTTTTATTTTTCCTAAAACCTTTTTCCCATAAAATCAGTTATATTAGTAGAATGACAATCACAAGAGAGGAGAACCCAGGTGGATGACAGAACCCTGATCTACAAAATACAGCGGGGGCAGAAAGAACTTCTGAATGAAATCGCTGAAAAATATTATGACGATATTTACCGGTTCTGTTGCTATCTCACGGGGCAGAGGGAGGACTCCTATGATTTGGCTCAGGAGACCTTTCTTAAGTTCATCAGGTATGTGGAGCACTATCGGTACAGAAATTTGAAAGGCTATCTGCTCACGATTGCACGGAATGTCTGTATGGACTACTTAAGGCAGGAAAAAAGCGGGTTTTTGACAGTCCTATCAGGAGAGCCTGAGGAGGATTCTGTCTGCCGGGGAGCAAAGGAAGAGAGCCGGGATGAGATTTCGGAGTTGGTGGAGAGGCAGTTCTTTTGGGAAGAGCTGCGAAAGCTCTCCCAGAATCAGAGGGAGGCTTTGATTCTGTATTATTACAGCGGCATGAAAATCCGGGAGATTGCCGCTATAACCGGAGTCTCCATTTCCACGGTGAAATCCAGGCTAAGGCAGGGAATGGAGAAGATGAAAAAGAGTATGGAGGAGAATGATAAGTGAAAGAAAAAAGCAGAATGGAGAGAGAATTTGCAGCTCTGCAGGAGGATATTTTGATTGATTCCCAAAAAAGAACAATAGCGCTTGCAAGCATCAGCGGGGCGGTGAAAGAGAAAAAAATCCGCAGCACCCCTTCTCCTGCCCACAGGCTTTATGTGCAGATTCGGTATATGGAAAAGGGGTATTTGTTTTTTCCGGTGTTTATGGCAGCAGTTCTTTTAGGACTGATAAAGTTCCTGAGCCGGGAGGAAGGCTGGCGGATAGAGTTTCTCTCGCTCCTGTCCTCGGGCATCGCCTTTATGGGAATTTTCGGAGCCATCAGCGTCAGCAGGATTTTTGCAAATCATATGGGTGAACTGGAGGCTTCCTGTTTTTTCCATGTGGGTGAGATTGTGGCGGTACGTATGATTCTTTCAGGGCTGGTAAACGGCGTGATTATCTGTGTGTGCGCATTTATTTTGAAGGGCTGGATGAGGGAAGAGCTTTTGAAGGTACTGCTCTATATCCTGACGCCTTTTCTGGCTTCAAACTGTATGTATTTTGCCGTTTTTCTTTTCCTGAGAGAAAATGATCTGGGGGAAAAGAATATGCTGTTTGTAATTCTGGCAGTGGGAGTGGTGTGCGCCTGCTTATGGCTGATTTTGCTGGAAACTCCATGGGCTTATGAGGAAGGCATGCTCGCGGCCTGGATGCTGCTGCTTTTGGCATCTGTTGTTGTATTTGGCGTGGAAACCTGTCTGATGCTGGGACAGGTCAGGGAAGGAGAGATGATATGCTCACACTGGAATTAAATCATTTGAGGAAGCAGTACAAAAATAAAGTGGCGGTAGCTGACCTTTCTCTGAAAATGGAAGAAGGAGTTTACGGGCTGCTTGGGGCAAACGGCGCGGGCAAGACCACTCTTCTTCGGATGCTGTGCGACATTTTAAAACCCACATCGGGAAGCGTGCTCTGCAACGGGGTACAGATTCGGGAGATGGGCGGCGAATACCGGCGGATGCTGGGATATCTGCCCCAGGATTTCGGTTATTATCCGGAAATGAAAGCGGAACGTTACCTGCGTTATCTGGCGGAGCTGAAGGCTCTTCCCCCGGAACTGATCGGGAGCAAAACGGAAGAGCTGTTGCACATGGTGGAACTCTATGAGGTGCGGAATAAAAAAATTAAGACCTTTTCCGGCGGCATGCTGCGGCGGCTGGGGATTGCCCAGGCCATGTTAAATGATCCGGAAATACTGATATTGGATGAGCCCACGGCGGGGCTGGATCCCAAGGAGAGAATCCGTTTCCGCAATATCATCAGTTCCTTTTCAAGAAATCGGATCGTCATCCTTTCCACCCACATTGTCTCGGACGTGGAGTACATTGCGGACAGGATTCTTTTGATGAAGCAGGGAGAGCTTATCCTGCAGGGAAATTTAAGCCAGATCACGGAAAAGATACAGGGCTGTGTCTGGGAATGTACAGCGGAGGGCAGACAGGCTCAGGAGCTGAATGAGCGGTATGCCATTTCCAATCTGAGAAACTGCGGAGATAAGGTAAATCTGCGTATTGTGGCAAAGGAAAAGCCCACGGAGGATGCTCTGCCTGCAGAGCCCAATCTGGAGGATGTGTATTTGTACTACTTTGCCATGAACAGCAGTTGTTCTGTGCATTGAAGAACAACTGCGGAACTTAAAACAGGAGAGATAGATATGAGACTGATGAGAGAGGAATTGTATAAAATATGCAGCCGGAAAATCGTGAAGATCAGCTTCATAGTGGTGGTGGCCGGGATTGTGCTGCTTTTTATGATGAGCGGCCCATGGAATGAGCGGTGCAGTATCGGAAGCGGGAAGAGCAGAGAAGATTATTCCGGATTTGCCGCCATTGCAAAGGATAAGGAGCTGGCAGCAGAATTTGAAGGTGTGCTGACAGATGATGTGGTCAGCAGAATGGCAGAAAAATGTCTTTTTCAGGAATACGCCGCAAAAGGAATCGTTACCAACCGGAATTATGTCAATACCTTTTTTACAGATAACGATCTGACCGACGCAGTCTATCGAGGTGAGGAGCCTGCGTGCGCAACCCGGACGGTTCCGCTTGCCGACTCAGCCATGGGGAGGCTTACCGGGGAACCTGTTTATTTTACCTATATCCGGGGCTGGCAGGTGTTAAAGGAGCTTTATACGATGGGAACCCTGTTGGTCGGAATTTTCCTGATCATTGCGCTTTCATCGGTATTTGCGGAAGAGTATTCCCTGAAAACCATATCCATCCTTCTGACCACAGCACACGGAAAAAAGAAGGGTATTTATGCGAAGCTGGCCGCAGGAGTGGTGTTTGGCATTGGAGTTTTTGGGATTTGTACGGTTTTGATGATCCTTCTCTGCGGAAGCGTTTATGGTTTTCAGGGACTCGGATGCTTTGCGGGAATGCTGGATGGCAGTTGGTATCTGTCCACGGAATGGATGGCGAGTGTAAGCTATGTTTCTATCGGAAGTTTTTTTGCAAGGTACTTTCTTCTGGCGCTGTCCGGGCTTTCATTGCTGACAGTATTCATGCTGTTTGTCTCTGCGGTTTCAAAACAGAATTTTACGGCATTGATTCTGGGGCTGATTTTCTTCTTATTGCCCATTCTTTTGTGGATTTTTTATCAGACGTTTTATCCACTGATGAGCCCGGGGATTTCGTTTGTCTTTAAATGTATGATCTCCAGCAGCCCGATTTATTCCTGCCTTGGCAATGCCTTAGAACAAGTGACCACAAGATCCATGCTGCTGTTCCGGGGCGGGGAGTATGCTGTGATTACTCTGTTTTGTGTATTGGTGATGGGGTGGAAGTACAGGAATTACCAAGGGTAGGGGGCAGGGCAGAATGCACAATGCATCAACGGATTTATTCTTCACAAAGCGGTTGACCTTCGATTCGGTTATAAGCCTGCCCGTACCGGCCAAGTGCCAGGGCAGGCTTATTTATTATAGTGAACGACAAAAACAAAAATTTTTGTCGTTCACTATAAACCCTCCAAGGGATACACACGGATTTGCATAGGAAATTATTCCGATTTTTCCCTTTTGTTGGTAGGTTTATATTGCTCATCACCGGATTCAATATAAAGTACAAAATCATTTATTTCTTTTTCAGTCCATCCGGCAGCACGTAAACCTAAAAGTAACCTTGCAACCTCAGTCATATTTATTATTACACCTCCAACACATAAAACATAATCAACAGCTCTTATTAAGATTGTAGCCCATAATAGGATCTTATGCAATCCTTATGGATGGGATTAGCTGGCCAGTGACGAGCCTTCCACCACAGGGGGGACGACAATGGAAAAACTGAAAGAAAGAATCACAGAGAATGGTATTGACTATATTCTGGTAGGCGACTACTATATCCCGGACTTGAAGCTGCCGGAGGAGAGAGGCTGCACCGGGAATATCTCAAACAGGAACACCCGGCATGGTACAGATCCCTTATCCTGACCGGGAAATTGTGGACGTACCTTGCCGACCTGAACGAACAGTCGGAGGAACGGCTGGACTTAATTATCAAGCAGATGAAAGCCGCCGAGGGAGTGATCGAGGAACTGAAGGCCAAGAATCAGCTTGAATAGGTGGCGAGGATGAACAAATACGCAACCGGGCGAAGGAAATCGTAAAAAGTGAGATGATTTATTTGTAGATATGTGATAGAATTATTTTAGACGATAAATTGGAATTTTGGGAGATATGTTCTATGCTTTTATTACAAGAATATGTGAATGACCCATGTGGTACTCTAAGTATTCCATATTGGAAATCAAAAGAACTCGTTGTACCCGAAAATATGAAAATAATTTATGATAGAATGCAGGGTATAGCTGAATTTGCAACTGTATCAGGGAAAGTGAATAATCCGACTAATCCGCAGAGCCTATACAGAAAATGCGGATTTATTGGTGATGATGTTTGGCATATTCTCACTCAAAAATAGAGTTTTAAATTCCGATTTATCGGGATTTTGAGAAATCCATTGTAAAGCAAAGGCATACTTGTGTAGACCATGCCGTGTTTATTTGAAAGAGGAAAATTATATGGAACTAAAATTTGAATGGGACGAGGAAAAAGACCGTTATATTGCAATCGGTATGGTTGGCGATTTATTGTTTGTCGTATTCACCGAGCGAAGGGAGAATATCCGGTTAATCTCCGCAAGATTAGGAGGCTTTATTATGACCAAAACTTTTACAATTAAGGATGGTCAGGTTCCTACGCAGGAACAGTTGGAGGAAGTCAGGGCGGCGGCCAAGCGGGAAATTCAACCGTAGTTCCCGCTACATAATTCCTTCTACATAACCATAGACATCTCCAAAATTTGTCAAAAAGCGCGTAATAGAGGGAAATCTTTCCACTTTCCCTTGTAAATTATACATGATATGTTATTATGTAGATAGAATATATTTTTGATTCTTTCTACACATAAGGGGGGACATCATGTATATAGCCTACAGTATCAAGAAGGGAAACGAATATGCCACACTTACATCTTCTGTCAGGGATGGTGAAAAGGTGGTCAAGGGGGAATCTGTCAACTTAGGACGGGTTCTTGACAAAGAGCGGGGAATCTTCCGCAGCAGGGAGCGCGGAGTATTTACCTATGACCTTAAGACTGGCAAATATGGAACGGCTCCCGCTGACTTCATCGAACCTGCGAAGCGCAGGAAGGGCAGATATATAAAAGACGGCCGGAAGAAACGTTCCCTGCTTGTGCTTGAGTTTGGAGATATCTTTTTTTACGACCATTTCGTCCGTGAAACCGGCATCCTAAAGGCAGTAGATGCAATTGGCTATTCCAACAAAGACACGCTTCATGCATTACTGTGCTATTATGTGACTTCATCAGAGCCGAACTGCCGTGCCGAATTCTGGTATCATGTCAGCTATGCCAAAGTGCTCTACCCGATGGCAACCATGGCATCCCAGAGGATCAGCAGCGCACTGGCAGAAATAGGGCTTGAAGAAAACAGAAGGCTTTTCTACCATAAATATATCGAATTTGTCACCGGCTGCAGGATGAATGACACAAAAAGCAGCTTCGGTATGATTCCGGATGGCGGGGAGGGAAACGGAATCCTGATAGACAGCGCCGGTCTTCCGAATTGTGCCAAAATGCCCTTGACAGCAGTCAGCAGCCACAATGGCATCATCAGTAATGAGGTAAGGATCGTATATGTGGTGCATCAGCGGACCGGGCTGCCGCTGTTCATGCGGTATGTTCCGGGCAACGTGATCGATGCATCGACAATTAAGCGGACGCTGCTGGAACTAAAAGGCCTGGACGTCGACGTTAAGTTTGCCCTTTTGGATGCCGGTTACTATAATGGCAAAAACGCAGA
>ERZ808046.1031-NODE-1031-length-15015-cov-3.334851_pt1 | contig 15015 bp, 14 predicted proteins | sample MGYA00380196_ERZ808046 | MGnify/ENA primary metagenome ERZ808046 (study PRJEB31490, sample SAMN06133421) | mouse gut metagenome | isolation source: Z6_2 | host: mice | place: China: Chengdu | collected 2015-05 ...
TGGTTGTATCCATAACAACAGCCGCCCATCTCTTTTCCATTCAAAAAAACCCTGGCATTCGGATATACTCCTTCAAATTCAATGAATATATCCTTTTCCTTCCAGGAAGGCTCCGGCATAAACTTCTTCCTGTATATGTATTTGCCTCCCAGAAAATACCCTCCTCCCTGACCTGAGGCTGCTTCGCAGTCTCTGCCTGAGACTAACATTGCATCATGGGGCAGTGTGACCTTTTCTTTAAGCTCATGTTCTACGCTAAAATCCCAATCATCTGAAATTAAATACTTGTTCATACCCTTCACTCCTTTCCAAGACTTCCCATGTTTAAGTTCTCCACATAAAAGTTATCAGTAACTATGCTTATGCTACCAATATGATAGTTCTTTTTATTTCAAAATAATTTATACCATTTCAAAATAGTATCCTTTATGTTATAATTCAAAATGACAAGGAGGGCTTCCTATGAATTCCGAACAAAAACTTTGCTATTTTAACACATTGCACCGAATTTTAAATATTTCTGTTGTTTATAAGGGTAAAGATGTTTTATACAATTCCCAAAGCTTTATTATGGAAAACGCAACTATAGAGCCTGATCTGATGTATCAGCGTCTATCCGGAACATTCTTGAATTTTTCCGTCGCCCCTGCTTTGCTATTCGTTCACAAAACTCTGCTTATGAGCGGCATGATCGTAAACAGGACCACCGGGGAATATGCCTTCATTGGTCCGGTACCTTCTCCACTTGCCACTGAAAAGGATTTTCGAGATTATTTTTTCATGTCAGATTTAGGCGAGGATGCCACTCACCTTATGACTAACTACTTAAAAGCTTCCAGAACCTTTACCATCGAAGATTTTCAGGAGCTTTTAATCAATATTAACCTTATCATCAATGGGGAAATCTTAAAATCAAATGAAATCGAAAGCATTTATGACAGACAGCAGCAAACCAGAGAAAAGCTGGCCAGACAGCTTTACAACAAAGAGGACGACAATCCTGACAACGAAACCCAGCTTGTGGTGGAGGACTTTAATAAAAAGCTTCAATACTGCGTTACAAATGGTGACGCCGAAAGCTTGAAAAATCTACTTTACCAAATGTCCAGCATTCCTTATAAAGAGGGCAATATCACCAGTCCTTCTGAAATAAGAACCGAAGTCATCGGGGCTATTTTTGTAGGTCATGAAGTCGCTGCAAGAGCAGGCGTTGCTCTTGATGAGCTGGAGCGTACCAAGCAATATTATCTAATGCAGGTAAATGCTGCCCCCACCGCAGAAAGCATTAAAAATATTTCTACCAGTGCTTTAATTGAATTTACAGAAATCGTAGCGGCCAATAAAAAGACTACCTCTTCAAATCCAACGATTGAACGAGCCATTGTCTATATAAATGCCAACATTACTTCAAAGCTTTTGGCCGCTGATATAGCCAAAGCCTTAAATATTTCCGAAAATTATCTGTTTTCAAAATTTAAGGCGGAAACCGGAAAAACCTTAACCCAGTATATAAACGAAGAAAAGGTAAAGAAATCCATGTATTATCTGACTTTTACAGATAAAACCCTGTCACAGATTTCTTATCACCTTTCCTTTTCATCGCAAAGCTATTTTCAAACAGTTTTTAAAAAGATTACCGGCATGACCCCCGCACAATATCGTATCAGCAATACAAAAGAACGAACCTCCTCCAATTAATCAGGCAAAACTTTCGCCGCTCTTCGTTCTTCATTGACCTTTGTGATTTCGCCCTTCATCTTGTCAATCTTGAAGAAGTTAAGCGAAATTCCGCCAAGTATATAAAAGATTACAGGAACGACTGCGTAGCAAAGACGGATCATCATAACAGCGGAATCCGGCTGAACAGCCAGTGTTCCGTCAAAGCCTGCAGAGGTTAACAGAATACCTATCAAAAAGGTGCCAAAAGCAGCTCCCAGCTTGTTTCCAAGACCAACCACACTACTGATGGTAGCCTCCATTCTCTTCTTGCCTAAGTATTCATTGTAGTCTGCGCAATCAATACAAAGAATGGAAAGCATGTATGAACAAGGAAGTGTACCCACGCCCATGCATATTCCGCCAGCTGCAAGAAGCACCAGATTATCTCCTGCTATAAAGTTAATCACTGCAGAAATTACAGAAAATCCAAAGCCTGCCTGAATCAAGCTCTTGGTAGAAACCTTCTTTAGAATTACCGGATAGAACACCATGGTTACCATTGCTACAATACTGAATAAACTCATTACACCGCTGATTTCTACATTTTTTACAATATATAAGAAATAGTAAGTGGAAACTGTAAGGTTGGATCCGATTCCCACTGCAAACTGTAAAACGATGATTGGAATAACATTCTTATTGGTTTTAAAGAGTGTAACAACATCTGCCAGCTTTAACTGCTCTGTTCCTGCGTCTACATCATATTTTTCAGGAATAAAGAAAAAACGCATAATTCCAATAATCGCCATCGGAATTGCAAGACACATGATCATCCTGCTCCAGCCTGCGGCATCATCTAACACCTTTGAATAGAAGGTTGGAAAAATCACATTAAATATCATAACACCAAAGGTTGTAATAAGACCGCCCCATGAACTGATTTTTACATACTTCTGCTGATTGTTGAAGGCACGAACCATGTATGGCACACCGGCAGCATTCATAAATGTTCTGAATACGGACTGGCACATAGCGTAGCATGCGAAAATCCATACACATTTTACAGTGGTGGTGTACTGCTCCGGCACTGAGAAAAGCAGCCAGGTTGTAAACCAAAGACCTAAGATACACAAGTCATAAGGCCTGCCACGACCAAGCTTTGTGTTTGTTTTATCAACCAAATAGCCAGCTAAAATATCTGTCACACCGTCAAAAATCTTGCTAACCATAAGAATTGTACCAACCAAAGCAGCGCTAAGTCCTAATGCATTGGTGCAATACAATGTCAAAAATGACAGCAATACCACGTTTACTGCTGCGGAAATGCCATTTGCATTCCATAAAAGCATTGGCCAAAAACCAATCCTGTTTGGATTCTTCTCTTTGTTCTTACTCATTTTCAATTCTCCAATTTTAATTAAATTCTAGTTCCTTTATATCAATTACGCCCTCTCCCGCGTAGCTTAGATAAAGCTCCATAACTCCCTGTTCCCCAACAGGCAAGGTAACCTTTTGCCATTCTTTACTTTCATCTACTTCAATACTTCTCTCACTGTTACCGGTCTTTACCTTCAGGATGCCCTTAGTACCTCTTAAGGTAACTGTCAGCTGACAGCTTTCTGCAAAATCAAAGTATTTATAGCCTACAATGGTTTTGCTATCCACCCCCTCTATGAATTTATCCCTCTCATCACCGGTAATTGCCGGGAAACCTGTGAATTCTCCCTGGCTTTTGATATGAGGCATACTTCCATTCGTCAGGCTGCTGCAAATGGCAGCGGGGTAAATTCCCTTTGCCACAAGAGGTCCACCGTTTAATCCGCAAGAGGTCATTTCTACTTGAGGAATGGTTCCGTCTGATTTAATCAAAATCTTTTCTGCGCAGCCTTGCCTGCTAAATAAATTTCTTCTGGTTGGCCTATGATAAAAAATATACCAATCATTTTTAATTTGAACGATGGAGCCATGATTATTGCCCGTGGCATGAAGCCTGCCCTCTGACGGTCTTCCTTCAAGACCAATGTCTCCATTGGAAATGATGACGCCGCCGTACTTAAAATCCCTGTCCGGATAAAGACTTGTGGCATAGCAAAGCTCGTGCTCCTGTTCTGAGGAATAGATAAAATAGTATGTATCTCCTACCTTTCTCATGCTGCTGGCTTCAAAAAAGGCATGTCCTTCAAACGGGGTGCCAAAACTGTCAAACTGACCTGGCGCCACCCGCCGGGGTTCGCTAACCACAGTTAGCATATCTTCTGCCAGCTCCACTGTAAAACCACCCATAAGGCCTTCCGGCTCTCTTAGGATTTCTTCCTTTGTTTTTTCAAACATCCATGTTTCTACTTCTATAAGCTCAGAAGATTTGCTATCGGAAAAGCATTCCGGGTGCTGCTCCTTTGGCAGGGCCAGAGCCCATCCATAATAAAGGCGGATAACCCCATCATCATTAATCACTGCGGGGTCAAAGGTTACATTTCTCCAAAATCTGGTTCCATCCGGATTTCTCACTTCTCCATAATATTCATACTGTCCGGCCGGAGTATCACACACAGCCACATGCACAGGTCCTGTAAAAGCGCCGCCTGACATGCAATAATAAAGGTAGTATTTTCCATCATTTCCCTTGACCACATCTGGTGCATACATATATTTGTACTTTTCACTGTAATCAGGATCCTGAGCTGCCCTGTAAATGATACCATGACTCTTCCAGTCTCCCAAGTCATCTACACCGGCCGAAAAAACTTCATAATCCAGCATACAAAAATGGTCTCCTCCGTCCTTGTCATGGGATCCAAAAATATAAACCCTGTCCTCAAACACATGAGGCTCTCCGTCGGGGATGCACACATTTTGAGGCAAATAAGGATTTACGGCTTGCTTTCTCATTCTCTTACCTCCCATTCCTTTTTCATTGTAATTGTATATTAACATTGAATAATTGCCTCGTTTTTCAAAATCCTATGTTGAATTTTGAAATTACACGAATTATTTTGAAATAATCTTGTACTTTTATTTCTTACTATAATACTATGATACCTACGGATTGTTCCGTGCCGCGCACTCCCACAATCCTGGCATCACACTATAAAAAATAAGGAGGTTTTTATATGTCAAACCAGAATCATTTCATGCCCTTTTTATGGGTACATGGAGAAGAAGCAGCAGTGTACCGCGAACTGATCAAAGCCATTGATGAAGCAAACATCAAAGCTTTTTGCGTGGAGTCCCGTCCCCATGAGAGCTTTCTTGAAAAAGAATGGTGGCGGGACTTGGATGTCATAATTGACGAGGCCAAGAAACGTGGCATGAGCTTTTACATTTTAGATGATAAACACTTTCCTACAGGCTACGCCAACGGTGCTGCAAAAAAGGCTCCCCTTGAATTACGCAGACAAAGCTTATTTTCAAAGGTTATCCCTGTGAAAAAGGGCGAAAGAGTATCTATTATCCCTCAGGATTACTGCCAATTCACTCCAACCTTTAACGAGCTTGGAGCCTTAATGAATCAATATATGAATAATGAATCCGTGACCTTTGATGATGACAGTCTGCTATCTGCCACCTTCTATGGAAAGGAAAGTTTTACTGCTTTGAATGATGTAGGGCTTGAGGATGCTTTTGAATTTGAGGCTGCTGAGGACGGGGAAATTTATCTTTGCTTTTTAACAAGAAATGCCGGCATCCATAGAAATTATATCAATATGCTGGAGCCTGCCTCTGTGCGCCTTTTGATCGATGAGGTTTACGAAAGTCACTGGAATCATTATAAAAATGAATTTGGCAAAACTATCCTGGGGTTTTTCTCTGACGAACCAGAGCTTGGCAACTCCTCTTATACCAACGCCAGAGTGGACCTGGGGGATGATCCAAATTTAGATTTACCCTTTAGCGGCAGTCTGGATAAAAAGCTGATACAAACTATGGGAAAGGATTACAAACACCTGCTTCCTCTGTTATGGAAGAAGGATTTTGATCCAGACCTTACTTCCAAGGTTCGCTATGAATTTATGACTACCCTGACCAATCTTTTGAGTGAAAGCTTTTCAAAGCAGATTGGAGATTGGTGCAGACAGCATGGTGTAAGATACATTGGTCATGTGATAGAGGATAACAATCTACATTCCAAGACCGGCACAAGTCTTGGGCATTATTTCAAGGGCCTAAAATATCAGTCCATGGCAGGTATTGACGACATTGGCGGTCAGGTTTATCCCTTCTGCGAAGAAAGCAATGACTTCCCGGATGCAGTGCCGGAAAGAGACGGTATTTTTTACCACTACTGTCTTGGCAAGCTGGCAAGTTCCTTAGCCTCTGTAAATCCTGCCATGAAAGGAAATTCCATGTGTGAGATATTCGGAAATTATGGCTGGCATGAAGGAGTTAAGCTTGAGAAATATTTACTGGATCACTTTATGGTGCGAGGAGTAAACAACTTTGTACCTCATGCGTTCAGCTGCGCTCCGTATCCTGATAGTGACTGTCCTCCTCACTTTTATGCCCATGGACATCATCCGCAATATCGACATTTTGGAGAATTGATGAAATACGGACAAAGGGTCTGCGGTTTAATCAGCGGCGGTTACATCGATGCAAAAGTGGCTATCCTTTATCATGCCGAGGCCGAATGGTGCGGTAAAAGAATGCTGATCCAGGAGCCTGCCAGGATACTCTATGACAGTCAGATCGACTACACCTTCGTACCGGCAGAGGTCTTTGAAGAAACAGATTTTTACAAAACCTCCATTGACAGCAAACTTCATGTAAACAGGCAAAGCTTTGAGCTTTTGGTGGTGCCTTATGCTGAAAGAATTCCTGCTTCTGTGGCAGATGGTATCATAAAACTGCTTTCACAAGGGGGAAAAGCTGTGTTTATTGACAGCCTGCCTCAGGGTACCTGTGAAGGAAAAGCCCTTCCTGCGGAGGTGCTTGCCTGCCCCGTCGTATCACTTGATCATCTGGCAGAGTCCACCCTGGAATTTGCTTCGGTAACCCTTACTCCGTCCAATGACAGAGTCAGAGTCCTTCACTATATAGGAAACCATGATGTGTACTTTATAGTAAATGAGGGAAAAGATACCTATGCAGGAACGATCCGGCTTTCAGACGGCACAAGCTTTGATACCACTCTTTACTCCTGTAATTCTCTGTTGATCGTGGATGGAGTTATAGAGGAAGCACCCGTACCATCGAAGGATGCAGCAGTTCTGGAATTAAAAGACTTTGAGATAAAAGCCTGTAAGGCTATCGATTATCCTTCCTTTACGAATATGAAAATTGATGACAGCTTCTCGGGAATTATCTCTTATGAAACGAACTTTAACATACAAGAGAACGCTGCTGAAGCAGTGCTTGAGATAACCGACGCCTACGAAGGCGTTGAAGTATTTTTGAATAATACCTCTCTTGGCATAAAACTTACGGCGCCATTTAGATATGATTTGTCAGAGGCTCTGCTGAAGGGAGAAAATACTCTGCGTATAGAAGTTGCCACAACTCTGCAAAGAGAGCGCAGACTTGATCCTTCTATGGCCGCCATAGTATTTGGCACGCCTTACACTCCGCCAGAACCAGACCCTGCAGGCATTACCGGAGAGGTGAAGATCTATTACAAATAAACTTATTTCATCGCACTAAAAAAGCCTTGGGATTTTATTCCCAGGGCTCTTTCTATTCATTAACAAGTTTTAACTTTCCTTTGCGATAATCCCCATCATCTGTTCCTTCTGCTCTTCATACCCTTTAGTAGACCAGGTATCCTTTCCGGTTGTAAGAGCAGCCTTTTGTTCCATTGATAAATTTAATGAATCCATAAAAATCCTCCATTTCTCACTTTTATTTAAAGCTCCTTTAAAGCCTTGCATCCGCCTTGCCGCAAAAAGCATCCACAGGAGACACTCCCTTGAAGTCACTTCTTCCCATCAACTTTTCAAACAAGGCAGCTCTAGTTGCCTCGTTATTTGTATAAGTATTAATGTATGCATGAGCCATGGGTACATCCAAAAGATGATATGGATTGCAAGTGGATACCACAAGAAGCGGCATTTCCCCTGAATACCAGGGCAGATCGTTGCCCATGCCAAACAGTACATTCCAATTAACTCTTACAACAGTGGCATTGGATGCGGTCTCCAGGTTTATAACGATCATTGCCATATCATACTTGTCCGTAAAGTTAGCTGTGTTGCACAGAGCCTCCTCACATATGACTTTATTGACCGCCGGCGTAATGTTATTCAGGTTGATGTTATTTGGATCAAAGCTATATTTTCTCCTTCTGAGAGTGACCTTAAAGCCCTCCTTCTCCAAGCGTGATTTCATATCCTTGGCAAAGGCTGAATTATTTCTTATCTGCCCTTCAATTACATTTAGATAAATTCGCTTTGTTTTGCTGGGTGAAAGGGGCAAAACTCCTTTTGTATCCTTAACCAAAGTAATCGCCTCATCGGCACATTCCTTAACCCAGGCTAAAGTATTCTCATTTTGGATAAGTTGTCTTACATCCTGCGTTACATCTTTATTTCGTTTCTCAAAAAGTCCCTTTGCCATTTTAAGAGCCAGAACTCTTGCTGCTGCCTCATCCAGACGTTTCTTAGAAAGGATGCCCTTTGCAACGCCTTCTTTTAAGAACCTGATATCCTCCTCAATGGCTCTGTTAAAGAGAATCATATCCACTCCACACTCTATTGAATAAGGAACAGCACAGGCTCTTGGTATATTTTGCATATATCCTACCATTAGGGTGGAATCGGTTATAACAACACCGTTAAAACCAAGTTTTTGACGCAAAAGTTTTGATATAAGAGTTTTCGACTGCGTCCCCGGCAGATACATTTCCTCCTCTGAAATATCAGGGGAAAGCTCCTTCGCCACAAAAGGTGCGGCAATATGCCCCACCATAACAGATGCAGCCCCTTCCTCAATCAGGCTCTTGTATATCTTACCATAGGAATTCATCCAATCATCGTAGCTCAGATCATTCACAGAAACCAAAAGATGCTGATCTCTTTCGTCCTGCCCATCTCCCGGGAAGTGCTTAATGACAGCGGTCACGCCCTCTTCTTCTGCTGCCCTGATATATTCTCCGGCAAACTCCAGAACCTTGTCCTTGTCGTTTCCAAAAGTTCTCACGTTGGTAATAGGATTGTGGTAGTTACTGTCTATGTCCACAATAGGGGCAAAGCCCCAGTTCACTCCTACAGAAGAAGCCTGACCACATGCGATTTTACCAAGTCTGTAGGCATTTTTAGAGTCTCCCGTAGCGGCTGTTCCCATAGGATTTGCAAACAATGTACCCTCTAATATCGCTCCATTTCCACCGTTCTCAAGGTTTGCTGCCACAAGCAGGGGCAGCTTGCTTTGTCTTTGGCAAGCCTGTATATTTTCCTTTAGACCTTCTCCCTCAAAAGGACGAATCATAAAAGAGCCTATATGTAAAATCTGTATATAATAATTTACCAGCTCTTCTGAGAAGATTGATAACTGAGGACAAAGAAGCTGTCCTATCTTTTCATCTATAGTCATATCCTCTACTATTTTTAGAATTTCCTTTTGTTGGCTATCCTTTAAGTTAAAGGGCTTTTTCTTTAAATCAATCATTTTTTGCTCCTCAATATTTTTAAATTTCATGTTCTTCCCTCTATCAAAAAGACTTAAAATGCTTCTGTTCCAAATTTTTATACCTTTTATTTACAGGTTTCGCTTTAACTCAGCGCAGATAATATTTTTTACGTCCCTTGAAATATCCTCAGCCCCCTTTAGCTCCATAAATCCGTGTCCAACATTGGCATAGGACTTATAAAGGATCTCCACCCCGGCTCTTTGCAGCTTTCTTGCAAATTCATTGGCCTCATACCATAACAAATCAAGTCTTCCAGAGAAAATACTGGTCTTTGGAAAAGTCTTTGGATCTGCATAAAGCGGCGAAATATGAGGATCCTTTACATCTGTTCCAACCGGTGCATACTGCGAAAATAGTTTTTGATAAGCATCGGGATGCTCCATATCCACCTCGCCAAAAGAATTCTCGGATCCTACCTCTGCCGCCGCCTGATATTTGACAAGATCATCTGACAGATCCACATTTGGGTAAACCAAAGCCTGATACTTAATTTCAAACTCCTTCCTCTCATTAGCCAGCTGGCAAAGCACTGCTGCAAAATTGCCTCCGGCCGAGGAGCCTCCTATAGCAATACGATTCGTGTCAACATGAAAATCTGACGCATTTACCACTATATATTTAAATAGACCATACAACTGCTCTATTTGAGATGGATACTGATACTGTGGGGCAAGACCGTAATTAGGGCTTACGACCACACAGCCTACCTCGTTGCACACCTGTCTGCACACAGGCTCATCCATAACATTAAAGCCGCCTACATATGCGCCACCATGAATATAGAAAAACAACGGCATCTTATCTGTTACGTTTTTCGGAATAAACACACGAAAATCCGTATCCAATCCACCTATAACAGTGGCCATTTCCTTAATCTCACCTACAGGCACATCCCAGCCCTCATCGGTCAGCTTCATCCAAGGCTCCAGTTCAGTTTCTGTAATGTTGTCCATTAATTCTTCGCTTGTGTAATCCATTTTATTTTCCATTGTAAACCTCCTATTTATTGTCTCTTAGTTACTTATCCAAGATGACTAATCTTGAAATTATTGTAAAAAAATAGAGCATATGATTATTTCAAAATCATATACGCTATTTTAAATTTACACACTTTTGTACCAAGAGATATGGGGCATGGCAAAAAACCAAAAATCTTATACTCCGGAATTTAAACAGCAGATTGTCGACCTGTACAATGCCGGTTTATTGCTCTAACTCTGGTGAGTTACCATATGGCTGCCAAGCAAAAATGATAATCCCTCTCGGCTATGTAAAAGCAGGCGTGTATCATTATTCATTGTGCTGAATTCCTCAGATAAATGCTTTAAGATGACCTTTTTTATAGTTTTTGAATACAGCAGGTGCTCCTTTCGTCGAAAATCAATTCTCTTTTTCATGCTTATTTTAATCCGCGCAATCCACGCATCAGACGCACTTTTGCTTCTTTGAGTTTTGCAATATAGCGGCTTGCATAAAGAAGACCTGTGAGTAACGTGCCGACAACAAATCCAAGTGCAATGCTTATAATGGTTTCATATGGCTCTGTTCCTGAAAGTCCTAACAAATCAATTCCCATATAAACAACCATGCCTGCAATCGCAATGAGAAACATAGCACACATTCTTTTTGAAAAAAAGTTTTTTTCCACATTATTATAATCTGCAATCTTCAACATCAGTTCCTCTGTTTTTGCATCCATATTATCTGTTCTCCTTTCTCCGTCCAATATCTCTCCAACCTCTACATCATAGTATTTCGCCAGTTCAATGAGCAAATCAAAATCTGGCATGGTCGTTCCGTTTTCCCAACGGGAAATACTCCGATTGGATACTCCAAGCAGTTCGGCAAGTTCCGCCTGTGTAACGGATTTTTCGCTCCGTAATTCTTTTAAGAATGAGCCTGTCTTTTGTTGATTCATATTTCTCTGCCTCCTTTCGTTTTCAAGAATAGCATTTTTCGGGGATAAATACAGGTCAGCGTCTGAGAATATTGCTTTTTTTATAGGACACAAGATGAGAAACCTGTGTTTTGCAGAAAAAAGCATCATTTTGGGAGAAGATGCCGCACTCCCATATATTTTCCGATAAACTTACAAGCCAATTCCATAACTTCCTAAATGGAAATAGCCAAAGGACTTTCGTTGGTCGAAAGCCTCTCGGCTATGTAAAAAATATGTCCAATTCTTCAATTTATCATATGCAGGCATCTACATACTCTATTGGGACATCCATACGCTCAGCAACCTGCTTTGGCGTCATTCCATCATTCAGGAATCGGCGGCATACCACTTCCATATTTTCTCCAACTTCGACAATATGCCTGTCAGGGTCATAAAAGCGCACGACACGCTGCCCCCAACTATGTTCTTTGACAGGGTGGACATACTCGACGGCACACTCATCCAACTTTTTTGCAAATAAATCGAAATCATTTTCTTCAAAATATATCTCAAAGTTATTGCCGCCAAAAGAAATTTTATCAGTACCGATAAAATCCTTATAGGTTTCCAAAGTCTGTAAAGCTAATCCACCTGTCAGAGTTTTGTTTGCTCCAAAATCCAGAACCACATCAAGTCCAAGAACCATTTTATAAAAGTCAACCGATTTATCCATGTCTTTTACAACTAACATAGGGCTGCCAAATTTCATTCCATTAACCTCCCAAATTTAAATTATTTCTTGCTTCGGCATTGTTGCCGATAACCATTGCAACTGTTTCACATGTATCTGCACTGTGACAGCCGCCGCATGTAGACACGCCTTTTTTCAGCGCACATTGACGGATGGCGCAAAGGCTGTCACAATATACCGTCTTGATTCCGTCAACACGGCAGCCCTCACAGTTGATATGTTCGGGCAGAATAGGGGCATTGTTTAACTCAGCCCATAGTTTTGCAGTTTTCTCACGCAATGCTTGGTCGTCATTGATTGTTGCAAGATATGCATCACATTTTTCACAATCCAGACCGCAATATGCAATCATGTTCTTCATGGATGTGCCTCCTCAAATTTTATTTGCAGCTCTGATTATACCACTCGTCTATAAAAAATTCTACCACGTCAGGCAGCCTGATGTAACAGGTGCGTAAAGTCTCTGATTTTTCTTCGAGCTTCTTACAGCAGCTTCAACAGCAGGACTGAACCGCAGTTGATCGTAATGCCTCAAGATAAAACCGTAGACTTCGTAATCTTTTGGTTCTGCTGCTTTTTCAGATACAATTTTACAAACGGTTTTAAAAAGAATTTTTCGCAGTTACATACTCTGTAAACTCTATTCCCGTCTCCTTTCCCTTTGAAGAAAAAACACCTGTCCAATGGGCTTTCATATTAGTATTTTCCATATCAAATTCCCACCGTTTGTATGGCTCTGCGTGTTGTGGGTTTCCTTATTCAGCTATTTCTTTCCTACAATCAAATCGTAGCTTTCAGCAATCATACGCTTGATATCTTTATCTGGGATTGTTCCATCCAGAATAATTGAATTCCAATGTTCTTTATTTTGATGATACCCCGGCAAAACAGAGGAATAAGCATTTCTCCAAAAGTCTCTCCATTCCGGATCTGTTTTCACGTTCACCCATATATGACCATTCCGTTCATATGTCCACGCAAAAGCCTTTTTATTTTTCCGATATCTTAAAAGTACCCAGTTATCATCACGAAATGGAGTATCTAAATATACATCCGGGAAAGAAAGTCCGTATTTTAATATTTCTTCTCTTCTTGTCATCTACTGTCACTCCTGATTCATATTTTCAACACGACAATCTGAAAATTGTCAAATTGTTTTCAGAAACTCGTCAACTGCATAATTAAATTCAACAGGACAATTATTGGCAATAAAGTGATTTCCTTTCAAAATCGTCAATCTCGCATTCGGTATGCCCGTTACGATTTCTTTCGTATGAGATTCCCTTATCATATCCCTTGTTCCGCAAATTACAAGCGTTGGTGCAGTTATTTGCGACAATTCGCACAGCTCAATATTCGGGTCATTTATCATCAAACCAAGCATTTCTGCATTCCTTTGGGCGTCTGAAGATTTTGCAGCAAAGTGTTTTGCTATTTTGTATCCTATTTCAATCGGAATTTGCGTTGTTCGCTTCACTCCATTTGCATTAAGATTACCACCGTTTAGAATCAATGCCTTTACCATATTAGGATGGTTCATTGCAAATTTCATAGCAATATTAGCTCCGTCCGAAAATCCCAAAATCACTGCACTTGAAATCTGATGTTCTTTCATAAAATCGTATAAATCGCAGGAAAATTGCTCAATGGTAAATGGTGCTTTGCCTCTCGGTGATTTACCGTGACCTCTTGTATCCAAAGCAATCACACGATATTTTCTTCGGAAATAATCTATTTGGTTTTTGAAATAGGAGCTGCTTTCATTATTTCCATGCAAGAACACAAACGGTTCGCCGTTCCCTGTTTCCTGATAAAATAATTCTATATCCACTTTCTTATCCCCCCTGCAAATTCATATTTCCTTCCCCATCAACTGGAAATTGCAGTACTAGATATAATATACTTGTCCAGTTGTTTCATCCACTCATTTGAATGCAGCAATGCGTCTTCACAATGTCCTTTTCCTTTTAAACGAATAATCACAGCATTACTATAATTTTTCTTAATATATTTTGCAACATTTCTAAAAACAAATTCGTTAATCTTTCCACCATAAAAATAAACAATCTGTGTGTTGGGTGTATCAATATCTGTGGGAAGTTTAAATTGGCTAACTGCATATAAATAATTTTTTATAGTTTCATCTGAGATATTATCCAACAGTTCTAAAAACACATCCAGCATATCTTCTGTTACCATTGAATTTATTGCGTTTCGTACTGCTTTCCGTTTTCGTTCTCTTGCTTTTCTGGTTATAGACAAGTACTGCTTTGTAAGCATTCGAGTCATATATTTTTCAAAGGATAAAAGTGGTGAACTTTCCAGAATAACTTTCTCAAAAGTAAGCCTCTTGTTTTTCCATAAATACGATGTTAAAACTCCGCCCATACTCATTCCATAAATTGCGTATATATGGCTAATAGATTTTGATATACAATAATTTTCTATTTCTTTTGCAGTATCCTCAAAAGAAATGAATTCAGACTTCTCCTGCACATCATGTCCTGGCAAAATTGGTACGAGAATATGATAATTCTCTTTGTAATGCGCTATATAATCATTCCATATTTGATACGGACTTTCAAAACCATGAACAAGCATTATCGCTGGATTATTTATATTTCCATATTCTAAAATACGCATCTAAACCTCCTCTTTGGTTACTCAAATTCAAAGTTCTCGTTGACACCTGCCAGTTAGTTTCTCCCCCCAGTATAGCAAAAAGAGACTGGCACATCAACGAAAACTCATAACTTATCCATATCCTCCTACGTTCCAAGTTACTATTCACGGCCTGGGAGGCCGTAGTTTCCACCTCTGATGTATTCACATCGATCAGTTCAATGACCAGCTTTCCTTTTAACTTCACTAAAAATCCCTCCTATTCAACCGTCACCGGTCGGCAAAATGCTCCAATCACGGTTCTGCCTGTCACATGATCCGTATATGCTCTCTGTACAAGTTCCATTGTTTCCATCTGGATGATATCGGAAATATTTCTGACCGCCATACCGCCTCCGATAGCAAACAGACCAGCTTTTTCTTCTATCTCAATCTTTCCATCCCATGCAGGAGCCGCCGCCATTGCCTGGCCGCTGATAGATA
>ERZ808046.1032-NODE-1032-length-14965-cov-8.120365_pt1 | contig 14965 bp, 12 predicted proteins | sample MGYA00380196_ERZ808046 | MGnify/ENA primary metagenome ERZ808046 (study PRJEB31490, sample SAMN06133421) | mouse gut metagenome | isolation source: Z6_2 | host: mice | place: China: Chengdu | collected 2015-05 ...
AGTCCAGATTATGAGACATTAAATTTGTTACTATAAAGTCATCAAGACCAAGGAGGATGACTTTTATGGATGCCGCCGCCCGGCACGCAGACACGGTGTGAAAGCCCAAAAGAGGGGCATTTCGGACGAGTATGTCTGCATCTGTACCGGCGTGGAACGCAAAGGGGACGCCATAGCTGGGAGCATCAACAGTGCAAAGCCTTCATCCAATGACAAATTGCCGGGAGAGTTTACTGCAATAGCAATCAAATAGGAAAGGAGCTGACAACAGCCCCTTTCAGTTACTCATATTTGCCGGATAACAGCGCCTGGTGCAGACCGGCGAATACTTCCTCGTAACGCTGACATTTTGGCAGGCTAACAACAGTGACATGGAGGCTTAAAGGTATTTTCTGATCTTCATATGAAAATGTCTGTTCATTCATATGACGGATGCTGTCCGCAATTTGTTCCGCATATGTGATTTCACTGCTGGCTGTCAAAATGCAGAATTCGTCGCCTCCGATACGAAATACAATATCTTCCTCGCCTGCGGCGGCCGTCATGCGCCGCATTTGCTCTAATATCGCCAAATCTCCTGCTTTATAGGAAATTTCATTGATGGATATCATTTGTTTGATGTCGCACAGGACAAAAAAGCAGTCCTTTCTTTCCTGAAATAAATCATATAATTCGCTGATATCTACATGTTTTCTCTGCATAATGTAATGGTCTCCTTTCGTGGGAGGAACTGTCAGCCTCGGAAACAGCTCTGTAAATTTTGCATTGCGAAATTCGGAAGGCTTACAGTTCCATACCTGTTCAAATGCTCGTGAAAAAGATTCGTGAGTGCTGTAACCGTACTCCAAAGCAATGTCCAGAATTGATATTTCCGGCTGTTTGGATAATTTTCTGGCCGCCAGCATCATTCTTCTGCGGACAATGTATTCATGGACGGAAATATTGTGTACTCTGCGAAACAGCTTTTCAAGGGTGGATTTTGAGCAGAAACAGGCGGCAGTGATATCGTCAGTCCGAATTTCATCGGATAAATGATTTTCAATATATTCAAGAGCTGCCATTAAAAGTTCTATATGCTGCATAAACTCCACTCCTTTCCGATATCGAAAAACAGGATGGCCATCCCAGCCGTGTCCGGCTTTATACAGTATTCATTATATCAGCGATTGCTTTACAGGACTTGACATTTTGGGTCAAATGAAAAAATAATAAGACAGTACTTTAAGAGAACAAAAGACAAAGGAGAATTTTAATGGATTCAGGGGATTTCAATTTTCAGAGAATTGCAGAGGGGTATGGAAAGCGTCCGTTTTTACACAAGCAGGTCATAGAGCGGTTTCAAAAGGATATAAATTTCCGGACATTTTCCAACGGTCTGGACATTGGATGCGGCGCAGGTCTTTCCACAAAAGCACTGAAAATGATTTGCCGCCATGTAACGGGAACCGACATTTCCAGCGAAATGATTGCCGTCGCAAAAGAGGTGTGTGGGACAGAGGGATATGATTTTCTAGTAAGCAAAGCAGAGGAACTGCCTGATTTCAACACAAAGTTTGATGTGGTCACTGCCGCCGGTGTTGTCCAGTGGGTGGAGAGAGAACTTTTTTTAAAAAGCCTGAGCAATGTAATAAGTATGCATGGCTGCCTGTTAGTCTATGATTTTTGTATTTCTGACAGGATGAAAGAGAGTCCGGCATACACTTCGTGGTGGCATGATGCCTATTTAAAGGAGTTCCCGAAGCCTTTTCGGAAAGAATCCGTCTGGTCAAAGGAAGATGTTGCAAGGCAAGGCTTTCTGACGAGGGATCAGATTCAATATGAGATGGAATATGAATTTGATCAGGATGCGTTTATTGAATTTATGATGATTCAGTCGAATGTGAATGTTAAGATCGAAGGGGAAGGCAGAAGCATTCAGTCTGTGAGGGAATGGTTTGAACGGTCTGTGGAGCCGGTTTTTCGAGGAGAGAAAAGGACAGTGATTTTTACCGGGTATAGCTGGTACATTGAGAAATTATAAGGTTCACTGATAAGATAAACAGGGAGGTGTTGCTGTGAAATTTATTTATGGAAGACAAAATTGGAGTACCAGGGAGCGTGGAGAGGAAAATTGCTATCTTTTGACAAATGGATTGGGCGGATTCTCATCTGGCACCATGATAAATTCTAACACGAGAAATGATCACGCACTGCTGATGGCCTGCATTGAGCCGCCGAACCATCGTTACAATATGATCCACAGGCTGGAGGAGGAACTGGAGCGGGCAGGAAAAAATGTGCATCTCTCAGGGCAGAAATATCTGAATCCCGGACGGGATGAAGAGGGATTTCGGTTCCTTTCAGCATTTTGTTTTGAGGATTACCCTGAGTGGACTTACCATCTGGATGGAGTTGAGATCGTGAAAAAGGCTGCCATGAAACAGGGAAAAAACCTGGTGGCTGTGAAGTATACAATCGATAACCGGACCTCAGAAAAGGTGACGCTTAAGATAACTCCGCACCTGCAGTTTTCTCCCAAAGGGGAAGCAGTGGATCCTGCGCAGGAATTTGTACTGGAGGAGGGCAAAATCAGTTCCAAAGGTCTTACGGTATTCTTTAAAACCAACGGACGGGTCAGGCCTTTACCGTCCCGGCTTTCCGAAGGGCTGTATTACGCGTATGATGCCTGTGATGGAAGGAGAGCGGAGGGGAGCGCCTGGACAAACCATCAGATTACCGTTGAGGTAAAGGAAAAGGAAGAGAAGGTACTGGAAATCCTGTATGGAATGGAGGAGATCAGAGAGAGCGCGGGTCAGGTCATACGGGAGGCGGCAGCCTATCGGGAGGAGCTGGCACAGGCCTCGGGGATGAAATCGGAACAGGCCCTCATGCTGGTAAAAAGTGCAAACCAGTTTGTGGCAGAGAGAAGGACCACAGGCGGAAAGACTCTTCTGGCAGGGTTCCCGTTTTTTGAGGATTGGGGACGGGATACGATGATTGCGCTGGGAGGCTGCTGCATTGCTGCCGGACAGCTTGAGACTGCAAAAAGCATTCTCAGAACTTTTGCGGTGTATTGCAGGGATGGGCTGATGCCCAACCTTTTTCCGGAAGGGAGCATGGAGCCGCAGTATAATACGGTGGATGCCGCGCTTCTGTATATTCATGGGGCATATCTGTATTTTCTGAAAACGAAAGATACCTCATTCATCAGGGAAATCTGGCCTGTCATGAAAGAGATTATAGAATGGTACCGGAAAGGAACCGCCTATGGAATCCGCATGGATGAAGACGGCCTTATTGAGGCAGGAGAAGGGCTGGATCAGGTTACATGGATGGATGTAAGGGTAGGGGAAATCCTTCCGACACCCCGCCACGGAAAGCCGGTGGAGATCAATGCTTATTGGTATAATGCGCTGCGCGTGATGGATGTATTTGGAAAAATTCTGGGAGAAGAGGGGGATTACGGGACTCTGGCAGCAAAAGTAAAGGCGGGCTTTCAGGAGAAGTTCTGGAATGAAAAAAAGGGCTGTCTTAAGGATGTGCTTTCCGGCACGGCGGCGGATGAACAGATAAGATGCAACCAGATATGGGCGGTTTCCATGCCTTTTGCCATGCTGGATGCGGAGCAGGAGAAGCAGGTGGTAGATACCGTATTTGAAAAGCTGTATACGCCTTTGGGACTTCGAACCCTTGAGAAGTCAGATCCTGAATTTCATGGTAAATATGGCGGGGAGCAAAAGCAGAGGGATCTGGCTTATCATCAGGGAACTGTTTGGGTATTCCCTCTGGGAGCATACTATCTGGCCTATCTGAAAACCCGGAACTATTCCCGGGAGGCAGCAGAAAAAGTTGAGCGTCAGTTGGAAGTTCTGCAGAGCGCCATGGCGGAGGGATGCATTGGTCAGCTTCCGGAGATTTATGATGGAGAGAATCCGGATTTCTCCAAGGGCTGCTTTGCCCAGGCCTGGAGTGTCGGGGAGATTCTGCGGGTGTATGAAATGCTCGAATTCATTTCCGCCCCACATGCAAAGAAACCGTAAACAAAATTCCGGAGACAGCGCCCAGGAAGAGAAAGGACTGGATAAAAGGCATGAAATTATAGGAGCCGCCCTGCCAGAAATCTATAAAATCGCTGCTGATATAGGTCATGGGAAGGGTTCGGGCAACGGCCTGCATGGCCTGGGGCAGTTGGTCTGTCTGTATTCCCATCATGCCGGTGAGAATCATGAAGGTGAAGTAAAGGCACATAGTGATGCCAAAGGTGAGACTGAATTTTCCGCACATGGCGGCAATTGAATGAGAGATGACAAGAAACAAAATTCCCAACAGGTATAAGGACGCAAGCAGGCACAGCAGCGAAGGCAGGGAGGGCTTAAGGATATCCATTACGCACGCCTGAAAAATGCCGAATATCAAAAAGGTGACAGTCAGAAAAATAAGCTGCGCTATAATCTTGGCTGTGATTTCGCAGGCCGGATGAAAGCCAAAAAGGCGCATCCTGATGGGGATTCCTTTTTCGATCTCAGTGGAATACAGGCAGCCATAGCCAAGAAGCATTGTGGACATGGGCATAATCAGCGACATGGTCAGCATAATGGAGGTGGCAACCTCCCTGTGCATATCTTCCGGCATCTGGCCTCCGACAACTCTTACCAGCAAAAGGCACATGATATTCGGAAAGACAATCCCAAAAAAGTGAGGCATAAGGTTGCCATTGATATTTCTGAGTTCATATACAACTAAGCTGAAATTACATTTCTTTTTCATAATTACCTCCAGGTTATGCCGTAGCGGTTTGCCGCAAAGCGGCGCATGAAAGTTCAGAGTAAAATTGTTCCCTGGCATTGATATACATAATCTCGATATCCGAGTTGCTCCTCTTAAAATTTACATTGTTTTCTATCAGAAGCGACATTATCTTCTGTTCTGTTTGTTGATTACTGCAGGACAGGGCAAGCAGATGATCGGGAGATTTCAGGGTGGGGAGGCCTGCACAGAGCGCACGGTTTTGAGGGGTATTCTCGAGGATATAGACCACTCTGCCGCAGTAGGTATGGAAAAGCTCTTCCTTTTTGCCGTAGGCTATCACATTACCCTTATCCAGAATGAGGATTTTGTCGGCAAGCTGCTCAAGCTCTTCGTAATAGTGAGACACGATCATCAGGGTATCTTCTCTGTTCTGATACCAGGCGTTAAGCTTTTCTGTCAGCTTTTGTCTTGTCTCAAAATCCAGGCCGGAGGTGACTTCGTCATAAAAGGTCAGCTCTGCATTTTGGAACATGACCATAATGATTGTAAATTTTTGTTTCTGTCCACCGGAGAGGGCGCTGAACTTTTTGGACAGGCAGGGCTCGAAATCAAAGAAAGCAATCAAGTCCTGCAATTCTTTATTCTGACGGATTTTGGTGTTCAGGATGGTTTCCATAATGTATTTTACAGGCATGGTGGTGGCGTATGCATTAGACTGCATATGTACCGCCATCTGATCCGGTGAGAGAGGGGTTGTGACAGTGCCCTGATAGGGGATCAGGCCTAAGAGAGCCTTTACCAGGGTGGATTTGCCGGCCCCATTGGAACCGATGATGCCTACCCGCTCTCCCTTTTCAAAAGAAATGGGGCTGGTGATATCAAGAGCGGTTTGTTGTCCGTATTTTACCTGTAATTGATGAATTGTAAGCAGCATTTTAATCTGATCTCCTTTCAGGAAACTGCAAATATTAAAAGGGCACAAACGCAGTTTTCTCCATTTTCAATGCGCAGGCGGATACCGGAAAGCCTGCTGTAATAGGAGGCCACATAAAGCCCCAGCCCTTTCCCGGTGCCTGGCCCGCTGCTGCTGACAAAGGGTTCGAAGATATTGGGCAGCAGCTCTTTTGGAATTGTGATTCCGTAGTTTGTGATGGACAAGCTGATCCGGGGAACAAAAGGATGTTCTGCAGACGGCATAGATGCTTCGGTTGTCTTTTCTATAGTGATTTCGATTTTCCCGCCCACAGGGGTGTATTGTACGGCATTGGAGAGCAGGTTATCGAGAATTTTTTTCAGGATTTCCCTATCAGTATAAACAATACCGCTTCCGGTCACATGTACTTCCAGCTTTTGGACTTCTATTTGGACGGAATACAGATTTAAAAGCTCGGACAGCAGGACTTCAAGTGAGGATGGTTCAGTGATCATCTGTTCGGCGTGATAGTTCAGGTATAGAATATCATCCACGATTTTTTTCATGGACAGGAGCTGTTTTTTTACTTCCGGGAGCCAGGTATCGGTATCCTGGTATTTACCGATGTGATTTTTCATTCCCTCTACCAGAAGAAGAGCCGCGGCAATAGGAGTCTTAAGCTGATGGGAGGTGGCCCGCAGGAAAACCTCCTGCCGCTGGTTTTCCTCTTCCAGGATCTGATTTTTTTCTGCCAGCGCCAGATAGCTTCCATGGAGTTTTTCGTATAGTTCACTTAAAGCATGGCTGAGTATTCCGATTTCATCCCTTCGGTTTGTATCAAAAATATAGGTGCCGTGGAAACTGGTGGCTGCCTGAGCCTGGCCCGCCAAATGAATAATAGGATTGACAATTTTTCCTGAAAAAAAGCGGGAGGACAGCAAAGCAAGCAGAAATACCACAGCCACAATCATAGGCATGCTTTCAGCCACGATTGGACGGATTTCTTCCATCTGGGGCGTCATAGTGGGAAGCACGGTAAAGAGAAAAGCATTCTCTGTGGAGCTGAAAGCAATATAAGTGGTGTAGCTGTAATCATTGTCCGAAACCCCGGCTTCAAAGATAACAAATCCGTCGGAGCTTTGGTGGATACGGGAGTATTCTTCCCGGTAAGCGCCCTGGTTTCCCTTCTGTTCTATTTCAAATGACAGAGGATAGTTTTCAGCAGGGGTTTTCAGTGCCGGGACTGTTTTCGGAGCCGCCGCGTCCTTCTATGTCACACATCATGTCTTTGATCCGGCTCCAATAGCTTTGCAGTTCCTCGTCACAGATGTTAATTTTCAACTGGAAATACTTCCCTGCTACAAAAAACTCCGTACCGCTGCGGGGGATTTCTATTGAATAGGTAGCGGAGGGGTTTTTAACGGTTAAATGATCGTAGCTTCTGTCTCTGACATAGCCTTTGTGGATTTCCATTGCAGATTTTAGATTACTCCGCATCACATAATCTACATACAGGGAGGGCAGCATGAAAACAAAATAGCCAATGATAAAAGCCGTCATGACAACTGCAAGTATGATACTGTAGAGAGAGGTTTTTTTGGACAATCCCATGATCAATCTCCTTCCTGATATTGATAGCCGATGCCGATTACGGTTTTGATGTAATTACCAGGAAGCTTTTTGCGCAGATTTTTTATATGGGCATCGATGATTCTGTCGTTTCCCACATAATCCTCATTAAAGATCCGCAGGATAAGCTGTTCTCTTGTAAAGGCCCGATCCGGCTGATTTTTCAGCACTTGAAGCAGCAAAAATTCGCTTAGGGTGAGAGCTAAGGGGATTCCGTCATAAAATGCCTGATAAGAGCTTTCATGAAGGACAAGCCCCTTTTCGCTTCGGTGCTCTGTCTTTTTTACACGCCGCAGGATAGTTTCCATTCTTTTGAGCAAAATGACGGGAGATACAGGCTTAATCACATAATCGTCCGCATAGAGATTAAATGCCTGAATCTGGGTCTTTTCATCGCCTAAAGCAGTAAGTACGATAACCGCCAGCTCTGGCAGGGCTTCCTTGATATAGGATAAAACCTCAAGGCCGCTGATTTTTGGAACCATAATGTCCAGAACGGCCATGTCGAAGGTCTGGTTTTTTAATAGTGAGAGTGCCTCTTCCCCGTCTGCGGCGCCCACCACCTCATAATTCTGCATTTTCATATATTCCGTCAGTACTTCCCGTATGGTGGGTTCGTCCTCCAAAAATAAAATTCTCATAAATCCTCATTTCTTTCTTTTGCTACCTGTTGTTTATTGTACCACAGGGATATGAATTTTAAATGAAGATGAGGTGAAAGTTACTTTTCATATGCCTTGGTGTCAGGCAATTGACGGGCATATACGACTGTGGTAGTATATTGGAGAAGAAGTGACAGCCGGCAAAGAAAGGGGTATGGTATATGGCGGTGAAGCTGTTTGATTCGGAGCTTAAAGTGATGAATGTGCTCTGGCGGGAGGGCGATGCTACAGCCAAGCATATTTCGGATATTATGAAGGAAGAAAATGGTTGGAATATGAATACTACCTATACTTTGATTAAGCGTTGCATGAAAAAAGGGGCAATTGCGCGCTCTGAGCCCAATTTTATGTGCCATGCCCTGATCCCCAAGGCGGAGATACAGGAGGCTGAGACAAATGAATTGATCAACAAAATCTATGACGGCTCGGCGGAGAAGCTCTTTGCCGCACTTTTGGGGCGTAAGAGACTCTCGGCAGAGCAGATAGAGAAATTAAAGCAGATTGTGGGAGAACTGGAGCAGAGAGGATGCTGAGGCGGGCTTATGAGGGATTTTCTTTGAAGTAAGGCCTCAGGCGACTCATGATCTGAAACATTTTGTTGATATCCACCGGCTTTGCCAGATGTTCATTCATCCCGGCATCCTTTGCCAGCGCAACGTCCTCTTCAAACGCGTTAGCTGACAGTGCTATGATGGGAACAGATTCGGCATCTGGCCGCCCCAGGCCGCGAATCACGCGGGATGCCTCATATCCGCTCATAACCGGCATCATCAGATCCATGAGAATACAGTCAAACGTTCCCGATTCGGATGCCGCAAACGCATCAACCGCTGCTTTTCCGTCGTTTGCGGTTACAACCTCAACACCCGCTTCCTTAAGCATGAATTCCATGATCTCGCAGTTGATCTTATTATCTTCCACCAAAAGAACGCGCATCCCGGCAATATTGGTCTGCACATTCCGATCCGCATCCACAGGATGCGCACTCCATGCCTGATCGACCTGGATAGGCAGGATGATGCGAAAAACGCTTCCCCTGCCAGGCTTACTTTCCACCTCAATTGTTCCATGCATCTGTTCTACCAGCTTCTTCACGATGGACAGGCCAAGCCCTGCGCCGTTATAGTTGGTTCTGGCGCCCTGATGCTTCTGGGTGAACGGTTCAAAAATATGCTTTTTGAAATCCTCATCAATGCCAATTCCAGTATCCTCGACCACGAATCGATAGCTTGCAGTCCCATTCCGGCATGCAAGTTCCTTTGCCTGAACAAATACACGGCCATGGGAGCGGTTATATTTGAGGGCATTGTCTATGACATTCATCAGGATCTGTTTCAAATGCAGCGGGTTCCCGATCAGTTTACTGTGCTGTAGATCGACCTCCTCCAACACCAGCCGGATCCCGGATTCCTGCGCCTGAGCGGACAAAATTGCGATACAGCTTTCCAGCGCATCATGGAGGTCAAAGGGCTCATTCGCCGCTGCCTGTATTCCGCTGTCCAGCCTGCTGACAAGGAGAACGTCGTTAACCAGGGAGAGGAGATGCTCTGCCGACATACGAATTTTTTCCCGGCAATCTCTCTGCTGTTCCACATCATTCTGACATTTTTCCTGTATGGCCAGCATCCCCAGAATCCCGTTGATGGGGGTACGCAGATCATGGGACATATGGGAAAGGAATTCGCTTTTGGCGGAATTTGCCCGTCTGACCTTCTCCAGCAGCTCCAGGATAGCTTGCTCCTGCTTGCGTCTTGTTACCATAGTTTCCGTGATGTCCTGATGGTATCCGTTCAGGCTCATGCCCGGTTTTTTAAATGAACTGTCCGGCACGCCGCCGCAGCGGACATAAATTTTCCCAAGCTCCGGGTGATTCCACGGATAAATCACCTCGCTGCGCCCGCTTTCCAATATCTGACGTACCGCTTCCTGCACCATCTCCGTATAGTCCGGCTCAATGTTTTCAAACCAGTGCCGATAGCATTCCTCCGGCGTGATTTCATCCGGTACGCCCAAAAGAATCCGCATGGTTTTATCTGCATACATTCTGGGAAGACAACCCTCCTCCAGCTCAATGGTCCAGATACCGGTTCGGGCTCCTTCCAGGATGTCCTCCAGGCTGCGTCTTGCCTCCAGCTTGTACTTCTCCTCCTGCTCCACCACAGCGTTGACATCCCGCTGGGCAAAAATCGCGCAGTTTTCCCCTTGCGTCTTCTCCGTAGCGGAAAAATGAATTTCCATGTGTTTAAGCCCACAGGAACTATCCTTTACCTGGTAACGGACAGAGAACTTTTTCTTTGTTTTGAGCTGAGCCAGTACATACTCCTTTTTGGTTACTGCACGGAGTCGTTCCTGATCCCGGGGAACCACATACCGGGAAATATAGCGATCCATAGCCGTCTGATAGCCGTCCCGAAAATTGACGGCCCAATCCATGCTTACCTGTTCGCTGTCACGGTATATCTCACATTCGCCTGTGTCGAAGTTCACCTGATAGATGCCAAGATAGTCGACGCTCAGGGCATGCAGAACATTATAACTGCGCTTTTGAAGTTCCCGAACCAGGTTACGTCTCTTGAGCGAAGATACGATAAAATAGGCTGCAGTCTGGAGCATATTCGACGCATATTCCAGCGACTTCACGGGCGGATTATCCACACCGTAAAAACCGATCAGATTTTTGCCGTCATAAAGGGGAACCACTACAAGGGAATGGATGCTTTGCCGTTTCAGAATTTCATATTGAAGAGGGTCGCTTTCACGGATTTCTTCCAGTCTTTCAATGACAATGTGCCTGCCGGTGCTGAAATTCCGATACCAGCTTGCACATATCTCAGGCGGAACATTTTGAAGATTTTCTTTTTCAGGCCGCACCCCGTTATCTGCCCATTCATAGGTATTGTCGTCGCCGCCGGATTCGTTCCGTTCAAATATGTAGGTCCGTTCCCCATGCAGCGCTTTACCCAAATACTTCAGTAACACCTCCAGTGACTGGTCAGGAGTCTCCTCCAGCAGAGCGACACGAAGCCCCTCATTGATGACGGCTTCCAGATTCTGAACGCTCTGCACGCCGCTGTGCCCCTCGCTGTCTCCGATAACCGCTGCGCTTTCGCCGGCCCGTTCAAAATTCTTCCGTGAATAATCCATAAGCTTGTCCTCCATATGGATCGCTTTATTTCCCTGCAATCCCGATCGCTCTGCCGCTGAAGGCGACAGCTTTTAAGTCATAATACCATGCATTTCCCAACCACGTCAATATAAAGATACAGTCCCATTAAGCGGCACGCTTCTGTCAATATTGACATAGAACCAGGTCAAAAACAGGATTGCCCCGGGCAAAAAAAGCAGATACAATAGATATAACCTGATCAATACTTTTGGGACTAAAAACAGGAGGGTTATATTGTATGGAAAAATGGACACGCGTTAAGTATCAGCCTAATCTGCCTTTGGGGGAAAAGGGGGAAAGGCTGACGGGCTCCTTACAGCATACCACGCTGTCAAAGGAAGCGGCAAAGGAAGGCATGGTACTGCTGAAAAACCGGGAGGATATCCTGCCTTTGAAGAAAGGGACGAGAGTTGCTTTATTCGGTAAAGGTACCTTTGATTATGTAAAGGGCGGCGGAGGAAGCGGGGATGTTACGGTGGCATATATCCGCAATCTGTATGAAGGATTGAAAATGCAGAAGGATATTGTGAGCATTTTCGAGCCATTGTGTGATTATTACCGGAAGGATGTGGAGCGACAGTATGCAGAGGGCAGCGTTCCCGGCATGACCATTGAGCCCGCGGTGCCTGTGGAGCTTTTGGAGACGGCAAAGGCTTATACCGATACGGCGGTCATTTCTATTTGCCGTTTTTCCGGTGAAGGATGGGATCGGAAGAGTATTGTTGACAGAGACAACAAAAATTCATGGGAAAGCGAACAGGATATGGCAGCGCGTTCCGCAAAGATTTTTGCCAATGGGGATTTCTGCCTTTCAGAAGAAGAGTCGGCAATGGTCGATGCGGTAAAGAAGAATTTTTCCAAAGTGGTTGTGGTGATGAATGTAGGCGGTATGGTGGATACCTCCTGGTTTGTACATGAGGATGCCATAGGTGCGGTACTCATGGCGTGGCAGGGCGGCATGGAAGGGGGCCTGGCGGCAGCAGAGCTGCTGGTGGGAAAAGGCAATCCTTCCGGCAAGCTTTCGGACACCTTTGCACAGACTCTGGAGGATTACCCTTCCACCGGTGATTTCCATGAGTCTAAGGATTATGTGAATTACACAGAAGATATTTATGTGGGCTACCGCTATTTTGAAACTGTGCCGGGAGCAGACAAGAAGGTGAATTATCCCTTTGGCTTCGGTATGTCCTACACAACCTTTCATATGGAAGTGCTCTCCGCAGAAGAGAAAGCAGGAGAAATTCAGATTCAGGTTCAGGTAACCAATACCGGAAAGCGGGACGGCAGGGAAGTGGCGCAGGTTTATTTTGAAGCTCCTCAGGGCAGGCTCGGAAAGCCGAAAAAGCAGCTGATTTCCTTTGCAAAAACCAGAGCCCTTAAGCCGGGGGAGAGCCAGCGCTTGTATTTATCTTTTGCGCCGGAAGAGATGGCATCCTATGATGATATGGGAAAGGTTCGTAGGGCGGCTTATGTGCTTGAAAAGGGCGATTATCTTTTCCATGTGGGGACTTCGGTCCGGGATACTGTGCAATTGGATTATGTATATCAGGTAAAAGAGGACACGGTAGTAAGCCAGCTTGAGAGCAGGCTGACGCCGTCCTGTCTGCCAAAGAGAATGCTCGCAGACGGCAGCTATGAAAAACTGCCTCAGACAGAGGGGAATGACCCTGACGCCAATGAGCTGGAGAGGATACCGGCAGACGAGATGGAAGGATATGCGCCTGCCCTTCGGGGAAGAGGCAGATATCAGCTTTGGAAGGAGCTTTACAAAAAAGATGCACATACCTTCAAGGAAGTGGCGGAAGGGAAGCTTTCGGCGGAGGAATTTCTTTCTCAGCTTACGGATGAAGAGGTGGCGCATCTTCTGGGAGGACAGCCCAACACGGGGGTGGCCAATACTTTTGGCTATGGCAATCTTCCGGAATACGGAATTCCTTCTGTCATGACCGCAGACGGCCCGGCAGGACTTCGGATTGCACCGGAATGCAATGTTACCACCACCTGCTGGCCCTGTTCTACCTTGCTTGCCTGTAGCTGGAACCCGGAAGTCGTGGAGGCCGTGGGCCTGGCCGGGGGCGCGGAGGTGAAGGAAAACAACATTGCCATGTGGCTGACCCCGGCAGTGAATATTCACAGAAGCCCTCTGTGCGGCAGAAATTTTGAATACTATTCGGAGGATCCTTATCTGGCGGGCAAGCTGGCAAGCGCCATGGTCCGCGGGATTCAGGCCAACCATATAGGCGCTACCGTAAAGCATTTCGCGCTGAATAACAAGGAGACGAACCGCAAGAACAGCGACTCCAGGGTATCGGAGAGAGCTGCAAGGGAAATTTATTTAAAGGCCTTTGAAATCATCGTCCGCGAGGCAAAACCCTGGTCGATTATGACCTCCTACAATATTATCAACGGACACCGGGCTTCGGAAAATGCGGATTTGCTGGAGGGCATTCTCCGGAAGGAATGGGGATTTGACGGATGTATCACCACAGACTGGTGGACCTGCGGCGAGCATTATAAAGAGGTAAAAGCAGGAAATGACATTAAGATGGGCTGCGGCTATCCGGAGCGTCTGCTGGAAGCCCTGGAGAAAGGCTGTCTTACCAGGGAAGAGATGGACGCCTGTGCTCTGAGGGTGCTTAAACTGATTTTGAAGATTGATTAAAGCAAAAATACAAAAAGACCTGTCGCGAGACAGGTTTTTTTGATAAGATAGGGGAAGAAAGGAAGCAGGTCATGTCACAGCAGGATTATTTTAAGAAAGCATTAGCCAATTTTACCCACGAGGCGGCCAGCGGAGGAGCGATCCGCCATCTGACAGATTTGGGGTATACGGTAGACCAGATTGCCAGCAAGCTTACATTTCCCACTCCCCGCGAAAGGGTACGGAAGGAAGTCTGGGAGAGACTGTTGGATACAGGCGTAGTGCTTTTGGAGGAGCCTGGAAATGGAAAACGGCGGGAAAAGGCTGTCTATGTGGAGGAGCAGGATCCGTATGGCAGAATCAGTTTTCGGCGGGTGGCAAAGGCCGGAGGCAGTCAGAAGCCGGTTTTGTGGAAAGAGCGGCATTTCAGGGGGGATGAGAGCGGAAAACAAAGCGAATGCAGACGTCTTGCGGAATATCTTGCAGAAAAATGTGCAAAAAACGGAGAAGATAAATCTTATTGTTCCTGCGGTTTTGGCTGTCAGCGCAGAGAAGACGCTGCCGGATTTGAAGCCGCTATGGAGGCGCTTGACGGGCGGCAGAGGGAATATATCCGTGGAATTCCATGGGAGAACAGGACATGTTATCACAGACTGGACTTGCGGATGAGGGAGATTGTAGTCACGCTGTATGAACAGGAAAAATACAACGGGGTTTTCTATTTTTTAAAGACGGAAGAAAAGGTAATTGTGGGTTTGGAGTGAGTATTGGACTTACTGTCCAGTGACAAATAATTAAATAACCATTATCCTGTGGTCAGGGGAATGAAACCGGAGAATTTTTACTGACATAAGGATGGTGCGCAAACGAGGCGACCGCTGATTAATAAGATGACTGACAGAGAATGACAATGTTTGGTGGGGGTTATATGCTGCATTTCATGATTGACCTGGAGAATACAAGAAGTAAAGGACTGCAGGGGGCGGAATATTTGACGGCAGAGGATAAGGTGACTGTATTTTACAGCCAGACCTGCGTTCAGGTCACTTAGGAACTGTCACAAAATAAATTAGTCTTTTTTGAAATATAGGCTATCTTATTTCGTGACAATGGTGTATGATATCTGTAGGTTACTTTTGGAGGTGTCTACAGATGTCTGCAAGTGAAGAAACAAAATATGCCGTAAAGCAAATTCTGATAAACATGATGCCTGTGCTGGATGAATA
>ERZ808046.1034-NODE-1034-length-14932-cov-3.191316_pt1 | contig 14932 bp, 10 predicted proteins | sample MGYA00380196_ERZ808046 | MGnify/ENA primary metagenome ERZ808046 (study PRJEB31490, sample SAMN06133421) | mouse gut metagenome | isolation source: Z6_2 | host: mice | place: China: Chengdu | collected 2015-05 ...
CTTGTCCGCAGCAGCCGTAGATGATGTGCTACGGCTGGGCTGCTCATATCCATCATGGCGGCAATATTAATGACACATTCTTCACAGTGACAGAGAATCCAGAAAATACGAAGCCGGGTTGGGTCGCTCAACTGTTTGAAAAGATCGGCAGTAACCTGAAAATGTCCGGCATCTGGCATATGTTCTAATATCTGGGGCATGGATTGTGTGTGCTGATGCGGTAATGTATGTTGTTCCATAAAATCATCCTTTTTATCATTATTCTAATATGAAGCGTAATAAAAGTCAACAGGTTGCCTGTGGACTATACTTCGTGATATACTGTTACTGGCTCGGATGCCGGGCAGCGGCGTGCCCGGCCCCGTGAACAGTAACGATATACAGACCTTGGTAAATGAAAATAACCAGATTTTAGTAAGGAGGAATATAGATGTCAATAAGTGATTATTCAAAAGCGCAGAAGATGGGAAAAAAGGATTATCAATCTCGTATGCTTCGTGGGCTTCCGCCGACATTGGAAGTACTGGACGATATATTGCCGCCGAGGGGAAGTTATTCGGAGGTTCCGTTGGGATTGGTGCAGATTCCCATGGAGCAGCTGGTGGGAACGAAGACCGGAGGCCGCAGCAGTGCTTTTGCAGGTAATTTCATGCCCATATTGAAGGAAAACAGCGAGTTTGCGCAGAAATGGTCGTCGTTGAGTTCCAGCCACGAAAAAGAAGGTATCCGGGAGCCGATCAAAGCTTATGAATATATGAATAAATTTTACGTTCAGGAAGGAAACAAGAGAGCCAGTGTTATGAAATATTACGGTGCAGTTTCTATTCCGGGCGAAGTGATCCGGATTGTTCCGAAACGTACAAAGGAAAAAGAAAATGAGCTCTATTATGAATTTATGGACTTTTATGAGTTGTCTAAGGTGAATTATATCTGGTTTACAAAGCTTGGGAGTTTTGCAAAGCTCCAGACTGCAATCGGCAAAAAGCCAAAAGAGGAATGGACGCGGGACGACCAGCTGGAATTTAGTTCATCCTATTCCCGATTTGCGGCAGAATTTAACCAGAGGGGCGGTCAGAAGCTCTCAATTACAGCAGGGGACGCATTTCTTGCGTTTATTGTCCTATATGGTTATGATGCGGTGAATCAGAAGACGAGCAGTGAACTGAAGGCGCTTGTCGCTAAGACGTGGGAAGAATTCCGCCTATTGGAGGAAGAGGAAGAGATTGAACTGAAGATGGATCCAAGCGTAGAAAAGAAATCTGTTCTGAGCCTGTTGATTCCAGGCAGCACACCGCAGCTGAAAATTGCCTTTGTCTATGCCAAGACACCGTCTTCTTCTGCATGGACATATTCTCATGAACTGGGAAGAATCTATTTAGAAGAAACGTTTCCGGAAGAGGTCAGCACGGCAGTATATGAAAATGCAACACTGGAAAATATTGACCTGTATTTGGAAGCTGCGGTTAAGGCTGGCTGCAATATTATTCTGACAACCTCGCCAACCTTTGCAAAGGCAAGTGTGAAAGCGGCAATTGCCAATCCGGAGGTCCGTATACTGAATTGCTCTCTGAATACGTCGCACCGTTACATCCGTACCTATTATGCACGGATGCACGAAGCAAAATTCCTGATGGGGGCGATTGCGGGTGCAATGGCAGAAAATGATAAGCTGCTTTATATGGAGGATTACCCGATTTATGGCTCCATTGCAAATATCAATGCATTTGCCATTGGAGCAAAAATGATCAATCCGCGGGTAAAGGTATACCTGGAGTGGAGATCCATGAAGGATATCGATGTGGCAGAACGTGTCAGGGATATCCAGCCTTCTTGTGTTTCAGGAAAGGATATGGTGACCCCGGAGGCGGCAACAAGGTTTTTTGGGATTTACCGTATGGACGGGGAATATCCGGTGAACCTTGCGATGCCGATCTGGCAATGGGGCAAGTTTTATGAACAGCTGATACGTACCATTATGGATGGTACATGGAAACATGATGACAATACGTCGGCCAAGAAGGCAATTAACTACTGGTGGGGCATGTCTGCCGGTGTTATTGATGTAATCTGCTCCAAAAAGATACCGGATGAGACAAAGCGTTTGATTAAGTTATTGAAATATACGATTACCTCCGGACAGTTCAGCCCATTTTCCGGAAAAATATATTCACAGAATGGAATCGTACAGAAAGATTCCCACCGCCGGCTTACACCAGAAGAGATTGTGAAAATGGACTGGCTGGCGGACAATGTCCTCGGAACGATTCCCCACACTTTTGAACTGCAGGAACAGGCGCAGGCCGTCATTTTACAGCAAGGTGTGAAAAAGGAGAAAGGTCAGATTTAACCGATGAGAATACTTGTGATTGGCGATGAAGAATCGTCCTATTTGTGGGACTTTTTTGAAAAGAGTAAATTAGAAGATGTCGATCTGATTATTTCATGCGGGGATTTAAATCCCCATTACCTGTCTTTTCTTGTGACAATGTATGCGATTCCCGTGCTGTATGTGCATGGGAATCACGATGGGAAATATGGACATACTCCGCCGGAGGGCTGTACCTGTATTGAAGATGAAATTTATGTGTATAACGGAATCCGGATTCTGGGGTTGGGCGGATCTATGCGTTATACCGGCGGGGCACATCAATATACGGAAAAGGATATGAAAAAACGGGTGAGAAAACTCCGGTTTCAGCTTTGGCGGCAGCGCGGATTTGACATTTTGGTGACCCATGCGCCGGGATATCAGCTCAATGACGGACGCGATCTTCCACATCAGGGATTTCAGACATTTATTGATTTGATAGAAAAATACCGTCCAAGGTTCTTTCTTCATGGACATGTGCATATGTCCTATGGAAGGAACCATAAGCGGTATGACAAATATCAGGATACACATGTAATCAATGCCTTTGAACGGTGTGTGTTTGAATATGAGGATGGACATATCATTCGTTAAAACGAACCGCCTATCGCCGCAGGCGATTTCGAATGGCGGTCCGGGTCACTGCCGGCATGTCAGTGAAAAGTAGCATTTCAGCAGAACAGGCCTAGCAGTATTAGGAGCATGCCGCAGAAAAGGTCTGCATACCGCTCGGATTTTTGAAATGATAAGCAGCGACCGGCATGATTTCCGAGCAGCAGCAAGAGCATGGATGCCGTAAAAGAGATGAGAGATGTAGGAATCAGCAAAAGCCCGCTGATACTGGCGCCAAGTCCGATTCCTAAATTATTGATGGAAAGAGAAAGTCCGAAAATACAGGCACCTTTCCAGGGTAATGTCTGACAGGGGAACGGTGTATCTGCCGCCTGAGAGGCGAGGCAGCAGGATACCGCCGCTTCATCAGATTGCGGAATGGGGTGGAAAATATTCATAAAAATATATTTTGCGGCATAATATAAACCAAACATAAGCAAAATGAATTTGCCGGCGTATTCCGCATAAGGAAGAGAGAACAGGGACAGAAGCCTTCCGCCGGCTGCAAGAGCAGCGATAGTACCGCAGAGTGTAATCAGGCTGATGAGAAAAATCTGCGGAAAGGAGATTTTGGTTTTTCGTATTCCGCAGGATAGACCGATGATAAAGCTGTCAATGTTTGCGGACAGGGCAAACAAGAGCGCAGAAAAAAGATACATAAGATCCTCCTGAATATCATTTTGAGAAGTTCTCTTTTTAATCAATATATTCAACAGGAGGTGTGGGGTGAAGAATATGATAGTTTTAACGAATCTGGCAATGCTGGATGCAAATATATTGTTATGGCTTCAGGAATATTTCCGGCAGGAGTGGATGACGCTGTTCTGGACGTTTATTTCATCTCTGGGGGACGGGGGCTGGTTTTGGATTGTGCTTTCTGTCATTCTTCTGATTCCAAAGCGGACAAGGGGGGGGGGATTGCATCGATTCTGGCGCTTGGAATCGGAGCGTTGATTACAAATGCAGCATTGAAAAATATGTTTGCGAGGACACGTCCCTATGAAGTAATAGACGGACTGATTCTTTTGGTTGAGAGGCAGTCGGATTTTTCTTTTCCGTCAGGACATTCATGCGCCTCCTTTGCAGCCGCAACAGTCTGCTATAAGATGTTTCCTAAAAAATATGGGGTCCCCGCGCTTGGACTGGCCGCGCTGATTGCGTTTTCCAGACTGTATGTGGGAGTCCATTACCCAAGTGATGTAATCGCCGGTACCCTGATCGGCATCCTCGCAGCAATGGCAGCATACAAAATAGTAGAGAAGATTTCGGAAAAGAAGAAAAATAAATCCAATCATCGTACCGGGACATAAAAGGTTTTAAAGAAATGTATAAAGTACAAAAAGGTTACTGTGCACAGTAACACAAAGAGCCCCGCCTCCAGTGTCAAGAAACATCTTTCTTGACACTGGAGGCGGGGCTCTTTGAATGCATATGCGCTTTCTTTATTTAACGGTGATATACATCCCCATCTTCATAAACTGGTTCACAAGTAAGCTGCACGCCCAGTTTCTGGAAGGTCTTGATATCTACATCGGATAACATGACGGAGGTATGTGCCTGGCAGCCGTCTAATTTGTCGAGCTGTCTGAGGGCGCGTCTTGCGTCAGGGTTGGCGGCGGCGCTTGTGGAAAGCGCAATCAGAACCTCGTCGGTATGGAGGCGTGGATTTTTACTTTTTAAATATTCAACCTTTAGCTTCTGGATTGGTTCGATGGATTCAGGGGAAATGATATGGAGTTCATGTCCCAATCCGGCAAATTCTTTTAATACATTTAACAGAAGGGCAGCGGATGCTCCGAGCAGGCTGCCGGTTTTACCCGTAATCAGCCTGCCGTCCGGAAGTTCCATGGCAGCAGCGGGCAGGCCGGTCTTTTCGGCACGCTCCAATGCTGCGGCAACTACCTTTCGGTCCGAAATCGTAACTCCCGCCTGATTCATCAGAAGTTCGATGGTCTGAGCCTGTTCTTCTTGACAAGTCCCCTTCAGGATGTCGTTGAGTACCATATAATAGCGCCGGACAATTTCTTGACGGGAAGCTTCTTTGCAGGCTTCATCATCACAGATACAGTTGCCGGCCATATTGACGCCCATGTCAGTCGGAGATTTGTAGGGGCTCTTTCCATAAATTTTTTCAAAAATCGTATTTAACACCGGGAAAATCTCCACATCACGGTTGTAATTGACGGTAGTTTCCCCGTAAGCTTCCAGATGGAAGGGGTCGATCATATTAATATCATTCAGATCTGCCGTTGCAGCTTCGTAGGCCAGATTGACCGGATGTTTGAGCGGCAGGTTCCAGATGGGAAATGTTTCAAACTTTGCATATCCCGCATGGATTCCGCGTTTGTGCTCATGATATAACTGAGAAAGGCAGGTTGCCATCTTTCCGCTTCCAGGTCCCGGCGCTGTCACGATAACGAGCGGGCGGGTAGTTTCGATGTATTCGTTTTTGCCGTAGCCCTCATCACTGATAATCAATGGGATGTTGGATGGATAGCCTGCGATATTGTAATGGATATATACTTTGATATGCAGCTTCTCCAGACGGTTCTTAAACAGAAGAGCGCTCTCCTGTCCGGAATATTGTGTAATGACAACGCTGCCTACATACAGGCCGCTGTCCCGGAAGGAATCCATCAGACGCAGCACATCTGAATCATAAGTGATGCCCAGATCTCCGCGGATTTTGTTCTTTTCGATATCCTTTGCGCTGATGACAATGATGATTTCTGCCTGATCGCTCAACTGCATTAACATACGGAGCTTGCTGTCAGGAGCAAAACCCGGAAGTACGCGGGATGCGTGATAATCGTCAAAAAGCTTGCCTCCGAACTCTAGATAGAGCTTGTGGTCAAATTTGTCAATGCGCTGGCGGATATGCTCAGACTGCAGCAGCAAGTATTTTTTGTTATCAAATCCAATTTTCATAATGAACGGGGCCTCCCAATCGTAAATGTGTGTTGTATATATTACAAAATAACAGTATACTACAAAAGCTATCAAAATTACAATGTTTTTGCAGATTCAGTTTACAATTTTTTCATAATCTTCTTGTTGATTTATAGGAACGGTGTACTTATAATAAAAATAGTGGATTTTAGGAGGAGCAAAATGGATAATCAAAATAATAATAAGAATCCCAAGAACAACCGGCAGGGATGGGGAATTATACTTGCAACCACCTTGCTGGCTATTTTTGTAGTTATGGGGTTATCTTCGCTGATGCAGGGACAGGATCCGGAAGAAATCAGCTATGATAAATTTTTGGCTTTGATTGGGGAAAAGAAGGTTGAGAAAGTAGTTCTGGAACCATCCAAGATATATATTACCCTGACTGATGAGGCAAGAAAAGAAGAACTAGAGGCAGCAGGCAAAACAGAAGAGCTGATGGCGAATGAATGGCTCAGCCAGCTTGAGTCGATGTCACAGTCTGATGGAGACAAGGAAAAGAGAGATCATGCGCCGGATTATTACACAGGAGCTGTTGACGACTATCAGCTGGCGGACCGTCTGGACAAGGCTGGCGTGACTTTTGAACAGACCATACCGGATACCATGTCGGCAATGATTTTTGAGCTGTTCATCACACTGGTCCTGCCATTGCTTTTGATGGTGATTCTGTTTAACTTTGTTATGCGGAAAATGTCTAAGGGCGGCGGCATGATGGGAATCGGCAAGAGTAATGCGAAGGTTTATGTGGAGAAAGAGACCGGTGTGACCTTTCAGGATGTTGCAGGTCAGGATGAAGCCAAGGAGTCCCTGCAGGAAGTGGTTGATTTCTTGCACAATCCGGGCAAATATACCGGTATCGGAGCCAAGCTTCCGAAGGGAGCGCTTCTTGTAGGTCCTCCGGGAACAGGTAAGACATTGCTTGCAAAGGCGGTAGCGGGAGAAGCGAAAGTACCCTTCTTTTCACTGTCCGGTTCTGCATTTGTAGAAATGTACGTAGGTGTGGGGGCTTCCAGGGTACGTGACCTGTTCAAGCAGGCACAGCAGATGGCTCCATGTATCGTTTTTATTGATGAGATTGATGCTATCGGCAAGAGCCGCGACACTGCCATGGGTGGCGGCAATGATGAGCGTGAGCAGACATTGAATCAGCTGTTGGCAGAGATGGACGGATTTGATACAAACAAAGGACTTCTGCTTCTGGCGGCAACGAACCGTCCGGAAGTCTTAGATCCGGCGCTTCTCCGTCCGGGACGTTTTGACAGACGTATCATTGTAGATAAGCCGGATCTGAAAGGACGTACTGATACGCTGAAAGTACATTCCAAGGATGTAAAGATGGATGAAACTGTAGATTTGGAGGCAATTGCGCTGGCAACTTCCGGTGCAGTCGGTTCCGATTTGGCTAATATGATCAATGAGGCGGCAATTAATGCCGTAAAGCATGGCAGACAGGTTGTAAGCCAGAAAGATCTGTTTGAAGCAGTGGAGGTGGTGTTGGTCGGTAAGGAGAAGAAAGACCGTATCATGAGCAAGGAAGAACGCAGGATCGTATCTTACCATGAGGTCGGACATGCTCTCGTCAGTGCACTGCAGAAGGATGCTGAACCGGTGCAGAAGATTACAATCGTGCCGAGGACAATGGGAGCTCTTGGTTATGTTATGCAGACACCGGAGGAAGAGAAGTTCCTGAATACGAAGAAAGAGCTGGAAGCAATGCTGGTGGGCGCATTGGCAGGACGTGCGGCAGAAGAGCTTGTCTTCGACACTGTCACGACAGGCGCTTCTAACGATATTGAAAAGGCAACCAAGATTGCCCGCGCGATGATTACCCAGTATGGGATGTCTGAGAAGTTCGGCCTGATTGGCCTGGAGTCTGTGCAGCACCGTTATCTGGATGGGCGTCCGGTCATGAACTGCGGCGACGCCACGGCGGCAGAGATTGATTCCGAAGTGATGGTAATGCTGAAAAATGCTTATACAGAAGCGAAGCGTCTTCTTTCAGAGAACCGTGAGGCATTGGATAAGATAGCAGACTTCCTGATTGAAAAAGAAACTATCACAGGAAAAGAATTCATGAAAATTTTCCGTGAAGTCAAAGGGATTCCGGAGCCAGAAGAAACTGACGGCCAGCCGGAGAAAAAAGAAGAGCGCATTGCTATGAAAGAGACATCAGAACAAACATCAGAACCTGCTGAGTAACACGTAATTACGGATAAAAGAAAAACGGGCAGAACGTTTATTGCATTTCTGCCCGTTTTTTTGTACTATATCAGATGTAGGATGGCTTTCGTCCCTATCGGTAGTGAGCGAGACTTAAATAATGGAAAACATAAACCGGAGCAGTCAAGATTTTATAGTGAGATTATCATGGAGAAAACGCAGAGATGGAAAATAACAATTTTGATATACAAGAAGAACTGAAAAAACTTCCCGGAAAACCCGGCGTTTACATCATGCATGATGAGACGGATGCCATCATTTATGTGGGTAAGGCCATCAGCCTGAAAAACCGCGTCCGCCAGTACTTCCAGAGCAGCCGCAGCAAAGGGGTCAAGATAGAGCAGATGGTGACTCATATCCGCCGGTTCGAGTACATTGTGACTGATTCGGAGCTGGAAGCTCTTGTGCTGGAGTGTAATCTGATTAAAGAGCATCATCCGAAATATAATACGATGTTGATGGATGACAAAACATATCCGTTCATCAAAGTATCCACAGGTGAAGCATTTCCAAGGATTATGCTGGCCCGGAAGATCCAAAAAGACAAGGCGAAATATTTTGGACCGTATACAAGTGCAGGAGCAGTCAGAGATACCATTGAACTGCTTCATAAGCTGTATCATATCCGCAGCTGCAATCGGAATCTGCCCCGGGATACCGGAAAAGAACGTCCCTGTCTGAATTATCATATCAAACAGTGCGACGCACCCTGTCAGGGATATATATCCGAGGAGGATTATGGCAGAGCGGTGACAGAAGTCATACGCTTTTTAAATGGAAATTTTGACAGGATCCAGAAGGAACTGGAAGAGAAGATGGAAACAGCGTCAGAAGCTTTAGAATTTGAAAAAGCAATCGAATATAGAGAATTGCTAAACAGTGTGAAAAAAATCTCTCAAAAACAGAAAATCACCGACAGCCGGGGGGAGGACAGGGATATCCTGGCTGCGGCAACAGCAGAAGAAGATGCAGTTGTACAGGTGTTCTTTATCCGCGGCGGTCGGCTCATTGGAAGAGACCACTTTTATCTGAGGATCGTAAAAGGAGAAGCTGCCGGAAATATTCTAGACAGCTTCATCAAACAGTATTATGCGGGGACCCCGTTTATCCCGGGAGAATTGGTGGTGCAGGAGGAGTTAGAAGACACAGAGCTTATTGAAGAATGGCTGTCTGCTAAGAAAGGCGGCAAGGTTAATATCCGCGTGCCGAAGAAAGGTACGAAAGAAAAGCTGGTGGAGCTGGCGGCAAATAATGCACAGCTTGTCCTGACAAAGGATAAAGAACGTCTGAAGCGGGAGGAAGGACGCACCATCGGGGCGGTGAAAGAGATTGAGAAACTGCTCGGCCTACAGGATATTTATCGGATGGAAGCTTATGATATTTCTAATACGAACGGATTTGAATCCGTAGGATCCATGGTGGTCTATGACCGCGGCAGGCCAAAACGGAACGATTACCGCAAGTTTAAGATTAAAGGCATTAAAGGTGCGGATGATTACGGAAGCATGAGGGAAGTGCTTACAAGGCGTTTTACCCATGGATTAAGAGAGAAGGAGGAGAGTAAGGAACTGGGGGGATTTACGGCATTTCCGGATTTGATATTGATGGATGGGGGAAAGGGTCAGGTCAATGTGGCGCTGGAAGTCTTGGAGTCACTGCGGTTGGATATTCCGGTCTGCGGTATGGTGAAGGATGACCGTCATCGGACAAGGGGGCTGTATTATCAGAACGAAGAGATTGCTATCGACCGTTCTTCAGAGGCATTCCGGCTGGTGACAAGGATACAGGATGAAGCGCACCGGTTTGCAATCGAGTATCACAAACAGCTCCGCGGCAAGGGGCAGGTGCATTCTATATTGGATGATATTGAGGGGATCGGTCCCGCCAGACGGAAAGCTCTGATGCGCAATTTTACCTCGTTAGATGAGATTAAGGGGGCAACCGTGGAGGAACTGGCGGCAATTCCGGCAATGAACGAAAAATCGGCGGAATCCGTGTACAAATTTTTCCACTCGTGCTATACTGAAAATAATTGAAATAAAGGTAACAGGGCAGCTTGTCTGAACGGTTACATATAAAGAGAGGAAGAGGGCTATGGCACAGAGTGTGAAATTAAATGAACTGGCTGAGAAAATGGAACTGAAAAATCTTACACAGAGCGTGGATCTGGCAGATAAAGAAGTGGCTGTTCCAGATGTGAACAGACCGGCATTGCAGCTGACGGGATATTTTGACCATTTTGATTCAGACCGTGTACAGATTATTGGATATGTAGAGTATACATTTCTGCAGACGCTGAGCAGAGAGAGGAAAATAGAGATTTATAAACAGTTTTTGTCTTGTAAGGTTCCGTGTGTGATTTTCAGCTCTGATATTTATCCAGACGGAGATTTTCTGGAATTGGCGGCGAAATCGGATATTCCGATTCTGTCTACAACAAAAACAACCTCGGCATTTATGGCAGAACTGATTCGATGGATGAATGTTAAGCTGGCGCCCTGCATTTCAATCCATGGCGTGCTTGTGGACGTGTATGGCATAGGAGTACTGATTATGGGAGAGAGTGGTATCGGTAAGAGCGAGGCTGCGCTGGAACTGATTAAGAGAGGCCACCGTCTTGTAACAGATGACGTTGTGGAAATCCGTAAGGTCAGTGATGAGACACTGGTAGGTTCTGCGCCGGATATCACGCGGCATTTTATTGAACTGCGCGGTATCGGCATTGTGGATGTGAAGTCTATGTTCGGCGTGCAGAGTGTCCGTGAAACGCAGAATATTGATCTGGTCATTACATTGGAAGAGTGGGACAGAGAAAAAGAATACGACAGACTGGGATTAGAAGAAAATTATACGGAATTCCTCGGCAATAAGGTGGTATGCCACAGCATTCCAATCCGTCCGGGAAGGAATCTGGCGATCATCGTGGAATCTGCAGCAGTGAACCACAGACAGAAACAGATGGGCTACAATGCGGCTCAGGAGCTCTATAAGCGGGTTCAGGAGAATCTGACACGTAGAAGATAAGAAGACAGGAGGAGATGGAACAGATGAAGTATTGTTTTGGTGTGGATGTTGGCGGTACTACTGTGAAGATGGGACTTTTTGAGAAAACAGGAGAAATTCTGGATAAGTGGGAAGTTGTTACAAGAACAGAGAATGAAGGGGAGGCAGTTCTTCCGGATATTGCGGAATCAATTAAAGAGAAGATTCAGAAGCGTGGTCTGGAAGAGGCAGACATCATAGGAATCGGTGTTGGCGTACCGGCTCCGGTGACAACAGATGGCGTGGTGAACGGAAGCGCGAATATCGGCTGGGGCTATAAGGATATTAAAGGAGAATTGGAAGGGCTGACAGGACTGCCTACAGAGGTGGGAAATGATGCCAATGTAGCCGCTCTTGGAGAGATGTGGCAGGGCGGCGGCGAAGGAGAGACAAACATTGTCATGGTAACGCTTGGAACAGGAGTCGGCGGCGGGGTCATCATCGGTGGAAAGGTAGTTGTCGGTACACATGGAGCAGGCGGCGAGATTGGCCATCTTTGTGTGAATTACGAAGAGACAGAGTGCTGCGGATGTGGGAACAAGGGATGTCTGGAGCAGTATGCTTCTGCTACCGGAATCGTGCGCCTTGCGCGTAAGAAGCTGGCGGCTGAGACGAGAGAGACCGTGCTTTGTGAGGAAAATGTAACTGCGAAGGATGTTTTTGATGCAGTCAAGGCAGGGGACTTAGTGGCGCAGGAAGTGGCGGAAGAATTTGGCCGTTTTTTGGGTTACTGTCTGGCGAATCTGGCGGCTGTGGCAGACCCGGCAGCCATAGTTATCGGCGGCGGTGTTTCCAAGGCAGGAGAGGTATTGATTCCGTATATTCAGAAGCCATATCTTGAGAGAGCCTTTTTCGTAAATAAGGATGTTGAATTCAGACTGGCAACACTTGGAAATGATGCAGGCATCTACGGCGCTGCCAAGCTGATTCTGGATGAACGCGGATAAGAAGCGGATACATATATGATTCTAAACAGAAAGGAACTTTTCCGGATTTGGAAAAGTTCCTTTTCTGCTGTTGTTTTTTTGGCCAAGTGATATTCCCTTAGGATATCTCCCTAGAGGACGGGCGGACGGTATGCCCTTTTGGGTATACTTATTGGACTGCTGATGTTCAATAAGGTATGATTGTGGGTTAAGCCGTCTATTCTGCAGGAGGAGTCTCAGGTTCTGCAGGAGGAGTCTCGGGTTCTGCAGGAGGAGTCTCCGGCTCTGCGGGGGAATCTACCGAACCTCCTTCTGTGTTTTCATCCTTATCTTTGTCTTTATCCTTGTCTTTATCTTTATCCTTTTCTTCATCTTCCGATGGAGCTACATAATGTCCGCTGCAATATTGTGTCGGTATCGTTCCGTCTGCAAAATATTCAGTAATTCCAGTACATGTGGAAGAGGCCAGCAGTCCGCTCTGTGAACATACGGTTTTCTGGGAAACAGATGCAGGCATCTCGAAGTCTTTGTAAGGAAGCCCTTCGTGGACGCGTTCCATGATATTCTTCCAGAGGATCATGTGCCATGATTGATCCATCCATTCCATAGGCTTATTCTCATCATAGCCGCCCCATACCGATGCAGTATAGTATGGCGTGTAGGCGCAAAGCCAGAGGTCTGTAGCTTTATCTGTTGTACCCGTTTTACCGGCTACAGGCATATTTGCCATGCGTGCCGGAGTACCGGTTCCTTTGATGATGACATCCTGCATTGCATTGGTTAAGAGAGCGGCTGTCGTATCCTTCAGTACCTGACGGGTAGCAGGTGTTGTGTTATCCAAGAGGATATTGCCGTCATGATCCAGTACCTGTGTATAAAGGATTGGTTCAATATAGGTACCCTTATTGGCGATGGAGGCATAGGCAGCCGTTATTTCAAAATTGTAAATACCGTGCGTAAGACCGCCCAGAGCCGTTGCCGCAGCTTTATCTGTGTAAATACCGCCGTTAATCTCTTCATTGTCAGCCAATGATGTAAATCCAAAGTTCGTCAGGTAATCAAAACCGGTCTGGAATCCAATTGAGGTCAAAGTATGCAATGCAGCCACATTGATAGAATGCTCAATGGCGTAACGCATTGTCGTGGTGCCGGTATATACTCTGTCATAGTTTTGTGCTATCCTTCCGTTGCCGTAATCATAAGGCTTATCATTCTTCAGTTCAGATGCCAGCGTGTATCCGCAGGCGTCCAATGCAGGCGCATAGGTAGACAGAATCTTGAAACAGGACCCTGGCTGTCTCGGCGAATCGGTCGCGCGGTTCAGCGACAAACTGGTCGTTTTTGGTCCGCGTCCGCCGACAATTGCCTTTACTTTGCCTGTGGATTGTTCCATAAGCACAACAGAAGTCTGCGGCTGGGGATTGATATCTATGCGTTCGTTTATGACATCCCCCTCTGCAATCCCGAGGGTGCCCTTATATTCGGCTACTGCTGCATTGGCCTCGTCAGGAGAGGAGAATACAAGCGGATATTCCTTGCCATATATGGAGTTGATATATTGGGCCATCATTTCCTTACTGTAGTTCTCTACGGTACCATCTGCTCTTGTGATTGTCAGGGCATATTCCAGACCATATTCTGTACCCCAGGGATAAACGGATTCGTTTGCAACCTCTTCGTCACAAATCTGCTGGAGACGAGGCTCTTGGGTAGAGGTAATCGTCAGTCCGCCGCTGTACAGCGCCTTATATGCCTGTGTCTCGGTGAACCCCTTCCGTTCCATCAAATCTTTGATGACTTGCTTGGACAGTTCATCATTAAAATAGGAGTAGGGGTTCGTATCCTCTACCGGGGGATCGGCAATAATACGGTCATATACCGGATCTGCTTTTGCCTCATCATATTCTGCCTGAGAAATGTACTCCTGCTTCAGCATGCCAGTCAGGACACTATCCCGTCGGATAGCATTTTTATCCGGATTGACAACCGGGTCATAAAGGGTAGGATTCTGCGTGATACCGGCAATAACCGAACACTCAGACAAAGTAAGTTCGCTTACGTCTTTACCGAAATAACGCTTGGCAGCAGCCTGTACGCCAAGACAGCTCTGCCCCAAGTTGACAGTATTCATATAAGCTTCCAGAAGCTCTTCTTTAGACATCTGTTTCTCGATTTCAAGAGCCAGATACTGTTCCTGAAGCTTACGTTCCAGTCTGTCATAAAAAGTCTTCTCATTAACGAAGTCAGGGAACACATTGTTCTTGATTAGCTGCTGCGTCAGCGTACTGGCGCCTTCGTCAAAGCTTCCCGCAGCCAGGCCTTTGATGCCGGCACGGATAATGCCCTGCAGATCGATGCCGTTGTGCTGGAAGAAACGCTCGTCCTCAATTGCGACAAATGCATTGCCCAGATATTCCGGGATTTCGTCAATGGATTTGTAAACGCGGTTGGCGCCGGCTGAGACAAAACTTTCCAGAAGGGTTCCGTCTTCTGCATATACAAAGGTGGTAAAACCTTGTGGCTTGACTTGGGACGGCGTAATGGTCTGAGTCCTGTCAATGATTTGCTTGGTAAATAGTCCGACGCCGCCGACACCGACAATGACAAGGACAAGCATGCAGATGATAAGCGCTTTAAAAAAGCGGACGCCCACTCGTTTCTTTTTCATATTCTTTTTAGAAGATATGTTTTTCATACGTTTTTGTAGATTTTGTTTTCCGTAATTCATGAATAATAGCCTCCTCTATTCATAACACCCATTATAGCAAAGAACATTTTTTAAATAAAAAAAAAAAATAAAAAGTTCACATTT
>ERZ808046.1039-NODE-1039-length-14855-cov-13.280755_pt1 | contig 14855 bp, 10 predicted proteins | sample MGYA00380196_ERZ808046 | MGnify/ENA primary metagenome ERZ808046 (study PRJEB31490, sample SAMN06133421) | mouse gut metagenome | isolation source: Z6_2 | host: mice | place: China: Chengdu | collected 2015-05 ...
GCGTGGCGTTTTTCGCAGGAGCTTACGGAGCTTTACCCTCTTTGCTACCTCTACCATGAGGGCGATGTGGTGTATATTGGTGCGGACAAATATGAGATTTCCGACTTTAACGAGAACGCTGTATCCCTGCGGAATGTGGAATTTCCCCTGTTCGGCAAGGAAATGAGCCGTGCCGACTTTGAAGAAAAGCTCCGTGAAAATCCTGCCAACGACCATCTGAAAACCGTCATCATCGAGAAGCAGGAAACCGCCGAGAAAAAGGAAACAGAAGCACCCACCGAGGAAAAGCCAGACAGTATCACATTCTCCATCGGCTTTTCCGAGCATCCCGCCTTTTATGACAGGCAGCTCAATGACCGCTTCACTGATTTGAGCTTTGCCCTTGGGAATAAGCTCCTTGGCGTTCTGGACGAAAAGCAGCACCGTGAAAGACTGGATAAGAGCAAGGGCGTGGGATGGTACAAAAAGACTGATTTTGAAATCTCCGCTGTTGTGGGCGGCGATGACTTCCATTACGAGGGACGCTTTGACATCGGGGACGGCGAGGGCGACTTGATTGCCCATATCAAGAATTTTTACGACTATTATCTCTCCCCCAACTGCCCCTTTATCCCAGAGTGGAAACGGCAGGGCGAAGATTACTACCGAGAAAAAATAGAAAACCTGCGTTTCGGGCGTGATACGCTGCTCCCATTCCTTATGCAGCACACTGAGCTGACCCCAGAGGACGAGAAGCTCCTTGCAGAAATAATGGCTACCGAAGCCGACTGGAATAGGAAAGCCGAAAGCAAAGAGCAGATTTTTACTCCACAGTCAGAGGTCATTGCCCGTTATCAGTCCGATACTGAAAGCATTGCCATTGTGCAGGCTCCCAACGGAAAGTATTTCAACCACTACGGCTATAACGAGGAAACGGGCAGCTTCGCTTCCACGGCGGGCGGCTTTGAAACCTTTGAAGAAGCAGAAAAAGCTCTATATGCCCACCGTCCCACAGCCGTGGAGATGGAGGAAGAAAAGCAAGCTCCCCATTACACCGTAGAGCAGACTTCCGATGCTTTTGCCGACCCATTCATTATAAGGGACAACACCGTTCCAGAGGGGCGGGACGGTCAATATTACGATGTGGACGGCATCTATCAGACCTTTGCAACCGAGGAAGAAGCACAGGAATACGCCGACACCTTGAATAGTGCCGAGCAAATCGTGAAGCTGTTTGCGGCAAAGGACGCCGAGCGTGAAGCCGAGCAAGAGCAGGATAATTCTGACCTTATCGGCAGGGAACTCACCATCGACAACCGCCGTTATCTCATTGAGAGTATCGGTGAAATCAGCGGCGATGTTTCCATGCGTGACATCACTTTCCAGAACAATGTGGGCTTCCCGATAAACCGAGTAGAGAAAATCGGCTATGTCCGCAGGCTCTTGGAGCAGGTAGAAAAAGAGATACCGCCCGAAGAAAAAGCAGAAGCTCCCGCAAAGCCCCCTGTCCCTGCCTACTCCGATAACCGCCGCAATTACCATATCACCGATGACGCCCTTGGCGTTGGCGGTGCAAAGGAGAAGTTCAGGAACAACATGGCGGCGGTCAATCTCCTGCACGAGCTTCAGCTTGAAAACCGTCTTGCCACGCCCCAAGAGCAAGAAACCCTTGCCAAGTATGTGGGCTGGGGCGGTCTGTCTATGGCGTTTGACGAGAATAACGCTGCATGGGCGGAAGAATTTAAGGAGCTGTATGCGAGCCTGTCCCCAGAGGAATACCGTGCGGCAAAGGAATCCACCTTGACGGCGTTCTATACCCCGCCCGTTGTCATCAAGGCAATGTACGAAGCCCTTGACCGTCTGGGCTTTTCGCAGGGCAATATTTTAGAGCCGTCCTGCGGCACGGGCAATTTCTTTGGGCTTCTGCCCGAAAGCATGGCAGGCTCTAAGCTCCACGGCGTGGAAATCGACCCGCTGACAGGCGAAATCGCAAAGCAGCTCTACCAGAAAGCGAAAATCGCCGTGGAGGGCTTTGAGGACACGAAGCTCCCCGACAACCACTTTGATGTGGTGCTTGGCAATGTGCCGTTTGGGGAATTTAAGGTAGATGACAGCCGCTACAACGCCCAGAAATTCCTTATCCACGACTACTTTTTTGCAAAAGCTCTGGATAAGGTACGCACGGGCGGCGTGGTGATGTTCGTCACTTCCAAGGGTACGATGGATAAGGCAAGCCCAGAGGTACGGCGGTATATCGCCCAGAGAGCCGAGCTGTTGGGTGCGGTAAGGCTCCCCGACAACACTTTCCGTGCCAATGCCGGCACGGAGGTCACAAGCGACATTCTCATTTTGCAGAAGCGTGACCGAGTGATAGATGCCGAGCCAGACTGGATTTATCTTGACACCAATGCGGACGGCATCACCATGAACAGCTATTTTGTGCAGCACCCAGAAATGGTGCTTGGCACAATGCAAATGGAAAGCACCCGCTTCGGGAAGTTGGAGCCTGCCTGCAAAGCAGATAAGGACAGACCCCTTTCCGAGCTTCTGCACCAAGCCATGCAGCGGATAAACGGCGAGATACCAGAGTACGAAAGCGAAATCGACCAGATTTCCGATGAGCAGGATAACTCCATCCCCGCCGACCCGAATGTGCGGAACTTCTCCTATACTCTGGTAAACGGTCAGATTTACTTCCGAGAGAATGACCGAATGACCCCCGCCACGCTGTCCATGACGGCGGCAAACCGTGTCAAAGGGCTGCTTGAAATACGGGACAGTGTACGCAACCTTATCGAGTACCAGACCAACGACTACCCCGAAGAAGTGATAAGCACCGAGCAGGAAAACCTTAACCGTCTGTACGATGCGTTCACCCAGAAATACGGGCTAATCAACAGCCGAGGGAATTATCTTGCCTTTGCCGCCGATGAGAGCTACTTCCTTTTGTGTTCCCTTGAGGTGCTTGATGACGAGGGGAATTTCAAACGCAAGGCGGATATGTTCACCAAGCGGACGATAAAGCCCCACCGTGAAATCACTTCCGTGGAAACGGCAAGCGAAGCCCTGGCACTCTCCATCGGAGAGAAAGCCCGTGTTGACCTTGACTATATGGCGAAGCTCACGGGCAAAACGCAGGAGGAAATCATCACGGAATTGCAGGGCGTTATCTTCCGTGTGCCGAATACGGAGCCTGCACGGTATGTCGCCGCAGACGAATACCTCTCTGGCGATGTGCGAGAGAAGCTGAAAGTTGCGGAGATTGCGGCAAAGTCCGACCCTGCCCTAACCCTTAATGTGGAAGCCTTGAAGCAGGTCACACCAAAGGATTTAAGTGCGGCGGAAATCGCCGTCCGTCTGGGTACGACTTGGATACCAGAGTCCGATATTCAGCAGTTTGTGATGGAGCTTTTAACGCCGTCAAGCCACGCCGCAGGGCGTATCAAGGTACGCTACACCCCATATAACGGCGACTGGTTTATTGAGAACAAGACTTCCGACTATGGAAATGTCAAGGCGGACAGCACCTATGGCACGAAAAGGGCGAGTGCCTACCGCATCATCGAGGATACGCTGAACCTAAAGGATACCCGCATTTTCGACTATGTTTATGACGAACACGGCAACAAAAAAGCGGTGTTCAATCACAAGGAAACCACGGCGGCACAGGCAAAGCAGGAAGTAATAAAGCAGGCGTTCCAAGACTGGATTTGGAAAGACCCAGAACGGAGAAACCGCCTTGTCCGCTATTACAACGATACCTTTAACAGCAAAAGACCCCGTGAGTATGACGGGCGGCATATCACCTTTGGCGGCATCAGCCCAGAAATCACCCTAAGACCCCACCAAGTCAACGCCATCGCCCATATCCTTTACGGCGGCAACACGCTCCTTGCCCACAAGGTAGGGGCAGGAAAGACCTTTGAAATGGTAGCCGCCGCACAGGAAAGCAAGCGGTTAGGTTTGTGCCAGAAATCCATGTTTGTCGTGCCAAATCATCTTGTGGGGCAATGGGCTTCCGAGTACCTGCGGCTCTATCCGAGTGCAAATATCCTTGTCACCACAAAGCAGGATTTTGAAACCGCCAACCGAAAAAAGTTCTGCGGTAGGATTGCCACGGGCGATTATGATGCGGTGATTATCGGGCATTCGCAGTTCGAGAAAATCCAGATGAGCGAGGAACGCCAGAGGGAGCAGCTTCAGCGGCAGCTCAATGATATAGAGATGGGCATTGACGAGATACAGAAATCCCACGGCGAGCAGTTCACGGTCAAGCAGCTCATGAAAACAAGGAAAGGCATTGAAGCCAAGTTAAAGAAACTCAACGACACGAAAAGAAAGGATACGGTGATAAATTTTGAGCAGTTAGGCGTAGACAGGCTCTTTATAGATGAGAGCCATTTTTACAAAAATCTGTACCTCTACACCAAGATGCGGAATGTGGGCGGCATCGCCCAGACCGAAGCCCAGAAGTCAAGCGACCTCTTTATGAAGTGCCGCTATCTGGACGAGATAACGGGCAACCGTGGCACGGTCTTCGCCACGGGAACGCCCGTGAGCAACTCAATGGTAGAGCTGTACTCCGTCCAGAGGTACTTGCAGTATGACACCCTTGCACGGAACGGCTTGCAGCATTTTGACGCATGGGCTTCCACCTTTGGAGAAACGGTCACGGCTCTGGAGCTTGCACCCGAAGGCTCAAGCTATCGGGCAAAGACGAGGTTTGCCAAGTTCCACAACCTGCCAGAGCTGATGCAGATGTTCCGAGAGGTGGCGGATATTCAGACCGACGATATGTTAAAGCTCCCCGTCCCCAAGGTCAACTACCACAATATCAAGACCAAACCGAGCGAAATCCAGACCGACATGGTGGCGGGGCTTGCCAAGAGAGCCGAGAAAGTGCGGGCAAGGCTTGTCGAGCCGAACATCGACAATATGCTAAAAATCACCAATGACGGGCGGAAACTGGCACTCGACCAGAGATTGATTGACCCCATGCTGCCAGACGACCCCACCAGTAAGGTCAACGCCTGCATTGATAATGTGTACCGCATCTGGGAGGAACACGCCGACACAAAAGCGGCACAACTCTTGTTCTGCGACCTTAGCACACCGAAAAATGACGGCTCTTTCAATGTGTACGATGACATCCGAGAAAAACTAATCGCCCGTGGCATCCCTGCCGAGCAGGTGCGTTTTATCCACGAAGCAACCACAGATGCACAGAAAAAGGAGCTTTTCGGCAAGGTCAGAAGCGGCGAGGTGCGTATTCTCTTAGGCTCTACCCAGAAGATGGGGGCAGGTACAAATGTGCAGGAGAGGCTGATTGCCATCCACAATTTAGACTGCCCATGGCGACCGTCAGATTTGGAACAGCGGCAAGGCAGGATTGAAAGACAAGGTAATATGTTCCCAGAGGTGGAGGTTTACCGCTATGTGACCGAGCAGACCTTTGATGCCTACCTCTATCAGCTTGTGGAAAGCAAGCAGAAATTTATCTCCCAGATAATGACGAGCAAAAGCCCCGTGCGTTCCGCCGAGGATGTGGATGAGGTGGCTCTTTCCTTTGCGGAGGTCAAGATGCTTGCCACGGGCGATGAGCGTTTCAAGGAGAAAATGGATTTGGATATGCAGGTGGCGAAGCTGAAAGTATTGAAACAGAGCTACCTTTCCGAGCATTACGACCTTGAGGACAGGATACTGAAATACTTTCCGCAGACCATCAAGGAATATGAGGAACGCATCGTTAGCTATGAAAGTGACGCCGCCCTTGCCGAGCAGCACAAGCCGCAGGGCGAGGATAAGTTCTGCCCCATGACCTTAAAGGGCGTGACCTATACCGAAAAAGCGGATGCAGGCGAGATGCTCCTTGCCATCTGCAAGGAAAATCCGCTGTCAAATCCCGTGGAAATCGGCAGCTACCGAGGTTTCAAGATGGAGGTTTATTACGACAGCTTCAATACCCATTACTGTCTTAACCTCTGCGGAAAGGCAAAGCACAAGGTTGATTTAGGCTCTGACGCTCTGGGAAATCTCACCCGTATTGAAAACGAGATTGGAAAAATCCCTGCCAGACTGGAAGCCGCCAAGACCCGAAAGGAGGAAACCTTGGAGCAGCTTGCCAACGCAAAGACCGAGGTATTAAAGCCCTTTGCCTTTGAAGATGAGCTGAAAGAAAAGAACAACAGGCTGAACGCCCTCAATATTGAGCTGAATCTGGACGAGAAAGATACCCCTGTTATGGATACCGAGCCAGAGCAGGAAAACGAACAGCCCGAAAAAAGAACACAGGACAGGGAGCGTTAAATCCCATTTGCACATTTGTATTGCTGAAATCTGGGCAGTATAATAGGTGTAGATTAGAAAATGTTGGAGGTGATAGCGGTGTCTGATGCGTTCAGATTTGAAACTTTTGTAGATGTCCACAGCAATATCTTTAATGAATATCTAAGCTCTGTCGTTGCCAGACTGTCAAAAGAGGACGAGGAATACAAAGCCCTGCAAGAAAAGATTGAGGGCATTTATGAGGAATATCCCAAGGTTTTAGCCGTATTTGACAGCGAAACCGAAAGTGAGCTGACCGAGAAAGAATGTGCGGCTCTCATTGAGGTAATGGAGCTAAAGAATAAGCTCACGGACATGGAGATGCAGGCGGTGTACTTCCGTGGTTGCTATGACAGCGTAGGGTATCTCAAAAAAGCAGGGATTTTATAACGGACTGACCGAAGAAAAGGCGGCGTTGGCGTGAAAGCTGATGCCGTCTTTTACATAGTTAAGACAGACAGGAAACCCCATAACCCGATTTTTTTCATTAAAAATCGTAGAATGTTATTGACAAGCTTCTGCAAAAGGTTTAGTCTGGATAAAAGTACCAGAGGACACACATTCTGAAAACACTAAAGATAAAGCACAAAAAATATGTGCATTTATTTATTGATAGGTGTTAGAATGTGTTTTTTTATTGATTGTTTTAGAGGAGGTTCAATAAAATGATTAGATGAAAATTTCCCAGATGCTTTATGGATAAAAACAGAGTGAAATTGCTAAAGAGGTCATCGAAGTGATTTGGTTTTTGTATATTGTAAGAGGTTGAATAGCAACGAAATTTATGAAAAGTGTGAGGTGCAATATGAGTGAGAAAAATAGAAACGCAGATTATAATCGTTTAGCTGAAACTATGCAGAAAATAGCAAACGAGATTACCCGTAACTTCCAACTGAACAACATACTTCCTCAGATGAAAGCAATACAAGATACAATGTCAAATTTAAGGACATTTCCAATTTCAGAGGAAGTAAAAGCATTTATTGTTGAAGCAAAAGCCAGTGAAAATTTGTCGCATGAAGATTTCTTGAATAAATATGGAGAGGAAATAGATATTTGCAAAACAGTTGGGAAAGCAGGTTGGGTTGTATCGGAACATTCCAATCCAAGAGAAATCAAAGAGTGGTATCAACTTATAGTTCAAGGAAAGGATGCTGAAATAATAAAATATTTTGATGCAAATGATAGCAATAGTTTAAGGTGTATCAGAAGTAGCTTATCAGAGTCCTATGTAGAAGCATACAGTTGCCGTTACTATAATAAGGGTATGGAAGCATATGATAAAGAAGATTATATGACGGCTGCTATGTATTTAGTTGCATTATTGGAATCAAGGACGAATGACTATATGAATTACCCAAGAAAAATGTCATATTCAAATAAATACTCTGAAAAGGGTTTTGAACATCATTTACAAAAAGAATTTATAAAAGCAGATTCGTTTTTTACAAAGCGATTTCTGTTTTTAGACATGTATCCATCCTTGATTGAATTTCTAAATAGATTATTTGTAGATGGAATATATACATTTGAAAGCAAAAATGAACCGCCATATATTAACCGTAATTGGCTCTTACACGGAAAATGCACAAGAAATATTGAGAGATTTGAATGTGTCCAGCTTCTTAATGCATTAAGTGTTATAGAGTTTGTGTTTAAAATGGCATGAAACACAAAGCAGACTTTTTACATAGCCGAGGAGTTTTCGCCCACCGAAAGCCCCTCGGCTAAATTCATTTCTGGAGGTGATTTTATTTGAATGGGAAGTAACCGCTATGTGCAGTTTGACCCCGCCGTGATTGAACAGGCACGGCAAATCGACCTGCTCTCCTACCTGCAACGGTATGAGCCGAGCAATCTAAAGCGTGTGGCAGGCAATGTCTACTGCACAAGGGAACACGACAGCTTGAAGATTTCCAACGGCAAATGGTACTGGTGGTCAAGGGGCATCGGCGGCTATTCCGCCCTTGATTATCTGATGAAAGTGCGGGAGCTTGGCTTTGTGGAAGCCGTGCAGACCCTCACGGGGGACATGGGCAACTGGAAGCCGCCGCCCCCTGCCGTGAAAAAGGACGAGCCGAAAGTGCTGCTTCTGCCAGAGAAAAATCCGAACTGCGATAAGGTGACAGAGTACCTTTTCGGGCGTGGCATTGATTATCAGCTCATACAGGACTGTATCGCAGAGGGCATTATCTTTGAGAGCAGACCGTACCATAACGCCGTCTTTGTAGGTAAGGACGAAAGCGGAAAGCCAAAGTATGCGGCTCTCAGGAGTACGCTTGGCAGCTCTTTCAGACAGGACGCATCGGGCAGCGACAAGCGGTATTCGTTCCGACTTCTGGCAAGGGAGCCTACGGATAAGGTGCATCTATTTGAAGCCGCCATTGATTTGCTGTCCTACGCCACCTACCTCAAATGTGAGGGAAAGGACTATAAGGCGGCAAACCTGCTCTCCTTATCGGGCGTGTATCAGCCCAAAAAGGAACTTTCGGAGAGCAAAATCCCCATTGCCCTGTCCACCTACCTGCAAAAAAATCCGCAAATCAAGACCGTTATCCTGCACTTGGATAACGACAGGACAGGCAGGCTCTGTACCGCCGCCCTCAAAGAACTGTTGCAGAAAGACTATAAAATCGTTGACGCCCCGCCGCCAGTCGGCAAGGATGTCAACGATTTTTTAATGTCCTATCTGGGGCTTGCAAGGCAAAATCCCCACCGTGAAAGGAGGGATGCCCGTTGATTGTGTGAGAGATTTATCCCCTTGCAGCACAGAAACCACCACGAAATTTAAGACCGAAAGCGAGGAAAGAATGATTGAAAAAGTATGAAGTGACCCTTACCGCCCACTACGAAAAGACCATTTCCGTCTACGCCGACAGCCCCGAAGAAGCAAGGGAGAAGTTAAAGACCGTGCTTTTTGACACCGACCTTGTGAGCTTTTCCGATGCGGATTTTGTCTGCGGCGAAGCCGACATTACCGACCCTTTGAAGAACGGAAGCGAAGAAACGGACATCGAGGACGAGTGTCTGGAGCATGAGGAATGTTCGGGCTGTCCCTACTACTGCCCCGTGTGCGGAGAATGTATGTATGAGGACGGGGACTAAGTAATGTCTTACCAAGCACTGAATTTGGCTAACCAAATTCGCTTGTTAGGGGATGCCCCCTAATACCCCATAAAAGAATGGCATCAAAGGATGCCGCCCTGCCGTGGGCAGCACGGCGGTTAAGAAGAAAGGAGATTCCAAGAATGAGCGAGTTTTTGTTCTTTGTCATCGGCGTGACCCTCGGCGGTCTGGCGGGCGTCATGCTGATGTGCTGTCTGCAGATTAACAGGCTCTCCGACAGGGAGGTGAAAAAAAGTGAGAAACCGAAAGGTACAGATACTTTTCCGTTTGACTGATGACGAAGCCGAGCAGCTCCATGAGCTTGTGCGGAAATCGGGACGCTCCAGAGAAGCGTTCCTCAGAGAGATGGTGAAAGGCTATCGGCTCTGCGAGAAGCCCGACCCCGAATTTTACAAAATCATGCGGGAGCTGTCCGCCATCGGCAACCGCATCAACCAGCTTGCGGCGAAAGCCAACGCCCTCGGCTTTGTGGATACGCCGCAGCTGCGTGAGGAAGCGAGGAAGTGGCACGAATTTCAAATCGACATCCGAAAGAAGTACCTGCTCCCCCGCAGGGCATCGTGATGGCGGTCTGCGAGTTATGGGATGTGAAAGGCAGGCTCGACCACCCAATCGACTACGCCGAAAACCCAGAAAAGACCGCCAACCCCAAGTACAGCGAAAGCGATTTGCAGGCGATGGTGGATGTCATGGAATACGCCACCAATAAGGACAAGACCGAGCAGAGGTTTTTTGTCAGCGGCGTGAACTGCGACCCGACCACTGCAAGGGACGAGATGATGATTGCCAAAGCCCAATGGAACGACACGAGCGAGATTGTCTGCTACCACGGTTTCCAGAGCTTCAAGGCGGGCGAGGTCACGCCAGAGCAGGCACACGAGGTAGGCGTGAAGCTGGCGGAGAAGATGTGGGGCGACAGGTTCCAAGTGATTGTCGCCACCCACTTGAATACCGAGTGCCTGCACAACCACTTTGTTGTCAACTCCGTTTCCTTTACGGACGGCAAGCACTACCACGACAACAAGAAAAACCTGCGGCTCCTGCGTCAGCGTTCCGATAAGCTTTGCCGTGAGTATTCCCTATCGGTCATCGAACACCCAAGCGGCAGGAAAAAGCCCTACGCCCTCTACCAAGCCGAGAAGAACGGTCTGCCAACAAGGGATACCGTGGCACGGCAGGCGGTGGACGAAGCCATCTCCAAATCCTACACGCTGAAAGACTTTGACCGCCAGATGGCAGAGATGGGCTACCGTGTGAGCTTTGACCCCAACCGCAAATACTGGACGATTATCTGCAAAGGTTGGGACAGACCCAAGCGGCTCTATCGGCTCGGTGACGATTACACCAACGAGAGGATAACGGAACGCATACGGGAAAATTCCTATGCGGTGAAGTTCTCCCACTTTTCCGAGCCGACAAAGGCGGTCAAGGTCATAAGGGTAAAAGGCTCTCTGAAAGACGCAAGGAAAATCAGCGGCTTGCGTGGGCTGTATCTCCACTATTGCTATAAGCTCGGCATCCTGCCAAAGAAAAGACAACTCAATTACGCACGGCTTCACTATCTCCTAAAGGACGACCTTATGAAGATGGAAGCCATCACGCAGGAAACAAGGCTGCTCTGCCGCAACCATATCGACACGGCACAGCAGCTCTTGTCATATAAAGGCTCTCTGGAAACGGAGATAACGGAGCTGACCGAACAGCGAAAGGGGCTTTACTCCCAGAGCCGCAAAGCAGGCGGCGAAGAAAAAGAAGCGGTCAAGGCTCAAATCTCCGAAATCACGGGGCGGCTCAAAACAGCCAGAAAGGAGGTCAGATTGTGCGAGGGTGTCCTTGCCCGCAGCGGCACTCTCAAAGAGAAATTAGAAGTGATACGGGCAGATGAAAAAGAACAGCAAAGAAAGGAGCTGAAGAAGCATGAACACAGGCGGCGAAGCAGCGGAGCAAATCGTCCGAATGAGCTTGGAGGGATTTGAAGTCGCTGCCAAAATCACGGGGGCAGGTGCGAAGAACATCGCCATCCTGCTCTATTCCATCTTAAAAGAGGAAAAGAAAACCAAGGGCAAGGCACGGCTCACCTCGATGCTCCGTTCTGGCAAGGAGCTGAAAGTCTTTACGGTGAAGAACGCCGACCTGCGGAAGTTTACGCAGGAAGCGAAGAAATACGGCGTACTCTACTGCGTTTTGGCAGACCGCAAGAACAAAGACCCCAATGCGGAGGTGGATGTGATTGCCCGTGCGGAGGACGCATCGAAAATCAGCCGCATCGTGGAACGCTTTGACCTTGCATCGGTGGATACCGCATCCATCGTCACCGAAGCGGAGAAGTCACGGGATGCCCAAGGGACAAAAGACGGTCAGCCAGAGCCAGACATCGGCGTGCAGGAAAAGGCGGAGAAAGACAAGCTGCTTGACGCCCTCATGGGAAAGCCGATGCAGAAAGAGGAAAACGCCCCAAACCCCTCGGTGGCAAAGACGGAAAAATCCCCTCTGTCCGAGCCTACCTCAGAGCAGCAAAGGAAGTCCGCAGAGGGGGCTACTATGACTAAGGACGAAAAGCCGTCCGTCAGGGAAGAACTGCGGAAAATCAAGGAGAGCCGCAAGGAGCAGGAAGCCGATGCCCCTGCCATCGGCAAAGACAAATCTTCCGATAAGGCGAAACAACCGCCCGCAGGAAAGACGGAGCATAAGCAGCCCCAGAGGAAGAAACCCAAGAAATCGAAAGGAGCAAGATAATGAGTATCTATGATGTATTCAGCGGCGGCAACCGTCCCTTTGACAAAGCGGAATGGGCTGCCGCAAAGCAGGCACAGCGGAATGAAGCCTACGGGCTGATTGATGCGACCTGCGAAAAGATGATGACGGACGGCGGGACATTCAGACAGTACCTTGATGTGCAGGGGCGGTTTGACCGCTACTCCGTCAACAACGCCATTCTGGTGTCGGCACAGAAGCCCGAAGCGACACAGCTCAAGGAAAAATCCGCTTGGAAGCAGAGCCGTGTCTATGTGAACAAGGACGCACAGAAAGTCGTTATCCTTGAGCCGGGCAAGGAATATACCCGTGATGACGGCACAAAGGCTGTCGGGTATAACGCCAAGGAGGTTTTCGATGTTTCCGAAACCTCTGCGAAAGACAGGCAGCAGCCGCAGGAAGCCAAGACCATGCGGGAGCTTGTGTCGGCAATGATTGATGCCAGTCCCGTGGATTTTCAGCCCGTGGCGGAGCTTGAAATCCCCGCCTACTATGACAGCTCACAGCAGATGATTTTCATTAAGACAGACCTCTCCGAAGAACAGCTCTTTGTCAGCATGGCAAAGGAAGTGTCGGCGGCAGTCTTTGACTTCAAGCATAACGAGAGCCGTGATGCGTCCGAGTTCAAAGCCTACTGCGTGGCGTATATGGTAAGCTCCCGCTACGGCGTGGATACCAGAGGCTTCAGCTTCGACAGGCTCCCGAAAGAGTTTGAGGGCATGGATACGCAAGTGTTCAAGGGTGAGCTTGGCTCCATGCGGGATGTGCTTGGGGAAATCCAGAGCGATATGTATAAGAGCATGGAGAAGAACAAGCCGCCCAAGTCCAAAGAGCAGGAACGGTAATCGGAGGTGAAGCCCATGAGAGAAGAACGGTATCACATCGCCCTTGACCGATACGACAAGAACATCGTCCTCAATGCGTTGAACACGCTCCGCAACCAGCAGATACGGGAGGAACGCCCCACCGACCCCGTGGACGAGCTGATTGAAACGGTGGCGACTGCCAAGAGCAGGAAAGTGAAAGTCGCACCCTGCAAGTGCCGATGCCATGAGGAACGGTGACGACCAGAAAACAGCCGTAATCCTTGCCGCCTGCGGCATCGTGCCTGTCGTGTGGCTTGCCCTGCTGACCGCACCCTATGTCAGCGGCGGCATCGTGGAGATAATGAACGGTCTGACCGTGGCAATCAACGACCCGTTTTCCATAACGGTGTGCGAGGACAGTTTAAGGACTGTCCTTATTTTTCTGCTTGCCTACGGCATGGGCATCGGGATTTATCTCTCCACACGCAGGAACTACCGCAAGGGCGAGGAACACGGCTCTGCAAAATGGGGCAACGCAGGTACGCTCAACAAGAAGTACCGAGATAAGGACGCATCGGAAAACAAACTGCTCACCCAGAATGTCCGCATCGGGCTGAACGGCAAGAAGCACCGCCGCAATCTGAATATTTTAGTATGCGGCGGCTCTGGTGCGGGAAAAACACGCTTCTTCTGCAAGCCCAACGCCATGCAGTGCAACACCTCGATGGTGATTTTAGACCCCAAAGGTGAAATCGTGCGGGATGTGGGCGGTCTGTTGGAGAAGAAAGGCTATGAGGTGCGTGTCCTTGACCTTATCAATATGCACCGCAGCCATTGTTACAACCCCTTTGTCTACCTTCGGAACGACAACGATGTGCAGCGGCTTGTAACCAATTTATTCAAAGCCACCACGCCGAAAGGAAGCCAGTCCCAAGACCCGTTCTGGGACACGGCGGCGAGTATGCTGCTTCTTTCTCTGGTGTTCTATCTGAAATACGAAGCACCGCCAGACGAGCAGAATTTCCCGATGGTGATGGAGCTTTTACGGGCAGGCGAGGTACGGGAGGACGATGACAGCTATGTAAGCCCTCTGGACGAACTGTTTGACCGTCTGGAGATGGTAAACCCAGAGCATATCGCCCTCAAATATTACCGTGACTACCACTCTGGCTCTGCCAAGACCTTAAAGAGCATCCAGATAACCCTTGCCGCAAGGCTTGAGAAGTTCAATCTGGAGAGCCTTGCATCCCTAACCGCAACGGACGAGCTTGATTTACCCTCTCTGGGAGAAAAGAAAGTCGCCCTGTTCGCCTTGATACCCGACAACGACACGAGCTTTAACTTCCTTGTGTCTGTTTTATACACGCAGCTATTCCAACAGCTTTTCTACCTTGCCGACCACAAATACGGCGGGAGCCTGCCCGTGCATTGCCATTTCATCATGGACGAGTTTGCCAATGTTTCGCTGCCCGATGACTTTGACAAGATTTTGAGCGTTATGCGTTCCAGAGGTGTATCCGTTTCGATTATCCTGCAAAATCTGGCACAGCTCAAAGCCCTCTTTGAGAAGCAATGGGAAAGCATCGTGGGCAACTGCGATGAATTTCTGTATCTGGGCGGCAACGAGCAAAGCACCCACAAGTATGTGTCGGAGTTACTCGGAAAGGCGACCATCGATACCAACACCTACGGGAAAAGCTCTGGACGCAGCGGGAACTATTCCACCAACTACCAGATTTCGGGGCGTGAGCTTTTGACGCCAGACGAGGTGCGTATGCTCGACAACCGCTACGCACTTCTTTTTGTGCGTGGGGAACGCCCCGTCATGGATTTTAAGTACGACATCCTAAAGCACCCCAATGTGAA
>ERZ808046.1043-NODE-1043-length-14782-cov-6.202380_pt1 | contig 14782 bp, 10 predicted proteins | sample MGYA00380196_ERZ808046 | MGnify/ENA primary metagenome ERZ808046 (study PRJEB31490, sample SAMN06133421) | mouse gut metagenome | isolation source: Z6_2 | host: mice | place: China: Chengdu | collected 2015-05 ...
TGATGATGTTATTGACTGTTGCCGAAAATCATTTGCCAAAATGGACGAGGATTCTTATTTGGTTGTGTCCGACCTTACCCGATTGAATGACGAATGGGATATATGGCGAAACTCATATAATATTATTCCAGTATGTTATGAAGATACGGGTTACGAGAGGTACGAGTATTATGAATCGGAAAAATTACGGAAACGAATAAGGGAATATGAGCAGGACTTAGAAGATAGAGAATATGAGGCTATGTGCCGAGAACACCGAGAAATGATGTTGGAACAAGACGAACCATTTATAGAAGCGGAGGAAGAACAATATGCGTGATTATGTCTATTCTGGCAGCACAAATAGCGGTATTCTCCCGCTGAATGGACTGCTGAATTATCACGCTACCCCGCATGGCCCGGATACACTTCACAGCATGAGATTCATGGACGGGGAGGCGCAGCGCACCTATACGGCGTTGCGCTTTCCCCGGAAAACAGAGGATTCCAAGGGGCGGCAAGTCCAAAAGATGAATTATGATATTTTCATCAAAACAATGGCTGATTTGGTCAAAAAGTACACACCCAAAATGAGAAAGGAGTATTGAACTATGGGTACAGAAGAATTTTACGGCCCCCGTAAAGGGAAAAAGTGTGTTATCTATGTTCGAGTTTCTACGGAAAGACAGGTACAAGGTTACAGTCTCGATGGTCAGATTCAACATTTGGCCGATTTTGCCAAGTTTGAGGGCATGGAAGTGTTAGATGTATATATCGAGGCTGGCGCAAGCGGTAAGAACGTGACAGGGCGCGAGGCATTTCAGCGAATGCTTTCTGATATTTCGTCCGGCAAAATCAAGACGGACTTTGTTATCGTATACAAGTTGTCGCGCTTCGGGCGTAATGCCAAGGATATTTTGAATAGTCTGACGCTCTTAAAAACTTATGGCGTGAACCTCATTTGTAAGGAGGATTCTTTGGATTCTTCGACAAGTACAGGGCAGCTAATGATTACGATTCTGTCAGGTGTTGCCGAGGTCGAACGAGAAAACATCATCATCCAAAGCAAACTTGGCAGAGAACAAAAAGCGAAAATGGGCGGCTGGAATGGTGGAATCGCGCCATACGGATACAATTTGATTAACGGAAAATTGGTTATCAACCCGGAAGAAGCAAAGGTTGTTCAGTATTGTTTTGAAACATTTGTGAATAACAATATTGGCTATAGTACCCTTCACTCTCTTTTGAATCGCCAGGGCATACCGAGGGATTTAACGGCAGAAGAACATACATATTGGGAAGTCAGGCATATTCGCATTATGCTGCAAAATCCCGTTTACACTGGCCGGATTGCATATGGCAGACGGCGACAGGAGCGAATAGAGGGTACAGAGGGCGATTACAGGCGGGTTAAGTGTGATGATTATATTCTCAGCGATGAACCCTCGCACGGGGCAATTATCAGTGAAGAACTATTCCAAAAGGCCCAAATGAAGCTAGAAGACAGGAGAATTTCAATCGCTCCCCAGGTAGGCAAACCCGCTAAGTACATATTGTCCAGTATTTTACGCTGTCCTATGTGCGGCGGCTCGATGGTATCTGATATTGTTACATGGAGAAACAAAGATGGTGAGCGCAAGGTACAGCGATATTATCAATGCGCCAACTATTCCCGCAGCAAATACGGGAAGTGCAAGAAGAACGCTATCAAGAAGGAGCAGATAGAGGAAGAAGTCATTGGATTTACCAAAATGCTAATCCGTGACCCGCAGTTTATGGCTGACATTGAAGCATTGGTGGGCCAGAAGGTAGACGTTACCGAGATTGAGGCAGAGCTTACCGGCTATCAAAAGCGATTGAAACAGTTAAACCGCAGCAAGTCCAACTTGGAAAGGGATATTGACGGTATCTTTGACGAGGACGATTTTGCAGAACGGAAAAGGCAGGATTTGAATAACCGTTTGAATCGGCTCTATGAGGAAATCTACAGTGCGGAACGGCAGATTGCAGACTGTGAGCAGAGGAAAGCGGCAGTAGAGAAAGATAACCTTGTCCAAGACAATATTCAGCAAATGCTGTATGCGTTCAGTGAGTTCTTTGACGAAATGGACGATGAAGACAAACGTATGATTATCAAGAGCCTGATTGCCGAAATTCATCTTCGCCCGAAAGAGGAATGGAAACAGGGCAGCAACCCCCTCAAAGAGATTGTCTATAACTTCCCCCTTGAAAATAATCCTATCGAAATTTTTAGGGGAAATACAACCTCCGTTCAGACATAGGGGTAGCCCAGATACTTTTCCGCCTCCTTTATCATGGCGGCGAATTGCTCATCCTCCAGCGCCTCCGGGGGTATCTCATACCGCTCATAATCTGTACCGTAGAGATTCACATAGTCCGAGCCGGGGAACAGGTCGGGCCGGTTGCCCAGCGCGGCCATGTAGATGGCGTACATGGAGAGCTGGTCCTGCGACATGGTGTAGACCGGCACATGGGAGAGGTTGAAGTTTTCCAGCGTTACAGTGCAGATGTAGTAGGTGTATTCCACCTCCACCTCTGTTTCGTTGCCCTCATCGTCTGTTTCCGTTTCCGTCCTGGTGCGGGTCTCGGTGGTGACGGTCTCCGTCAGGATGTACTGCTTTTCAAACAGCATATCCAGTACGGGCTGCGCCTCCGCCATTGTCCACTCGCCGCCCAGATAGGCGGTGATATAGGAGATCAGCACATAGGGGTCATGCTCGATGCGGTCCAGATCGTAGTGGTACTCGTCATAGTCGTGGGTACTCTCATAGGTGTCCAGATAGTTTTGCAGCTCGGCCTCCATCCCGGCGTATGCCGCCTCCGCCGCCAGCATCTCGCCGTCCTCGCTGGGGTAGGTGGAGAGTGCCACGCCGCCCGCGCCGCCCTGCAAAAACATAGAGCAGGATGAAAACAGGGAGAGGAACATCGCCACGATCAGCCCCAGCGTGCCCACGATGAGAAAGCCCTTTTTATGGCGGGCGATAAACTGCCCCGCCTTTTTGCTGCCCTCTGCGGCCTTTTCCGCCGCCTTTGCGGAGGTCTGCGCGGCGCTGACGGTCTGGCCCCCGGCCTTTTTTGCCCTGGCATACTCCTTTTTGATGGCGCGTTTCTGCTGCCAGCGGGAGTAGGGGTTGCTGGAAAAACCGCCGTTTTGCTGGGAAAACTCCTGTTTCAGCGCGGAAACATTGGCGTGGTCCGCCCGTTTCTCCGCCCGCGCCGCTGTGCGGTAGGGCTTGGCCCTGTGATTGTGGTAGACGCTGCGGGCGGTGTGAACGCCGCCCTCTGCCGTCTGCGTCAGGGTGTTCGCGGCCTCCACGCCGCTGTTGTCCTCTCCGGCCTCCCGCGCCTCATGGTGGAGCTTGGCAAGGGCGGTATCTGCCACCGCCGTCTGCGTCAGCTTGGAGGAGGGCGGCTTTTTCGTGACCTCCGCAAATTGCAGGGTGGTTTTCACCCTGCCGGTCTGCGAGTCAACGGTGCGGACGGGCTTTCGGACCGTTTTCTTCGGGAGCTTTTTCTCCGCCTTTTCCAGCTTATCCGTCCGGCGCTGGGCCTTGTGCGCGGACTTATTCAGCTTGGAGCCGGCTAATTCTTCCTCGGTAAATTGCAGCCTGACCGCCATGGGCGCTCACCTCCTTTCCCGCCGCAGCAGCCTCACTGCTCACAGCGGCGGAGCTGCCGGCGCGCCAGCTCGATCAGGGCGGCGTAGTTGTCATAGAGCTTGTCGGCGGTGTCCATCAGCCCCAGCAGCAGCTCATGGCCGGCCAGTTCAGGGACAGCCAGCGCATCCCCGCCGGCGCGGATGTCGATGCCCTCGCTGAAATAGCCGGCGTCCTCCGGCTCCATCAGCTCATCATCCATGACATCGCACAGATCGTCCAGCTCCCCGCTGACGAGATAGCGCCGGGGGATGTTCCAGCCCTCCCACAGCTCTTTGAGCTTGGGAGAAAACGCCGCCATGCGCCGCCGCGCCTCGGCGGTGGACCGGCACTCCGGCAGCTTGCCGATGGCGTCCTCCAACTGGCGCAGCATGGCGTAAAGCTCCAGCTTTTCGTCAATGTGCCGGATATAATCGTCCAGGTGGATCATAAAAACATTGTCCATATCATACCTCCGTTCCGTTTGCAGCCGCCTGTTCCTGGGGCTTGGTGGTCATAATGCGGTACAGCTCGGTGTCCTTGGGGAAACGGTCTACAAAGGGCAGGATGATGTTGCCGTAGAACAGCAGGCCCTCGCCCTCGCCGGAATGGGTCACATAGGAGAGCTGGTGGGTGGAGATATTGAGCTGCTTGGCTAAAATCTGGCGATCCCCGTTCGCCTGATTGAGCATATAGATATAGTCGCTGTTCTCAAAGATATTTTCCACCTCGCGGGAGGAAAGCAGGTCCTTCACATTCTGGGTGATGCCTGTCGGGATACCGCCCCATTTCCTGAAACGCTTCCAGATTTCCACCGTATACGCCGCCGTCTGCTCCTCGCGGAGCAAAAGGTGCATCTCGTCGATGTAGTAGCGGGTGGACTTGTGTGCCTCGCGGTTGACGGTGACGCGGTTCCACACCGCGTCCTGCACGATGAGCATCCCGATTTTCTTTAACTGCTTGCCCAGCTCTTTGATGTCAAAGCTGACGATGCGGCTGTCAATGTTGATGTTCGTGCGGTGGTTGAACACATTGAGAGAGCCGGTGACATAGATTTCAAGGGCGGTGGCAATATACTGTGCCTCCTTTTCCTCCTGCCGCCGCAGCTCGTTATACAGGTCCTCCAGAATGGGCATATTCTCAGGCCGCGGGTCGTTCAGGTAGTCCCGATAGACCGTCCGCACACAGCGGTCAATGATGGTCTTTTCCACCGGCTGCAAGCCGTCCTTGCCGCCCACGATCAGCTCACACAGGGAGAGCAGGAAGTCGCTTTTCAGGGAAAGCGGGTTTTCATCGTCGCTGTAATTGAGGTTCAGGTCCATGGGGTTAAGGTAGTCCGCGGAGGTGGGCGAGATGTGTATGACCTGCCCATGCAGATGCTCCACCAGCGGTCCATATTCCGATTCCGGGTCACAGATAACGATGTCATCATCGGTGACGAGGAACACATTGGCGATCTCCCGCTTGGCTGAAAAGGACTTGCCGGAGCCGGGGGTGCCGAGGATCAGGCCGTTGGGGTTTTTAAGAGCCTTTCTGTCCACCATGATGAGGTTATTGCTCAGGGCGTTCAGGCCGCAGTACAGCGCCTCTTTCCCGTTCTGGAACAGCTCTTGGGTGGTAAAGGGCACAAAAATAGCGACGCTTGAAGTGGTCAAGCCCCGCTGGATGCCGATTTGATTGTACCCCAGGGGCAGGCAGCTCATCAGCCCCTCCTCCTGCTGGAAATCCAGCTTTTTCAATACGCAGTTGTACTTCTGCGCGATGGCGTTGGCCTGAAACACATTGTTGTCGAGCTGCTGCTTGCTGGCGGCGGTGTTCAGCAGCAGAAAGGTCATGAGGAACATACGCTCGTTGCGGCTTTGCAGCTCTTGCAGGAGCTTCTTGGCCTCCTCGCCGTAGGTGGCGAGGTCAGAGGGGATGATGTCCATATCATAGCCCGCGCGGACCGCCTTTTTCTGTTCCTCAATGGTCATTTTCTGCAAATCTGTGATCTTCCGCTTAACGGTTTTGATGGCCTTGACCTGATCGACGGACTGGATGTGCATGGACACCACAAGGGAGTTGTCCATATCCAGAAAGTCCGCCAGCAGCCGGTCATTCAGCTCCGGCGCGAGTATCTGCAAAAAGGACACGCTGCCGAATTTCTCCCCGATGCGGAAATTGTAGCCATTTCGGAACTCAAAGGAGCTGGGGGCGATGAAGTCCTTGACGGATAAGCCAGTGGCGGGGAGCCAGTCCCAGGAAAAGCGGAACGGCTCGCTGTCCCCGATATGAAGCATCCCATGCAGGAGCTTCAACCGTTCCATGCCGTTCATCGGCTCGGCCTTGACGCCCAGCCGCTTGAAGTTGTTGAGTACATCGGTCTCAATGCGCTCCAGCCGGGGCTTGGCCGCTTTCAGGCTGTCCGCCTCGATGCCAAAGGTCAGATACTTGGTTTTCATCAGGCCGTTATTGCCGCGGGCGAGTTGGTTCTGGAGCATTTCGGTGTACTCCCTGCGGATGCCGTCAAAGGCGTCGCCTTTCGGGGGAATGGAAATGCTTTTCGCGGCGCTCTCCCTGTCGGTGGACAGGTTCACGAAAGAGAACTGGAAACGGATGGACGAGTCGAAGTAGTTGAGGAAATCGCACCAGCCGTCGAAGATCGCCATCTTGTCCTCGTTTTGGTTGAGCTGATAGTTGATGTCCTGAAACTGCACCGTTTTCGTGTAGCAGTTATCCGTCACGCGGCAGATGCCGTCCGGGAACATCCGCTGGAACGGGATGCTGTCCTGGGCAGACTTCTGCTTTTTATCCGCGCCCTTTGCCCTTGCGATGGCCGCGTCGATCTGTTTTCGTTCCGCTTTTGTGAGCTTTCTTGGAGTTGACAATCCGGCATACCTCCTTATCTAAAGAATCCTGCCGCTCCAGGGCGGCGTAAAAGTTGTTTGTCCTGTACGGCCTCTGCTTGGGCCGCAAAAGGCAGACCTGAAGCATATTCCACGCCACTTTTTCAAGAGGCTGGCCGTTCTTTTCATACATCGCCAGCAGGAAAAATGGCAGCATGACGATAATCATGCAGATGGTGGCCGCGCTGCTGCTGCCGGTGGTACGCATCAGGAAGAACAGCGGCACACCCACCAGCGCCGCGCCGCCGAAGCAGAGAAGCTGCCGTTTGGTGAGATTGAACGCAACCTTGGATTTGACCGCGTTCAGGTCCTTGGGAATGGGTACATACGCGATATAGATCACCTCCGTCAATGGCTGTTAAAGATACTTTTGGCCAGCGAGCCGGTCTTGAACAGGGAGAAGCACAGCAGAATGGTATAGCCCATGCACATCCAGATCGCGGTGGAAACATCGTCGCCTATGGCGATGTTCTGCACCAGCACCGCATAGATCGCCACGCAGACGATGATGAGGAACGCCTGAAAAGCCAGCGCCAGCAAGCTGCGAAGATAGTTCTGGCCCATCTGCCCCCATTCCCGGTTGGTCATGGTCGCCATGGGGATGGGCGCGATGCTTGTGACAAGTAGGGTAAGAACCCGACGCCTTACCATATCACTATGGCAGGTTTCCGAGAACTCCCCTCCGAACCGGACTTACACCTCTCGATGTATCCGGCTCTCCAGATGTCAGTCTAATTTCCCGGCGTGTAACTTATCGTGACAATCAATACAGAGTGCCATTGTCTTGCGCTTGCGCCCAATCATGGCGATTTCCCATTGTTTTTTGCCACTTAAATCTTTGAGTTTTCGTACATGGTGTATTTCGAGCGGCACATTCTCTGCGCCGCACCACTCGCATTTGTTCGCTTGCAGCCTTTTAATCAGACTGTTACGCCCATAGTTCTCAATTACTCTTGCTACTATATCGGGATTACCGCTTTCCACTTTGGTATTCCGGCGGAACCCGTTATTGTAGAACAGCACCTTACCCACTTTGCCATTTTTCTTCGGATACTCCACAACAAAGTCTTTTCCTTGACGGTACTTGCGAATAATTCTGCTAATTCGTGTCCGATATTTTCCGGCGAAAGTTTTGAGCATACTGTATCTCATTACATAGTAGAAGTTGTTGAGTACGGTCACGTTGTTTGCGAGCCGGTAGTAGTTGTACAATCCACGGATTTCTGCGTTGTACTGGTTTAGGATTTCCAGGTCGTCCAGGTGCAACAGGCGGGTGCGCCGGACAGGTTCCCAAACTTCTTTGTTTCCGTTCTGTTTGTCGTATTTAATTTTGAGGGCATTGTAGGAGAGCAGGCGTTTTACCCATTTATCATGGGGAACATAGAGCAGGACTTTTCCGTTGTTCACTCGTCTGGTAGCCCCGGTTTTGGTCTTTTTGCTGTACTCGCCCTTGGCGATTGTGACCTCGTATCCCAGGAACTTTGCAAAATCATGTCCGTGGGTAATCAGAGTCTTTTCCCCGGACATTTCCAGATGAAGTTTTTCCCGGATAAAACAGCCTACTTCTTGTTTTACCTGTTCTGCGTCCTCTTTACTGCCGATAACTCCTATCAGAAAATCATCCGCATACCGGACGTAGCAAATCCTCTTATAGCAGTCGTCCATCTGGTCACTGTACGGCATGGATTTCAGACTGCGCCGCAGTTCCCGGATTTCCGCAATTAAGCCCTCTTTTTCTTTCTCGCTCATTTTAGAGAGATTTCTTTTAAGCCGTTGCTCTTTTCCCCGGCAAACGTCCAACTTCTTCTTGAACGCAGGATTGATTTTCCGGCGGTTCCCGCAGTTGAACTTCTCTGCGTATTCTGCCATATAGCTGTCCAGTTCGTTCATATAGATATTTGCAAGGATTGGGCTGATGATAGAGCCTTGGGGAGTGCCGGAGTAAGTATTGTGATAATTCCAGTCCTCCATATATCCGGCTTTCAGAAACTTCCATAGCAGGCCAATGAAATGTTCATCTGCAATCCGCTTCCGAAGAATGTCAACCAGCACATGATGGTCTACATTGTCAAAACAGCCTTTTATATCCCCCTCAACGAACCACTTTGTCCCCGTAAAATATTTCTGTACATATTTGAGTGCCGTATGGCAGCTCTTGTTCATGCGGAAACCGTGGGAGTAGTCGCTGAAAGTTGACTCATAAATGCTCTCTAATATGAGCCGTACCACCTCCTGTATCAGTTTGTCGTCAAATGACGGTATTCCCAAGGGGCGCATTTTCCCATTGGATTTCGGGATATATGTTCTTCTCGCCGGGTTGGGCTGATAGCTGAAATCCCGCATTTTTTCTATGAGGGTATTTATCCTTGCCATGCCCATACCGTCAATGGTTTTGCCGTCTGTTCCGGCTGTCATGTTGCCTGGTTTCGTCTGTATCCGCTGATATGCCAGCAGATAGAATTGTGGATTGTACAGATTGCGGTATAACCGCTCGTACTTGTAACTCTTGTTACACGCCTTGGATTTTAGGCTTTCCAACACATTTTCAGGACTTCTCATAATGCCTCACGCACCTTTCCTTTTTATGAATTGGTTGACATCCTGCCTCCCTTCGCCATGTAGGCGGCTTTCCCGCCCTCGGACTACTACGGAGGCTCCGTTGCCATGCCGGATATTCAGCGTCATCTTTCTTGGGTTTTTACCCCTTGAAATTTATCGCCTTGCGGCATTACGCATAGCCGGATAGTTCCGGCGTTCCGGTTTAGGCAATCTCCAGTTAGACACTTTGGGAAAAGCGTATTGTGATGTCGGTAATGGGTTTTCGTCCTTTTCCGCTTATTGCGGCTGGCTGTCATAAGTATCGTGCGGTCTGTGTCTACCTGTCACATTCCGCTATGACATACGGCGAATACAACCATCCTGCGCCGCCGGGTCGAGTATCCCGCCTCAGACTGCCCTTAAAGCAGTTTAGCCTTGTTCCTCATTCACAATGTTGCGTCTTGCCACTCAGTCGTGGGTAGATGGTTTCCCCAACTTGTGATTTTTCTGATACGCTATTGTCCCCCTTGTGGTTTCCCTCCGGGGTAAATCGGATGACGCTAAAGTGACGCTTTTCACGTCTTTGATACTTTTCTTTACCGGCTTGCTAAAGCCGGGTTCCCAAAATGCCCGCGCACCGCCTTTGGATGAAAAGCGGCACTTCTGGACGCGCGGTAAATCTCGATCATGCGCCCATAAATCACGATGAGTACGCAGATGGTCACAGCCCACATGGTAACACCCACAAAAAGGCTTTGGAACCACAGGCCAAACAGCGGGCCGAGGTCCATCGCCATCAGCTCGGTCTCCAAATCCGTCATAAGCGCCGAAATGTCTATGGCGGTGTTGCCAATAACAACGCCCGCCGCGCTGCTGACTACGCTCTGCGCCACATCGAACACGCCCATGACGATGTTCCATGTGTTGCTGACGATCAGGACGGCGCAGGCCGTCTTAAAGACCCATTTGAAGAACATCCAGGTATCCACATCGTTCATATTGTTCTTCTCGGTGATGAGCTGGATCAGCTCCAGCGTCATGACAAAGGCGAGTATCACCCCCGCGATGGGCAGAATGACGGTCTCCGACAGGCTTTGCACCATATTGAAGATACCGCCGTTCCAGCCCTGGGGCGTGGTGCCGACCTCGCCGGCGATCTCGCCCACCTTCGTATTGACCTGCTCAAACAGCCCGGAGAGATTGTCGATGATGCCGCCCACCAAAATCTCTCGCAGCCAGTCGGTCAGAGCGTCAACAATAAAACCCATGGGAAAATCCCTCCTTTCCCCGGCAGTTGAGGCAGGGCGTCAAGCCCTGCCTCGCGCCGGAGGATTTTATTGTGGTTACTTGCCCAGCCAGCTCTCCGCGCCCTCCTTGATGGGGGATTTGTGCGCGTTGGCGGCTTCCAGTACGGCATAGTACGCCCAATGGCTGCTCGGCACATCGGGGAAGGTCTTGACGCTGCCGGCGTTGGCGGCGATATAGTCCTTGTCGGCCTCGCGGCCCAAAACGCGGTTGACGATGGTAACGACCTCCGCGCGGGTGATGGACTTGTCCGGCCCAAAGGTGCCGTTGCCATAGCCCACGATCCAGCCGTTGGCGGCGGCTTCGTCGATATAGTCCGCCGCCCAATAGCTGCCGCTCACATCGGTGAACGCCAGCTTTTTCACTTCCTCTGTGACCTCGATGCCGTAAGCCTTGTAGAAACGGACCGAGATAGCCACAAACTCGGCGCGGGTGATGGGGTTATCGGGCCGGAAAGTGCCGTCCGTATAGCCGCTGAGGATGTCGAAGGTCTCCAGATACTTCACATATCCGGCGTACCACGCCTTGCCCGACACATCGGAGAAAGAACAATGCACATTGTCATAGAGGATGTCCCCATTCTTTGCCGCCAGCAGGCGGGCGAAGATGGCAGCGGCCTCCGAGCGCGTCATGGAACGGGAGGGGCCGAAGGTGCCGTTCGTATAGCCCACGATATATGCGCTGTGTTCCGCGATCTCCACCTTGGCGGGGACCGTCAGCTTGCCGTATCGGTCTGTTTCGCCCTTGGCGTTCACATCAGCGCCGTCAGTGACAGAAACACTCACATCCGCTTTCGGCTTGCCTTTGTTGTCGGTGACGGTGACGGTCACAGTGCCGTCATCCTCAAAAGTGAAATCCTTGGGCAGCGTGACCGTCACAGCGCCCTTATCGTCCACAGCGATTTTTGCGCCGGCGACCTCTCTGCCGCCCTCATCGGTGACGCTGACCTTGATGGTGTTGGCATCGTCCTCCTTGCCAGTATCCTTGCCGATGGTCTCACCGGCGCTGCCGGAGGCATCGGGGACAACGATCTGTCCGGCCTTGTCCGTATCCTTTGCCGCATGGTTGTCTTTCTTGTCCAGCACCTTGACATTCAGCCCTGCGGCGGGGTCTGCGGAGGGCAGCAGGACGGTGACGGTGGTCTTATCATTGGCGTCCAGCAGACGGCCATCCGGCAGGAGGATGGTAAAGGCGTCCTTTGCGCCGTTCTTGCCCTCGATCAGCGACACCAGCGCCTTGACTACAGGCTTTTTCCCGCTGTCGCTGACGATTACGGTGTACTTGCCCACAATCGCGGTGCCGCTCTCGTCGGTGTAGGCTTTGCCCAGGGCGGGGACGATCAGCTTGCCGTCCTTGTTGGTCTGCCCCTGCTCCTGATTGCCCAGGTCGTTCCGGACAGTGACATCCAGCGCGCGCACAGGGGCCTTTGTCTTGTCCAGAACGGTGACAAGGATGCGGTTGCCCGCGTCCATATCCACGCCATCGGGGAGCAGGATATGCAGCTTGCCGTTCTTCATCTCCACATCGGCCCCCTTGATGGGACGGGAGCTTTCAAAGTCCTCTACCTTGACCGTCAGGGTGATGGGCTTGCCGTCCTTATCCGTCCCGCCGATGGTGATCTTGCCCTCCGAGTTGGTGTCGCCGGACGCGGCAGGCACAGTGAGCTTGCCGTCCGCGCCGGTCTTGCCGGGGGCGTAGTTGTCGTTCTTGTCGGTCACGACAATGCCGATGCCCTCCACGGGGGACTTATCCTCTTTGAGCTGGACCGTAACGGTGGTCTGGGCGGCGTAGTCGATCAGCCGGCCATCCGGCAGGACAACCGAGAGGGAACCGTCCTCATGGAGCGAAACTGCGGCGTTGTGGACGGCGTTGCCGGACTTGGTATCCGAAACCGTCACAAGGTAGTCCCCAACAACGGCTTCGCCGTAGTTGTCGGTGTAGGCAAAGTGATAGATTTTGCCGATGGTGCCGGTCTCCAGCACCTCGCCGCAGTTGACGCACTCCTTATGCTTACTGCCCTCGGCCTCGGTGGTCGGCTCCTTGTCCACGATCCAGTCCCCTGCGGTATGGCCTGCGGCGTTTACAAAGTCCGCTTTATAGCTGTCGCCGCACTTGTCGCAGGTATAGGTGGTATAACCCAGCTCGGTGCAGGTGGGCGCGGTCACTTCCGGCGTATAGTTGTGGCCGGTGGGCTTTGCCAGCACAGCGCCGCAGACGGTGCAAAGCTGGGCGTCGGTACAGGTGGCCTCCGCGCCGGGGGTATGGCCTTTTTCGGACACAGCCTCCAGCCGGTGATAGCCGCAGCGTTTGCAGCGGTACTCCATCACGCCGTCGCTGTCGCAGACGGAATCGGCCACCACTCTGCCCTCGCCCCAATCATGGCCCAGGGCATCGGTGTGATCGTCCACATAGCTGTCCTCGCAGCGGGAGCAGGTATAGGTGGTATAGCCGCCCTCGGTGCAGGTCGGCTCGGTCACGACGGGCTTGTGGTCGTGGCCCAGCGGGTCGGTGTAGTCGCTCTTATAGCTGTAGCCGCAGTTCGCGCAGGTGTGGGTGGTAAAGCCCAGCTTCAGGCAGGTGGGCGCGGTCACTTCCGGCTGGAAGTTATGGCCGCTGGCCTTGTCCAGCACAGCGCCGCAGACGGTGCAGGTGCCGGGGTTCAGGCAGGTCGCGCCCTCGCCGGGGGTATGGCCGGTGGCGGGAATGGTCTCCATCCTGGTATTCCCGCAGCGGTTGCAGGTGTACTGCTTCACGCCCTCGCCGGTGCAGGAGGGATTGGCGATCACTTCACCATCATTCCAGCTATGGCCCAGCGCCTCGCTGTGGTCGCCGGTAAAGGAGCTGCCGCAGCCGTCGCAGCGGTAGACGGTCTGCCCGCCCGCTGTGCAGGTGGGGGCGGTGGTGTGCGCCACATAGTTGTGGGACAGGGCGTTTGTGATGTCGGTGATCTGCCGCTCGCCGCAGACCTCGCACTCCTTCACGGTATAGCCGGGGTTGACACAGGTGGCCTTCACGGTGTAAGTCGTGTAACGATGCTCGCCCTTGGGGGTGCCGGTGGTTTTCACATCGCCGCAGCGGATGCAGATTTCCAGCAGCTTGCCCTCGGTCTCGCAGGTGGCCTCGCGGACAAGAACACTCTGATAGGAATGGCCCAGCGCGTTCTCATAGTCCCGTTTCTCAATAGTGCCGCAGTCAGGGCAGAGATAGCGGGAGTAGCCCAGCGTCAGGCAGGTGGGGGGATCGGTGTCCAGCAGCTTGAAGTTGTGGTCGCCGTTGCACCCCGTATCCCCGCAGCAGCCGCCCTTGCAGCCGGAATCCTGACAGCCGCAGTTGGGATTTCCGCAGCCGCAGGAACAGGAACCGTCATCTGCGGTCACAGTGTCCCGCAGCCACACATTTGCCACGCCGTTCTCCGTCATCTCCACGCCGTTATAGGTGTAGATGATTTCATAGTAGACGGCATACTGGCCCTCCTCGGTATAGCTGGGCGCGGAGGTCAGGGTGCAGGACTCCGCAGAATTGCCGTAGCGGATTTGAGTGCGGACGCCGCTCTCGGACAGGTCGGAAACGGTCAGGGTATGGGGCTGGCCGTCTACCACACCATAGTAACCGGCCACCACGCTCTTTGCCGCCACATAGGAGGTCCTGGTATAGTCGCAGAGGGTACAGTGTTCCACAATGGCAAAGCGCCCATTGCTGATCTGAGGCAGGATTTCCGTTTTCATGGTATGGCGCTCCAGCACAGAACTGTTGGTATGGCGGGTGCCATAGCAGAAGCAGCAGTATTCGCCGCCTGTGGTGATCTTACTGTGGTAGGTGCTGTCCGCATACTCATAGCGCACAGTCTCGTCCAAATCCTCCATAAACTCGGCGGCGCAGTCGTAGAGATAGTAGACATTCTTATTGAAGCCATAGCCGCTGATGCCGCCGTTGCTGTTCATGGTGCCGCAGGTATCGCACATGGCTTTTGTCCAGTGGTAGCCGGTATAATAGGCATCCACGCCGGGGGTGCCGTCCAGAATGACGCCCGTACCTTCTCCGTCCACCATCGTGCCATCCGAGTACATCACGTTGCGGGTCAGGGCGCTTGCGCCGTCGCGTGTGTACTCCGGGGTGCGCCATGCGGTAAAACCGGTTGGTTTTTCACAGACGCCGCAGTAAAAAGTTTCGTGTGTCACAACGGCATTGGCGTCCAGCTCGTTGGTGCGGTTGTTGGCAGTCAGCCAATGCTCGGCGGGGTCATGGTATCCGTTCTCCTGCGCGGCAAACGCCATGGGCATGATGCTCATGGTGAGTGCCAGCGCCAGCAGCAGGCTGATAAGGGAACGGGGGATGCGGTTTGTCTTTTTATTCATGCAATTCCTCCTGTTTGTCCATAGATTTGTCTCAGGCTGTTGAACAGCCCGGACAGAGGCGGGG
>ERZ808046.1044-NODE-1044-length-14776-cov-3.095585_pt1 | contig 14776 bp, 8 predicted proteins | sample MGYA00380196_ERZ808046 | MGnify/ENA primary metagenome ERZ808046 (study PRJEB31490, sample SAMN06133421) | mouse gut metagenome | isolation source: Z6_2 | host: mice | place: China: Chengdu | collected 2015-05 ...
AACAATCTTTTCTGGAAGGATACAGCGGCGGTGAAATAGGAACAGTGAGAATAGTGATTGCACTTGCAATGACGTGTATTCTTGGGTTTTATATTTTCTTTATTTATCGTATTACCACCAGAAAAACTTTTTACTCCAAAACCTTTAATATCAGCCTGGTAGCGCTGGCAATCATTACGGCAGCGGTTATTTTGACGATTCAGTCGAGCATTGTGGTTTCTCTTGGTATGGTGGGCGCCCTTTCCATTGTGCGTTTCAGGACTGCAATTAAGGACCCGATGGATTTGGTGTTTTTGTTCTGGTCTATCAGCGTGGGGATTATCTGCGGAGCTGGGCTGTTGGAGATAGGGGTGCTGGCGTCGCTGCTTTTGACTGTGGTTATTTTTGTACTGGATAAGATTCCTGTGGCAAAGGCTCCCATGATTTTTGTGGTCAATGCGGACAGCAGCGCAGGACAGGGGAAGGCAATACTGGATGTGGTAAAAAAATACAGCCGGTTTTATAAAGTGAAGTCAAGGAATGTTTCTAACGGACAGCTGGATATGGTGGTTGAGGTGCGGATTTCTGAAGAAGAGGAGTTTGTGAACGAGGTGGCTGCTATGGAGCATGTGCATTCGGTGTCTTTGATGTCGCATGACGGGGAAGTAACGTTCTAGGAAAGAAGACCCCATATACGCGTGGAATAATATAGCTGTAATATCTTGTAGGATATTTACAGCTATTTCCTTTTTCTATATCATAAACCTAAGAAATCGTTGATTTGTCTCGTCATGCATTCATTTATTGCTCCATGGCTTAAATAAACATGATACCATTCTACAAGTTTTTCCATTGTTTTTTCAATATTCCAGACACTTTTCCATCCCAGAACGCTTTTCAGCTTTGAACAATCCAGCTTTAAAAATCCTGCTTCATGAGGACCATGGCCAGACTGGTCAATCCATAACGGTTTCTTTCCCGTCTGCTGCATCCATTTACAGCAGAATAAATCCACCAGCTCTCCGGTAGTAAGACAGTCTGACTCATCCGGCCCCACATTATAGCGGCCCGCAAATTTTACGTCCTCATACTGCTCTTTTGCAAGCATCAGATATACTGCCAGCGGCTCCAGCACATGCTGGTAGGGCCTTACGGAATAAGGATTCCTTACAATAATTTCCTCTCCCCGGGATACGGCGCGGACGCAGTCCGGAATAATTCTGTCCTTTGCAAAATCCCCCCCGCCAATCACATTTCCGGCCCGGACAGTGGATACTCCCAGGGTAAATTCTGCAAAAGACTCTGCGGCCCTTTCTGTATCCCTGCTAAAAAAAGAAGCTTTATAGCTGTCTGTCACCAGTTCTGAGCAGGATTTGGAATTAGAATAAGGATCATATCCATTCAGTTCATCCTCTTCCCTGTATCCCCAGCACCATTCTTTATTCCTGTATACCTTATCAGTGGTGACATTGATCACCGAACGCACACTGTTGCTCTGACGCACGCACTCCAGAACATTGACCGTTCCCATGACATTGACTTCATACGTGTAAACCGGATTTTGGTACGATTCCCTGACTAAAGGCTGGGCCGCCATATGAATCACGATTTCCGGTTTTGTCTCCTCAAATACCCTATGCAAATGGGGCAGATCCCTGACATCTCCCTCCACGGAATATACTTTATCCCCCAAACTGCATAAATCAAACAGGCTGGGAGCTGTGGGCGGTTTAAGGGCGTACCCTGTTACCTGCGCACCGGCTTTATGAAGCATGCTGCACATCCAGCCGCCTTTAAACCCCGTATGCCCGGTAATGAGAACCTTTTTTCCTTTATAAAAATCAAACCACTGCATAGTAAACCTTTCTTTTCCCAAACTACAGGCTTGGGCACAGGCACAAACCGATAAAAATTATTCCTCTATAGGCGTAATAAACAGATTTTGTTTTAGCTCCTCCCTGTCAAGAAAAGGCGCCAGATCCTCCAGCGGAGGGCTTACCAGTCTGCCATCCGGCAGGCGTTTTGTGGAGCTCTTAGGTTCCCATGGCTGCACAGTGTCTGTAAATATTTCACAAAATACACAGCCCGGTTCTGCCAGCGCACTGGTAACGGCTTTTCGCATTTCCGCATTACTGTGGGCGCTATAATAAGGAAAACCAAAGGCATCTGCAATTTTCTTAAAATCCGGGAAAGATAAATCCCCGCTTTCCGGCCCTATTCCCACCTTGGAATGCTCTTTAAAAAGATTATTCTGGGTCTGGCGGATGCTATGGTACCCTGCATTGTTTATCAAGAACAGCTTGATTGGCAGGCGGTTGGTCACTACTGTCTGAAGTTCCTGTAAATTCATCATAATGCTGCCATCCCCTTCAAGGCATATGGTATCCTTTCTTCCGCTGGCCATACACAGACCTATGGCTGCCGGAAGTCCATACCCCATACTGGCTATGGCACTGTTAATAATAAATCTTGTTCCCTTCTTCATGCACCAGTTCTGATGGCCTACCACGCAGCATGCTCCGTTGCTGACTGCCGTCAGGCTGCTTTCAGGAAGGCTTTCCGAAAGATATCTGACAAAAGCAAATACATTAGCTGCCTCTCCGTTTTCATCTAAATGGCGTTTTAGCGTAACCGGATATTTCTTTTTCCACAAAAGGCACTGTTCCCTCCACCAGTCTTTAGCAAAAACAGGGGTTTTCTTTTCTTCCAGCCTTCTGCATACAGCACCAAGAAAATCCTTTGCGTCCGCCCATATTTCCATATCTACATGGAGTGTGGGTTTCTTAAATTCTGCCTGGTCAATGTCCACCATAATAACTTCTGCTTCTCTTGCCCAGGTTTTCCAGTTATATCCCACCTGCCGGATACTAATGCGCGTTCCAACAGCAAGCAAAAGATCGGAATTCTGTACAGCAAAATTTCCGGCACGGTCTCCCATATTTCCGCCCCGTCCACAGTAAAGCGGATGCCCGTCCTCTATCAGATCCACGCTGTTCCAGTATGTCACTACCGGCACGCCAAGCAGCTCTGCCGCTTTCCTGAATTCCGCATATCCTCCTGAAAGCCGGATGCCGCCTCCTGCATAGATGACTGGCCTTTCCGCCTCTGCAATCTTTTTTAATACAAGATCTATTACCCCATTCTCTACAGGCGGCGGAAGCAGAATATCATCCTCGCCTGGATCATATCCCCGCAAATCCTGTGTTTCAATTTCCATACCCTGAAAATTTACAGGAATATCAAGCCACACCGGGCCGGGCCTGCCTGTAACCGCAAGATGCCAGGCTTTTTCAAGCATATACCTGATATCCAGGGGATTTTCCAGCATGGCGGCATACTTGCACATACATGCAACTGACTGCACAATATCAAATTCCTGATCCCCCACTGCCCGAAGGGGACGCCCCTTTGTAAACTGCTGTGCGAAACGGGCCGTCGTATCATAGCGCACCTGGCCACTCACAATAAACATAGGAATAGAGTCAAGCCAGCCGCCCACCACACCTGTAATTGCATTGGTTCCTCCCGGGCCGGTAGTGACACACACTGCCGCTATTTTATTTTCCAGACGCGCATAAGCTTCTGCCGCCATGGCGCATGCCTGCTCGTGATGATTATAAGTACAGTGTATTCCCGGGGCGTGTCCAAATGCATCATTTAAATGCATGGCACCTCCGCCCACCACGGTAAAGCAGTCTTTTACCCCATGTTCTGTCAGAAAATTTACAATATAGTCGGCCAGTCTTATTTTCATGAAATGCTACTCCCATCTTTAGAAATTTACATAGTAATAAAATTATATTGGATATTCTGTCAAAAGACAACCAGCAAATACAATCTTTATTCTCCGCCCAGATTTGCATAGTTATAATCCGATACATATATCTTATATTTGCCAAACTCTTCTGCTTTCCTTATAGTTCCTTCTTTTCCATCCATAAACTGCTTAAATTCTTCTTCCTCGGCAGACGTAATAATGTAGGCAGTAACACATTCATACGGCTGGCTGGGAGGATACCACCAAGTACTGCTCAGCCACCTGCACATGTCCATTCTGGATATAGACGACACTGCGGCCACTCTGACCCTTCCGTTAGATAAAGTTGTCATGGTATTGGCATTTTCAAAGTCTGCATATGCAGTATAAATACTATTTGCTTCCAGATATTGAACCACTTTATAGGCATCCGTCCGGGGCGGTTCTTCGCTTTGACAAACAGGCAGATATACCTGATAAATATTCACAAGAGAAAGAGCCAGTACCGCAATGCCCACAGCTATAGCCGCAAAATGAAGCTTCCTACAAACCAGCACTGTCGAAAACGCTATGGCATAAATCTGCATAAAATAGTACCTTGGAGTGCTCTCTACCGTTGTAAATGCAACCATAAAAGCAGTCACAACAGGCGATGCAAAAACCGTCAGATACGCCCATTCCACAGAGAGCACTTTTTTCTTCCGAAGAAGCCGCCACAAAATATCCACGGCTGTATACACAGCCAGAACGCCAATCACAAACATGCATATCTGACTTAAAACGTGGGATTCTCCAAATCCAAGAATCTTTCCCATATCCGGCAGAGCCACAGTAAAAAGTTTGGTAAACCCATTCCGGATATTGGTGGAAATCCCCTGCGACGCAGAGAAAGGGAAACGGCTTCCCGCAAAAGATATGGCAAGCAGCAGCAAAACCCATAAGCTGACAGCCTGGTCTGTCCAATCTGCTTTCTGTCTGTTGTAAAGCAGCCAGGCCCTCCTGACAGCCTCAATGCCAAATAAAGGCCCATATAGAACAAGAATCCCTCTCATTCCTTGAAATCCCAGCAATAGCGCCGCCACAGCCCCTGCAAGGAGCCACAAATATTTCACCTTTGCCGTATGGATCGTCTCTGTATAAATTCCCAGTGTAAAAAACAAAACCGCAGTCTGTATTGCATAATATCCGGCAAATACATACACAAGTTCCAAAAAAGTAAAGTTTACAGGAACCGCCAGACTTAAAAACACCATCATCAGACAGCCTGTCTCCTTTATCCCCGCTTTTTTACAAAAGAAACGTATCGCCAAAGCAATCAGAACAGTCATAAAACAGCAGCCAAGCCCCATAGCCAGCGTCATGTTCCCAGTCATGCCGTAAAAAAGTGCCGCAATATTGGGCGTGCTGATAATTCTTGCTTCTGTGGATGGATACCATGTGTCCGGCAGTATTTCCTTACTCTGCCATATCAACTCCCCCAGCACCGCTTCCGCACCAATATCTGCATTCATTTTATAATTATAGTGAAAAAGATTGGTATAAAATATCAGCAGGATAAAAACCAGGACGGCCGCAATTAACGCAATTTTTAAAGCCCTTTCTTTCTTTTCCATCACGCCTCCACCACAAGTTTGTCCTTATTTTCCTCCATAAGCTGTTTCATTAATACAAAAGCATAAGAGACATATACGATGAAGTTTACCACCGAAAGTACACTCAAATTTATAGCGCTTCCATGCAGATAAAAACCATATGTCATAAAAGAAATTCCATGTAAAAGAATCAGCAGGGGCAACGTTTTTTTATTATAAAATAAGATCAAAATGCCCATTATTTCATAAACATATCCATACCTCTCATGCATCGATGGCAGGAAAAGGACACATGTATAAACCAGAATAAACGCCATGTAAAGCATGTTTCTGTTTCTTAAATTTATCCGGCTGACGATCCAGCTAATCATCCAGCCTGCAAGCACACATGCTGTAAACAGGATTGCCGCGTCTTTATAGAACTCATACCCTTCCTCTATAACTTCATTATTTAATATATACCAAAAACTTGGGTAATTCATGCTCATAGCCCCATATTCACTAGTCTGGTCCAAATATAAAGAAAATATTTCCATAACTCCACGCCCCAAAATAAGGCAGGGAATATTGACAATACACATGGATACTGGGATGATGAGAAAATAAATAATAGAAAAATTTTTCTTTGCAAAATATACAAACAAAAAAAATGGCAATAAAAAGACTGCCTGAAGCTTAAATGCTACTGCAATACCATAGAAAATAAAAGACTTTGCATATTTTTCCTTACAGAATAACAAAAATGAAATAAAAATAAAAAATGCATAAATAGCATCACACTGGGCCCACAGCGCCGAATTAATAAATACAATAGGTGATAAAACAATCAGACCGTATACAATAACAGCCTTCCATTTCTCTTTTTCCAAAGTTAAATTTTCCGAAAAGAATTCTTCCCGAGAGGTTCTCCCCACGGATTCCTTCTTAGAAAAATCATATATAAGCCATGCGGCCACCAATGCCAGAAAATAGTCAAACACACAGCTTAATATTTTATAGGCATACAAGGGTTTTATTGGCAAATAAGTCATTACCGCAATCAGGAACTGGTATAACATATTGTATGTTCCTACCTGCTCACCAACCCCCTGAAAACCTCCTGCCCCTTTAATCTGTTCATACCATGGCAGTAAATCACATGCTGCATCCCCGCTCACAAACCTCCGAAGAGAAGCCCGTATAAGAAATCCCGCCAACGTAATCCCTATAAAAACAATTATCCGCAAATGCTTTTCGATATAATTTAGCAAATCTTTTTCAAATTTGAACATACCTTTCCTCCATACTGTCTGCTCTAAAATTATTTTATATTATACCTTATATTCCCTTTTCTGCAAATAACTATTTTATAGGTATAAACCAACGCTGTCACGCTTGGCGGACCAGCTTATTGTAACAAACGCAGCCTCCATAGCGGGCAGCTTATTGTAAGTCAAAATACCGGGGAAAAGGCATATCTCCTTTTCCCCGGCATAACGCGCCTCTCACCTTCTCAATTTTGAATATAGAAATTATTCATCCAGCACACTTCCGCCAAATATCCCATCCAGATACCGGAATCCGCAAAAGCCATTTTCATCTGCAAGTCCTTTTACATCCGCGCCTGCCGGAATCGTGACCGTGCAGTCTTTCCCCTCATACCTGTAGTTTACCGTCACAGAAACGTCCGGCCGAAGAGCCATGACTTCCAGTACCTTCCTGTCGAAGCTGACCCACAAACGGGTGGTTATGACCACTTCTCCTGACTGCGCACTTTGAATGGTTTCTGCAGCCTCCTTAAGAAACACTGCGTAAGCAGTATTAGGTACATCAGAATAGGATAAAATCCCTCCGCATATTCCGCACGCTCCTGCCAGCAGCGCATCATGTTCCGCATCCGCTTCTTTTACCACATCGTAGGTTATACCGTCATGGCTGCATCCATAATCATGACTCCCCGGCCTTTCATCCCCGCCTTCATCTTCCGGCACCGGCGCAGGTTCCTCATAAAGGGAGATCACATAATCATCCCCCTGCCGGATGACATCATACAAGGCGGAATTTTTAAACTGGATTTCAGGCGGATTGACGCCGTCGTCCTTTTGTATTGCAAGTGTCACCTTGTAAATCCCTGACTCCACATGACATCCTTCGGTGCTTATGGTTCCCGCACCGCCGTCCGCCCCGGCAATGGGCATATCCTTTCCGGACACCGTCCCAACCGTCTGGTCCGGATTCACCACATTCAAATATAGTTCCATGGAATAACCGCTGTCCCTGTCATAACCGTCAAACTTACATTCGGCACTGACGCCGTCCCCGGATGCCGTAACCCTTAAATCTAAAATAGATGGTTCCCCTGCTGCCAAAACCTCCACCGCTTCTGCAGGATGCAGGAAGACGCCCAGCGCAATTCCCATCACTGCACAGCCCTTAAGGAATGCTCCTGCCACATTTCTGTAAAAATATTTATCAGCCATAAAAAGACCTCCTTTTGTAAAAGTTAATTTTTGTGTTCATCAGGCCCGATGCATCTTTATTATCTGACAAATAAGGCGCAAATAACCACATATGTAACAAAAAGGAGGTCTGCATGTAAGTATTGGTATTTTTCCATGCTGTAACTATATATTTTACGATTCTTTTAATGCTTCCAGAAATTTCTTCTTGAAGGTGATCCCAATTTCAATCTGCCCATAATCATCTTTCAGCCGTATATAACGATTTACTGTATCAATCATATCTATGTAGTCCTTATTAACGATCAAATGCCGGCTGCATTGTATAAAGCGGTCAGAGCTTAGTTCCTCAAGAATATTCTTACAAGGCTTATACTGTAGCTTAAGTCTGTCGTTATTCAGATAAACCGTCTGGCCGCTTCTCACATTTTCAATATAAACTACGTCATTGACATTCCTTTTATAAATAATCCCGTCTTTCCGGAAGTAAACATCATGGGGCCTGTCCTTTAGCTGCGGAACCCGCAGGGCCTCCCTTATGACTTTGAAAGCCTTGTCCGCATTGTACGGCTTTTCAAGATAATAGTAACAGTGCAGGTCACTGTAGGCAAAGAGCCTGACATCCTCCAGCCCGGTGATAAAAATCATTGGTGTATATTTGTATTCTTCCATCCTGCGCACTCGGTCTGCAAACCGCATGCCTGAAACGTCCCCCGGCATCTTTGAATCCAGAACCACATCTATCAGGAAAAGGTTTATCCTATTTTTCATTGTATAAGCATATGCCTCATCCTGATTAGATGCTTTATACACCGTGATTTCCATATCAATTTCTTTTAAAATTTTTGTCAGCATCTCCATATGCACGACATTATCTTCCACTATTAAAACAGACCTCATTGTAAAATTCCCCTTTCTCTTTTGTAGTTGCCTGTTAAAACTCTATCTCATGCAGATACCTTTGCAGCGCATCCTGCCATACCGGAAGCGGTTCAAACCCGTTTGCTGTCAGCTTACTCTTATCCAGTCTGGAATTAAAAGGCCTTTTCGCCTTGGAGGCACCGTATTCTGCCGTTGTAACAGGAATTACTTTCAGCCTGTCCGGACTGTATTGTGTATGCCCCATTTCCACCGCCTGCCTGAAAATCTCTACAGTAAAGTCATACCAGCTGATATATCCCCCTTCATTGGTTGCATGATAATAGCCGTATTTATCCGTTTCCAGCATATCCACCAGCAGTCTTGCAAGATCATACGTGTAAGTAGGTGTTCCTATCTGATCACTGACCACCCTGATCTGGTCATGGGTTTTTCCAAGGTTCAGCATAGTCTTTATGAAATTCTTCCCGTTTACGCCAAATACCCACGCAATACGGACAATGAAATATTTTTCCAGGCTTCCGGCTACCGCCAGTTCCCCCTCCAGCTTTGTCTCTCCGTAAACACTTAGCGGATTATACTCCCTGCAGTCAGGCTCCCAGGCTTTAGTTCCCTGTCCGTCAAATACATAGTCAGTTGAAATATACACCATTTTACAGTCGATTTCCTTACAGGCAAGGGCAATATTGGCTGTGCCCACCGCATTCACCATACGCACCTTTTCCACCTTATCGCTGTCCTCTGCCAGGTCTACCGCCGTCCATGCTGCACAGTGAACCACCACATCCGGCTTTTCCTTTGAGATGACATTTCTGACACTTTCCTTATCCGTGATGTCCAACTGAATATAAGGCATCTTCGTAACAGCCGTTTCGTCCATAATGCCGCTGTACTGGGTCGCAATGTCCGAGCCAATTCCCTCATAATTCCTGTCTGCCAGCTCATTCATTACATCGTGGCCGAGCTGGCCTGCCACACCTGTTACTAATACTTTCATTTCTCTTTAACCTCTTTTCATTCCTTCTATTGATCCTATTATCAATAATACCATTATAAATAATAATAGCATTAATGATAGTATAAACATAGTGTTAGTGTTTACTATATTATTCCCTTATAAGGTATATCTGGTCATTAGGAATTCTGGCAGTTGCCCTGTACGGTCTGACCGCCGATTCAAACAATATATACATCCCCTTTGCTGTCACCAGAATCTGCTCGACACCCTCGGGAAGAACATACGTTTCTGCCGGTGTGTCATAAATATCTGTCTGCTCATCAAAGGCATATTTCAAAAGATGGGAATCTTCTGTCTGGTACCCCTGGCTTAACAGCATATAACACTCTCCACTTAAAGCATTTCTTTTAAAAGTCACTCCCTGTATTCTTTCAGGAATCGTCGCTGTAGATAAAAGTTCCGGATTTCCCACATCCGTCAAATCATACCTGTTCAGCAGTCCAGTACTGCCGTTCATATATGACCCTACATACAAATCTCCCTCAAACAACGTTAAATAGGAAGCCACCTTTGTCTCATTATGATTCACAAGCCCTGCATCAAAACTAACCCTGATCTCTCCCTTGTAAGTTTCATTTAATATCTCTGTCCATGAGACTGCGTATACCTTTCCTTCCGGGCCAGTCACCCATAATAAGTCGTGCAGTTCATCATAGGCAATGCCTCCCGTGTGGGCCTCAAATCCTAAGTCCACAGTCTTTTGCAGCTTTCCGGTTAAATTCATAATATACAAAATACTGTTCCTCTCACCAGAACGGCTGTATGCTGAAACTACCAGAAAACTTCCTGCCTTGGTAAATCCCTGCACAATCATGTCTTCACACCACCGGGGCACATCCGGTCCGTAAAGACCAGGCATCGTAACAGAATCTTCGTAATTTTCAGCCATATATATATATTCGGGCTGTCGTATTACCTTTAAAAGCCCTGGACAGTTTGTAACAATACCGTCCGCTCCCATATCCTGCACATTCTGCATCTGGGCCGGTGTGTCAGCCGTCCAGACAAAAGCCTGTTTTCCTGCCCTGTGTATTGCGTTTATGGTATCCTCTGTAACAGCTTCTAAGGAAATCCCATAATAATCTGCTGGAAACTCTTCCGGCAGAGTTACTTTCCCTGACACAGTATTATAAAGGACCGCCACATCAGAATCCAATTCTTTCAAGTGCGAAAGATACTCATATCTGAAAGAAGCAAACACACATCTCTCCAGCATACCGCTTTTCTTTACCACATCAAGTACTGCCTCTTCAAATCCTTCATCCGCTCCGCCAATATCTTTTAGTTCCAGATAAATCCTGCACTCCGAATCTTCGACGAACTCTAAAACTTCCCGGAGGGCAGGAATTTTTTCTCCTGCAAAAGAAGGGGAAAACCAGCTTCCGGCATCCATCTGGCACAGTTCATCATAAGTATGATCGGAAACCCTTCCTTCCATTCCTGTTATTCTTTTTAATCCGTCATCATGAAATACAACAATCTCTCCATCCTTACTCAATTGCACATCCAGTTCAATATAGTCCACGCCAATATCCATGGCTCCTTCAAAGGCGGCCATCGTATTTTCCGGAAATACAGAAGAATATCCCATATGGGCAATTACCGCAGGTATCCTGCCTTCCGCTGCCGCTTTATTATCTTCTGTTGCTGTGTCTGCTACAGCCCCGGTGCCTTTTTCTGTCGCAGCCTCTGCATTAGGCCCGTCTGCTTTTGCGGCCTCCGGCTTATCTGCTTTTTGTTCTCCACCCGCATGCTGGCTTTCACTTTCTACTTTCACCGCTTTTTCCTGCGTTTTTTTTATCTGAACCCTGCACACGGAAAATCCTAAAATTCCAGCCAGCAAAATCGCCAGCAGGATAATCCCCTTTCTGAAACGCTCTCTTTTCAAAAAAAAGAACGGATACACGGCCATAATAAAAACTGCCAGCGAAAATGAAGTGAAAAATCCTGCATATTTCGATTCCATCACCGTATTCAGTACCGGCAAAAGCACCGTCAAAATAAACAATGCCCCAGCACCGCCAACAGCAAACCGCACACATCTTTCCGGCCATCCATCTTTTGTCTCAAAACCAATAAAACGCCTTTCAATGACCCAGCCAATTGAAAGTCCCATTCCTGCTCCTGCGTTGGAAAGACACCCGGCCTTTAACATGGGAAGAAAACATAACAGGCACATAACTCCCGCAGCAATAATATCCCGGTTAGCTCCTTCATTCACCCAGCGCAGTACCCGGTCGGATATAAAAATAATCACAATCCCCAGAGACAAAGCAGCCAGCACATCCTGCGGTGTGTGTACCCCCAGGTAATTTCTCGAAAAGGCAATCACTGCCAGAATTACCCAGCACACAATGGAAACCGCTCTCTCCTTTTTCTCCCATAAAGAATGTCCCAGCGCGCCCCATACTGCTGCTGCCCTCTGGGTATGGCCGCTTGGGAATGAATACCCGCCTGCACCGGCCAGCGCCTGCTGCACTGGTATAATCCTATCATCCCTGATCCATGGACGGTCAATTCTACATTTCCATTTGATGAACTGGTTCCACGTACATGCAACTGATACATTCAGCGCCATCATTTGACCTGCATGCTTATCTACACACCAATAAATAAATGCCAGTACCAGCCAGGTAATAATCTGCTCGCCAAAAATTGTTGCCCGGAGCATGAATGTATCCAGAATTCCTCCTGTGGCTTCTCTACAGCTTTGTAAGAATAAAAGGTATTGTATGTCCATTTTATAAACCCTCATTTAATGTTTCAGCTATATTATCGCCTTTTTATTTTATAAAACACTTATTTGCAAAAGTTTTGCTCTCTATCAAATTCATACCGCAAAAATTTAACAGATTTTACCCAATAGAGGCCGCCCGTTTCTCCTTAATATCATAAACTAATATCACGGAACATGCAATTATTCCAGTAAACATTAACACCATTCCCAATCTCATGTACGGCGTGTGGTATTGGAATTCTACCACATGTTTTCCCTCCCCCATACATATTCCCATTCCAAAACCATTTACCTTTAAAATCTCAATTTTTTCTCCATTAATATAGGCCTCCCATCCTATACTATAAGGAACTGATATATATAAAATTCCATTCTTATCTGTATCAGCCTGTATATGAATGCTATCCTCACCAAAAGAATATTCAATTTTAGCATTTTTTCGTTCTTCTACCCAACCCTTTATACCTTCCAAAGGCTGGTTATAAATTTTTATCGAGTCAAAAGTGTAAACGCCTGGACTACTGAAAATTATTTTGTAAGAATTTCCGTGGCTTTCAGAATATCCCAAATTACACAAAAACTTATGGATATTGACATATTGTGGGTCTTTATCACTTTTTATTTCAATTTTTTTGCTGATTATCCCATCTGTTATCTTTACAAATGTATTTTTCTCACCTTCATACCATAGATTTTCAAATCCAAAAGAACGCTCCACTCTCCCAATACAATCAGTTTTTAATGAAATAAACGCATTTTCTTTTGTTACCATAAATTTATTTTCCGAAAGTTCAACACCATCTGCCCCTGTAATAATATAATCTGAAACTGTATCTTCAAACCTCAAATCTTCGACTACATTTTCCACTAAACCATTCAAATTAAAATCAGCTTCATCAATAATAGCTGTCTGCATCAAAGCCATCTCCCTTTTTACCGGCGAGAGTTTCTCATATTCTTCCTTTTTCATAAACGAGTCATACATATACGCCATGGGCAAAGTGTGCTCTGTTTCATACAGTACATATCCATCCTTTTCCTGAACCAATGAATCATAACCATATGGAAGATACCTTTCTTCACCCGCCTTTATAATGTCATATTTGACTCCTGATAATGACATCAGCGCAGCCCGGGAATCCAAATCCACATTCCTCCCCTCCCATGACTTTGGAATCCATAATTCATGAAGAAAGATATTGGTATTGGGGTTTATCGTCTGATAATAAAATGAAATACTATTGATATCATATTGTATCGCTGAATTTGCTCTTACGTCATTAAAATAAAGGTTAGAAGTATCAATTCTAACATTTTTAAACCTTTCTCTATCCAGTCCTTCTAAAACACACAAGGGTCCGCCCATTAAATCCTGATAAGCTGAACCCAGACTCCCATGACGGCTGATGTCATTTCCAGAGACAGGTGCGTAAAACCCAAACATACTAAAAAAGCTATTCATAACCACTATTACAATATATGCCATCATTTCCGCTTCTTTCTTTACCCGCTTGCACATTAATATAGCAATTGCAAAAACGCATGTAGAAAAAAGAATAAATATGAAATCCGCTAAAAGTTTTTCTTTATTTTCTGCCACACGGAAATAAAATGTAGGAATCGCTGCCAAAACAGTAACGCCTGCTCCCCCCTGAACGGCAGAAGGAAGTCTCTTAATATCAGGAAACATTTCCACCACAATTAGAGAAATCAAAAAGCAGTAAGCCCATATCCACCGATTCGTCACATATCCAAATCCATTAAGCACGTGCCCGAAAAAGGGAAACAAAAGAAAAACCGTTTCTAAAATAAATAATACTTTAAATTCGGCTTTCTCCTTCCATTTAGTTCGAATAAACAATAAAATCACTGCCAACGCACCAACCACGCTATAACCTAAATGTACATAATAGTCTGCACTGGCATTCAAAAAAGCTATTGGAAGTTTAATATAGTAAATTAATTCATATATTGCAGGAACCGCAACTGCCTCTCCTATCCGGTCACTATTAAGTATAGCAGCTATAGAAGGGGCAAAAACCGGTGCCGCAATCATAAGGGCAATGATATAATAAAAAATAAATTTTCCTATTTCTTTTGCCAAATCTTTAGTGATTTTTAAATGATACTGAATATAACGTACTATACCATAAATAAACATAAGGATTGACATCATGTAGAAAAAATAAAATTGACTGGCTGCTGACAATGCGCATGATAAAATAAATAATAACGGTCTGCGCTCTTTCAGAACCTTGTCCACTCCCAATAAAATCAAAGGAAAATAAATTAATGGGTTTAAAAAATACGGATGCAAAACAGAAACTACAATTGTATAAAAAGAAAAAACATATATAATAACTCCCGGTAATATCT
>ERZ808046.1047-NODE-1047-length-14757-cov-15.481131_pt1 | contig 14757 bp, 13 predicted proteins | sample MGYA00380196_ERZ808046 | MGnify/ENA primary metagenome ERZ808046 (study PRJEB31490, sample SAMN06133421) | mouse gut metagenome | isolation source: Z6_2 | host: mice | place: China: Chengdu | collected 2015-05 ...
AACGGAGTGTAGACCAACGACGCAGATGGAAAATCAGGCAAGTTATATGGCTGGTTACTTATTATTCGGTGTACTAGATATCTGCGATAGAATCGGTTTTATTTTCCGCTTTTGATTCGAGCGTCCGCCGTCTGGAGAGTCCCCATTTTTCGGCGGCTTCACTCGTTGAAATATATTTCATGACAGCCGCTCCTTGTTTCTTTGCTATATCTATTATATTCACATCGGAGAATAACATCAAGGAATTTCCCTGAAAATTCGGAGATACATAGATTATATTCTTTAAAAGTTGGTCTGAGCCGGTTTAAACATAATGCTAAATATCAGAAACGACATTTGTAAAAACGCCCAAGAATTTCATCCGTCGAAAGATTTCTTTCACATTATCTTTCAAAGCGTAAAACAGATCGGAAGCATATAGCTGACAGGTACAAAAAATCATCAAATGAAATGAAAAATGAAAGCAGTATTTCATTTGATGAATGTGTGGGAAGATACTACAAAATTAAGCCGGAGAACTTATCAGATCCATCAATAGATTTTTTGCCCGGTTCTTTTTAAAATGATTACATCAACGCAAGGCGCAGGCGTGAAGAAAAGAAAGAATAAACGACAGCTGTTATGGATAACATTATCATTTACTAAAAAAGTCAGGATAAGGAGAGTGGAACAATGAAAATTGGATTTATCGGTCTTGGAATTATGGGAAAGCCTATGAGCAAGAATCTTATAAAGGCAGGTTATGAGCTGGTGGTTTGCAACAGGAGCCGTTCCAGTGTGGAGGAATTGGCGGCGCTTGGAGCACAGGCGGCAGACAGTCCGGCGGACGTGGCGTCGAAATGTCAGGTGATCATTACTATGCTGCCGAATTCGCCGCAGGTACGCCAGGTCTGCCTGGGTGAAAACGGAATCCTTGAGACGGCGGGAGCCGGTGCGGTGGTAATCGATATGAGTTCCATCGATCCGGTAGAATCGAAAGCCATCGGAGAAGAGCTGGCAAAGAAAGGAATCCATATGATGGACGCCCCGGTCAGCGGCGGGGAGCCGAAAGCGATCGACGGAACACTCTCTGTTATGGCGGGCGGCGAGAAAGAGGATTTTGACAAATACTATGATCTGCTGATGGCAATGGCAGGCTCTGTCGTATATGTAGGGGCTCTGGGCTCCGGGAATGTGGCAAAGCTTGCGAATCAGGTCATTGTAGCGGTGAATATCGCGGCAGTTTCCGAGGCGCTGACTCTGGCAGTAAAAAGCGGCGCCGATCCGGAACTGGTATATCAGGCAATCCGAGGCGGTCTGGCAGGGTCCACGGTTATGGATGCAAAAGCCCCGATGATGATGGCGCACAATTTCAAGCCGGGTTTCCGCATCGAACTGCATATCAAGGATCTGAATAATGCGTTGAATGCTGCGCATGCTGTCAGCGCTCCGGTACCTTTTACCTCACAGGTTATGGAGATCATGCAGGCTCTTAAGGCGGATGGAAATGAGAAGGATGACCACAGCGCAATTGTGAAATATTATGAAAAGATCGCGGATACCTCCGTTGAGAAGAAATAGCAGTAAAATTAAATATACGAGGTGGGAAAAATGAGTGAATCTACACGAATGATGTTAGGTCTGATCCTGGGTATCGTTATTATGGTACTCCTGGTATCGAAGACGAAGGTACATACATTTATTGCACTGCTTGCGGCATGCTGTATCGCAGGTATCATCGGCGGGATGCCTTTCGTGGATGCAGCGCAGGACGACGGCACCGTGATAACCGGGCTGGTGACGGCGATTCAGGACGGATTTGGAAATACGTTAAAAAGCACGGGTATCATCATAGGCCTTGGAGTAATGATGGGCGGTATCCTGGAGAAATCCGGGGCTGCCGAGAGGATGGCGTACTCCTTTATCAAGGCGGTCGGTAAAAAGAAAGAGGAATGGGCGCTGGCGATCACAGGATGGTTTATCTCGATTCCGGTGTTCGCGGATTCGGCGATCGTCATTTTTGCTCCGTTGTGTAAAGCAATCTCAAAGGTTACAGGCAAATCACTGGTCGGCCTTGCACTTGCAATGGCAGCCGGTCTTCAGCTGACGCATTGCCTGGTTCCTCCGACACCGGGACCGACGACGGCTGCGACCATGCTGGGGGTTGACGTGGGACAGATGATCATCTTTGGTTCCCTGATCTCAATTCCGATGCTGATCGCAGCGGTCCTGTATTGTCAATGGCTGGGAAAAAAGATCTACCAGATCCCGACAGATGACGGCGGTTTCGAGAGAAAAGGGTATAAGAAAGAATACATCAAGTCGATGGAAGAACTGGATGGTATGATCGGGCAGAAAAATCTTCCCGGACTGTGGATGTCCATTGCACCGATTGTAGTCCCGCTGGTATTGATTCTTGCGAATACGATATTGGGAATGGCAGGAATCAAGATTGGGCTTCTTTCCTTCCTTGGAGCTCCGATCATTGCTCTTGCGATCGGTACGTTGATCGCAGTCTACGGTCTGATGAAAAAGAATGACAACAAAGAAGTCCTGGGAATTATGGATGACGCGATCAAAAGCACGGGTATCATTATGCTGATTACAGGTGCAGGCGGTTCCCTTGGAAATGTGATCAAGGTCAGCGGTATCGGTGATGCCCTTGGGGAAGCGGTTATGGCGCTTCCGCTTCCGGCGATCCTGATTCCGTTCATCATTGCGGCATTGATGCGTATTGCCCTTGGTTCCGCGACTGTAGCGATCACGACGGCGGCATCACTGTCCGCATCTCTGATGGGAGTGATATCTGTAAGCCCGCTTCTGATGTCCGTCTCCTGCTGTGTTGGAGCGATCTCATTCTCGTATTTTAACGACAGCGGCTTCTGGGTGTGGAACGGAATGTTCGGCGTATCGGAGCTTAAGGATCAGATCCGCTGTAAGACGGCAATCTCTCTGATCATGGCGGCGGTAGGTATTGTAGAACTTTTGATTTTGTCAATTTTCATGCATTGATACACGTTGATATATATTGATATAATTGATACATAAGGGTAGGAGATTATGATGAATACAGAATTTTTAAAGGGTGTAATCGTGCCGATCATCACTCCGATTGATGAAAATGAACGGATCGATGAGAAGGCACTGAGAGAACAGGTAGATTATGTGATCGAAGGCGGTATCTTAGGGGTGCTTGCCTTTGGAAGCAACGGAGAATTCTATGTCATCGAAGAAGATGAGATGGAACGCGGGCTTAAGATCATGGTAGAGCAGGCAGCGGGCAGGGTACCGGTTTATCTGGGGATTGGGGCCATCAGTACGAAGAAATGCGTCCGTCTTGCGAAGATGGCAAAGGCCTTTGGGACAACGGGGATCTCCGTGCTGCAGCCGATGTTCCTAAAGCCGACGCAGACAGAGCTTTTCCTGCATTTTAAGACCATCGCAGAGGCGGTCCCGGATATGCCGATGCTTCTGTATAACAATCCGGGCCGTGTAGGCTATACGATGTCAGGCAATCTGGTGGACCGTCTCGCCCATGAGGTGGAGAACATTGTCGGGATGAAGGATACCAGCGGTGATATGACGCAGACTGCCGAATTCATCCGCAGGACGAGAGACGTGGACTTCAAGGTGTTCGGCGGGAAGGATACATTACTATATGCTTCGCTCTGCCACGGCGCGGCAGGCGGGGTATGTACGGCAGGGAATTTCATGCCGGAGCTGATCACGGATATTTACAACAAATATATCGCCGGTGATCTTGAGGGCGCTCTGGAAGCACAGTTCAAACTGAATCCGGTCCGTCTGTCTATGGACGGCGCCAGCTTCCCGGTTGCGGCGAAGGATATGGCAAATTTAAGAGGAAGAAATGTGGGGCGTCCCTATTCTCCGAATCTTGCCACCCCGGAAGGACCGGCGCTTGAGAAGATGAAGACGGAGATGAAGAAGGCAGGGCTGATTTAAGTTATAATGGATGAAGTAGAAAGGAAGGCATAGCCATGAGAAAAATTGTAAAGATGGAAGTATACCCTGTAGCTGGAAAGGATTGTATGGAGCTGAATTTAAGCGGCGCCCATGCACCGTATTTTACAAGAAACATTGTAATCCTGCATGCGGATAACGGTGATACCGGCGTGGGAGAGGTTCCCGGCGGCGGGAAGATCAAGAATGCACTTGAGGAATGTATTCCGCTTGTGGAAGGGACGAACCTTGCGGAGTATAAGAGTACCCTTCTGAAGGTAAAGAAATATCTGGACGCCAAAGGGGAGGAGGATGTCCGCGGCGAGCAGACCTTTGACCTCCGTACCGGCGTCCATGTGATCACGGCGATCGAGGCGCCCTGCCTGGACTTGATGGGTAAGATGCTTCATGTTCCGGTGTGCGAACTCCTTGGAGACGGGCAGCAGAGGGAGCGGGTGCGGATGCTTGGCTATCTCTTCTTCGTGGGTGACCGCAAGAAGACCGACCTTCCTTATGATGAGGAGCCAAACGCAGAGTGCGAATGGTACCGGATCCGCCATGAAGAGGCGCTGACTGCCGATAAGATTGTGGCATTTGCCAGGGCAACGAAGGAAAAATACGGTTTCCAGGATTTCAAGCTGAAGGGCGGCGTCCTTGCGGGAAATGAAGAGATGGATGTGATCCGCGCCATGAAGAAGGAGTTCCCGGATGCAAGGATCGACCTGGATCCCAACGGCGGGTGGCTTCTTGAGGAAGCGGTAGAGTATGTGAAGGGTATGCAGGGAATCCTGACTTACTGCGAAGATCCGTGCGGGGCGGAAGGCGTATATTCCGGACGCGAGGTGATGAGCGAGTTCAGAAGGAGAACTGGTTTCCCGACGGCGACGAACATGATCGCGACGGACTGGCGTCAGGTGGGACATTCCCTGGAGTCGCAGGCGGTAGATATTATTCTCGCGGATCCGCATTTCTGGACCATGAGCGGTTCTGTGAGAGTAGCCCAGATGTGCCATGATTTCGGTTATACCTGGGGTTCTCATTCCAATAACCATTTCGACATCTCACTGGCAATGTTTACCCAGGTGGGAGCAGCGGTTCCGGGAGAGTATAATGCATTGGATACACACTGGATCTGGCAGGAGGGTATTGAGCGTCTGACTAAGGAGCCGCTTCAGATCGTGGACGGATGCGTGGCAGTTCCGAAGAAGCCGGGACTTGGAATCGAAGTGGATATGGAACAGGTGAAGAAAGCACACCAGTTATATCTGGATAACTGTCTTGGCGGCAGGGATGACTCGGTTGGCATGCAGTATCTGATTCCAGGTTGGAAGTTTAACCCGAAGAAGCCTTGCCTTGTGAGATGATCGAATTAATAGACGAAGGAGTATTACCAGATGAAGGAAGTGTTAGTAACCATCCCGGTACAGGAAGAACACCGCAGGTATCTGGAAGAAATCGGCAAGGGCATGCATTTTACCTATGCATGCCGAAAAGAAGGTGCGGCCCGGGAGATGGTCTGGCGGGCGGACTATATATTAGGAAATGTGAAACCAGAGTATTTACCGCAGGCAGAGAAGCTTCAGTTTTTACAGCTTGACAGTGCGGGGGCAAATGAGTATGTCCGTCCGGGTATTCTTCCGGCAGGTGTTAAGCTGTGTAATGCTACGGGGGCTTATGGTGTTACCATTGCAGAGTATCTGGTTGGAGTTGTATTTGCATTAAAGAAGAAATTATATCTGTATGAAGAAAACCGTATGAAACATAGCTGGCATGACGAAGGAATGGTTACGAATATTGCCGGCAGTAAAACACTGGTATTGGGCCTGGGTGACATTGGCAGCACATTTGCCCGGAAAATGAATGCCTTGGGAAGCAAGGTGACCGGTGTACGAAGGAGTTTTATGGAAAAACCGGAATATCTGGAAGGTGTGTATCAGATGAATGCATTGGAGGAACTGCTGCCAGATGCAGATATCGTTGTGTGTACATTACCAGAAACAACGGAAACGTATCATCTGTTAGATGAGAGGAAACTTCGTCTCATGAAGCCTGAAGCAGTGCTGATTAATATTGGCCGCGGAAGCCTGATTCCTACACAGGATCTTATCAGGGTACTGGAAGAGAATATAATTGCAGGTGCTGCAATTGATGTGGCAGAGCAGGAACCGCTGCCGGAGGATTCCGGACTATGGAAGGCGGCGAATCTGATTATTACTCCGCATGTGGCGGGGAATTATCATACGCAGGATATTCTTGATAAAGCAGTGAAGATTGCAGGGGAGAATCTCCGTGCATTTCTTGAAGGAAAAGCGCTCCGAAATGAAGTCGATTTTACCACAGGATATAGAAAACAGGGTTCCGATTAAAATTGCGGAAACAATATGATTAGTGTATGATGTACATATATCTTAGAAAATATACAGCCAGGAGAAGGTAAGATATGACACGGATCGCGGTATTGCTGCCGTACAAGGATATGGCAGAGATGGCACGAAGAGTAATTGATGAGAATCATTATCGGATTGAATATGTTAAAGTGATTGAAAGTGAGAATGCCGTGAATGAGGCGAGGATTGCGGCGGAGCAGGGAGCGGATATCATCATCGCGCGGGGATATCAGGCACAGTTGATTAAGAGCTATACGAATATACCGGTAGTGGAGATGCGTTTCCACGCCCAGGAGATCGGGCTTTTAATCCAGCGGGCTAAGAAGCTCTCCCGTAAGGAGCGCCCGGTCATCGGCCTGGCGGCATTTGAAAATATGCTCTGCGACCTGTCCCGTATGGAAGAGTTGTTTGGAGTCCGGCTTCTGATCTCCTATATTGACAGGATCGAAGAGGTGCCGGATATCCTGCATGATATGAGGCGGGAGGGCACGGACTGCGTGATCGGCGGTGATACGGTCTGCCGGGAAGCGGAGAAGATCGGCTGTTATTCGGTGAAGTTCACGGCGACCGAAGAGTCGGTCCGGGATGCCATGGAACGGGCGAAGAGCATGGCCTATGCCGTGGAGAATGAGAAACGCAATACAGCTCAGTTCGAGACGATGCTGGATACATCATTCAACGGGATCATTAAGATCAATTCTGATGGCAGGATCATTGCCATCAACCGGCTGGTGGAGAATCTGCTTGGGAAGGATATGGAAGAGGTCAAAGGGGAGATGTTATATGACATCTTCCCGCAGATCGACAAGTGGGTGGTGGATGCGATCCTGACGGGAGAGCGGGAGAACTGCTCTTCTTCCATCGAGATCAGAGGGCGCAGCTGGATGTTCCTGGCTGCACCGATTCAGTTTGATGAGCAGATCACAGGAGCGATCCTGTCCCTGCATGCGATTACGGAGCTTGTACGCAAGGACCGGCAGATGGCAAGCCATATGCTGCTGCATGGGTATACGGCAGAGACACATTTCCCGGATATCCATACGGATGATCATGCCATGCGCAAGGTTCTGGAGACTGCGAAGGAATATTCACTGTCGGACAGCCCGGTGCTGATCTATGGCGGGACGGGGACGGAGTATTATCATATTGCAGAAGCGATCCACAATAACAGTATCCGGAAAGGCGGGCCGTTCGTGAGCGTGAATATCAGCGGTCTTAAGGAAGAGGAGCAGATGGCAGTTCTCTTTGGCAGCAGGAATGAGGCAGCGGGGAAGGAACCATGGGGGAAGGGCGCGCTGGTGCGTGCAAGCCATGGGACGATCCTGATCAAGGAGATAGAGAAGCTGACGCTGCCCGTTCAGTACCAACTGACACGGGTGATCTTAGACGGCGCCCTGAACCGTACAGACATACTGCCGATGGATAACGTGGATGTGCGGGTGATCGGGATGACCCGGAAGAATCTGCAGTACAGTGTGAATAAGGGCTTGTTTCAGGAGAGCCTCTACTATGTGCTGCACGCCCTGACGCTGGAGATTCCGCCGCTGAATGAACGGAGCAGGGATCTTAGGTACTATATTGATAAGTATTTTAAAGAATTCTGCCAAAAATATAATAAGCCTCTTGTCATTACGGAGGGCGGATACGAGTGCCTTCTTGCATTTGCATGGCAGGGGAATACGCTGCAGGTTAGGGCATTCATGGAACGTCTGGTGCTTACGGCGAAAAAGCGGAGCATTGCGGAAGGCGTGATCCGGAAATTATATGGAGAGCTGTATCCATATGTGGACGGCACGAGAGGAGAAGAGAGGGTGGTTGTGTATAAGAGCGAAGAGGCAGTAAAGATCAGCGAGCTCTTACGAAAACACCGGGGCAGCCGCAAGCTGGCGGCAGAGGAGCTTGGAATCAGCACGACGACCTTGTGGAGAAAGATGAATAAGCATGGGATAGAATCGAAGTATGGAGTACCGGAGAAGAATGAACGTGACATAGAATAAAACGAAAGCAGGCAATTGGGGGTAACAGACATGAAGATCGTAATTGCAATTGATTCATTTAAAGGCAGCATGAGTTCTATGGAGGCCGGAAATGCGGCGAAAGCCGGGATACTTAAGGCTTGCGATGCAGAGATAACCGTTAAGCCTCTGGCGGACGGCGGAGAAGGGACCACGGAGGCTCTGGTGGAAGGACTGGGCGGTAAATACGTTTCTGTCAGTGTCACTGGGCCGTTGGGAACAAAGACTACTGCGAGATATGGGATCCTTGGTGACGGAAGGACAGCTGTGATGGAGATGGCGGAGGCGGCAGGGATTATCCTGGTGAAGCGGGAAGAACTGGATCCGTCAAGGGCAACGACCTACGGTGTGGGCGAGATGATCCTGGACGCCGTGAACCGAGGCTGCAGGGAATTCATTATCGGCATCGGCGGAAGCGCCACAAGCGAAGGCGGAGTCGGTATGCTTCAGGCGCTGGGGTATGAGATGAATGACGCGGATGGGCATCCTGTCGGACCAGGGCTTCAGGATCTGGGGCGTATTGCGTCCATCTCCGGAGCGCATGTTCCAAAAGAGCTTAAGGAGTGCCGTTTCAGCATTGCCTGCGACGTGAAGAATCCGCTCTGCGGTGAGAATGGGGCAGTCTATGTGTATGGAACTCAGAAGGGTGTCAGGGAGGAAGAAAAACCAATTTTTGACAGGAGGATGGAACATTTTGCGGATAAGACGAGAGAGTATCTCCAGGGAATGTCCTGTGCAGCCTGTTTGGTTAATGCAGACGGAGGTTCAATGCCGGATGAGGATTACAGATGGGCGGAAGGCGCAGGCGCCGCAGGAGGACTGGGGTTCGCCTTCTTAAGTTATCTTCCGAATGCAGAGCTTAAGCCGGGAATCGACATTGTACTGGCTGCGGTCGGACTTGAGGAAGAAGTAAAGGATGCTGACATCGTCATTACCGGCGAGGGGCGGCTGGATTCTCAGACGGCAATGGGCAAGGTCCCTGTGGGCGTGGCGCGCCTTGCGAAGAGATACGGAGCGAAAGTGCTTGCATTTGCCGGGGGCGTTACGAAGGACGCCGGAGAGTGTAATGCGGCGGGGATTGATGCATTCTTTCCGATCGTGCGGGGAGTTACGACGCTGGATGAGGCAATGATTCCGGAAAATGCGAAAGAAAACATGATATTGTCTGTGGAGCAGGTATTTAGGGCGATTTTAAATGGATTTTGATATTTCTGTTGATATAAGGGAAATTCTTAAGAAGGAGTTTTTAGAGATGGAATATATTACATTAAGAAACGGAATGTCTGTGCCGAAACTTGGGATGGGAACATGGTATCTTGGAGAAAATCTTTCTGCCCGTGAGGAAGAGATTCATGCGCTGCAGACTGGAATTCAGAATGGAATGACGCTGATCGACACGGCGGAAATGTATGGAAACGGACATTCCGAACAATTGGTGGGACAGGCGGTAAGAGACTATGACCGGAAAGAATTATTTCTGGTATCGAAGGTGCTGCCCCAGAATGCGGGAGAGAACCGGCTTAGAAGGAGCCTGAACCATACGCTGCGCATGATGCGGACGAATTATCTGGATCTGTATCTTCTTCACTGGCGGGGAAGTATCCCTCTTGCAGAGACCGTGAGGTGCATGGAGGAGATGGTTGAGGAGGGGAAGATCCGGGCATGGGGCGTGTCGAATTTTGATACGGATGATATGGAAGAGCTGTTTGGGATACCGGGTGGGGAACACTGCGCGGTGAATCAGGTGTTGTATCATCTGGGCTCAAGGGGAATTGAATATTCGCTGAAGCCCTGGATGGATGCACGCGGTGTTGCGCTGATGGCGTATTGCCCGCTTGCGCAGGCCGGGATGCTGCGGCAGGAGCTCCTGAACCACCCGGTCTTAGACAGGATCGCAGGAGCGCGCCGTATTACAGTGTCCCAGCTTTTGCTTGCATTCGTCCTGCACAGGGAGAATACGATAGCAATTCCAAGAAGCGGGAAGGCGGTACATGTGCAGGCGAATGCAGACGCTATGAAAGTCAGGCTGTCTAAGGAAGAACTGATTGAGATAGATCGGGCATTTCCTGCGCCGGATCATAAGAGTTGTCTGGATATCGTGTAAACGCAGATGGGAATTTATAAGGATGTGTGATTGGAGATTGGGATGGATAAAACGAAACGATTGAAAAACCTTCTGCTTTTGGCAGTGAAGATTGCTGTATCCTGGGTCATCTTCTTGCATATTGAGAAGATTTGGATTGCCTAGGGCTTGTTCATATTTATCATCGTTTTTTTCTCGGAACTGGCAGGTTGGAGGGCGACCATATCCGTAAATTCCGTGGTCGGGGCGCATCTTTTGGTCAGCAGAGATTTTAGTTTTCAGTCTGTCTGTAATGAGTTGATTCTGGTGTTGATCGGGATTACGGCAGCGTTACTTTTGAATCTGTTCCATGATTACAACGGCAGTAAGAAATCAATCATTGCCAATATGCGCTATACTAGATGATCGTGGGAGGTCTGGCGGCTTATCTGTCTGATAGAGAGATGCAGTACAATGTCTGGGACAAGATCTGCGGCCTGGAAAAATGTTTGCAGGGATTTATAATCTGCATTACGAGATGAAAAGGATCCGGTCGATGCCAAAGCAGGCAAAGATTATTGCTGATTATATGATGTATCTGGTAGATTTTGTGATAGAGATTAATGCACCGGATCAGCAGATGGAAAAACTCGAGGAGATATTCCGGCAGATGAAGAAGGAAGACCTGCCTGTGAACAGGGAAGAATTCGAAAGCAGAGCTGTATGATATCACGTCTTGATGGATCTTTATCTGCGCTGTTTCCAAAGGCTGAGTACTTTTATACCTTTGCCTCTTGTTTTATGGAGTATTTCGTAACACTAAGGTATCAAAATTTAAACTAAGCTGGTATAACATATTTTCTAAATGGAAAAATATATCTTCATCTTGAGCATATAAGTGAATGCCACAATGATTGGCCTTTATTGGGGAATTGGAGAATTTGTTTCCAATAAGGCCGTGCAGGATGGTTGGGGACGTTCTACCGTAAAGGCACTTTCTGAATACATTCTGACGCAGGAACCAGGAATTAGAGGCTATTCCCCACAGAAGCTTACTTCTGAATTTGGGATTTAGCAAGCGGAAAAATAAAAAAGCCGGAAAACTATCTTGTAGCGTCCGACTTTTTTGGCTAATTGTTTTTCTTTTCTATAAATTTATCATGCATCCGTTCAAGCAATGTAAAATCAACCGTGCTTTTCAGGTATCCAATGGCAGGGTTGTTTTCCTTTTTCTGCTTATAGAGAATTTTTGCATTCTGGATGATTTTGTTTTTATTTTTACGGATAAAAAGCATTTCTTTATGTATGAGAGCCTTATAGAATAAGTCTGGTTCATGCTCCATATCATACAGGGTTAATTCCGATGCAGGAACTGGAATCATATTGCTCAGTTTCAATGTTCCCTTTAATTCCAATTCCCCGGATGAGGATTGGGAAGTGATGCGGATGATGGGGACAATGCACCCGCGGATTTTCTGTACTCCATTTTCCATTCGGTAATCAGAATTTTTAGGCGAGGAAAGGGGGATGTAATAGTTATACCCGTTAATGCTGTATACAATGCCCAGATACTTCCGTGTATGGTTCCGCTCATTTTCCTTTGAGGAAAAAACATTTTTTTCAACGGTACTGATATATGAGATATATTCCTCAGATATTTCATATAGTTTTAATTCGCTCATTGGTATCTCCTACAGAGAAAAGGGCGATCATGGCGATCACCCTTCGATTTTAAAGTTTCCCACTGTCTGGCAGGGAATCTCCTGATTGATAAAGTTTTCCACTGTCTGGCAGGAACTCTCCTGAATATAAAGTTTTCCACTGTCTGGCAGGAACTCTCCTGACGATGGTTTCCCATCTCTGATATTATTATACGTTTTTGCGGGAAATATGTCAATAAAAATGAAAAATTCCGCTGAAATCATCTTATGCCGGATTCCGCATAAAAGCAAGGGGATTTTGTCGAATCCCGTTTGTCGAATGTCGAATTGGGTGGGGTAAATGGGGTAAAGAGGGGTAAAAGTCATCATAAACTAACAGCGGCACAGGCGGCAATTCAGAAATAATGCCATAGGATTTTTGCTACTCGCAGGCGAAAGTATGGAAGAATGGCTTAAAATCCAGGTTTTTTAGAATTGGTGGGGTTCATCACGGTGGGTGGTGGGCCTCAATTTTTTTGTTTTTGGATGCCGCTGATAGGATGGCGATTGGGGAAAAATCGTACTATCAGGCAAAAGTATACTTTCACGCAAAAGTCATGGGTTTTCGTGATAGTATAAAACGGAAAGGTAAAAGGGTGTAAGATATTGGCGGTTTTGGCTGAAAGGCGTATTAGTTTGACGGAAAATGCTGTCGGAAAACGGGGGATATGATACAAACACGGAAACTGCTCAGAGTTTTCGTGTTTGTATATGAGTTTCTGTGATAGTATGGAGTTTTGCGTGATAGTATACAGAAAAATTGACAAATAATAACAGGAGAAAGAGGGCTGTTCAATGGATCTTTTTTCTTTTGGGTATTTCTGATCCGTTTCCACTATTTCTAAAAATGACGGTGCTTTTTATATTTTTTGAGCTAAAATAAAAAAAGTATTTTTCTCTGCAACCAAATCTGAATTTTTACGGGATATACAATGAAGGGCATAACAGCCAGGGAGGTGAGTGAGACCATGCAGGATGACAGAATTGTTGAATTATACTGGGAGCGCAGTGAGGCGGCAATCCAGCACACAGACCAGAAATATGGACGTTACCTAATGAAATTATCGTATAACATTCTTGCTGATTGGGAGGACAGCAAAGAGAGCGTAAATGACACTTATTTAAGTGCATGGAAATCCATGCCCCCGCACAGGCCGAGTGTTCTTTTAACATACCTTTGTAAGATTACGAGGCAGATATCAATCGATGTTTTCCGAAAAAGGAACAGTGCGAAAAGGCAGGCATCAGAATATGCGCTGTCTCTATCTGAATTGGAGGACTGCGTTTCTGCCGGAAACACAACAGAACAGGATGTTGACCTGCACCTTCTGGCAAAGGCTATTCAGGATTATCTTGCAGAATTACCGGGGGAAACAAGAGATGTATTTATTGGAAGATATTTCTTTTCGGATTCCATCCGTCAGGTAGCAGGATATTATGGCATGAGTGAGTCCAAGGCAAAGAGTATGTTGTACCGCACCCGTATCGGATTAAAAAAATATTTGGAGCAGGAGGGATTCTTTGATGAAAAGTGAAGACATCAGTGATGCATTAGGGTTAGTGGATGAAAGTATGATAAGCCATGCTCTTATGGTAAGAAGAAAAAAGAAGAAATTGCGGTCAAAAAGAAATAATATATGGATAATGCGATATGCTGCGGCAGCAGGCCTTTGTCTGGTCTGTGCAGGTGTTGCAGCCATTTGGTCTGTATTACGGCATGAACCGGAAAGTGACCTTCCGCAGAATGGGTATAAGGTACAGGAACAGCCTATACAGGAAAGCCCAGAGCCCGAAATGACGGAGCAGTTTGCCCCAATATCTTCCCTGCTTGCATCAAATAGCGGAAACTTTATGGAACAACAAACAGAGAAATATGCAGCCGTCCCCATAGCACAATACAGCGGGTTTTATACGGAGGTTCCCTCGGCTGGCAGTTCCGTGTTAGCAGAAAGTATGGGTAAAAGTATTGACAATACCGGGGAATGGCACTATGTTTCGGGACATTCAGACCTGCAATATCTGATCCGGAACGATGGGCAGGAGTGTTCGCTATGGAAATTCCAATGCTTTGACAGCAGTGAATACCCATACGATGATGTCCTTAAGCTGGTATATCGGATAGATTCCGCGGATGCGATCACAGAAATAGAAGTGGCACCTGCAAGAATGGATAATACGGATGCAGGAAAGAAAATACAGGAAGAGGTTGGGACACGAAAAATAACCGACAGGGCTGCAATAGAAACAATATATGAAATGCTGTCCGGCATGATCTGCTATGGGAGCGGCCAGTGGGAGAGGATTGATTACGGAGATGTGGAAGCGGCGAGCGATGGTCAGACACCATCCCATGAAGCGGTGAGGCTTGGGCGGTATTTGTCAATAACTACAGATTATGGGAACGTAATAGATGGCTTGAAGTATACAGCGGTGTCGGATATGTTTTACGAGTTTTCAGGCATTGCCTACAGCCCCCTGACAGAAGAACAGGCTGCAAGTATATGTGAAATGATCGGGATCATGGAGTATGAGGGAGAAGACCGGCAAAGCCATGACGTGAAGACAGAGGATGCTCAACAGGAGAAAGAGAATTCAGATGACGGAGCAGGCACGGCCCTTTTGGAAAATATAAATACAGATGTAAGTTTGGAATA
>ERZ808046.1048-NODE-1048-length-14719-cov-4.307472_pt1 | contig 14719 bp, 9 predicted proteins | sample MGYA00380196_ERZ808046 | MGnify/ENA primary metagenome ERZ808046 (study PRJEB31490, sample SAMN06133421) | mouse gut metagenome | isolation source: Z6_2 | host: mice | place: China: Chengdu | collected 2015-05 ...
AGATGGTAAATATATACCCGATGTATATCATACTATATTGCATATTCTCATATTGTGCGCCTTAATCAGTACCATTGCAAGTGAAACTTGCCCCTCGGAGAGCGCACATACCACCTCTGGTGGTATATCTGTGCGCACCCCGTAAACGGGGTGAATACGTTACCTCGGCTTTCGCGTCCAGAGGGGCGACGGTGCGGCTGGTCTTGCTGGTGTCATGGTTCATAGGCTCTCCTTTAGGCAATTCTATCGCTGTCCCCTGTGTTGCGTATATTATGCAGGGCATTACAGACGCCGTTAATCAGGCGTGTGAAAAAGGAGGGAAAAAGCTATGAGCCATCAAAAATTATTGTTAGTGGAACAGGAAACCATCCTCCTCTACAACCAGGCGGAGCCTGCCGCCCAGATCTATACCCATGACCCAAAGCTGATGAAAAAACTGAACCGCCTTGCCGGTAAACACCCGGAGCAGATCATCAAGAAGGACGACCACAACTTCATTGTCCCCAAACGCTGCGTATCGGTCCGGGAGCCGTACAGCGAAAAGCGGCGCAAAGCCGCCAGTGAACGGGCCAGGGCCGCAGGCTATAAGCCGCCGTTGAAATCCTCCTCCGGTCAATAAGCATGGGCGGGAATGTCTTTGAAACGGTAAAGCAGTCCATCACCACCAGAGAAGCGGCGGAACACTATGGAATCGAGGTAAAGCGGAACGGTATGGCCTGCTGTCCCTTTCACGATGACAGGACGCCCAGCATGAAATTAGACCGCCGCTTTCACTGTTTCGGCTGCGGGGCGGACGGTGATGTGATCGACTTTGCCGCCAGACTGTATAACCTCTCCCCCAAAGAGGCTGCGGAAAAACTGGCCCAGGATTTTGGCCTGCTCTATGACAGCCAGGCGCCCCCCCCCCGAAGAAAACCTATGTCCGTCAAAAATCAGAAGCGCAGAAGTTCCGGGAATCCAAGCAGCGGTGTTTCCGCGCGCTGGCAGACTACGCCCATCTGCTGCGGGGCTGGGAAACCGGCCTTGCGCCCCTGACCCCGGAGGATGAGCCGCACCCCCTTTTTGTGGAGGCGCTGCACCAAAAGGACTATGTGGAGTATCTTCTGGACTTTCTGATGGAGGATGGCATCGAGGAACAAAAAATATGGATTGCAACACACATAACAAAAATCAAGGATTTGGAAAGGAGAAACAAGGAAATGGCAGAGAAACCTACCAACCGGGAGCGATTGCGGGAAATCACCGAGGGCATTGAGCAGAACATCAAGGAACTGTTTGAGAGCGAAAAGTATATGCGCTATCTGTCGGTGATGTCCCGGTTTCACCGCTACTCGGTCAATAATACCATGCTGATCTATATGCAGAAGCCGGACGCGACCCATGTGGCTGGCTATAACAAGTGGAAGAATCAGTTTGAGCGCCATGTGAAAAAGGGCGAGCGCGGCATCACCATCATCGCGCCCACACCCTATAAGAAGAAAATCGAGGAGCAGAAGCTGGACCCGGACACCCATGCGCCGGTACTGGACTCAAACGGCAGGGTGGTCATGGAGGAAAAAGAGGTGGAAATCCCGCTGTTCCGTCCGGTGAAGGTGTTTGATGTGAGCCAGACAGACGGAAAGCCGCTGCCCTCCCTGGCGGCAGATTTGTTCGGGAACGTCCAGCACTTTGAGGCGTTTATGGAGGCGCTGAAACGTTCCGCGCCGGTTCCCCTTACGATTGAGCCGATGGCCGCTGATACAGACGGGTATTTTTCTTCCATCGAGCAGCGCATCGCCATCCGCCAGGGCATGAGCGAGGTGCAGACGGTTTCCGCCGCTGTCCATGAGATCGCCCACAGCAAGCTGCACAACTTCGATGTGCCGGACAACCCGGATGCGCCCTTGTATCAGGAAGTGGAGCTGTTTGGACAGCCAGCCCTGTTCTCCAATGACCGGATCGCCGCAGGCGATCTGCCGGACGGACTGTTTTGCTATGACCTGCGCGGTTCCGACGAGGACCCCGGCGCTCCGGTTGCGGTAGAGGAACGGGTTACGGTCAATCACGCCGGTTCCGTCATAACCGCAAAGCCGCTGGAACTGCCGGAGGAAGGGTATCTCCCGCTGACCGATGAATCCGGCCTGGACTTTAACGGCGGCGAAAAGACCGCCCAGCGGTTTTTGCAGGACCATAAAAAGGACCGGCACACCGAGGAAGTGGAGGCCGAGAGCATCTCCTACGCGGTCTGCCAGTATTACGGGATTCAGACCGGCGAGAACAGCTTTGGGTACATCGCGAACTGGAGCCAGGGCAAGGAGCTGAAGGAACTGCGGGCCAGTCTGGAAACCATCAACAAGACCGCCGGTGTACTGATTGCCGATATTGACCGCCATTTTCAGGAGGTCTGCAAGGAGCGCGGCATTGATCTGGAATCCGGGCAGGAGCAGGACGCCGGAAAAGAAACCATGCAGCCGGAAAGCCCGCAGGCCGATAAGGAGAATCCAGAGGTTTCCCCTGAACCGGAACCCTCCTGGAAAATCCCCACCGAATTGCCGGAGCAGGACCCCTCCATGTTCCGCTATTACATTACCCAGGAATCGCTGGATGTGGGAACCTATCCTTTGATGGATGGGAAAACCATCACCGAACTTGCCGCATGGGTAAAGGTGGAACAGGATTCCATCACCGCCTTTGGCTGTATCGACTACCCCCAGCCGCTGACCGCCGAACAGGAGCGGGAATACGCCCTTTTGCCCGCCAGCCAAAACCCGCAGGCGCTGGATTCCATCGGCCATGCCGCAGAAACCGCCCAGCTGCCCGACGCGCCGGAGCAGACGCTGGATGAATACCCGATGCCGGACCCTTTGCTGCGGGAGGACGATCTGAAAAACTGCGGCTATCAGGACGGGGATTTGCTGCCCCTCTCCAAAGAGCGGGCGCTGGAACTGTTTGAGCAGGATTTGACGGTGTACGCGGTGGTGGACGGAGGCGGCGCGGAAATGCTCTTTGACCGGGAGGAATTTGAATCCCAGCTGCCCGGTACGGTGTTCGCCCTTTCCCGCGAGGAATGGGAGGAAAGCCCAGCCTTTGACGCACTGGTGCAGGACCGGCTGAACCACCAGCAGGAACGGGAGCAGGCGTTTCTCTCCCATGAGGGGGACTGCTTTGCCATTTATCAGATAAAGGACGATGACAGCCTGCGGGAGATCCGCTTTGAGGGGCTGGACTGGCTCCAATCCATCGGGCGCGAGGTGGAGCGTGAGAATTACAACCTGATCTACACCGCGCCCCTTTCCGGCAAAGATACGCCGGAAGTTGTGGCGGAGCAGCTGTTCTACCGCTTCAACAACGAACACCCCAGGGACTATCACAGCCCCTCCATGAGCGTCAGCGACATCGTTGCCATCCGGCAGGACGGTGCGTTATCCTGTCATTACTGCGACAGTTTTGGTTTTCAGCAGATTACCGGCTTTCTTGACGGGAACCCGCTGAAAAATGCGGAAATGTCTATGGAGGACGATTACGGCATGATTGACGGGATTATCAACAACGGTCCCAAAGAGCCGACCGTAGCCCAGCTGGAACAGCAGGCCAGGAGCGGCCAGCCGATTTCCCTGATGGATTTGGCGGCGGCTGTCCACCGGGAGGAACGGGACAAGCGGAAATCGGTGGTGGAACAGCTCCACCAGCAGCCGAAGCAGGAAAGCAAAAAGACAGCGCCGAAAAAGAGCGCGGAAAGGGAGCTTTGATATGGGACACTTTACCTTTGAAGAAATGAATCTGATGTGCATTTACAATACCGGAACCCGCGCCGGACTGATGGAGAGCCTGACCGAGATGCGCGGCTATCTCTCGCCGGAGGAAACGGAGCTGATGGAACTGACCGACAGCGCCCTTCATAAGCTGCGCTCCATGACAGACGCGGAGTTTGACGCTCTGGAACTGTACCCGGACTTTGACGAATAGGAACCAACAGACCGGAGGGGCTGGCGCTGTGCCGCCCCTTCCTTTTATCCAAAACCCGAAAGGAGGGCCGAAAACAATGGCAACCAAAGCGCAGATGTACGCACAGATGGCCGACCATGCGGCGGTGCAGCTCACTTCCAGCTGGAATGAGTGGATGCGGTTTCTGGACACAGCCTCCAGGCTTTACAAATACCCCTTCCACGACCAGCTGATGATCTACGCCCAGCGCCCGGACGCTACCGCCTGCGCGGAGTATGACCTGTGGAATGACAAGATGGGCCGCTATGTCCGGCGCGGCTCCAAGGGCATCGCCCTGGTGGACGATTCCGGGGACCGGACCCGGCTGCGGTATGTCTTTGACATCTCCGACACCGGAACCCGCCCGCACTCCCGCACTCCCTGGCTCTGGAAGATGGAGGAACGGCATATAGATTCCATCTCCGCCATGCTGGAAAACCGGTATGGGGTGGGCGGCGATGATTTAGGCGGGCAGCTGACCGAGATCGCCCGCAGGCTGGCCGGGGAATACTGGGCGGACAACGGGCGGGACTTCCTTTACATCGTTGACGATTCCTTTTTGGAGGAGTATGATGAGCTTAACATCGAAGTCCAATTCAAAGCCGCCGCCACCGTCAGCATCGCCTATTCCCTGATGTCCCGCTGTGGGCTGGCCCCGGAGCAGTATTTCACCCACGAGGATTTCATGCCGGTTTTCGATTTCAACACACCGGCCACCGTTGGGGCGCTGGGAACGGCAGTCAGCCAGATCAACCAGCAGGTGCTGCGGCAGATCGGCGTCACTATCTTAAATGCGGAGCGGCAGGCCGCTCAGGAAAGGAGAACAGAACATGGAGAACAATCTGACTTACAGCCGGAACGGGGACTATCTGATTCCCGACCTGCAACTGACAGAACAGCCCGAAACGCCCCTGGGCAAGTACGGCAGGATGCGGAAAACCTACTTGAAGGAACACCGGCCCATCCTTTACAACCGTCTGCTGATGAGCGAGAAGCTGTACCCGCACCTGTTGGAGATCGACCGGACCGCGAACAGCCGATTGGAGCAGCTGATGCCGGAATTGGCGCAGGCGGCGGGCGTGACGGAGGAACTGAAAGCCCGCGACATGATGCAGTGGGTGGGCCTGATGAACAACTGCAAGGCCCAGGCGGAGGAGATTCTGCTGGCGGAACTTATCAACAGCTAACCTTAAACCTGTTTCTCTCCGAAGCAGAACAGATTCAGAATATTGATGAAGCAGAGAATGTGAAAGCATCCTCTGCTTTTTCTTTTGCCCAAAAGGACATCGACCATGTGCTGCGGCTGGGCGGCAATACCGACCGTCTGCGGGAGCGTGTGACAGCCGCATTTGAAAAACAGAAGCTGGTCCCGGAGATTGCCGCCGCCCTGCAATCCCTCTATCATGGAGGCAACGGCTTCACCACCGATGCAGGCCGTATCACAGTCTGGTATGGTGAGGACGGAATCCATCTCTCTCATGGAAAATCCGCCCGTTATGATAAATCCGCACAGATTATTTCCTGGGAGGGCGCGGCGGAACGAATTGGCGAGCTGTTGGAATCCGGCCAATTTGCTTCCAATGTGGAGCTTGCCGAGGCCGAAGGATATGAGCGGTTGCAGCTGGCAGAAAAGTTTTGGAACCTTTGCCACGATCTCAGTGATAGAGCCAGAGAATCCGGTTATCTTCCCAGCCTTGTCCAGAACAGAGGGGGCGGGTTCCCGGAGGAAACGAAACGGCTTGCCGAGCAGCTGAAAAGCCCGGAGTTCCGTCATACCCTTGCGAAAGAATACGCCGCCTTTTGGCTTGCCTACCAGCAGGACCGGAGCTTGCTGCGATTCCAGTATCATAATCCCAAGCAGATTTGGGAAAACCTGAAAGACCTGTCGCTGCCCCGCAGAGCCTTTTCATCTGAAATGGCAGAGGTTTCCGCAGTAAAACAGTTTATCACCGAGGACGAGATAGGCGCGGCCCTTTCTGGCGGCAGCGGCTTTGCAGGGGGCAAAGGGCGCATTTATGCCTTTTTCCAGCAGCCCCATACCGACAAGGAAAAAATAACATTTTTACGGCAGGAATATGGAACCGGCGGGCGTTCCCATGCCCTTTCCGACGCATCAGGCAGTTCGGAAGATCACGATGGAAAGGGCCTGCGCTACCAGAAAAAAGGCTGTGACGATGTGCGCCTGACCTGGGATAAGACTGTGAAGCTGGTTGCCGAGCTGATCCAAAAGGACCGTTATCTGACCGAAGCGGAACGGGGACAGTATGAGAAAATCCAGGCAGAAAAGGAACTGGCCGAGGCGGGCATTGTAGAGTCACAGAGCCAGTCTGCTCCTGTCCATGAAACCGAAACAGAACCGCCCCAGCCTGCGCTGGAAGAATTGCTGGAACAGTACAAGCCGGTTGTGACCGCCGCCATCATGGAGGATACGGCATACCGCAACGCCTGCGGCCATACTGACCATGAAAACGCTGTGATTGAGGGCAACGCCGCTGTGCGCCGCGCGGTTCTTGGCTCCGGTAATATGCAGCTTCTCAAACAGTATTCGGATGTGCCGGAGTTCCGCCACCGCCTGCATCAAGAAGTGATTGGCGAAACCTATCCCCAGCTTCATGAGCTTCTGCGGCCTCTTTCCCAAGAGGATATTGACAATGCCCTCCGCGCATGGAATGGGGATATGGACAGCAAACGGGCCGTAGTCCGCTACATGGAGGACCATGCCAGGGACAAAGACACCGCCGCATGGCTGTCCCAGGAGTACGGCGGTCCTGAAAATAAAAACCTGTTTATCGTCCGCGCCGGAAGTCCTGAAACAATCGAACTTCCCTGGCCCAAGGTACAGCGCCGGATCGCCCAGCTTATCAAAGAGGACCGCTTTTTTACAGAGGCAGAACGGGACAATCTGGACGATATAGACCCTATCGCAATCCGGGAAAATCTGGCCCAGCGCGGCATTGTAAACGGGCAGGTAGTGGAACCGGAAAAGCTGGACAATGACCCCTTTATTCAGCAGGTCATGGCTGATGTGGAGCAGATTGCCGCCGAAGAAGCAGAACCGCGCTTTTCCGTTGTTATGACCAGCGATGCGTTTCCCGACCCGGAAGATGCGTTTGCTATCTGGGATAATCAGACAAATGATTACTACACCGCCTCTGATGGAACGGTACGGACATTTTCAAGAGAAGAAGCTGCGGAGCAATTCCTGACCCAGCTGGAACCACAAGAGATAAATGCAGCCCGACAGGAAGAACCGGGAAAAGGCGGTTTTACCTATGAGGGATTTCACTTTGAGCCGGTAGGTGTGCTGGGGGAAAACTTTGATGTCAATGTCATTGTGCGGAACACGATTTCCCACAATGAGCTTGGGATGTCCGTCTATGCCAATGCCGAGCGGCCCTATACCCACGCAGCATTTTATGCGGCGGCGGGAGGCATAAAAGCAGATGTGTTCCGATGCTTGGAAACCGGCAGGCTCTATCTTCCCGGCAGTAATGAGCTGTTCGAGTACACCGGCACTTTTGAGCCGTACCAGGAACAGGCAAAAGAACCGGTACAGGAAACGCCAGCCACAGAAACCGCATCCATCGTGGAAGAACGCCGCGACCCGCTGACATCGGCCTATGGCGTAGGGGATTTTGTTTTTCTGGAAAATACCGAGTACCGTATCACCGATTTGCAGCGGGGCTATGTCCAGCTGAATGACCCCGCGCTGGCTTACCCCATTTACCGGACGGAAAGCAAAGAACAGTTTGAACGCGCCATCCGGCAGGACCCGCGCAACAGCGCCATCACCGACTATCTCTCCGCCGATCTGGACCAGTTTTCCCCGGATTTGCGGGAAGTCCTGACCGGGGAGGGCGGTTTGCTGGATGCAGGGGCAAAGGAAGATATAGAGGCGCTGCTCCGAAGCGGTGCGGGAAACCCGGCTATCGCCCAGCATCTTTCCCAACGGTTCGCTGGTACAGTGGAAACCATGCAGCTGGAAACCGGAGATACGGCGGATTACCGAACCTCCGCAAACGGCATGGAAGTGGAGATTCTGCGGGAAGATGAAACGGTACTGGCAGCGATGTATGAAAGCTGGGAGCCGCTTGCCGCTGCCTTGCGCGCCCTCTACCAGCAGGAACTGGACGGATTCTCCCACGAACCGGTACAGCCAGAAGAACAGCTGGCAGAGGAACAGCCAGATTTCGTGAATCCCCCTGCACCGGAACCAGAGCCGCAGATCACTGTCACGCCTGTCACCCGTTATCCGGGCGAACAGAACCACCTGCCCTACGATATAGAGATTCATACGCTGCACTTTGATGAACCGGAACCTACCCCTCCCCAGCCGACTGTCGGGAACTTCCGTATCACCGACATTCACCTGGGCGAAGGCGGGCCAAAAGCAAAGTTTCGGGCCAATATGGACGCAATCAATCTCCTGAAAGAATTGGAGTTTGAAAACCGGCAGGCCACGCCGGAAGAACAGGAAACCCTTTCCCGGTATGTGGGCTGGGGCGGTCTGTCAGACGCTTTTGACGAGAGCAAGCCCGCCTGGGCCAAGGAGTTTGCGGAACTCTATGCCACGCTGTCCCCGGAGGAATATGAAGCCGCCAAAGGGACCACCTTAAACGCCCATTACACCAGCCCTACCGTTATCCAGGCCATTTATGAAGCGGTGGGTAAAATGGGATTCCAGACCGGCAACATCCTGGAACCCTCCTGCGGTGTGGGCAACTTCTTTGGTATGCTTCCTGACAACATGGCGGGCAGCCGCCTCTATGGTGTGGAACTGGATTCCATCACCGGGCGCATCGCAAAACAGCTCTATCCAAAAGCAGACATCACCATCGCGGGCTTTCAAACCACTGACCGGCGGGATTTCTATGATATAGCCGTAGGAAATGTGCCGTTTGGCCAGTATTCCGTCAATGACCGGGCCTATAACAAGCTGAACTTCAACATCCACAATTACTTTTTTGCAAAATCGCTGGACCAGGTGCGTCCGGGCGGCGTCGTGGCCTTCGTCACCAGCCGCTACACGATGGATTCCAAGGATTCTACGGTGCGCCGGTATCTGGCACAGCGGGCGGAGCTGTTGGGCGCGATCCGTCTGCCCAACAATGCGTTTAAGGCCAATGCCGGGACAGAGGTGGTATCCGACATCATTTTCCTGCAAAAACGTGACCGCCCGATTGACATTGCCCCGGACTGGACGCAGACCGGACAGACCGAAGATGATTTTACCATCAACCGCTATTTCCTGGACCACCCGGAGATGGTGCTGGGCAGGCAGGAGCCGGAAAGCACCGCTCATGGCATGGATTACACCGTAAATCCCATTGAGGGATTGGAACTTTCCGACCAGCTGCACGACGCCATAAAATATATTCGCGGGACCTACCAGGAGGCCGAACTACCGGAGCTGGGCGAGGGGGAAGAAATTGATACTTCTATCCCCGCTGACCCTGATGTAAAAAACTATTCCTACACCGTTGTGGACGGTGCGGTGTACTATCGGGAAAACAGCCGCATGGTGCGCCCCGACTTAAACGCCACCGCCGAGGCCCGTATCAAGGGTCTGGTGGAACTGCGGGACTGTGTGCAGAAGCTCATCGGCCAGCAGATGGACAGCTTTGTTTCGGATACGGCAATCCGTGAAACACAGGCCGAATTGAACCGGCTCTATGACGCATTTTCCGCAAAGTACGGGCTTATCAATGACCGGGGCAACCGGCTGGCCTTTGCCGATGATTCCAGCTATTATCTGCTCTGTGCGCTGGAAGTCATTGACGATGAGGGACAGCTGAAGCAAAAGGCAGATATGTTCACCAAGCGCACCATCAAGCCCCATCAGGCCGTTACTGCGGTGGACACCGCCAGTGAAGCCCTGGCTGTTTCCATCGCGGAAAAGGCCGAGGTGGATATGGCGTACATGGCCGAACTGAGCGGCAAAACCCAGGAGGAATTGGCGCAGGAACTGCGGGGCGTGATCTTCCGTCTGCCCGGACCATTGGCGGAGGGGGAAACGCCCCGTTATGTGACAGCGGACGAATACCTATCCGGCAACGTGCGCCGGAAACTGCGGCAGGCACAGCGGGCGGCAGACAAAGACCCCACCTTTTCTATCAATGTGGAGGCGCTGACCGCCGCCCAGCCGAAGGACTTGGACGCATCGGAAATCGAGGTGCGCCTGGGCGCTACCTGGATCGACAAAGACTACATCCAGCAATTCATGTACGAAACCTTCCACACCCCGTACTATCTGCAAGGAAAGATTGAGGTCAAGTATGTCCCCTACACCGCCGAGTGGCAGATCACCAGCAAAAACGCCGTTGGGTACGGCGATGTAGCCGCCAACACCACCTACGGAACCGACCGGGCCAACGCCTACAAGATTCTGGAGGACAGCTTAAACCTGCGGGATGTCCGCATCTATGACACCGTTGAGGATGCCGAGGGACGGGAGCGCCGGGTACTCAACGCCAAAGAAACCACCCTTGCCGCCCAGAAGCAGATGGCGATCCGGGAAGCCTTCCGGGACTGGATTTGGAAAGACCCACAGCGGCGGCAGACGCTGGTGCGCCAGTACAACGAGGAAATGAACAGCATCCGCCCCCGCGAGTATGACGGGCAGCATATCCGGTTTGCGGGCATGAACCCGGAAATTACGTTACGGGAACACCAGAAAAACGCCATCGCCCATGTGCTGTACGGCGGGAACACCCTGCTGGCCCATGAGGTGGGCGCGGGCAAGACCTTTGAAATGGTAGCCGCCGCGATGGAATCCAAGCGGCTGGGCCTGTGCCAGAAATCCCTCTTTGTGGTGCCGAACCACCTGACCGAACAGTGGGCCTCCGAGTTTTTACGGCTCTATCCTTCCGCGAATATCCTTGTCACCACAAAAAAGGATTTTGAAAGCCGCAACCGCAAGAAATTCTGCGCCAGAATCGCCACCGGGGACTATGACGCGGTGATTATCGGACACAGCCAGTTTGAGCGTATTCCCATCAGCCGGGAACGGCAGGAGCGCCTGCTGCGGGAGCAGATCAATGAGATTACCGATGGGATTGCCGAGGTGGAGGCCAGCGGCGGGGAACGCTTTACCGTCAAGCAGCTGGAACGCACCAAAAAATCGTTGGAGGCAAGGCTGGAAAAATTGCAGGCCGAAGGCCGCAAGGACGATGTGATTACCTTTGAACAGCTGGGCGTGGACCGTCTGTTTGTGGACGAGAGCCACAATTATAAGAACCTCTTTTTATACACCAAAATGCGGAATGTGGCAGGTTTATCTACCACTGACGCGCAGAAATCCTCCGATATGTTTGCCAAATGCCGCTACATGGACGAGATCACCGGCAGCAGGGGCGTTGTGTTCGCCACCGGAACGCCGGTCAGCAACAGTATGACCGAACTTTATACCATCCAACGCTACCTCCAGTATGAGCGGCTCCAGGAATTGAACATGACCCATTTCGACTGCTGGGCCAGCCGGTTCGGGGAAACAGTGACAGCCCTGGAACTGGCCCCGGAGGGGACCGGCTACCGGGCGCGGACAAGGTTTTCCAAATTCTTTAACCTGCCGGAGCTGATGAACCTGTTCAAAGAGGTTGCGGACATCAAGACCGCCGACCAGCTGGACCTGCCCACCCCGGAGGTGGAATACCACAACATCGTGGCAAAGCCCACCGAACACCAGCAGGATATGGTGAAGGCCCTCTCCGAGCGCGCCGCCAAAGTCCATTCGGGGACTGTTGACCCATCAACCGACAATATGCTGAAAATCACCTCGGATGGCCGCAAGCTGGGGCTGGACCAGCGCATCATCAACCCCATGCTGCCGGACGAACCCGGCACAAAAGTCAACCAGTGCGTGGACAATATCCTGCAAATCTGGCGGGACGGACAGCCGGAAAAGCTGACCCAGCTGGTGTTTTGCGATATTTCCACACCCCAGGCTGCTGGCTCCAAAAAGGTGGCCAAGACGCTGGATAACCCGATGCTTCATGCGCTGGAACAAGCAATTCCAGAGCCGGAGAAACCGCTGGCCTTTACGGTCTATGAGGACATCCAGCAGAAACTCATCGCAAAGGGTATGCCCGCCAGCCAGATCGCTTTTATCCATGAAGCCAATACCGACACCCGAAAAAAGGAACTGTTTGCAAAGGTGCGTAGCGGTGATGTGCGTGTTCTGCTTGGCAGCACCGCAAAATGCGGCGCCGGCATGAATGTGCAAGACCGCCTTGTGGCTCTCCATGACCTTGATTGCCCGTGGCGTCCGGGGGATTTAACACAGCGTTCCGGCAGAATTGTCCGTCAAGGCAATGAAAACGAACAGGTAAAAATATTCCGCTATGTCACCGAGGATACCTTTGATGCCTACCTTTGGCAGACCATAGAGAACAAGCAAAAGTTTATTTCACAGATTATGACCTCAAAATCTCCAGTCCGTTCCTGCGAGGACATAGACGAAGCCGCACTCTCCTATGCGGAAATAAAGGCTCTTTGTGCAGGCAACCCCTTGATAAAGGAAAAAATGGACTTGGATATTGAGGTGGCACGGCTGAAGCACTTAAAAGCCAACCACCAAAGCACAAAATACCGCTTGGAGGATAACCTCCTAAAGCATTTTCCCGAAAGCATTGAACGGCACAAGGGCTACATCAAAGGTTTTGAGCAAGACTTGATTACACTGGCAGAACATACCCCAATCGTGCCACCGGGGGAGCTGCCCAAAGATGATTTTAAGATTACCATTAAGGGCGATACCCTCACCGACAAGGATAATGCAGGGGCGGCAATTCTTGAAGCCTGCAAGGAAGTGAAAAACAGCGACCCCGTGGAAATCGGCAGTTACAAGGGCTTTACCATGCTGTTAAGCTATGGCGGTATGATGGACGGTCATCAGCTATCCTTAAAGGGAGCAATGAGCCACACCGCAAAATTGGGGCTTGATGCAAGGGGCAACCTCACCCGTATTGATAACGCTTTAGGCAGTATGCAGGGGCGGTTGCACTCGGTGCAAAAGGAGCTTGAAAACCTCTATAATCAGCAGGCGGCGGCAAAGGTGGAAGTCCAAAAGCCGTTTATGCAGGAGCAGGAGCTAAAGGAAAAGACAGCTCGCCTTGCCACTCTCGACAGGGAGCTTAACATGAGTGCCATGCGTTCTGCTGCCCCCTCGAGGGATACGGTGTCGGTAGCCAAACGGGAGCGTCCCTCTATACTGGATAGCTTAAAGCAGCCACCGCCTAAAACCACAGCCCCGCCGAAAAAATCTAAAGCAGAAAGAGAGGAACGCTAATGTCCAACAGGCAAAGAAATATCCGTATTCAGCTCAGAGTGACCGAGCAGGAAAAGGCACTGATAGACCAAAAAATGCAGGAGCTTGGCACGAAAAACACAGAAGCCTACCTCCGTAAAATGGCAGTAGACGGACTGATTATCCACCTTGATACTGCCGATGTTCGTGAGCTTGTGCGTGTGCTTAGAGTAACCAGTAACAGCCTTAATCAGCTCACCAAACGAGTACACGAAACAGGCAGTATTTACGGTGAGGAAATCGAGGATTTGCGAAAAAGCTATGACAGGCTTTGGGGAGCTGCGGAGGAAATCATGCTCCGGCTTGCGGCGATTTGAAATCCGTATCATGGACAGAAAGAAACCACCCTGTTATGCTTATCTCAAAGAAAAGGAGGTCGGTATTATGCGAATACTGCTGAAAATATTGCTATTCCCCATAACCCTTGTTCTGTCTGTCATCGTGCTTGTGTGCCAGTTTTTATGCGTGTTCAGTACCATGCTGCTGTCCATTTTGACACTGCTCCTGTTTGTGCTGGCACTTGCCATCATGGTGCTGATTGGCGAAGTTGGGGAGGGATTAAAAGCACTGCTCGCTGCCTACCTCATCAGCCCATACGGAGTGCCAATGCTTGCCGCTTGGCTCATCGGTGCAGTGGAGGGAATAAATGAACGGTTGAAAGCTATTTAGTATGGCAAAGGGGCGATAGCATTTATGTGCTATCACCCCTTGATTGCCGCATAGTAGGAGTGCCACCATAAAGCAAGGGCGGCGAAGCCGTTTATCTCGACCCTTGTTTTATGGTGGCACTCCTGCTTTTATTTTGCAAATTGTTATCATACAATTACCTTTTGTTTACTGGTCTAAGTTTTCAAAAAAGGCATCGTAGCTGCAATTATAGATTTTCTTTAATTCAATAAGCACACTTATGCGTATGTTCAATTCACAGCTTTCATATTTAGCATAAGTAGTGCGACCAATGTCACAGCCCCTGCGTTGCAATTCAGTACACAATTTTTCTTGTGAAATCCCGTATTGTTCACGCAAGGCTTTTAAGTTCTCACCCATGTTTCGGTCACGCCGTAATTTTTGTTCCATAGTTCACCTCACCTCTATAAGATTGACCAGTATTGGTTGCAACAATATTTATTTTATGCTATTATGAACAAATATGTTGTCCGCTATACTGGTCAATAGGCGGTGGGAATATGAAAGACAAAACTTGTTGTTTTACAGGGCATAGAGTTGTTCCGAAACATCAGCATGACAGCATCTATGAAGCACTAAAGATTGAAATTATCAAGCTAATTGAAAAAGGATATTGCTATTTTGGTGTTGGTGGAGCATTGGGCTTTGATACCCTTGCGGCACAGGTGATTTTAGAATTAAGACAGGTTTATCGGCACATTAAGTTGATTTTGGTACTGCCCTGCATGGAGCAAACAAAGGGATGGTCAGCAAAGGACATTGCCA
>ERZ808046.1050-NODE-1050-length-14680-cov-7.762925_pt1 | contig 14680 bp, 10 predicted proteins | sample MGYA00380196_ERZ808046 | MGnify/ENA primary metagenome ERZ808046 (study PRJEB31490, sample SAMN06133421) | mouse gut metagenome | isolation source: Z6_2 | host: mice | place: China: Chengdu | collected 2015-05 ...
GACAGGAAAAACTCTGCAAATGCTGATCAAATATGCAGTTGTCAAGGTTCAAAGTACTTGAGTTTCACTGATTCAGGAAATAGTAAAAATATCATATATATCTGAAAAAATTACCTAAATTCAGGGGAGAAGTTTTCATACAACGTTTGACGAGCAGATTGTGTTCAGCCAGTTGGCTCAGGGAGCCGATGCTGTGTGGAGTCTTCTGCTCGCAGACGGATATTTGAAGACGGGAAGAAATTCTCGATGTAGGAAGCAGTCTGCCGGATGAATTGCTCTGTGTCCAGGAATTCGTTTCCGATCGTCTGGTGGATGGAAAGCCCGTCAGACATAAGGAGCAGAAGCCAGGCAAAGTATTCTCCGGACACCTTGCTTGTACGTTCGTTGATCTTCTCTGCGATAAGTTCTGCAAAGCTTCTGTAGCGCCTGATCAGGTGCGTGCGGATTTCCTCATTGCCGATCATGGCGTCATAGAAGAGCGGAAGGCGCAGCTTTACGCCGGATACATCACGCTCCAGAACATATTTGACAAGGCGGTGCAAAGAAGTATCCTTGTCGGCATTCTCAGTCCATTCACATAATTCCTGCCACTGGGCATCCAGGTATTTGTCTGTGATCGCGAACAAAATCTCATTCTTATTTTTAAAATGATAATAGATGGTTCCCTTTGAAACTCCCGCCTGGACGGCCAGTTCCGAAAGAGAAATCTCGGAAAACGGTTTTTGAGTCAAAAGGATTTCCGCGGAATCGATGATCAGACTGCGGACATCCTCTTTGCGTGGTGCTGCCATTGGGTTATCCTCCTTTGCAAGCGCTGCTTTCTACATTTTAGCCGGTTTTCTCCCGAATGTCCATAACACAGAGGGAAACTCCGCCGTGATTTTACGGAATCGTTTAGAAAAATACTGCAAAGAGCTGTAAGAGGGGAAAGAAGAAATTTCTGTGGAACACAAAATGCTACGGATTTACAGGTTCCGCTCGTTTTTTGTTGACTTTGCACAGAAATATGGTACGATAGAATCATAGAGTCGTACAAGCGGCTGACTTGTGAAAGAAGGGATAATGGTGGATTGTCAGAAACTTCAGAAAAAAGTACAGAGGGTCTATGGGAGAGGCATTCACATAAAGGAACGGGAAGGAAATGTGGTGCTTTCGGGTACTCTGGACAGCTGGGAAGACATTGTAAATGCCTGCACGATGTGCGTTGACAAAAAGAGACGTTATCATGTCATCAATGATCTGAAGCTGAAAGATACGGAAATGCCGAAGATGAGAGTCCCGAAGATCCGGGATCAGGCTCTGGACGGCAGGAAACCTGACATACTGATCATTGGGGGCGGCATCTCCGGGGCAAGTATTGCCAGGGAACTGATGAAGTGGAAGCTGGATGTGCTTCTGGTGGATAAAGAGTCGGATGTGGCGATGCACGCCTCAGGGCGCAATGACGGTGAAGTCCATCCGGGGATCGATCTTGGGAAGGGGACGCTGAAGCAGCATTATGTGATCCGGGGCAACCGCATGTATGGGAAGATCTGCAGACAGCTGGATGTACCCTTCAAACGGTGCGGGCAGTATGTCGGGATGATGCACTGGAGGGAACTGCTTCCGGTGTGCCTCTATGCCTGGCAGAGAAAGCATCTGTGCGGCGTCAGTGACACGAGAGTGATTGCGGGAAGTGTACTTCGCAGAAGAGAACCGCATATGAACAGGGAGATGAAGTTCGCACTTTATAACAGCAGCGCCGGGAGTGTCTGTCCTTATGGGCTGACCATTGCCTATGCGGAGAATGCGGTGCAAAACGGCGCCGGAATCGCGCTGAATACGGCGGTTCTCTCGATGGAAGTGGAGCAGGGAGAGATCAGAAGCGTACTGACCAACCGGGGCCGCATCTATCCGAAGATCGTGATCAACGCGGCGGGCGTGTTTGCCGAGGATGTGGCGAAGATGGCCAAGGACCGGTTCTACTCCATCCATCCGAGACGGGGAACCAACGCGATCCAGGATAAAAAGGCGGGGAACCTTCTGGGCGGGATTGCTTCCTGGAAATCCCTCGGAAAGACCGCCGGACATACGAAGGGCGGGGGAATCGTGCATACGGCGCACGATAATCTTCTTGTGGGCCCGGACGCCGTCGAGACCTGTGAAAAAGAGAATTTCGCGACAGAAAGGTCCAGCATCCAAAAGAATTTCGAAAAGCAGAAGATCACAGTGGGAGAACTGTCGGAGCGGGATATTATTACCTATTTTACCGGTGTGAGAGCCCCTACTTTTGAAGAAGATTTCGTGATCGAGCGGGGAAGGAAGACGAAGAACCTGATCCATTGCGCGGGAATCCAGTCGCCGGGACTGACGACGGCGCCTGCGGTGGCAAAAGATGTGTCAAAGATGGCGGCCAGGATGGTAGCAGAGTATCGTCCTGTGAAGCGGAATGAGAATTATGATCCCTGCAGGAAGGGAGCTCCGAGGCTTAAGGAGCTGTCTCTTGCAGAAAGAAATGCGTTGATCCGGAAGAATCCGGATTATGGCGTGATCGTCTGCCGGTGTGAAGAGGTCAGCCGGGGAGAGATCATAGACGCCCTGACTTCTCCGCTTCCGGTCTATACCGTAGACGGGGTAAAGAAACGGGTGCGGCCGGGAATGGGACGCTGTCAGGGAGGATTCTGCATGCCTCTTGTGATGCAGATCATCAGCGAGGTGACAGACATGCCGCTGGAAGAGGTGAAAAAGAACGGCCCGGACAGTTCTCTTCTGTTCGGCAGGACGAAGGCGGGTGAGGAAGGATGAGATATGATGTGATCGTGATCGGCGGCGGCCCGGCGGGGCTTGCCGCGGCAGTTTCCGCCACAAGGGCGGGGGCCGGCGTGCTGCTTCTGGAACGGGAAGGTCGGCTCGGAGGCATCCTGAAGCAGTGCATCCATGACGGCTTCGGGTTGATGCGTTTTCAGAAGAAACTTTCCGGGCCGGAGTATGCAGAGCGTTTTATCGAAGAGATGAAGGCGCTTCAGATCCCGGTAAGATTGTGGACGTTTGTTACGAAAATAGAAAAAGATACCGACGGATTCCGGGTATGGACGGTAAGCCGGGAAGGGGTGTCCGAACTGCGTACACGGACGCTTGTTCTGGCAACCGGATGCCGGGAGCGGACGGCCAGGCAGGCCGCCATCCACGGAACCAGGCCGGCAGGAGTCTATACGGCCGGGACGGCGCAGCATTTTACGAACCTGCAGGGCGTGATGCCGGCCAGGCGGTGTGTGATTTTAGGAAGCGGCGACATCGGACTGATCATGGCCAGGCGGCTGAAACTGGAGGGGGCGGATGTGCTCGGCGTCTATGAGGTGAAACCGGAGCCGTCAGGACTTATGCGCAATATTGTTCAGTGCCTGGATGATTTTCAGATTCCGCTGTATCTTTCCCGGACGGTGACGAAGGTGTTTGGAGAGGAGCGGCTTACCGGCGTGGAGATCTGCAAAGTGGACGGGCAGATGCAGCCCATAGCAGGCACTGAGACCCGGATCGACTGTGATACGCTGATCCTGTCAGTGGGTCTGATCCCGGAAAATGAGATCGCGGAAAGTCTGCAGGTCTGTCTTGATCCGAAGACAAAAGGGCCGGTCTGTGATTCTTCGGCCATGACAAGCGTACCGGGCGTTTTTTCCTGCGGTAACGCATTTCATGTCAACGATCTGGTTGATTATGTGTCGGAAAGCGGAGAACTGGCGGGCGCGTCGGCGGCAGAGTATGCAGGGAGGCGGGAACCCGGACTGATTCAGATTCCGACAGAGGCGAAAGGAGAGACCGCCTATGTAGTGCCGCAATGCGTGCGGCAGGAGGATCTGAATAAAAGAGTGACTTTTTATTTCAGATGCAAACGGACATGCGGGGAAAGCGAACTGGCCGTGAAGACCGGAAGCCGTGTGATCTGTACAAAGCGTTTCCGGGCGGTGCGGCCGCCGGAGATGGAACGGCTGGCCGTGGATCTTTCGAAAGCGGAAGAGATCCGGGAGCCGATCGTATTCGAACTGCGGGAGGTGACGTCATGAAAGAACTGGTATGTATTACCTGTCCCAACAGCTGCCATATGACGGTGGAGTGTAAGGACGGGCAGTGGATCGTGACAGGAAACCGCTGTCCGAGGGGACAGAAGTTCGCAGAGGATGAGATGACCTGCCCGAAACGGACCTTTTCCACGACCGTAAAAACGGCGTGGAAGGAAGTGCCGGTGATTCCCGTGCGGGTTTCGGCGGAAGTGCCGAAAGAAAAAATATTTGAGATCATGGAAGTGATTAATCATATGACGGTCCGGGAGAGTATCGGACGGGAGGAAGTACTGATTCCGAACGTGCTGGGGCTTGGTGCGGATGTGATCGTGACCAGCGACTGTCTGAAGGAATATCTGGCCGGGGAAATGGCCCCGGTGCAATGAAAGTGAATCCTGTTGGAAGGAAGGGAGGAAGAACACTATGAGTAAACCGTATAAAGGATTTGAGCCGTCCTGGGTAAAGGCGGCGGCGCCCGCGGACAGCTGGCGTTCGATCTTCCGGTGGGGAGACCCGGATTTCGTGAAGTATCCGAAGGAATCTCTCTATAAGATGATGAAGGAAAAGTTCAGGATGACCGATGAAGATTTCCGGCATTATGACGGCAGTATCGGTATGGAGAAGGTAACACTGGAGAATTGTCCGGTCAGGCTCGACGGGAAACATATTGAGGCGCTGCAGCAAATCGTGGGCGGGGAATATGTGCGCACTGATGATTATGCCAGAGTATCGGTGGCTTACGGAAAGACGGCCTACGATGCGATGCGGCTGCGTGAAAAACGGCTGGACAGTCTGCCGGACGTGGTGGTATACCCGGCAAAGACAAAGGAAGTGGAGGATATTGTCGCTTACTGCACAAAAGAGAAGATCCCGCTTTATGTATACGGCGGCGGAAGCAGTGTAACCATGGGCGTAGAGCCGATCAAGGGCGGCGTGTCGCTGGATATGAGACTGCGGTTTGACCATGTCGTCTCTTTCAATGAGAAGGATCAGACGATCACCGTACAGGCAGGTATGTCCGGACCGAAGCTGGAAAAGGCGCTGAACAATGCGCAGCAGCTCTTCGGCGCAAAAAGGGCCTATACATGCGGGCATTTTCCGCAGTCTTTTGAGTACAGCAGTGTGGGCGGCTGGGTGGTGACAAGAGGCGCCGGGCAGAACAGCACCTATTACGGCTGCATCACGGATATCGTTTTATCCCAGAAATATGCGACGCCCATCGGAAAGGTGGAGACCAGCCACTATCCGAGAGAGGCGACGGGCCCGAACCTGAATCAGATCATGATGGGAAGCGAGGGCACTTTCGGCGTGCTCACGGAAGTGACGCTGAAGATATTCCGTTATATGCCGGAGAACAGGAAGCGCTTTTCCTATATTTTCACGGACTGGAAGACGGCCATGGCGGCGGCAAGGGAAATGATGCAGTGTGAAGCAGGCTTTTCCTCCGTATTCCGCCTTTCCGATCCGGAAGAGACGAATCTGATGTTAAGACTCTATAATGTGGATGAAACACCGCTCTGGCAGCTGCTGGACTTAAGAGGATTCAAGGATATGCAGCGCTGCCTGTTCCTTGGATTTACGGACGGAGGAAAAGGCTATTCCCGGAACGTGGCGGCGAATATCAGGAGGATTGCCCGGAAATATCATGGTATGAGCCTGACTTCCTATGTGACAAAGAGCTGGGAAAAAGGCAGATTCAACGATCCGTATCTGAGGGATACGCTGATGGATTTCGGAATCGTTACGGATACATTGGAATGTACGGTCAACTGGTCTAATATGGCAAAGGTACACAGAGAGGTGCGGAAGGTCTGCCATGCCCTGCCGAATACCATTGTAACGACGCATATGTCTCATTGTTATCCGCAGGGAGCCAACCTGTATTTTATCTTTATCACGAAAATGAGCGGCGCAGATAATTTCCGGGCATACCATACAACGATCCTGGACGCGATTCAGAAGTCGGGCGCAGCGATCAGCCACCACCATGGCATTGGCAAGATGTTTGCACCGTGGCTGGAGGGAAGCCTGGGCAGCACGGAATACGGTGTGTTTAAAGCATTGAAGGAATATTTTGACAAAGATTACCTGATGAACCCGGGCGGAACGCTGGGCCTGGATCTTGAGGAGGCAAAGAAGAAATATCTGAAAGAAGAAGTATGAAAAGAACACCTATGGCAACAGTTCTGCGCATTTACACGCTGACAGGCAGAGAGAGGAGACGGTTGTGAATAAACCACATATCATCCTTGCTTTTGATATAGGGACGCAAAGTACGAGGGCGCTTCTGATCACATCAGAGGGGCAGATTGCTGCCAAAGCCCAGAAAGGGCATCATCCGGCCTACATCTCCCGGAAGCCGGGATGGGCGGAACAGGTTCCGGATTTCTATTACAATAATATGTGCCGCGTGGCGAGACAGTTAAAGGAGAGCTTCCCGGAACTGTTTGCGCAGGTCGCGGCGGTGACTCTGACGACGATTCGGTCTACAAGCATATGTGTGGGAGACGACGGGAAGCCTTTGCGCCCGGCGATCCTGTGGCTGGACCAGAGGAGGGCGTCAGGAAGCCCGGAATTAAAGGCGTGGACAGCCGCCGCGATAAAAGCGGTGGGAATGACCCGGACATTGCAGCTTCAGTATCAGAAATCGCACTGTAACTGGATTCGGGAAAATGAGCCGGAAATCTGGAGCCGGACTAAGAAATATGTCCTTCTGGGAACCTACCTGAATTATAAGCTGACCGGACAGATGAAAGATTCCACGGCTTCTATTGTGGGGTATGTTCCGTATGATTTTAAGAACAGACGGTGGAAAAAGGAAAATGATCTGGTTCGCCCGGTATTTGATATCCCCAATTATATGATGTGTGACCTTGTGGCTCCGGGAGACGTGATCGGCCGTCTGACGAAAGAAGCGGCAGCGGATCTGGGACTTCCTGCCGATTTGAAGCTGATTGCGACGGGCACTGACAAGGCCTGCGAGATTCTCGGACTTGGCTGTGTCAATCAGAAAAGAGCCGCCATCAGCTTTGGGACGACGGCAACGATCACCTTTACCACAGGGAAGTACCTGGAGCCGGAACCTTTTATTCCGCCGTACAACGCGATTCTTCCGGGCCGCTATACGCCGGAGGTGGAGATTTTCCGTGGATACTGGCTGATTTCCTGGTTCAAAAAGGAGTTTGCGCAGAAAGAAGTGGCAGAGGCCATTCGATTAAAAGTGCAGCCGGAAGAACTCCTGAACAGAAGACTCAAAGAAATTCCGGCAGGATGCGACGGACTCATCCTGCAGCCGTATTTCACGCCCAACCTGACCATGCCGGAGGCGAAAGGGGCGGTGATAGGGTTTTCTGACGTGCATACGCGGCTTCACTTGTACAGAGCGATCATTGAAGGGATTAACTTCGCGCTCATGGACGGAATGCGCCATATGGAAAAGCGGGGCGGATTCCGGTTTGAAGAGATCCGTGTAGGCGGCGGAGGCGCGCAGAGCAGCGAAATCTGCCAGATTACAGCGGATATGTTTGGCATCCCGGTAGTACGGACACAGACTTATGAGGTGTCGGGAATCGGCAGCGCGATACCGGCGTTTGTTACGCTTGGCGTGTTTGGAAGTTATAAAGAGGCGCTTGGGCATATGGTACACAGGAAAGACGTATTTTACCCGGATAAAGAGCAGGGTAAGGCGTACCGGAGACTGTACGAAGAGGTGTATAAACAGATTTATCCGAGATTATCGGAGATTTACGCGAAGATCGGGGAAATCTGAGAGTGGAATCACTTCATGCAATGCCAGAAAGCGTTCTGAGGGACTTATAAAAAAATTTCAACACTTTCCTCTTCTCAAACGTTATATATATGAAAGCACAAAGGACAACGGATCCTGAGAAAAGGAGCAGCTTATGATCGATGAACTGTATCATTCCCTCTACAAGGAGCTTACAGGCTGGTGTACTTCCATGACGGGCAGCAGGACGCTGGCGGAAGACCTGGTGCAGGAGGCATTTTTACGCGCGCTGATAAATGCCGATCTGCTGGAAGGGCTTGATCATGCCAGACGCCGGGCCTGGATGTACCGCACGGTGAAAAACCTGTTTGTGGACAAAAAACGCCGGGAAGCCTTTGAAAGCACGATGTGGCAGATACCGGAGGAAGGCTTGGGGGAAAGGCTTACAAAAGGCCGCGAAGAGAGCTTCGAGGAAGGCTTCGAAGAAAGCTTCGTAGAAGCGGGATATGCACAGGTCGATGATGCTCAGCTTCTGGGACTTCTTACGCCGGAGGAAAGAATGCTCTTTACCCTGCGTTATCTGCAGGGGTATAATTCCGCGGAATTGAGTGAGCTTTTTCACATGCCTCCGGGAACGGTGAGATCCAAATTGTCCGGCGCCAGGAAACGCCTTCGGCAGTCACTGGAGGAAAACAACCGTCAGGGCAGAAAGAAAAGAGGAAAGAAAAATGCTTGAGAAAATGTTGGAAAAGAAAAATTTTGTATTAAACTGTGATGTATGTGATGCCAGAAAGATCAATGAGGAGAGCCTCTCAGGCTATGAGCAGATCGTGATCAACGCGGATATGCTTCTGGTGGATGAGCACAGCAGGAGTATCTTAAACAGACTTCCCATGGTGTGTAACGCGGATGAAACGCTGGATGTGGAAGGGGAAGTATCCATCATCAGCACAAACGGTAATTATGAGATCAGCGGCGATACCCGGTTTGACAAAAAGACGGTGATCACTGTGAATGGAAATCTCTCTGTCCGTCCCGGCACAGAGCAGGTGATGGAAAATGTCGTGAAAATCACTGTCAACGGCAGTGCCGCCTATCCTGAGAGCATGGCGCCCTTTATGAGTAAGCTGTCGGTCAATGGGGAGGTGCGCTGCATTCCGAATGGCTGTATTGAATTGAAACCGGTTTTTGTGATCGATAAATATTTCCCTCTTCGGGCAAAACAGGATGGGAAATACTATGTAAGCCGGAAGGTGGTGCTGACGGATCCGGATGTGGACTTGGAAGCTCTTGTATCAAAGAATGTACACTTTGTGACAAAGCGCTTTCTGGTAAGAGAGGAATTGATTGAAAAATCCATCGTTATGTTTGAGGAAAATGTGGAGATGGATGTGGTGCCCGCAGGCTGTGCATTTATTGGAGAGGAGACGGAGTTAACAGGTGATTTGGTGCGCAGGTACGGGAGCCGTCTGTATATTGACGGGGATCTGACCCTGGGAGCGGAAAGTGAGAGCTGCTTTGACCAGGTGGAAAAGCTGTGGGTAAACGGGGATGTCCGCCTTCTGGAACGGCAGAAGGAAGCCTTTTTAAGGATAGACGCCTCTTATGAGAAGCTGGTATTTGTGAAGGGACGGTATATTTCCAACAAACCTCTTATCGTGGTGGATGAAGCGCTGCTGAATGCTTCGCCGGACGGGGTGGAGATTGGAAACTGTGCGGTTTTGAAGGTGAAAAAGGAAGTGAGCCCGCAGCTTATTTTAGAGAGACTTCTTGTGGGAAACTGCGCCCAGGCCTTTTGCAGCCCGGAGCAGAGGAGCGCTTTGCAGATCGTATGCGGAAATGTGGCAAGAATAAGCGACGGGGAAAGGAAAGACTCCAAGGAAGGAGACGAGGAAGAGGACGGGGGCATTCTGGGAATGCTTAAGAAGGCCGCAAACAGTAAGGTAGTGAATGCGGATACCTATATTTTGTAGGAAGCGGAATACATCCTTAAAAGAACCGCAATTTTTCTCAACAACACTGAGCCTTCCAGATATACGATTCAAACAAACGCTGCCACGCTTCGCGAGCCAGCTTATTGTAATAAAAACCGGCCAGGTCACAGGCCGGTATCCTCCAGGGTACGATACTGAACAGGTGTCGTGCCCTGATTTTTTTTGAATGCGCCGCAGAATACGCTTTCGCTGGAAAAACCGGAGGCGAAGCAGATATCCTTAACCGGAAGCCGGGTGTTTTTGAGCAGGTATTTTGCGGTGGCGATACGGGTGTTGACCAGATATTCGTGGGGAGTAAAGCCCGTCTCCTTTTTGAAGGAGCGGATGAAATGATACTGGCTTAAGCCCACGCGGGAAGCCAGCTCCTCCACGGTAATCTGTTCCCTGAAATGCTCGTTGATATAGGTGATGGTCTCCTCGGCCATGTTGGCATAGCTGTGGCTGTGTACATGCATGGGGGTATAGAGGAGAAACTCCGTCAGGATATCGGTGAGATACTTGGAAAGCAGGGGCTCCTGAACCAGGGCGGAGCCGTAGAATATTTTCAGGATGGCAGTCATCCTGTTCAGCACCGGATAGCTGTCCGTCATGGAAAAAACATTTCCCAGCCGGGAAACCACACAGTTGTAATAGGCTCTGGCGGTGATGCCGTCGAAATGGCACCAGATGCATTCCCAGCCTTTGGAGGTGGAATAGGAATGCCGCTTATAACAATCCAGCAGAACGAAATGTCCGGCTGTGACACGCTCTGAAACCTCTTCCAGGGTCAGGTTTAACTCCCCTTTTTGGATATACATCAAAAGAAAGCTGTCGAAGGACTCACGTGTTAATTGATAGCCGGGCAAATAGGAGAAAAGCCCGCACTGGGTGGGGTACAAAAACATGTCCAGCGCCAGTTTGCTGGGGGAGTAGATGAAATAGTCTGATTCCGGGGCAACAAATTCTTCGCAGGATTTCATAACAGTGCCTTCCTCTCTGAACAGTTATGGCAGGTTCCTTTCTCTATTTTATAAGAAAAAGGCAGAAATTACAACAGCAAAAAATGTGAACAGAAGAGCAAGGAAAAGGAATGATTTCCGGGAAGAAATGCGGTATATTTAAGCCATCAGGGCAGCAGAAAAAAAGCAAAAAATTTAAAGGCAGCATAAAATGGAGGTAAGTATGAGCAATGCAAAAGTCTGGGAGGAAAAAGTAATCATCCCAACCTATGAAATCAGCGAGGCAGAGAAAAATCCGATCTTTCTGGATAAACGCGTCTATCAGGGCAGCAGCGGAAAAGTTTATCCTTATCCCACGGTTGAAAAGATAAGCGATGAGAAAAAAGATAAGGAATATACGGCGGTGTGGCTGGAAAATGAGTATCTCAGGGTCATGGTTCTTCCGGAGCTGGGGGGCAGGATTCAGCGGGCATACGACAAAACCAACGGCTATGATTTCGTGTATTATAACCATGTGATCAAACCGGCGCTGGTGGGGCTGACCGGGCCATGGATTTCCGGCGGCATCGAGTTCAACTGGCCTCAGCATCACAGGCCTACCACCTTTTTACCGGTGGATTATGTGCTGGCGGAAAACGAGGATGGAAGCAGCTCCGTGCTGCTGCACGACGTTGACCAGATGTACGGCACAAAGGGCATGATGAAGATTACCCTTTATCCGGGAAAGGCCTATATCGAGATTACCGGACAGCTCTATAACCGGACTTCCACACCCCAGACCTTTTTGTGGTGGGCCAATCCGGCAGTTCCGGTCAATGACAATACGCAGTCGGTCTTCCCGCCGGATGTGCATGCGGTGATGGATCACGGCAAGAGGGACGTTTCCCGCTTCCCCATTGCAACGGGTGTTTATTATAAGAAGGATTACAGCGAGGGTGTGGATATCTCCTGCTACAAAAATATTCCGGTTCCCACCTCCTATATGGCGGAAAAGTCCAAATACGATTTTGTGGGCGGCTATGATTATGGTGTGGGAGCGGGGATCCTGCATGTGGCAGATCATCATATTTCTCCGGGTAAGAAGCAGTGGACCTGGGGATGCGGTGACTTCGGAAAGGCCTGGGACAGAAATCTGACCGATGAGGACGGGCCGTATGTGGAGCTGATGACAGGGGTATATACGGACAATCAGCCTGATTTTACATGGCTTAAGCCCTTTGAGGAAAAGACCTTCAAACAGTATTTCATGCCTTACAAGGCAGTGGGACAGGTAAAAAATGCCACAACCGAGGCGGTTATCCATCTTTCCTATCAGAAGGAAACGGCCCGGGTAGTGGTCTATGCCACTGGCGTATATGAAAATGCGGAAATTGTGCTGACGGCGGCAGGGCAGAAGGTTCTGGAGGAGACGGTAAGGATTTCTCCGGTTGATGTCTTTGAAACGGATGTCCGCCTGAGCGGTATCAGGGAGGAAGAATTGCATCTGACGGTCTGTGCGGAAGGGAAATGTCTGGTGGAATATCAGCCGGAGAAAGCGGAGATTCCCAAACTTCCGGAGCCTGCCAGGGCGGCAAAAGAGCCGGAAGAGATCATGACAAATGAGGAGCTGTATCTTACGGGACAGCATATTGAACAGTACCGGCACGCCACCTATCTTCCTGATCCTTATTATCTGGAAGGGTTAAAACGGGATCCCGGCGATATCCGTATCAACAATGCTTATGGACTTTTGCTGATGAGAAGAGGTTGCTTTGCAGATGCGGAGAAGTATTTCAGAAAGGCGCTCAAACGGCTGACGGAGAGAAATCCCAACCCCTATAACAGTGAGTCTTATTATCTTCTGGGATTAGCGCTGTTTTATCAGGGAAAGAAGGAGGAGGCATACGACTCCTTCTATAAGGCAACCTGGAGTAATGAGCAGCAGGAAATGTCCTTTTATTATCAGGCAGCGATTGATGCACAGCAAAAGAAATTTGCAGGGGCCTTTGAGCATATAGAAAAGGCACTGGTGAAAAATGCCCACAATATCAAAGCGAGAGGGTTAAAGGCTTATCTGCTGCGGAAATTGGGCAAGAGAGAGCAGGCGAAAGCATGGATTGCGGAGAATCTCAGGCTGGATCCCTTTGATTTTGTGTCCTGCAATGAGCAGATTATTCTGAGCAGTGCGGACAGCGATGCAGCAGGCAACGCGGCAGAGCAGGCGGGAGATTTTGCAGGGCAGAGAGCAGAGCTGAATGCCAAAATGCGTGATTTTCAGGAAAATTATCTGATGACGGCAAGAGATTACGCGGAATTTGGCGCTTATGAGGAGGCAATGGAAATCCTTGGCGAATGTACAAAAAAATACCCCATGCTGTATTATTACCAGGCTTACTATGCCGGGTATTTGGGGAAGGATGAAACGGTAAGGGAGATGCTTGCTAGGGCGGAAAATGCAGTGCCTGATTACTGCTTCCCCAACAAGCCGGAGGATATTGCGGTGCTGCAGTTCGCCATTGCAAAGGGCTGCCGGGCGAAAGCCGCCTACTATCTGGGCAATCTGTTTTACGATAAGCTGCAGTGGGAGAAGTCAGTGGAGCTCTGGGAGGAATCCGCAAAAGCGGCTCCGGAATTTCCCACCGCATGGAGAAACCTGTCGCTGGCATATTACAATAAAATGAAAGCTGCGGCGAAGGCAAAAGATGCAATGGAAAAAGCGTTTGCACTGGACGAGACGGATGTGCGTATTTTCCTGGAGCTGGATCAGCTCTACAAAAAGCTGGGATGGACCTTTGAGGAGCGGCTTGCAAACTATGAGAAGCACAAAGAGCTGATCGAAGGGCGCGATGACCTTTATATTGAATATATTACATTGGTGAACCTGACAGGTGAGCATGAGAAAGCCTATGAGTGTATTATGGGACATAATTTTCACCCATGGGAAGGCGGAGAAGGGAAGATCACGACCCAGTATACGTTAGCCCTTCTGGAAATGGCCAGGAAAGCGCTGGATGAGAAGCGCTTTGAAGAAGCGGAAAAGCTCCTCAGGGATGCCCTTGTTTATCCCGAAAATCTTGGGGAAGGGAAGCTGGAAGGAACCAAGGACAATCACATTTACTATCATCTGGGGCTGGCATTGGAAGGCCAGGGGAAGGATGAAGAGGCCAGGAAGTGCTTTGAGAAGGCCACAGTGGGAACGGACGAACCGGCAGGCGCCATGTACTATAATGACCAGCCGGCGGATATGATTCTGTATCAGGGACTGGCGTATTTGAAGCTTGGGAAGGTGAGAGAAGCGAAATCCCGGTTCTACCGCCTGATCGATTACGGTGAGCAGCATCTGGAGGATCAGGTGAAGATTGAATATTTTGCGGTTTCCCTGCCTGATTTCCTGATTTTTGATGAGGACTATACGGCGAAGAACCGGGCGCACTGTTATTATCTGATGGCGCTTGGAAATATGGGGCTGGGGAATCAGGAAAAAGCTGCCGGTTTCTTAGAGGAAGCCACAGAGATTGAACCTTCTCATATGATGTGCCGGGTGTATGCAAGTATGGAACTGCTGCGCTGAGAAATCAGCGCGGTGGATTTCCTACCGGAATGAATAGAGCCGGGAATCTCTGGTTTTTAGATTTCCCGGCTCTATAACTTCGTCTATGCGCTTCTATCAGCTTTAAGTTGCTTTACTTCTTCAAGAGAAAGTCCTGAAATATTAACGATTTCCTCTAAAGCATATTTGCCAGCTGCCAGCATACGAAGCGCAACCTCTTTCATTCCTTCTTTCAATGTCTGATTTCTCATATCCTCCATCGCCCGGCACATAATTTCAATTCCCTCCTTGCTCTCTTTGAAAAATCTTACTCTGTCTGCCAATATCCCATAGTACATATCCGCTGCGTTTGTGCAGGAGAAGTCATGCATTAACTTTCCGATTGGCGTATCTCCACGGTAAGCGCCATTTACATACAGTATGTGCGAACCGTCCTCAAATCTTTCCCCGGTTCC
>ERZ808046.1051-NODE-1051-length-14624-cov-8.190005_pt1 | contig 14624 bp, 13 predicted proteins | sample MGYA00380196_ERZ808046 | MGnify/ENA primary metagenome ERZ808046 (study PRJEB31490, sample SAMN06133421) | mouse gut metagenome | isolation source: Z6_2 | host: mice | place: China: Chengdu | collected 2015-05 ...
AGAATGCAGCATCAGCATTCAAGAAGTTTAGGGAGAGCCATTAAGCATGAAGCAATATGTAGTACAAATTACTGATAGGGCACTGGCTGATATGGAAGAAATCTATAACTATATTGCAATACAGCTTCAAGCTCCGGAAAATGCAATGGGTCAATATAATCGGATTGCCGAAGCTATTGAAGGGCTGAATGTATTTCCGGAAAGAGCAAAACTTGTGGAGCCGGAACGGATTATGGGATTGCGGCAATTAGTGATAGATAATTACTCAGTTTTTTATGTAATTGAAGATATGGATGTTATAGTAACGAGAGTCCTATATAGCGCCATGGATATGAGTAGGAGACTGCTGGAAGATAATAGGCACATTCAATAAGTGATAAGGAAATTATAATGAATTTGAGCATATGTATATTCCAGTTGAAAGTTCTAATTATGGAAGTTGTGTTTTATAATTTCATGTTGCCAATAGGCTAGGGATTGACATTGGAATTGCTGAATGATAAAGATGACTTGCATCTTGGTCAAATTGACCAAGATAATGATCAAGCTGTAATAATGAGAATTGAGAAAAATTGTAATTCACTACACGCGTGTAGCGAATTGAAAAAATGAGGGAAATAAGTATGGCAGAACACCAATGGAAAGAATTATCAAGATATTTTTTTGATAATGGCAATCGAAAGTTACTGCAAGCAGCCTTCGCTGGTTTGACTATTGATGCACATAGGTGATTATTGTAAATCTGTAGTATGGGTACTATTTGGGTACCCCAGCTTTGAAATCACATAAACAAGCAATAAAACCGTATCAAAATGATAAATGGTCAATTAAAGGAAATCTGATGGGAGAATGCTGGTATCAGGATTGCTGTGTATGGAAAATATGGATAAAAAGCGGTGCAACATTGGCAGGAATATGTCTGGGGATACGAAAGTCAGAAAGCTGCTTGAGGATAAGGAAACGCATTGCTATCTGTTGAATGGAAATAAGCGAACCCTGCTTATTGATACAGGGCTTGGCATTTCCAATATATATGAGGAAGTGCTGAAGCTTACCGATAAACCCATTACGGCAGCAGCTACGCATATTCACTGGGATCATATTGGAGGACATAAGTATTTTCCAGATTTTTATGTACACGCTGATGAACTTAAGTGGCTGAATGGTAAATTTCCTTTATCAATCGAAACAATTGGAGAGATGGTCGTGGACCGCTGTGATTTGCCGGAAGGCTTTTGCGTGAACGATTATGAAAAATTATTATCGGTTACGATTCAGTCCGGCTGTGGCAACTGATGTAAAAGAAGCCGGTCGCAATCTCAAGCGGCTACAGCGAGAAGTACGGAAACAATTACAGAATACCGGGATAGGAACAAAATCGCAACAGGCTTTGAAATTACAGCAGGAGCAGTTGAAAACTGAACGCAGGATTGTAAGCAGGGAACAACGGGAAGCAGAGAAACGGCGGCATTTTGAACTGAAACAGCAGAAAAGGAAAGAGAGGCATAGGGGCAGGTAATACCTGTTCCTATCTTTCTACAGAAGTATTTGCATCGAATGAAAAATGAAGTGGATTGTATTTTGAGAAAATATGGACATAAACCTAAATATAATTAATTTGATAGGCTGAACAATTGAGAAATGGTAGTTAAAATATAATTGACGTTCACTATCTCCAAATTCATATTGTCCATTTCTTACTTTGCTTTCATTATCTGATCTAAATTTTTTTCAGTGATTGCGAAGTCCCTTAACATCATTTCTCTTATCTCGCTGTCACTTTTTCCGTGCTTTCTCTGAAAATGGTGACCCGCATTTTCCCAGCCGCATTTTTGCGTCATGTTATAAAAAATATGCGTCAATGGAAGATGACAAACGTTTTCAGCAGCTGAAACCGTCTGAGCAGAAATTCTTTTTTTACTTTGCCGCACAGGGCTGCAGTGGTATTTTGAGCCAGTGGTTAGAAAACGGAATGACAGAGCCGGTCAGTGAAGTGGCCGATTTTGCGGATATATGAAAGTAATGAAAACTGTTATATCTCACGCATATAGATCTTTTCCATTGCCCCCCAGGGCGCTGTTTTTTTGTCAATGACTTTGAAGCCGTATTTTTCGTAAAAATTTTCATGGTCGCTTACCAGAAAGACCCGTTGGAATCCCAGTGTCTGCAGATAAGATATCGCATAAGAAATAAGTTTTTGGCTCAGGCGCTGTCCTCTGTACTTTTCGTCAACGAACAGATAGCCAATATAAGGCGTATATGAAACGTTTGGAATACAATCACTTTTGGCAACGGTGCAATAACCTGCAATATCCTTTCCATGCAAAGCAACGATCACACGTTCCCAATCTGTAAAAGTCTTGCCGGACATATTTTGTGATAAAGATTTTCCCGCTCTCCATGAGCAGTTATGTGCAAATTGAATTACGTCTTCCCACATATCATCAGATGATGTGATAGATAAAAAATTCATGGTATTTTCTCCGGTTTTATTTGTTGAAGAGTTATTTCTCCATTGGCAACAGTTTGTATAGTCCATGGATGGCATTTCAACTTTTGGGAGTTCTGCTTATATTCTAGCATAATTCAGACAATACAACAGCAAAAATTTATCGGAAATATTAGGAAGAAGAAATTTTATGACATGATGCTGGAATGCCTTTGTGGTAAATAGAGAGAGGGAGTGATATAATCAAAGATGTAAATTCATGACATGCAGGAGTATACGAATGAAAATGGACATTAAAAAGAAGAAATCAGATAGAAAAAAGATAACAAAAGAGAAAAGGCAGGCCGGCAGGAAAAGGCAAATGTTAGTTTTGTCGCTGGTTGCCCTGGCGCCGGCCGTTTGCCTGCTGGCGATCTATATAGTGGGTATCGTCTATTATCAGAACCGTTTCGTAAGGGGTACGGTAATTGATCAGGTGGACGTATCAGGCATGACGATTCCGGAGCTGGAGGAGCAGGTTAAAAATTATTCGCTTCGGGTGATAGAGCGGCAGGCTGACGGCACCGCTCTGGAGGAGGAAATACGTGGAAGTGAGATTGGCGTTTCCTACATTTCCACGGAGCCCCTGCAGGCTGTTTTGAAGGAACAGAATAGCTGGCTGTGGTTTTTAAAACAGGATGCAGTCTATGAGACGGAGGCTCTGCCCTTTTATGAGGAAAAGGTATTAGAAGAAAAGATTGGCGAATTAAGGGGATTTAAAAAAGAGTTTATTGTAGAGCCGACGGATGCGTACATAGGGGATTATGTTCCCGGGAGCGGATTTGAGCTTGTAGCCGAAAACCGGGGAAACCGCCTGAACCGAAATAAAGTTATAGAGGTGATAAAGGCGGCAGTGGACGGCATGGAAGAGCAGGTTGATTTGGAGGAGAACGGCTGTTATGAAGAGCCGAAGGTGACATTGGAGGATGCCGGGCTTCAGGACGCCTATGCCAGGCTCCAAAATTATGTGAACGTTGTCATTACCTATACATTTGGAACCGAGAAGGAGGTTCTGGACGGAGATACCATAGTAGACTGGATTATTGTGGATGGGGCTCAGGTGACCTTCGACCGGACTATGGTGGAGGAGTATGTGGCTTCTCTGCGCAAAAAGCATGACACTGTTTTCCGCCCGAGAAAATTTGATACCAGCTATGGGACGGAAGTGACGGTTGACAGGGGAGATTATGGCTGGTGGATGGATACGGAACAGGAGACGGAAGAACTGACAGAGATGCTGGAACGGGGGGAGAGCGGAGAGAGGGTTCCGGTCTATAAGCAGATGGCGGCTTCCTATGAAACGCCGGACTATGGAAATACCTATGTGGAGATAAACCTGACGGCACAGCATTTGTTTTTGTATCAGGATGGGGAATGCGTATTGGAATCTGATTTTGTGTCGGGCAATCCCTCCAGAGGAAATGGTACGCCGACGGGAATTTACGGAATCACTTATAAGGAGCGGAACGCAACATTAAAGGGAGAGAATTACCGGACGCCGGTTTCCTTTTGGATGCCTTTCAATAATAATGTAGGAATGCATGACGCTACATGGAGAGGTGAATTTGGCGGCAACATTTACCAGACAAATGGTTCCCATGGATGCATCAATCTGCCCTATTCTGTTGCAGAGGAAATTTATAATCATGTGGAGAAGGACACACCGGTCATTTGCTATGAATTACCCGGAACGGAACCGGCGCCGTCTGAGGAGGAGCCTGCAGAGCCGGAAGCATCGGGAGAGGTACCGGAAGAGGTACCGGAAGAGGCGGCGGTGATTCCCGGTCAAGGGCAGCTGGAGGGAGCAGCGACAGAACCCGGCGTGCCGCAGCCGGAGGAAAATGCGGCAGCGGAGGAAGGATGGCAGGAAACGATGCCGGAGTAGCTTTTTCAGAAATGCACAAAGGAGAGCCTGAGGATGATACAAAAGGATTACCTGAAATGCCCAATCTGTTCTTCCGCTTTTTCCACCGGAAACAATGACAGAAGCCTGACCTGCAGCCGCGGCCACAATTTCGACATTGCCAGGCAGGGCTATGTGAATTTCTGCGGCGGTTTCATGGGGAAGCTGTATGAGAATAAAGAGCTTTTCAGGGCGAGAAGGAATATCTATGAGGCGGGATTTTTTGAGGGAGTGGAAAAGGCGGTCAGCGCCAGCCTGAAGGAGCTTTTTCCCCAGGGCGGCAGGGTCATTGTGGAGGCCGGATGCGGGGAAGGGTCATTCCTTTCTTTTCTGCAGCAGGAAAATCCCGGGAATGAATATATTGGTCTGGATATCTCAAAGGAAGCCGTGAAGATGGCGGCACAGAAAAACAGGCAGGTCAGCTGGCTGGTTGCGGATGTCTGCAAAATGCCTGTTAAGGAGAGCAATGTTGACTGTATCATTGATATGCTGACACCGGCAAATTATGGGGAGTTTAACAGGATTTTAAAGCCGGGGGCCTACATAATAAAGATTATACCGAATGAAGCCTATCTGATTGAGTTAAGGCAGAGGTTGGGGCTGAAGCTGTATGAAAATAAAGAGGTGGATAAGTTCTTTTCCAGGCATTTTGATTTGACCGGGCAGCAGCAGGTAAAATACAGTTTTGCCTGTGATCCTTCCATTCAGGAGGATATTTATATTATGACGCCTATGTCAGGAGGAATTGATAACGGGGACAGAAGGGAGACGGTGGATTCGGTTACAATGGATTTGACGGTGCTGACCGGGCGGAAAAAGTGAATGCAAAAACAGCTTGCTTTTTTACACAAAATAATGTATGTTAAATAAAATCATTTCCTTATTTACAGGAAATGATTTATCAATAGGAAAAGGCGTTGAAGAGAAGAGTAGGTTATTTGCACTTTTACAGAGACCTCAGGCCGGTGAAAATGAGGAAAGCCACGTAAATAACTGAACATGGCCTCGGAGCTGCGCACCGAAAACAGAGATGTTCAGGCTGCGACGGGTTCACCCGTTATAGTGACAGGCTATCGGCAGATCATTTCCTGCCCGCAGCTGATGAGGCTTGTGCCGTGAGGCATGGGTGAATTTAGGGTGGTATCACGAAGCGGTAAGGCTCTCGTCCCTGAAAAGAAATTTTCAGAGAGGAGGGCCTTTTTTATGCGCAGGCCCATGCACAAAGCGTTGAGGCCAAAGCGTTGAGGCCAAAGCGTTGAGGCCAAAGCGCTGAGGCCAAAGCACCGAGGCCAAAGCGCTGAAGCGCTTGGAAGTTTGCCGCTAAAGTGGCGCACGGGCCGCGCTGGCGCGCTATCACCGGGCAAAGGGAGATCAGGTCTGTTATGTATCGGGAAGCGACTGTCACGGCACACCTGTGGCGATCAGAGCCAAGAAGGAGGGCAGGACGCCGGAGGAAATCAGTGACAGCTATCATAAGGAGTTTGAGAAGTGTTTTAAATGGCTGGGTTTCAGCTATGACTTATATTCCAAAACCTCATCAAAGGAGCATATTCAGTTTGTGCAGGAGTTTCATAAGAAATTGTATGAGAGTCCTTATGTGTATGAGAAGGAGGCTTATCAGGCTTACTGTGAGCGGTGTCAGAGCTTTTTGGCGGACCGGTTTGTGACCGGAAAATGTGCTGGGCTACCTGTCCCTGAGCAGGCTTGTGGCCAGGGAACGGGGGCAGGATTTCAGAAAGCTCTGGGGAAAGGAAGCGAGGCATTATTATGTCCACGGCAAGGACAACATTCCCTTTCATACCATCATCCTTCCGGCGCTGCTTCTGGCGGAAGGAGAAGGCTGGCATCTGCCGGATGACATTGTTTCCGGCGAATATCTTACCCTGGAGGGAAAAAAGATTTCTACCAGCCGGAATTACGCAATCTGGGTGAAAGATCTGGCAGGAAGCTATGAAGCGGATTCCCTGCGGTATTATCTGCTTGCAAACGGCGCGGAGAAACGGGATGCGGATTTTTCGTGGCAGGGATTTATCACCAGCCATAACAATGAGCTTTTGGGCGCCTGGGGGAATTTTGTCAACCGGACGCTGGCTTTTATCACGAAATATCTGGACGGCAGGGTACCCGAGGGAATATTGGAAAAAGAATCGGCAAAGGAAATAGACAGGCTTTGCGGTTCCGGAGATCGAGATTTTGTTCCGGCGGATTGATAAGGAGAGGATTGGGGAGGAGGAAGAAAAGCTTCGCGCGGTAACAGGATAACAGGAAGAAAAGCGGTGTACTTGCTTTTTGGTCTCTTTTTCCTTATACTGAAAGAGTAGTATAAAAAAGAAACGATCAGAGGTAAATTTATGTTAAAGCAAATAGTTACGGGAGCCGGTGTCTGTGCGTTATGCCTTGCCCTGACGGCCTGCCAGCCTTCCGATGAAAAGATTGCCCAGGCCAAAGAGAAATATGTGCAGCTGGTGGAAGCCCACAATCAGGTGGTGGAAGCCCATGGGAAGGTGGCGGATGATTCTCTGGATGAAGAATTGAATGCCTTAAGAGAGAAAGCGGACGAGATGGGAAGCTGCAATCTGGCGGAGATGAAGGACGAGGAGATTGATGAGCTGGTTCGGACTATGGATTCCATGATTGAAGAGTACGAGGGATATCTTGCCGCGCTTTCCGACATAAAGAGTGAGGAGGAAGCGGCGGTTCTGACATCCATTACTCTGGCGCTTACCAATGAGACGGGATTTTCATTTTCGGAGCTGTCCCTTTACGAGAAGGGGGACAGCAGGGTTCATATCAATATTCTTGAGGATATGGGAACGCTGGCGACGGAGCAGTCCCTGACGGGGCTGATCATACAGAGGGATGCGGAGAATACACCGTGGATTCTCGTCCTTGCGGATGAAAATGGAAAGGAATTTGAGCTCGAACTGCCTGTGAAAGAGTATTCGAAGGAGGGAGTCTCCCTCTCTCTTTCCTATGATGAGGAAGCGGATGAGATTCTGTTTTCCCGAAAGGCGTGAGCAGCGCCGCAGGGCGCGGAATTTGATGTAAGGAGACAGGGGATGGAAAAGGCATACGAGCTGGAATTTTTCGGGGAGAAAAAGGGAAGCCTGTTCGTGAACTGTTGCGGGATGTCGAGGACAGAGCCTTTTCACAGCTTTGGGCCGGCAATTAAGCCGCATTATGTGATCCATTTTGTGTTGAGCGGTCAGGGAAGATTGTCCATCGGCGGCAAGGAGTACCTGCTGGAGAGGGGCTATGGATTTTTAATACCGCCGGACGAACTGGTCTTTTATGAGGCGGACGGGGGGGATCCCTGGACTTATATCTGGGTGGGCTTTAACGGAAGCATGGCGGAAGAACTGATTGCCTCCATGGGGCTTTCCCTGGTCAATCCCGTATTTGGCTCGGATAAGGAAAAGGAGCTCTCCCAGGCGGTGATGGACATGATGGAACACAATACTGTGGGAATTGCCAATGATCTGAGACGGAATGGGCAGCTTCATCTCTTTTTGTCACTGATCGCGGAGAGCGCCCATATTGAGGAAAAGGGTGAGACCGACAAGGCGGATCATTATGTGAGACGGGCGGTGGACTTCATTTTAAACAATTACTGCAATCCTATCAGGGTCACGGATGTGGCGGATTATGTCTGTATCAACAGAAGCTATCTGTATACCCTGTTTCGGAATTCCATGGGAATGTCCCCGCAGCAGTTTCTGGCCACCTTCCGCATTAACCGGGCGGCAGAGCTTTTACAGCTCACTTCCCTTCCTGTGGAGAGCATTGCCCTGTCCTGCGGATATTCCGATCCACTGGTATTTACCAAATCATTTAAGCAGATGAAAAAAATGTCCCCGTCCTCATACCGGAAGGAGATGCAGAAGGGAGAAACAAGAAAAAGCAGGGAGTATTTAAAGCAGATTGAAGATTTCATCAATCAGGTGAATAAAATAAAGAGTTAACATTTTGACAGCCTTTCTTAACAAAGCAGTATGGCTGTAACTGTGGGCGCTGCCCTATAATAACAGTATCAAAGACAATGGACGGCAGGCACCGTGAACTGTCCTTATGTTAAAAAAATACGCCACCGTTTTGACGGCAGAAATGAGGTAAAAAATGAAGGAAGCATTACTGAAAAAATTTGAAGAAGTGTATGGGGATGTGGATGGAGTGAAGGTATTCTTTGCGCCGGGACGTGTGAATCTGATCGGAGAGCATACGGATTACAATGGCGGTCACGTATTTCCCTGCGCGCTTACCATCGGAACCTATGGGGCGGCAAGGGTGAGAGAGGACAGAAAGCTCCGTTTTTATTCCATGAATTTTGATCACCTTGGAGTGATCGAGTCAGACCTGGATTCCCTGACCCCTCAGAAAGAAGCAGGCTGGACTAATTATCCCAAGGGGGTAATGTGGGCCTTTGAGAAGAGAGGGTTTGTAATCCCCTCTGGTATGGATATTCTTCTGAACGGAAATATTCCCAACGGTTCAGGACTTTCTTCCTCCGCATCCATAGAGGTGCTTATGGGGTATATCCTTCGGGATTTCTTTGGCTTTGATGTGAGCAATCAGGATCTGGCGCTGATCGGCCAGTATTCCGAAAACAATTTTAACGGTGTCAACTGCGGGATTATGGATCAGTTTGCCATTGCCATGGGAAAAAAGGAAAATGCCATCTTTTTGGATACGGCAGATTTGTCCTATACATATGCGCCGGTGAAGCTGGAGGGAGCGAAGCTTGTGATTGCCTGCAGCAACAAAAAGAGAGGGCTTGGGGATTCCAAGTACAATGAGAGAAGAAGCGAGTGTGAGACGGCGCTGGCGGAACTGCAGAAGGTAGTGGATATTAAGAGCCTTGGAGATTTGACGGAGGAACAGTTTGAGGAGTACAAGTCAGCCATCAAGGATCCGGTAAGGGTAAAGAGAGCAAAACATGCGGTTTATGAGAACCAGCGTACCATAAAGGCAGTGGAAGCGCTTAAGGCCAACGATATCGCACAGTTCGGCCAGATGATGAATGCGTCCCACGTATCCCTGCGGGATGATTATGAGGTGACAGGAATCGAGCTGGATACCCTGGTAGAGGAAGCCTGGAAGGTAGATGGGGTGATCGGCTCCCGTATGACAGGCGCAGGCTTTGGCGGCTGTACGGTGAGTCTGGTAAAGGATGAGTCGATCGACACTTTTATTAAGCAGGTGGGAGACGCCTATCTTGCAAAGATTGGCTACAGCGCAGATTTCTATGCGGTGGAAGTGGGAGACGGCCCCTGTACGTTATAAGCTGACTGCTGGAGAAGTGTGACAAATTGCTGCCGCACTCAAATATTGTGCCTGCAGTCCTTAGGCTGCAGGTTACGGAAAGGCATGGATGTTGACTATGATACAGACAGATATCAGAAAACTGGCAGAGTACGGTGTTAAGACGGGACTTGTGCCAAAGGAAGATAAAATTTATACCATCAACCGTCTGCTGGAGCTTTTTGAGCTGGATGAGCTCGAGGACGTAAGCGGGGAGCAGGCGGAAGAAATAGAGAAAACCCAGGTGGAAGATCTGGAAGAAATTCTCGGAAGGCTTCTTGACTATGCCTATGAAAAGGGAATTCTCAAGGAAAACGGTGTGGTGTACAGGGATCTTTTGGACACCAGAATCATGAGTCTTCTGATGCCCCGTCCCAGCGAGGTGATCAGAAGCTTCAGGGAGCTTTACGCCCAGGATTCCAGAAAGGCTACCGATTATTACTACAAGCTGAGCTGCGATTCCGATTATATCAGGCGTTACCGCATCAAAAAGGATGTGAAGTGGGTAACCTCCACAGAATATGGGGACCTGGATATTACCATTAACCTCTCCAAGCCGGAGAAGGATCCCAAGGCGATTGCCGCTGCAAGGACGGCAAAGCAGTCGGGTTATCCCAAGTGTCTTCTGTGCAAAGAAAATGAGGGTTATGCAGGGAGAATCAATCACCCCGCCAGGCAGAACCACAGGATTATTCCGGTGACAATCCAGGGAGATACCTGGGGCTTCCAGTATTCCCCTTATGTTTATTATAATGAGCACTGTATTGTTTTTAACGGGCATCACATCCCAATGAAGATAGACAGAGGGGCATTTTGTAAGCTCTTTGATTTTGTAAAGCAGTTCCCTCATTATTTTGTGGGCTCCAATGCGGATCTTCCTATTGTGGGCGGTTCCATTTTAAGCCATGATCATTTCCAGGGCGGCCATTATGAGTTTGCCATGGCAAAGGCGCCGGTAGAGAGAAGCGTTGTATTCAGGGGCTTTGAGGATGTGGAAGCCGGAGTTGTGAAGTGGCCCATGTCAGTGATTCGGTTAAAAGCAAAGGACACGGAGAGAATCATCGAGCTGGCGGATGAGATTCTGCACCATTGGAGAGGGTATACGGACGAGGAGGCATTTATTTTTGCCGAGACGGAAGGAGAGCCCCATAATACCATTACACCCATTGCCCGCAAGAGGGGTGAATGCTTTGAACTGGATCTGGTGCTGAGAAACAATATCACTACCGAGGAACATCCTCTGGGAGTTTATCACCCTCATGCAAACCTGCATCACATCAAAAAAGAGAACATTGGCCTGATCGAGGTGATGGGCCTTGCCGTACTGCCCGCCCGCCTAAAGGATGAGATGGAAGGGCTTAAGAAGGCAATTTTAGAGGGCAGGAATCTGCGGGAGGATGAAACTCTTGCAAAGCACGCAGACTGGGTGGATGAGTTTAAGGGTAACTATGAAACCATCGATGCCGGCAATATAGATGAGATCATCCGAAAGGAGATCGGAATTGTCTTTATGCAGGTGCTCACGGACGCCGGAGTGTATAAACGGACACCGGAGGGGCAGCAGGCATTTGACAGGTTTATTGCAAGCCTGAATGCATAGCCCCGTTTGACCTGGGTGTGAAAATGATTGGAAAGAGGTTTTATGCAATTTTTATTGACGGCAGTGAACGCAAAGTATATCCATTCTAATCCGGCAGTTTACAGCCTGAGGGCTTATGCAGGGGAGGAATTACAGCCATATATTGGACTGGCGGAATATACGATCAACCAGAGGATGGAAGAGATATTAGGTGATTTGTACAGGAGACATCCGAGGGTGATAGGCTTTTCCTGCTACATCTGGAATATAAGTTTAATCAAAGAGTTGCTTAAGGAGCTTTCGAAGGTACTGCCCGGCACGGATTTGTGGCTGGGCGGCCCGGAGGTCTCCTTTGAGGCAGAAAAGCTTCTTAAGGAGTTCCCGGAGCTGAAAGGAATTATGGCAGGCGAAGGAGAGGAAACCTTTAAGGAGCTTCTTACGTTTTATGTAAATATAGAGGAATGCAGGGAAGATAATTGCGAAGGCAGCAAGAAGCTGGAAGATATACCGGGGCTGGTTTTGCAGAGCGGAGCCACAGCCGTAAGGGAACTTATGGATATGGATAAGCTTCCTTTCCTTTATGCTGCAGGAAACCATGAGGACGGCGATGAAGCCGGCGCTGCTTTTCATAAGAATCTGCAGGAATTTGAAAACAGAATCATTTACTATGAGACAAGCCGGGGCTGCCCTTTCAGATGCGGTTACTGTCTTTCTTCCATCGACAAAAGAGTAAGGCTGCGTAGTTTGGATACAGTGAAAAGAGAGCTTCAGTTTTTCCTGGATCAGAGGGTTCCCCAGGTGAAACTGATTGACCGGACCTTCAACTGTAACCATTGTCATGCCATGGAGATTTGGCAGTACCTTAGGGATCATGATAATGGTGTCACAAATTTCCATTTTGAAGTTGCCGCGGATATTATGGATGAGGAGGAGATCAGGCTTCTGCAAAGCATGAGACCGGGACTGGCGCAGTTGGAGATTGGGGTGCAGACCACCAACGGGGCTGTGCTTACGGAAATCGGACGCGCCAGGGAAAACTCAGAGGAGAATCCTTCGTCAATTGCCAAAATCAGGGAAGCGGTCTGTGCATTGCAAAAAAGCAGAAATATCCATATTCATCTGGATTTGATCGCAGGCCTTCCGCTGGAGGACTATGAGAGCTTTCAAAATTCCTTTAATCAGGTGTATGCCATGAAGCCCGATCAGCTCCAACTGGGATTTTTGAAGGTTCTTAAGGGAACTGCCATTTGGGAAAAGGCGGGGAGCTATGGGATAGCTTATCAGGAGAGACCGCCCTATGAGGTGCTTTATACCAGATGGATTTCTTATGAGGAGATTTTGAAGCTAAAGCAGGTGGAGGAGATGGTGGAGCTGTACTATAACTCCGGCCAGTTTACCCATACACTGCGGGTGCTGGAGGGAGAGTTTGCTACGCCCTTTGATTTTTTTGAGAGATTGGCCGAATTTTACGAGAGGAAAGGATATTTTATCCGGACTCCGGCAAGGAGCCGCAGATATCAGGTGCTGCTGGAGTTTGCCGCGGAAACGGCGTTTGAGGAGGAGGGGCTTTGGAGAGAGCTTTTGACCTTTGATCTTTATCTGCGGGAGAAGGCAAAGAGCCGGCCAGCCTTTGGGAGGGATCTGTCCCCTTACCGGGAGAAAATATGGGAGATTTATCTAAGGGAAGAAAAGGAGCCGGAGCTGCTTAAGGCTTACAGTCATTATCATGCAAGACAAACCATGGGAATGACCCATATGGAGGTTTTCTTTTATCCGGTGTGGGAAGAAGATGAGAAAGCCTGCCGGGAGCGCAGAGAGGAACCTGCCTTTGTTCTTTTTGACTATGAGAAGAGAGATGCGCTTAACGGAAATGCGCAGGTATGTGTGGTGAAGGGCTGAGGGGGAAGCGTAATTATACTTAAAAAGGGAAATAGACCAAAACTGGCAATGATGAATACGGAGAAAAAATCAGCCATATATTGTAACAGACGAAAAGAATGCGGGTTACAATTTATGGCTGTTGCTTTGTCCAATATTTCCAATATTATCATACCGGTTCTGATATTTTATGTGATTGCCTACGGTGTGGCTAATAAGACAAATGTTTATGAGGATTTCGTGAAAGGAGCCAAGGAGGGGCTTAAGACGGTAGTTGGCATTATGCCTACGCTGGTGGCGCTTATGACCGCCGTAGGAATATTGCGGGCCTCCGGCTTTTTGACCTTTCTGGGCGATCTGGTGCGTCCTCTCACCGAAAAAATCGGTTTTCCGGCGGAGCTGGTTCCTCTTACTTTCATCAAAATGTTTTCCTCCTCAGCAGCAACCTCTCTGGTGCTGGATATTTTTAAGAATTACGGAACAGATTCCCTGACAGGCTTAATTACATCCATTATGATGAGCTGTACGGAGACGATTTTTTATACCATGAGTGTGTATTTCCTGGCGGCAAAGGTGACGAAGACAAGATATACCCTGAAAGGGGCGCTTTTGTCCACGCTGGCAGGGATTGTGGCAAGCGTGGTACTGGCAGGAATGATGCTTGGAGGCTGATCTGATAAAGGGGTACTATATCTCCTGGCTTCTGATTAATTGCCGGATGGCATCGAAAAGATAAGGCTTAAAGCTTTCAATATCTGTGGGTTCGCCATACAAAATAGAACTGTAGCAGGTGGAACTGACAAGCTCTACGATCATGAACAGAAGGATTTCAGGATTTTTGAAAGCCTTGGGTGAATGTTCCAGAATTTTATAAATGTTATAAAAGTCCACATCAGAGTCATCACTGGAGGAGATTAACTCGTTTTTGAAAATACCCCAGCTTAAGTTTTTGGAGATAAAGTTAAGAAGTGACTTATCGGCGTTAAATTGCCCGATAATGTTATCCGCAAGAAAAATAATTCTGTCTTCCAACTCTGTCAGGTCAGTCTTGGAAAGAGCAGCGTCCGCAATGGAGAAAATGTGGCTGGCCTTGTGGGCAATCAGCTTATTGCGGATATCATATTTATCCTTAAAGTACAGATAAAAGGTTCCTTTGGCCACACCGGCCGCATCTACGATATTATTTATGGTCGTCTTATTGATTCCCTGAGTGGTAAACAGTTCAAAAGCAGTGTTCAGAAGCGCATCGCGCTTCTGTTTTTTGTTTAGGTCAACTTTTTTCATAGGATTTTTTACCTCGTAATAGTTATAGTGAACGACAAAATAATTTGTCGTTCACTATATATTATAGAGAAAACAGCGGAAAGTCAAACCTGAAAAGGCTCACAGAATCATTTTTATGGTGTTAGTCAGGAAATGGGGTGATAGGCAGTTAAATCAAATGTCTAACAGCCCCCTCATCTTAACATCGCGGTTCG
>ERZ808046.1052-NODE-1052-length-14582-cov-8.513271_pt1 | contig 14582 bp, 14 predicted proteins | sample MGYA00380196_ERZ808046 | MGnify/ENA primary metagenome ERZ808046 (study PRJEB31490, sample SAMN06133421) | mouse gut metagenome | isolation source: Z6_2 | host: mice | place: China: Chengdu | collected 2015-05 ...
TACCCTTCATTGTAGTTACCTCCAAATTTTTGTTTGTTTTGGATTGTGCACTTATCCCGACTACCCTTGTTTGGGTAGTTTCGTCTTAATTTTCAAAGACTCTTCAGGGGATTTATTTATTTAATTTGTCTATATGTTCTTCTAATAATGCCCTTATTAATTCAACTTCACCTTTACCCCAGCCACATTTTTGTAAATCAGAAACTAATTTATCAGAGGATTCATTGGTAAAATAATCTTTTGTTACATCGGTAATTTTTTCAAAAGAACCATTACCGCCATAAACTGAAAGAAGTTCTTTTTTACTTTTAGAAGCTGTCAAGGTCTTGAATACGTTTTGCCCATCGTCTACTATGCATTCATATAATCTCATGTTGTGCACCCACCTTTCTTTGATATATTTGATTGATTGATTTGTACGGCTTTAATTTACCGATAGGGCATGTGGGGAATCGAACCCCACACAAGAACCGTTTACCCTTTTGCTGCTGGACTATTTCACCCTTAACACGTTGTAAGAAGTTGTTTTCTCAAACGGTTTCAAGTCCTCGCCTAAAATCTCTGTCAACTTCTCTTTATCTAATGTTGTCCGATTCTGTGGCTTGTAGGTGATTTTTGCCGTGTCGGTGATCTCTGTATCCAGTTCATTTTCTGTCATGTACTCAATGATGGAATGCTCAACCGCTTTCAATTCGTTTTCAAGCTCTTCTTTCATTGCTTTCAGACTTCTAAACTCCTGAACCTTTGTTTCTAATTCTTTTTTAGTCATAGACATAATGGCTACCTCCTGATTTGATTTCGTTTGTTGTGGTCTTGCTTGACCTTGCAATAACTATACACCTTTATTCGTGAATAGTCTATTGGCGATATGCACGAATATGCGGGAATATTTTTGTTTATTTTGTACACCTTTATTCGTGTATTTTATTATTGACAGTACACCTTTATTCGTGTATAATTAACTTAACAACAAATCAATCAACTATATATTTTTAAGGAGGCAATCACTTATGAATAAATACTTTAAAGATGTGAATACACTGGAAGAGTTAAGAAGACAGTACAGGGATTTATTAAAGAAATATCACCCCGACAATAAAGACGGAAGCACAGAAGCAACACAAGAAATCAATGCTGAATATGACAGGCTTTTCAAATTATTAAAGGATAGACACGAGAGCAAATCAGCGGATAGCAAAGAGAGCAACGCAAAGACAGACTTTAATAATATGAAGTATGACTTCACGGAAGACGAATTGTTAAGAGAGATGCTACAAAAAGTCATTCACTTTGATGGAATCACGTTAGAAATTATTGGTAACTGGTTGTGGATCAGCGGTAATACATACCAGTATAGAAAAGAACTGAAAGACCTTGGTTTTAAGTTTGCAGGTCAGAAAAAGTCTTGGTACTGGCATTCTGAAGCATTTCGCAAAAGAAGTCACAAAAAGTTAAGCATGGAAGACATACGGAACTACTACGGCAGTACAGAGGTAGAGACAGACGGCACAAAGAGACTTAGACAAGCATTTGCATAATCACAAATAAAAAAATGGGTGTGACCAATGGAAACGGCTACACCCTGACAATAAAAATATATGAAAAGGAAGGTATAAAGGTTATGACGAAAGAACTTGAAAAGATTTTAGAAAGTGTATGCGGAACATATGAAAATGATTGCTCTAAATGCCCCAAACAAAAAGAGTGTGAAGAGTATCAAAAAATAAGTGGTATATATGAAATAGTTAATAGATAAGTGACAGAAAACAGATAATTAATAATATATTATAAAGGCTATGAGTGTTGATTGCTCATAGTCTTTATTGTTTAGTGATTATTGTGTGTGTTGTTGCTCGTGATTGTTATGTCACGTTATGATTTTAGGCTCAAATCGGGCTTGAAATGGCTTTAGGGTAGAGTTGTCAGGGTAAGTGTCAAAAGTGGCTAAATGGGCTTAAAATCGTGTTGTGGAATAAGGATTGTTGTGGTTTATTACTGTAGGTGTGGCGTGGTGGGCTGGTAGGCGGTAAGGGTGTATACCGGTAGGTTTACATACTTTTTCGGATACTTTAATGTGGGAAAGCGCCTATCTAATCTATCCATGTGTCACCCCAAAATTTCAACCCCGAACCGAACATACAAGGGGATAGGGGGTATGTTTCCGTTCAAAATATAAAATCGCATATATACCGGTATACCCCTATATAAATACGCTCCATAATAATGCCGGAGGCTGTAAAAAATCTTGTGTCTATGTGGAAATAATCTTTCCTGATATGAATCAGATATGTAGAAATTTGTTGTCGAATAGCATAACATCTATGTTGTCGAAATTTCTTTCTGATAATAGTATTACCAGCTGGTTCTTTTTTATACATCTGTTTTGATTTTTTTGCATACCAATCAGGCATTAGCAGCAGGAAGATTTTACGTGGGCTCTGCCCACACCCGGCCTCCGGAATAAGGATGGGGTTTTCTGGCAATACTGCTAATGCCGATGGAATAAGGCCGGGACGTCCTGATGAGCTATGGTGTTCCGGCTCTTTCTTTTACAGATAACAGGTAAGCCTTCCTCCGTATAGGACAATTAACTGATTCAGCACCTGGTCCCAGTTCCTGTAACGCTGTGTCCATTTCTTTATCACGTTCCCACTGGCAAGATAAAGCATTTTTTCTAACGCACTGTCACTTGGGAATACACTTTTTGTTTTTGTTACTTTCCGGTACTGGCGGTTGAGCCCCTCTATGATGTTTGTCGTATACATGATACGCCGGATATCATCCGAAAACTGGAAGAAGGAACTGACATCTTCCCAGTTATTCTCCCAATTACTTATCGCATATGGGAATTTCACATAAAGTAGAAAAAAGAATATCGGCTGATTACTGCATCAACCGATATATCCTACGAACTTATAATGTATCTTGATATCCCTTACTTTCTGCCCGTCCTCGATATGTACCTCACCAACTTCTATTTTGTCAATCAGTCTCAGAAGCATCTCACGGTCGAGCGTGTCAATATCCCGATACTGGCGGATTAGTGAAATCCATTCCTGCACTTCATTTTTCACCGTCTGCATTTCCGCAAGCCGCGCTTCCAGTTCCCGCCGCTTTGCGGCATTTTCCGTCCGTTCTTTCTGATAGCCGCCCAGAAGCTCCGCACACAGTTCGCCCGGTATCGAGCCGTTTACCTTGTCTTCATAGGCGCTCCTTATCAGCCTGTCAAGTTCCGCCGCACGCTTCTCCAGTGACCTCATGGACTTCTGTATGGCAGAAAGCTCTGCCTGTCCCTGTTTCTGCCTGCGCTCCATCAGGCGCTGTGCAATCTCTTTCTCATGGTAAAAGACATCTTCCGATTTCGCCCATATGTCACCCAGTACCAGCTGCGACAACACCCGGAGCGATACATTGTGCGTGCTACATGCCGTATGCCCGGAGCGTGAAAAGTTTCCGCAGAAATAGTTTTCATAACAGGCCGTGACGCCGTTTTTACGCCGCTGCATTTTTATCTGGCTCCGCATCTTATATCCGCAGTCGGCACAGAACAGCAGGCCGCTGAACAGGCTGGTCTCTTTCAGGCTGTTTTGGCGTGGGCGGTTTGCCTCCCTGTCCATGCTGCGGCACTGTTCCCACACATCCCTGCTGATGATGGGCTCATGGGTGTTTTCCACCTTTATCCATTCATCTTTGGGCACGGCAACGCTCCGGCTGTCCTTGTATGAGAATTTTTCACTCTTATGCTGTACCATGTTCCCGATATATGCCTCGTTGTGGAGCAGCTGCCTTACCTCCGAGATGCTCCACTTCCCATTGCTTTTCGTGTAAGGGTTCTGTTTCCCTGCGGACTGGTAGTGGTATTCCCTTGGCGGCAGTACGCCTTCTTCGTTGAGCGCCAGGGTAATACTGCGGTAGCCAAGCCCCTCACAGCGCATCTGGAAAATGCGGCGGACTACGGCGGCGGCAGGCCCGTCAATGACGAAGTTGTGGTGGTCATCAGGGGATTTCATATAGCCGAACGGTGCAAACGCCCCGATGAACTTCCCGCTTCTGCATGAAGTGTCCATTGCGGAACGGATTTTCCTGCTGATGTCCCTCGAATAATGCTCATTAAAGATATTGCGGAACGCTATGAATATCTCGTCATTATTGCCGCGGTTCAGGCTGTCAACATTGTCATTGACAGCGATAAAGCGGCATCCGAGGGCAGGAAATTCCAGTTCCGTGTACTGGCCGACTTCAAGGTAGTTCCGCCCGAAACGTGACAGGTCTTTTACAACTACGAGGTTTATCTCCCCGCTGCGCACCTTTTCCATCATTTCGTTAAAAGCCGGGCGTCTGTCAAAGTTCGTGCCTGTATAGCCGTCGTCCTTATATACTTCGGCAAGGTTCCAGCCATGCTCGGTGACATACCTTGTCAGCATTTCCACCTGCGTCTCGATGCTTGCGGATTCGCCCCGCTGTTCGTCTTCTTTTGACAGCCTCGCGTAGACGGCGGCGTTATAAATCTTTTCTTCCTGCATATGGCAAGACCTCCTTTCAGGTCAGCTCCCGGCTGCGTCCTTGGCGCAGCCTTTCCCATAATGCTTCATCACACGGGATTCCAGAAGGCTTTCAGACAGCGCCTGAAAATCCCCCTTACCGGCATAGATACTGTATACCCGGTAGAGGACACCGCCGATTTTCTTCTCCATGCAGCCATTCAGCATTTTTACGCCCCTGCCGCCTCCGGGCGGGAAACGCAACGCTGTGGGGCGGCTGTTTTCCGGTTCATGGAAAAGGGATTGTATCAGAAACCTTACTCCCTTTAATACTGGGCGGTTCATGTAAAGCGGCCTGAATTTTTCCATTTCAGCCGGATTTTTGATTGTCTTTGCAAAATCAGTCTTTTTCACATCACAGCAACGTATAAATAATGGGTACATCCTTTTTTACCTCCTGAATAACATGGGATAGACCAAACTTATGTCTGTTTTCCGCACAAACCGGGCAGACTGGCCTGACGTTTGAGCAAATACGGCTTCCCGGCATCTGCCGGGGCGGCTTAATTGCCGCCCACGGAGCTTCTACACCTCATGGCGTTCTTCACCCAGACATCTATGGGTTCCTCCCAGCATGCATTGTCACGCATCACCGGGCCATTCTCGCTCTCCACATAAGTCCAGCATTTGCTCAGGAATACATACTTGGGGGAGAACGGCATAAGCTTTTTCGTCCGGCAGTTAAAGATACCGTTGTTCACTGCCACAAAGGTTTTTCTGTCGCAGCACTTTCCCCTCTTTGCACAGACGCGCAGCCAGCTTCTTGCATCTATCATCTTACGGTACGGGCAGTCGGGCTCAAATTCGCGGAAGATAGGGAACAGTTCCTGCGTATATAGGCCTTTATCCGGTCCGTCAGACTGGTAGGCGTAAACCTTACAGGCTTTCCTTGAAACCCCCGGCCTGCCTTCCGGTGACATTACAATCACATGCCGCAGGTGCATGGCAAGATGCGCTAACTGGAGAGGGGTCAGTCCTGCCGGTGGGTCCAGCTGCTGTCCTTCGGGCCGTTCGTTGTTATGTTTCCTGAATATACCAGCGGTCACTTCCTGAAGCGTGGAAACTGCTTCAGCGGGCGTCTGTGTAAGTGCAGCATCCTTGAAACAGCTCATATATTTATAGATGCCCGCAAGGACAAATATGAACCGGTCATCGTCTCTGTTGTCTTCATATATGTCGTACCATTCACCGTCCGGTATTCTTTGTATTCCCATGTCCGCGCTGCAAGGTGCCTGTCCTGCGTCCTGTTCCTGAGCAGTCTGTCCGTTAGTTAAAATGTCTGTGTTTGTGGTTGTCATACGTTTATGACTCCTTTCTAAAATTATTTGGTTATTTGTTACACTTTTATATCCGGCGCAGGTAACGCGCCTTTGTCTTTCTTATGAATCCGTCCCCTGTACTGCAAATACAGCTTCCTTTCACCGCATCACACAGCCAGACAGCAGAATCCTTATTTTTTCCGCTTTTATGGTCGGACGTTTGAGCAGGTACGGCTTTCCGTCACACGGCGGCACCGGGGACGTCACGCCGCGCCCTTATCGGTGCGCCCTCAAACAGCAGTTTTTCAACGTCCTGCTCCGTGAAGAGGTCGATATCCGGCACGAATCCCTCGATGACGCTGAGGATATCCGTGGTATAGCGCCCCGCATCCAAGCCGTGCGTCTGATAGACGTAGAGGGTGCAGTCGTCCCTTGCGGCGTTCCCCTCATTCCTCCACGGGAGCAGGCAGACAGGGTTTGATTCCCTGACAAGCGCCGCTATCCGTTCCGCATCCAGTCCGTCAGTTAAGATATTTGTATTAGTCATGCCTTATGGCTCCTTTCTAAAAGTATCTGGTTAGTTGTTACACTTTTATATCCGGCGCATGTAAAGCGCCTTTGTTTTATGTTTGGGCACAGGCAGGACGGCGCACCCATGCACGCCGCCCGCCATATGCCACGGGTCTATATTTCCGGTTCCGGCCCAGAATCCCTTTCCTTCACGGCCGGCAGGATGCCCTGTATAACCGGAGCTTTCCGTTTTGCGATTGGATTGCCGTCTTTGTCGCACCAGCCGTCTTTCAGGGCACGCTCGAACCTCATCAGCCCGCGGAACCGCGTTTTCGTAGGCGACGGTATGAGTTTGCGCGTTTCGTCGCCGCCATGGTAGGTATCGTCGCCCCAGCCCTGTACCCTGTACTGTTTGATAAGCATTTCCGGCTTGTCCATCATATCCTTGCGGTTCAGGTATTTATCCCGCATTTTGCCTCCGGCTTCGGGCTCTTTCGGCGGCACCCACCAGATGTCACTGGAAGTCCGCACCACGTCCTGTAGCTGGTTTTTGAACGTGTTCCTGCCGAGAGGCGCAGAGTCGGGGCTGCACTCAGCCATCCATTTCATGTACAGGGCATAGATGAAGTCGTAGGGTAGCAAATCCCATACAAGCTGGTCTTCAACTTCTGCCCAGAACTGCCGCACAGGGTCGTTGGCCTCCTTGTATTCCAGCAGGAGCGCCTGGCAGGCTTCCGGCTCCGAAAACTCGTAATAGTCCATGTTCAGGACGCGCCACAGGGCGTATTCGAGGACGTCCTTCCTGTTCAGGTAATCGTCCTTGATGTACCTGCGCTCCACGCCCTTTCCGCCGAAGTTCTTGAGGAACGGCACGACCAGCTGCCTCCTGTAGAACGAGTTGGAGCGGTCCTTTACTTTGGGCAGGCCGTTGATGCACTGCACCATGAAGCCCCTGAACTGGAACGAGATGGGTGTCTTGAACTTCCGGTTCATCTGGAACACGTCGCCCGTAATCACGGCCTTGAGAGTGGCGGCCCTGTCTATGCAGACATCGGTGTCATTCTCGTCGTTGATGATTGCGGACGCCTTTACCAGCGACTCCAGTGCGAAGTCTCTGCTGAACGCCGACAGCTGTATCGCGGTGTGGTTCCCGTTGCCGCACAGGTTCCGCATCAGGGCGCATAAAGTCCCCTTGCCGTTGTTGCCCTGCGTGGAATAGAGCCATGCCGCCCGGTTCCAGCTGACGTTGGGGCGGATGCAGGCGCCTGTGATTTCCCACAGCAGGTTCACGACTTCCGGGTCGTCGGAGAGGCTCCTCATCCAGTCCTCGATTTCCCAGTCGGTGCCGTCGGGATTATGTATCACGGGGCTTTTGGCGTTTGGCACATAGTCCACATGGCACTTGTTCAGGAACACATATTCCGGGCCAAACGGCACCAGCGTCTTCGTGTCGAAGTCGAATATGCCGTTGTTCACGGGGACGAGGTTCCTGTCCTTTGTGCGGAACACCCGCTCACAGTGGTCGGAAAGTATGGCTTCCACGTCCAATATGCCTTTCTGCGTGATGCCGGGGTCATACAGGTAGCACAGCTTCCTGATTTCGTGCCCCGTCGCGGAATAGGTCCCCCTGTCGGGCCCGTCCTCCTGGTAGATGCCAAGCAGGTCGTAGTCGGGGTCTGCCGCTTTCTCCAGGCAGCATATCTTCTTTATGTCGTACATGGCGAGCAGTATCTCGGCAATCTGGAACGGCTCCAGCGTGCCGGGTATGTTCATCTTGCGGCTCCTGTTGAGTATCGCGGCGTTGCGCACTTCCAGCTCGTCCGCCACGTTGTTTACTATGGTGGCGCTTATGCGGCTCGGCTTCGTTATGCCCTGCTGTTTCAGCACGTCCAGACACGTCCGGGTAATGTCGAGCATTATCTGGCTGCGTATGTCCTCGCCGGCGCGTGCCACATGCACCTGCACGGGCAGGGACTGCGGGCTCTTTTTGACGGCTCCTGCCTGCGGTGCGGCGGATTTGCTGCCCGGATTGCCATGTTTAAAAGTATTGGAATTATCCATCTTTTTACCTCCGTCGTTTTATTATCCATAGAAGTTTTGTTTTTTTCATGGATTCACTTTTTTAACCGGCTACCGTAGGTCGCCTTTTTCCATACACCCCATTCACCCAGACAGCCCCCAGCCCCGCAGCGATACCGGAAGTGGTGGGAGCATCCCCCGGTACCGCCGTTCTGCCTGCTCGCAGGCACCGCAAAAAAAGCCGCTTGTTTAAGTATATTAAAAGGTTTCGTAATGCTGTTCTCATTAAGTCTTTTATCACTTTCATGATTATCGCCGGCGCATGCGTTGCAGGCGCAATATTTATATCCACAGAACAGCAAACTCTCATATGTGCAATATACTTAAACAGTAGAAAAGAGAAAGATTCGCCAAAAGCCGCATAAATACTGGAATTTTTTGCGAAAAAATCTTATAAATAAGCGAATTTTGATAGTAAATTCATATCAGCAGTTGACATAAGTATCCTATATGCTATACTCATTATTGGAACAGAAAGGGGGGACAAAAGACATGGGTAGCAAGAAAGAGGAAGACGATAAGAAAGCGCCTGTGGAAGACGAAGACGGGGATAAAGCGCAGAAATCCAGTATGGACAAGAATTTCTATAAGATATACTTTCCCTATTTCACCAGATACCTTGACGGGATTATAAACCAGAAAATGAAGCTCGTCCTGTGGCTTATCAGGCACATGAGCATTGCAAACGAACTGAAATATTCCTACCGTGAGATTGCAAAGCTGTCCGGCATATCCTATCAGACTGTGGCGGAGACCATGAAGACACTTATGGAAAAGGATTTCATACGCCGCACCAATGAGAAGACGCTTATGGTAAACCCAAGGGCCGTTTTCAGGGGGCGAATTGACAAGAAGATGATAGCGTTGGATGTCTATAATGGATTAGACAGACCGGGCACTCCCAAAAATAAGCAGACAAGCAGGCCAAGCATTGCGGATGTAAAAGCCATAAGTAAGGAACTGAGCGAACTCGAAGAGAGAAAGAAGCGTCTCGAAAATGAAATTAACGCCTTAGAGTTACAGCGCTTTCATGCAGATAAAGAGAATCAAGAGGACGGCGGAGAAGACAGGGACGGTACAGGTCAGACGTCCGAGCAGAATCCCAAGCCGGAAGAGGAAGAAAAGGACGGCACAGGTCAGATTCCCGAACAGAAACCGAAACTGGAAGAGGAAAAAAAGGACGACACAGGTCAGACGTCCGAGCCGGAAACGTATTTTTATTGACAAAAAACAAAAAGCCCCACGGCAGGACGGCATCATGCCATCCCCCGCAGGGCTTTTGTTATCGTATGCAGTGCTTACGCAGCGGATTCCTTTGCCGCAAGGCGTGCCTCCTTGGAAGTCTTACTTTCGAGCAGCGCGATGCTGTCAACGAGAAGCACAAGGCCGTAAACCATTTCCCCGTTCCTGTCCTTGTAATTGTTGTTCTGTACGGTATAGGAGCAGGACACCAAATCGCCGCAGTCAAGGTAGTCAAAGGGGCCGTTGTCCTGCTGTTTCGCCGGTATAAAGGCTTCCAGCGGGATGAACTGCGAGCCGCGGTTTCCCTCGCCGTCCGTGAACTGGTTCTGCGCCGCCACGGTAAAGCGTATCTTCCTTGAGCCGTCATTGTTGTTGTAGACTGCCGGGTCTTTGGTCAGACGTCCGGTTACGATTCCGTAATTCCTGATGTTCTTCATAGTGGTTTTCCTCTCTTTCTTAATCAGCGGTTTATATTCTTTCATCCTTACAGCCGGGCCGCCGTGCGGCCCCATTACCACCGTAAAGCCTCCCGTAAGCCCCACGCATAAGGGATAACGTAACAGGTGCCGGAATCCCCTGCCTGTCCCTAGATTCACAGCCAGAGGGAATAAATACAGCCACCGGGGCACAGCCCCGGCCTGCCCTTGGGTTCCCCGTGTGCCTGTGGTACAATGCCCCCTGAGACGGCCGGGTGCATCCTGCCTGTCCCTGAGTTCCCGTGCCGTCGGTAAGGCTCCATCTGGCACAGGTACGCGGGGAAGTCAGGGGTGGCGTCCTGCTTTCATCCGCCCATATATGGGAGCGTGCATATCCTGTTGCACCGTGCCGTTCAGCGGACATAAAACAGGCACGCCCGGCGTATCCGTTTTGTACTTTTTTATCCCCGTTTCCCACAGGAAAGGGACTGGGGGGGGGACAGATTTGCCGTCCCATTCCTGAAAAATGCACAGGGAAAAAGGGGAACAGCGGAAAAAGGGAAAATCCTTGTATTTACTGGATTTGCAGGCACAGGCAGGAAATGCACAGACCCGTTTTTTAAGGCACAGACGGAAATGGGACTGGAAATGGGAATAAGAAGAATCCAGTAAAATCAAGGCTTCCGGGATATTTCTGTATATATTTCTGGTATATTTTTATACATTAGTCCCATTATTTATATATTTTATAAAGCATATATACAGACAACAAAAACATGCACAACTATCGTGTGTATGTCACCTGTGAAAGTATACAAAAAGCACAAAAACAAGAGGAAATATTTTTTATATAAAGGCTTCGATAAAAAAAGTGGGAATAGGGACTAAATCCTCTTTCTGTGCCTGTGATTTACGGCATACCGTACACTGTGCCATGTGCCTGCGCCAGCAGGAAAACCACCTGCACAGGAAGACAGGACCCCGGAGACGCAGTGCGCCGTAGTGGGCAAACGAAGCTGTGAAACAGCGTAGTGCAGTAAGAGCCCCGGAGCGCGGAAGCGCGGAGTGGGTGAGGTGCCCGGCTGGCACCGAAAGGCTGTCGGCTATGCCGACCGAACGAAGTGAGTAAGCCTCTCTTATCCTGTTCACCTGTTTTTTATGCGTTTTCGTAAGAAAATGCAGAAAAGCCCCGCAACACCTGAAAATACGGGCACTTGCAGCCTTCCATAAATTCATTTTTGCCCCGTTTTTTCGCTTCCATAATTTCCATAATTTCCATAAATTCAAAAAAAGCCTGTATTTCCGCCATTTCTTTTTGAATTTATGGAAGCCGTTTTTCAGCCAGTGCCCTCACTCTTCCATAAATTCGTATCCTTGCAACATAGTAAAACACGGCCTGTAGAATTTCCAAATGACCGTATTTCGCCCCGAATTAAATTTCCATAATTTCCAATTTGGAAAAAAATTCGGGAGCCCGCATTTTTACTGGGGTGTTTTTGAATTAAATTTCCATGGAATTTTGCCAGTTGCCCTCACTTGGAAATTTAATTCATGCCTGTAAAGCCGCCTGTATGGCTTTACGGTATTGCGTCAACTATGCATGCCGGAATTTTATTCCCCTTTTGATTTTAAAAGGGAAACAAGGTGGAAGCAGGACGCCCGGAGCGGGATGCCGGAAAAATAAAGAGGGCATCTGCCCCCTGTGCCTTCCTGATTTACTGGTCTATTTATGGTCTTCACAAAGACCAACGCTGGCGGATATTTTAACGAGTGGTCTTTTCATGGGCTTTTTAACGGTCTTCACGAAGACCGCTTTACGCTATAAAAGAGAACTGAAAGCCGGTTGGTCTTCACAAAGACCATTTACCGGCACTCACAAAGACCGCTTCCCTTTTTCTGCCCACAGATGGTCTTTTCATGGGCTTTTTATGGTCTTTGCAAAGACCATGCTTCGATATAAGGGCATCCTGCAAGCTGTATGGTCTTTCGGAAGACCATTTTCAGGCGCATACAAAGACCGCCTGCCGGAAAGAAAAAAAGAGCTGCCACCCGGACAGCCTTTTCAGACCGCCAGGGTAACAGCTCTACAAACCAGCTTATTCAGTTGCAGATAACCGCCCGGAACTGTGCGTTGCAAATTCTGGCGATATACCTTGCGGATTCCGTATGCGTGCCAAACGCCACAACGCCCCTGTTCTGTGCAGACCTAAGCCGCCCCAGCATTGCGTCGGCATCCTCCGGCAGTCCAAGGACGAGAGGGTAACGGTGCCTGAAAGCCCATTCCGTCACCTGTGGGTTGACTCCTTTGCCGGGAGCCCCTACCTCATAGACCTGCGCCGATTCATAGTTCGACATCAGCCTATCCATTATCTTTTCAAAACCGGGGCAGGCTTGCCCCATGATAAGAATGTCAATCCAGTTTTCCATGCGTGCGCCTTTCTTGTGCTGATAAAAATACAGAATAAAATAGGGGCTGTAAAAGCCCCCAATGCGGTTCCGCAATTAAGCAGACCCACGACACCATAATGGCATCCGGTTTCAAAAGTGTGCCCGGCGCCGTCAGGCGCGCATCCCTTGGAGAGAGTCGTGGGGCAGAAGATCGGCGCGGAATCGGTCAGACGTCTGAACAAAAAAGGAGCCCCATGTGCCTGCATGGAGCCCCTCTGCGTTATTTATTCTGTTGTGGCGCCACTTCTGCCGCCGTTTACTTTGTTGCAGCCGCCTGTGCCTCAGCTTCAATGTCAATCACGACTGTGTCGTTGATTGTGACATAGCTTACGCCCAGCGTATTGTACATATAAGTCCGGTCAAGCGGTGCGCCGACTGTCAGGCCCGTAGTATCAGCATCCTTTGTGGTTTCGGCATATTTTTCCGTTACCTGGAAGTTGATAGCCCACTTGCCATCCTCACGCTGTTTGAGGGCAACTGCCGTACAGGGTACAGCTTTCTTGTCGGCATCCATGAGCGTGAACGTAGCGATTTCAACGCCCTTGTGTGTTACCTTATAGGTGCCGGAGCCAGATTTTGCGAGAGCGCGGAATGTCTCCTTGCCTGTTACGCTTGTTGTGGAGCCTGCCGCCTTGGGTGCGGGTGCGCTGTAGGATGCAGAGCTGTTGCTGGAACCAGAATTGCCGGAGCCGCCGTCATAGCTGTAATTTCCAGAGTCGGAACTGCTGGAATTACTGGAACTCCCGCCAGAACTGGAACTGCCTGAGCTTCCGCTGTCGGAACTGGAGCCGCCAGAACTGGAACTTCCAGAGTCACCACCGATTGAGATTGCCGGTTCATCGCCGAGACCGCCTGCTGCTACATCATCACGGACTAACCCATCGTCTCCAACATACGCATGAGCAACCATACCGTTATTACCTACAACTAACGCACACGCTATTGCCATACCCATTGCCTTGATTAAAATGTTTTTCTTCATCGTAATTGCCTCCTTAGTGTTTTAAAATATGTTGTCTGTTGTTACTGTGTTCCCCGCCCATATGCCCGTGTGTGCGCTGCCACACCTCCCTTTTTCGGCACCGGCGGATGCCAGGACGTTTTCCATCCTGTCCATATATGCAACCGGGCTGCTGTGCAGCCTGTTTACCATCCGTAGCGGATGTTTCCCGGCGTTCCCCTTATACCGTTATCTGCCATGCGCCTCCCTCCTACACTCGGATTTTAGATTATCCATAGTATCAGACACATGATGCGGCTTTCAGGTTTTATATCCCCGAAAAAAATAAAAAGACCGTCCCAAAACAGGGCGGCCAAAAAAGCGCCGTCCATGTGCGTGTACTTTTCCCTTAACAGTTACCCATGGGGGAGCGCGGCGATTACCGTCTCCCCATGGTTTATTGCACTGCCGGGACGAATAAAACAGGCGGCGCAGGATTTCATTTACCCACACCGCCATAAAGTACAGCACACGGACCCAAATCACCAGATTCTGTATTGATAAAAAGGGGAATCTCTAGTAAAATAGGTAAAGGTGCATGATTTATTCATGTTGTGTGAGGTGCTTATCCCACCTGCATAGGGGCTGAGAGGGTTGCCGCCCTTTCAGCCCTGCCTTTTTTATTCATCTCGTATCCTTAATTATACCGCACAAGCGTATGCTTTTCAAGGCTAAAAATGCGGCTCTTTCCGCACATGGGCGGGGAGCGGCAACGCCACATTCCCCCATTCCCCATATACGTTCCGGCACCTATCCCTGCACGCATACAATCTTCACCCTGACGGAAGCATCCTCAGCGAACACGTTCCGCATGAGCAGGTCAAGTTCTTCCGCCATGCTCCGGTAGTCGCTGTAGCTGTCTATCTCCGCAAGGGTGCCGACATTCCCGTCGGGCACTGCTTCCTCCGGCAGTTCCCGCAAGTCAGCGTCCGTCTGAAATTCCCCTGTGTTTTCCGTCTCGTCCTCGCGGGCGGTATCGTCCTCCGCCGTCTCAGAACTTTCAGCTTCCCGCATTTCCTCCGCTTCCGGTTCTTCCCCGCGGTAAGTTTCCTCCGGCACAGGTTCTTCTTCCGGGGCAGGATTTTCC
>ERZ808046.1054-NODE-1054-length-14569-cov-7.224607_pt1 | contig 14569 bp, 13 predicted proteins | sample MGYA00380196_ERZ808046 | MGnify/ENA primary metagenome ERZ808046 (study PRJEB31490, sample SAMN06133421) | mouse gut metagenome | isolation source: Z6_2 | host: mice | place: China: Chengdu | collected 2015-05 ...
TACTTCTATTATAATACCTACACTGAAAAAAGCCCAATTCTTTTTCAAAGAATCAGACTTTTTCAGTACCCTCGTATCATCGGAGTATGCAGGTATCTGTTATCCTGATGAATCCAGAAATATTCCACTGTGTCCTTCCCCCCTGCTTATCTGATCGTACTTCTTATCCGCAGTCCCATCTGTGTTCCTGAAGAAAGATCTCCTCTGGTCGTTCCAAGTACCGGCAGACCTCCCGCTATTTTTTCATTCAGCTCTCCGCAGTCCCCCTGTACCATCATTCCAAGGAAGGCGCCATGAAGCTCCGAAAAATTCTGCTGACCCGCCCTGTTTTTTCTATCCTTTTCCACGTTTCTGCTTTTTCGCTCCACAGAGCCTGTCATATACCTTTCCGCCAGAAACGCAAGCTGATTCCCGGACAGCTCGATCTTATTTTTTTCTCCGGTCTGCTTTACCACAATCTGACTTACTGCAGCCACAGAACAGGACAGACCTGATTCCAGTTTCACTTCACCGTCCGCCTGGATATGAATTCCTTTTTGAGAGGCCAGCTGTACTCCTGTTTTTTCTCCCAGACAGATCTGATCTGTCTCTCGATTCTCACCGCCGGTAATCTCCATCACTTCAGGCCATATTTTTATTTTCTTTCCTTCCAAAGTCTCCAGTTTTTTTACAGAAGGATTCCATGTGCACTTTTCTGATTCTTTTCCAGGGAAACTGTGAATGATAATACCATTCTGCTCCCCGGCATCAGGAAAATACAATGCCGCTTCCATGCCTTTCTCCGGCATGGCATACAGAATATTGCCGGTATCCGGAAGGTAGGAATACCAATACGCCTCCTCCTCCGGCTGGTCAGCATCCATATTCAGCCATAATTTTATCCGCTCACCTTTTCGTCTCAGCACTTTTCCCGGAAGCGTAACTCCCTGCAGACGGCGATTGCCGACAGACGGAAGCTTCCAGTCTCCGGTCCTTCCAAACAGATACTGCGTCTCCAGCATTCCGTTTTCGAAGATCACTTCTTTTTCCGCCGTGATCCATTTTCTTTTCTCACATATCACTTCTTCTCCCAACCAAAGATCCACGTCTAGTCGGACTCTTAGGGAGAGCTTCCTATGCCCTCTGCGATCGCTGTGTATCAAAACTTCCGGCTTATGAACCAGGTGCAGACAGCAGGGCTCCCCGTCTTCTGCTTTGGAAATTACGTTGATCTTGCCTGACTGCGCTTCCGCCACCAGTATCCCGCCAAAACGTCCAGTCAGACGGCACAGAGCTTCCCAGTCTGTTTCATCATACTGGATAAACGGGTATCCCAGCATCTGTTTTCTTCCTTCAAAATAACCCGCTTTTATACTGCTTCCTGACAGACGTCGGGCCACATCTTCGTATGTATATTCTGGATTTTGAAAGGATCTTCTCTTCTTTTCGGACGTCAGTCTGTAACTGAGTGAATGTCCTTCCATCTGGATCTCGTACGCCTGCCCGGCAACTCTGATCTTTGCATGATCCAGAATACCTGTTCCAAGACAACTTTCTTCTTCATCCCTCACTCTTGATATCTTTATGAGCTCTCCCAGTATTTTTTTCTTTTCATATTCTTTTGCATCCTTTTCTGTGATACTGCCCTTCAGCCGGAAATACATATGCTCGTTCAGCTGTTCTTTCATATAAAACTCTGCCAAACATCGTATATTGACTGCACCCTCAACTTTCAATTCCCCATTTTGATAAAACATTGTCATTCTTCCTCCCATTCTTCCCCATCCAGTACAACTCTTTGATACCAGATTTCAAACTCTTCGTCTGTTGCTTCCGGTTTCCATTCATCGTAATATTTCTCTTTTAAAATTCTTTTATATTCTCTCTGATCTTCTTTTTCTTCTTCTGTTGATACTCCTGTTTCTTCTGTTACCTGACAGGACTTAATCGCATATTCAATCCCGTCCTGCCAGTTTCCGCTTTTTTCTTTACAGCAATACGCCAGATGATTAAATACAAGAGCTGATACTCTCGAATAATCTAAATCAGTCTCAAAAAAATTCAATGCTTTATTATAGTTTTCCGTTGCCTTATCATATTCCCCTTCTTCTACATATAACTTTCCTAAGTATAAAGACGACAACGCATATTGATATTCATTTCCTGCTTTTTCACTTTGTTCCTGCGCTTTACAAAATGCGTTTTCTGCTCCCTCATATTTCTCCAGTTTTATCAATGTATTCCCTATATAAGCATATGCTTCCTCTGTTGCTTTCTGATTTAATTCATATACTTTTACCGCTGACTTAAAACTTTCCAGTGCTTTCTCCCATTGACCGTCATCATAATAAAGTTCCCCTTTCCGATAAACTGCATCCGCTGTTTCTACTGCATGTTCACCCGCCACATCTCGGTATATTTTCTCTGCTTCTTCAGCATATTTCAATCCCTCATTAACATCCCCTCCCAGATTCACATACACTTTGGTCATACTGTAACAGGCGTCCGCCAACCGTGACTGATTCTGACTCGACCGAGCTTTCTCAATCGCCTGATTCAGATAGTAAACTGCCTGATCTCTGTCTCCGATATACGACCCGTAGATTTCTCCGATCAGAGTATACAGTTCCATCTCTTTTACGCTGTTCTCTGGTGCCTCCTTTAATTTTTCCAGGCAAAAATTTACCGCTTTCTCATATGCTCCATGATCCAGTATCTGATCTAATTCTGCATAATCTGAGGGACCATAATATAACGTTACGGATTTTGGTGTTCGAGAATTTCCCTGGCATGAACGAAACATACCCATCACAATTATGAATATACATATTCCATGAATCACCTTTTTCCAGTTGATTTTTTGTCCCGTCATTCTTCCCTCCAGTCTTTTCCATCCAGCACTACCTTCTGATACCACATTTCAAATTCCTCATCAGATGCCTCTGGTTTCCACTCATCATAAAAGCGATCTTTTAGCTTTAATTTAAGCTCCTCTTTCTCCTCTTTCAGTTTTTCTGAATCATCATCTGCTTCCTCTATGCACTGACAAGCTCTAATTCCATATAAAATTGCATTCTCCCACTCCCCGCTTTCTTTTATAATACAATATGCCAAATTATTATAAATTTTTGCCTTTTCTCTCAAATGCTGCATATCCATTTCAAAAAAAACCATTGCCTCTTCATAACTGGCAATTGCCTGTCTGTATTCCTCCAACTCTATATACAACTGCCCAAGCCACTGTGATGCGCTGGCATAGTAGTAATCCTTTTCAGCTTTCTGACTATATCTCCTGGCTTTAAGAAAAGCCAGTTCAGCGTTTTCATATTCATGTAATTTCATGGATGCTATTCCTATACGTATACAGGTATACCCTGTTACTTCTTGTCTGGATTCAAATATCTTTTCTGCCGGTTCTAAATTTTCCAGTGCATTTTCCCATTGATCATTATTAAAATACAATAATCCTTTATTTAGCATTGCATTTGCAGTTTCAATTGCATTTTCCCCAACTAAATTTCGGTACATTTTCTCCGCTTCTTCGGCATATTCTAACCCCTCTTCCATATCCCCTCCAAGATTTACATACACTTTGGCCATATAACAGCAGGCATCTGCTATCCCTGACTGATTCTGGTTTTTCCGGGCTATCTCAATTGCCCGCTCCAGGCAGGACACAGCCAGGTCTCTGTCCCCAATATAAAAGCCATAGATTTCTCCGAGTAAGGTAGACAATGCCATCTCTTTGTCACTGTCTTTAGGAACCTCTTTTAATTCTTCTTTGCAAAATTCTACTGCTTCCTCATATTCTCCGATATTCAATAAGTGATCTATTTCTGTATAATCAGAAGGGCCATAATATACTGTTACTGATTTTTGAGATCGAATACTACTTTGACACGAATTCAACCACCATATTGCAATAATGAAAATACATATTCCATGAACGATTTTTTTCCAATTCCATTTTTCTTCAACCATATTTCCTCCATATTTTCCGTTTTCTTAAAATTATTATTTAATATATCTCTATATTATCAACCATATCATTCTCATTTGAAACTTTCACTCCTTCTTCACTCAAATTATCCCCCTTATTAGTAAGCCGTTTCACATACACTCCCGGCTCTTCCTCCCATCTCAGCCCTCGTCCCAGGTCACCGCTTATATAGTCACTTTTCGTCCACATTTGAACGTACGTTCCTCCCAGTATATTTGCCTCTTTGTCCAGTTTGCGTTCATACACATGTGCATGACTGTCCGTAAAAACGGTTATCCGCACATTTTCAATCCATGTTTCGTCAGATATATAGAAAAAATTGGCAATGCTGGTCACTATTGTATACAGGTTATTGAACTGAACAACAGTTCCGGCTCCGGCTTTTGTTAAAACTCCTTCAAATCCGCTATTTTCAACTGTTTCTCCAATTGACTCCAGAGCACTGATATCCGCTGATATACCATCTACTGCTCCTGTGCCTGTTTCTTCCATGGTAGCAAGCGCATAAAAAGCCAGAAGAAATGCCACTACATTACATTTTAAACTAAGCAATGCCAGTGCAGACATCACAGTCTTACTCATCTCATCGTTAAAAGAATGACAAATCAGTTCCATATAAATGCTCGACCCTATCGTATTCTCTGCTTCTGTCGGACCCAGCAGTATCTTTTCAAAACCTTTCAGCCCGTCTGCCGCTGCTTTATAGGAACTCCATTTACCGTCAATCTCATCCCATTCTTTGATGCAGTAATCCACCATGCCTCTTTGACAGTGCTCCCGAAATTCCGTTACCATGGATAGAATCGCTGCCACCAGGCGATCCACCAGTTTTCCAAAATCCTGTCCGGAATCTGCGAAGCTGATGATTCCTCCGCATCTGCATACCAGAAAAGATTTTGTAGTAATCAGATGATATTCTTTTTCCTTCCAGTTCCTGATCTTTTGTATACTCCTGTCAGTTTCCTCTATAAATTCGTTTAACAGATTCCTGTATTCCGCATAATTTTTCAGATACTCATAAGAATCATATGCTGTTTCCCAATGTTCTCTGATTTCAAGTAATCTTTGTTTTACCTCCTGCAGTTGTCCAGCCATATCCTCAAACCCGTTTTCACCAATGATAATCTTTGTCTGCCCGATCTTGGAACACAACTCCAGAATCTGCGCTTTGATCTCAAGTAATTTTCCGCCCAGATAAAACAAATCCACTCTGTCTTCTCCAGCCTCTTCTATAAACAGCAGAAAGAAGAATGACAGATTCAGATCTTTATCCGCCGCTTTCAGAGACCCATCCAGGCTCTCCTGTAATTCCTTTATCTTCTGTTTGATCTCTGTTTCCAGCGCCATGCTGTCTGTAACTGTTTTTTTCTCATCTGCATCAAACCACCGGTCCAGAAGCGGAAGCGTGCACGGCACCGGCGTATGCACATACGACATCTCGTTATGATTGATGATTGCCAGCGCCGTTTCATATCTTTTCTTCTCCTCCCCTTCTGCCGAAGCTGCCAAAGCCGTCAGCGCTTTCTTTGCATGCACTGATGCACAGCTGGAAAACGGCCCGATATTTTTAATAGGAACACAGGAACCGTCGTGGGCACAGTGATTGCCGTTTTCCATGATGCCGTGTCCATCCAGCACTTTGATATAATTCGCTTTTCCATTTCTTCCCTCACAGCTGCAGGTAATTTTCGCGCCATGCACGACGATTTCATCTGTTTTCACGCGACTCCTTGCCTGCTCCACTCCATCCTCACCGTTTCTTATACACATGACTCTGTCCGCCTCCTATCGATGTTCGATATGCATCCCCTGTTCTTTAATCCCGTCTCTTACCATCAGCATGTTGGGACCTTCCATCAGAAGCACACCGCTTTGTCCTTCGATTTGTACCCGGGAACCTTTGATCTCCACCTCGCTGTCAGAGATGATCTGGATTTTCCGACTGCTTTTTATGATGATTCCTTCGTTGTCATCCAACGTAATTGAAATTCCTTTATGATTTGTCAATACGATTTTGTCCGGTGTCAGACGAATCTCCTTCTGCCATCTGGTCCGAATACTCTTCTCTTCCGGGTCTTTCCTCAGTCCCTGCTCATTCTCCATATGCACAGCGCTGATCACATAGGCCTCTTTTTCCTGATTTCCCGGAATGTAGAGCCGTACCCGGTCGCCCGGTTCCGGCATGCAGTACCATCCGGTCCCATCCGGTGTAGAATATACCGTAGAAAACAGAAACCACATCGGATTTCCATAAGTAAGATCATCCTCACTGGATATGTCCATCCTTACCCTGATTCCGGAGACCTCTCTTACCGTTCCCATAAGCGACACTCCCGACAGCCTTTCGTTATATGTTTCCGGAACTTCAAATCCAGCCAAAGATCTCAGCGTATATTCAAATTTCAACTCCTGTCCTTTCATATATCCTCTGATCCGATATATATAACAGGGGCTTCCATGAACCATCACTCCTTCACACAGCTGGCGGATCTGTCTGGAATCCACAGAATATTCAACCCGCTCTTTTCCATTCCGGTCCAGATATCTGCGCATGCTGTATTCCTTCGTCTCCAGTTCCCCTCTTATCTTTTTTTCCGGATTTCCAAAATAAAAACATATATGATCGTTTGTACAGTCCGGAACCAGAACCATATGAAGCTGTGAGGCCAGTCTCTTCAGCAGTTCCCAGTCTGTCTCCTCATACTGTACTACCAGTCCTTCGACTCTGGCTCCCTTCCCTTTGGGCTGTATGAGTGCAGTATCTTTATAGCAGGAAAGTACCTGATCGATAATATCCCGATAGGACTGGTCCCTTCCCTGATAAGTCCTTATATGACGTTCTCTGTCCAGCAGTACTGTTTTTGACTGTGCACACACGGTAACTCTGACCGCTCCTTCCTCTGTACAGATCCGGATATCGCAGATATCGCCCCGAAACAAAGTCGCTTCTTCTCCATCATCCGTAGTAGCCTTAATGACAAAGTCTGTCTTCGACATACATTTTTCATAGATCTCGTCCGCCTCTGGAGACATGAAATACCCGGAAATCACTGCATGAAAATGCTCATTGACGCCTTTGTCGATCCGGCATTCCTGAATATTTTTAAGTTCAAATGGTTCTGTAAACAGATTAAGCGGTTTCATTTTCCTGTATCTCCTTCTCTATAACAGACAATGGACTCCCTGATCTGTGCCAGACTGATCAGCCATTCTGTTCTTTGTTCAAATGGGCAGTTAAAAAGCATCATCAAAAGTTCTTCTTCGATCGGACTGATTACGATCATATTGTACAGATTTTCATTGATCGCCGTACTTGTGAATTCCATGGAAGCATACGGCATATACCGTTCATTTTTTCTTCCGGATTCCATATTCAGACATATATTGGTTGGATGAAGCCTCTTCATCACACGCAGAAAATCCTGCAAAACCGCCTCCAGCTGTTCTTCTTCCAGTTTTTGTTCCAGCAGATTGAAGGCAAAATTGACCGATCCGCTTTTATTGGTTTTAATGATCTGCGGTCTTTGTTCTGAAGGATATTTTTTTCTCGCTTCTTCCGGCGTCATATCCTGAAATACAGCAGGAATCAACACTCCTGCCTTCTTAAAGAGACATGCTTCGACAAATTCCAGCAGCTCGTCTTCGAAATAAATACCGGTATCTGTCCCTGTATACTTTTTTCTTCGTTCCCAATATCGCTTCTCTGCAAGCTCTTCATCTTTCAAGAGACCTTTCCTCCATTTCTCCATACCACACTTCATCTATCAATTCCGCTTCATCCATATAATCTCCCAACATGATCTTCAGACTTTTTCCCTCTGCTGCCATAGGTACAAGTTCTAAATGTATCGAATGAAAAATCTGAATGATCTGCCGGTCTGCTGTTTTTCGGAAAGATACCGATATACGGCTTAGTATATCGTTTATTTCACAGGGCTTCAGACGGTTCTGGCGCTCCGCCAGATCCATGATTTTCTTTTCAATTTCATAATACGGCTGGAACACATAAGAATAATCCCACATCTCTGCGTATTCTCCTTCTGACAACCGCCCTTTTGCATCATAAAGATCAATCCGGTAACAGGGCGCATCATCCAGCAGGCTGCTTCGAAGGAAAGAAAGCCAGATCCATTCCAGAGGTCCTGTTTCTCCCGCATTTTCCGCTTTTTGATATTTTCTTCCGGCAGACTCTATCGCCTGCAGCAAACCGGTTCCTGCTTCCGACCGATATTGGGGAAACGACCTCTCCAGCTCCAGCCGATACCGTTCTGATATCTCATCCGCCGTACTTTGAAACCGCTCTATAATTTCCCGTTTTATCATCTTCTCATTGAGCATCTCGTCCACCCCCTTTCCTCACTCCACCAATATCTGTCTCCGACCGACCCGTTCCTGCCTCCGGCCTTCTCCATGCTGCATACCGGCCAGGATCCTGCACATCTCCCGGAACAGCTCCTGGTTGGACGCGTCTCTCATTTGTCTCCTCCTCTTTCTGCCGACGTAGTCGGTCAGGATCTCTTTTGGCATCGCCCCTCTGCGGTCCAGGCATAGCCATGCGAACACCATGTCTTCCGTCCCACAGGCGGGTGCTTTCAGAAGCTCTTCGGCGAACTGCCGCGTCATGACCGGCGCCATGGACCGTCCGCCGGGGCAGCCCCACGCCGCATGAAGGTACTGCAGCGTATTGTATTCCGTATCCATGTCTTCAAAACAGGTATGCGTATCCCGGAGCCTGGCCCCTGCCTGCAGGCGGAACCGGCAGAGTTCCAGTTCATGTTCCTTGCATACGGTGTCCTCATCCAGTACCGGCGTCATCCGGTATAAAACGTAATCTGGAGATCTTCGATCCGTCTCAAAGCGCAGCTTCAGCGATACCGGCTGTTCCGTCACGGCATATTCAAGCCGTTCTTCTGTCTCCATCACACAGACAAACCCCTGATAGCGCAGGAGTCCCGGACGGATCACAAGCTCCTTCTCCTCCGTCTGGACCCCGCAGCCCTGCAGGACTCCGTCTCCGTAATCTGCATATTCCAGCTGCAGTTGTCCAAAGGAATAATCTCTGAGCGCCCACAGCAGTTCTTTTTTCAATACCCGGTTCCGCTCGAACAGCGGATACAGATTCTGCATATGTATGTCCTCCTGCCTGTATTTTTCCTGGCCTATTATTTGGTCCCGTCAAAAAAATTCTGCACCCAGCCTTCATCCTCAAAAGCAAAGATCTCTTCTTTTCCAAGATAAAGCATCTTCTCTTTCCGGTAAACGGGGACAGTCACAAAGTACCAGTCCATGGGTTTGGCCCATACAAAAAACTTCACTTCATGTTCTACAATGTCATCCGTATCCGCTTGAAGGATATGTTCCCCGTAGATTTTCTGAATCTCTTCGTATTCTTTCGGACAGAAATCAGACAGAGCGCATCGGCAGGAGTACTGATATCGTTCCTTTCCGTGCTCGTCCTTCAGGTACAGACGAAGCAGCAGATCGTCCATATTTCTGGAAATCATCCCGCTTCTGCCATGGCGCACCAGACGATGGATCAGGATGATCTCTTCCCCGCTGTGGGTATATGCGGTAACCTGATAGGGCAGCGCCGGTTCTCCGGTCCGGATCGTTACGTCCGCAAACCCGTACCGCCGGTCCCTTAAGTAACGGAGCGCTCCGTCCACGCAGCTCATCTTAAGCTCCGGATCACTGCTCCCTGCTCTGCTCCTTCTCCGGAAGCGAATCGCCTTCCCCGGCACGTACTCTTTCAGAGCGTCCCGAAAGATCCCGATCCGGCAGGACTGTCCGGTCAGACGGATGATCGAATAGTCCGGAAGCAGATCCTCCCCATACATCCGTTCCAGGAACCGACGCATGATTCCGTAGATATCTCCCTGCAGCAGAAGCTCCAGTTCGTAGATACTTAAGGAAATCGGCGGAAATTCTTTCACGGTCTCAAGGCCCCTCTCCGTCTGAATCGACAGCTTCCATTTATCCGCCGGAATCCATGTGCCGGCGCTTTCCTCCCATGGTTCTGACGCGATCACCACCTGCAGCGTTCCTGCATGGTCGTAAAATTCTTTTTTTGCTTTTTCCGCCAGATGAAACAGCAGATAAAAATTGTTTTTCACCCGGTAATAATCTGCCCTGCTCCGATATTCAAACTCTTTAAAACGGGTGGGAATGCAACTCTCTGCCTTTTCATACGCCTGTTCCAGTTCCCTGTACAGTGCTTCCGTCCCCTGCCGGTCCACATAGCGGAAGACATCCATATCATAGCCAGACAGGATCTGTTCTGCCGGTTCCGCCGCGTCCGGATCCAGCTGATTCACCAGACGAAGCTTCAGGATCTGCATGATCCGATAAGTCAGATTGTTTCCACCGAAATCCGTATCGCCGTTTTCGTAGGCCGTGTCAATCTCGATCCGGTAGGATACTCTCTGATCCCACACCCGGAAAGTACAGGAGCACAGATCCGTCGTACCTCCCCCGCAGTCAAGGATCAGCGCATGATATGGCTGTCCTTCTTGTACACGCCCTGCCTCTCTCATCCCGGATATGGTATTATACAGAACCGAGACTCCCTCGTCGATCATATCCTCCTTCTCCACCGCATAATCAGGCAGAATCTCGGCGAACATCCGGCCGAACTGCGCCTTCTGTTTGACGGGACAGGACACATGAACCTTCGGTATACTACATTTGAACTGATTTCTAACCGTATTGATCACATATTCAAAATAGGCCTTTAGGATCTCCTTTCTGGCCACGAACCCCCGGCGTCCCTGCCGGTCCGTGATCTCTTCCTGCTTTTCGCAATCTCCAATCCACCGCTTGATATCGTAGAACACGCAGAAACCCTCATCAATATAGCTGGATTCCGCCAGGCGGATGGCGTCATAGCCGAAGAGAAACTCCGGCTTTCCGCCTTCCACGGACAGTACCGCCGCCACACTGGGAAGCAGGGTGCTTCCTCTTTCGTCTGACGCGGAATCATAAAAGCGAGCGTAGTTCGTATCGTTTTCCCGGAATCCCCGCTCCCCGTCCCGCAGTCCCATCTGCGCGAAATACCGGCTGTCCAGATAGACGCCTGCCGTCGTACTGCTGGTTCCAAAATCCATCGCCATGGGCATGGCAAGCGGCACCGGTTTCCTTACTTCAAAATCCAGAAGCGGTATCCGGTACACTTCTATGGATTCCGGCAACCGTTCCCGCTGTCCGCTGCAGATCCCGAAAAGCAATTCGGATTCTCTACGCCCCATGCAATACAGGCTGTAGTTCTTGACCCCGGATTCCCGGCACGGGATGTCAGACGCCATAGTCAGATAGAGAAAATCCGTCCTTTTGCCCATGGGAACTACATTCAGAACTGCACAGACGATCCCGTCCCCGCCCACGACCAGTGCATTGGTTCCTGCCAGTGTTCTGGTATAAGGCAGTGTCAGTCCATCTCCAAATCCCAGTTCCAGCCCTTCATAGACAGTGATCCGAGAGCGGCATTCCAGATGCAAATCCGTCCGTTCCCGCAGCCTGGCATGTCCCACAGCTGCTTCCAGCGTCTGATATACCGCCTCGTCCGCTTTCCGGATCAGAAAATACTCCTCTGCTCCCCGATATCTCAGGATCACACGGATCAGTTCCTCCTTATCCAGCGGATTTAAGATACCCTGAAGGATCTTTTCCTTCCTGCAGATCTCACGCAGCTGGAATGTGGTCATTAAAAGAAGATCTGATTTATGATAACGGTTTACCGGCTGAGCTTCTGCCTGTTTTTTTCTGATCGTGTATCCGTATTTGTCCATTTTCGTTACTCCATTTTTATTCTTTTATGTATTGAATCCATTTTACAATTCCTTTACCAAGGCTGCTTTGAAATCCTGTGTCAAACACTTCTCTGACGGATGCCGCTCTCAACAGGCCATCCCATGGATCATACAAACAAATATGATCTCTGTTCATGCCCATAATAATCAGTGTATGAAATCGATAATCTTCCAGCATCACATTGGCCAGAATACACTTTTTCTGTGATACTGTTTTACATATCTCCTTATGGTACTGCTCAAAAACTGATATTTCACTTTCGTAATACCACTTTGTTGAAATGGAGATTCCTGCATGACACGGGTTTCCAGTAATCACATATTTCATTCCTCGCACTTTACATTGATCGTCTCCGCTGATATCTTCATCTTTCATGAAACCAGATGCATTCATTACTATGGCTCTCTGCCACGCATCTACTGTAAAGACTCCCCGCATGCATCCTGCCATTTCCAACCGCAGCCCTCTGTGTTCCTCTGTCGGAACACAGAGGTTCAGCCATTGCCGGGACACCATTCCATAAGGCAGATCCGTTAAATCCTGTGAATCGTATACAATGGAAAAGTTCCATTGTGGATGCCTGTATTTGTACTGCTGCCCCAGTATCTTACATGCTACTGCCCAGCACCAGTTTCTTCGATTCTGGATATACGGCTGAGGATAAATCTCAGCACAATCACGAATAAACGGCTTCATGTTTTTCTTTCCAACATCAGCGACATTATTTTCGACATTTTATTTGTCCTCCCTCTGTCTCAATTTTTCTAAACCTTTCACCTATAATTTTTTCCAGACCACTTATAACACCATTAAATTCTGTTTTATTAATTTCAGAAAGCACAGGATTTTCCGAAAAGAATCGTAAATGATCGTCATGAAGCACTATGACACAGTTCTCAATATATTGATACATACCATCAGATACTGCAATTCCTCCCTTTGACTTTATTTTTTGTATAATGATGTCCATATCCATATGTTTCTGGATTCTGATATCCTGCAATTTGCGTAATCTTTCCGGGCAGATCTTTTGGTTTTTCCCAAAGCTGTGGATTCATCATTCCCCAAAATCCAATTTGAAGAGACATCAGGTCTGAAAATTCTTCATAACTGCTGTAGCTTTCATCGGACATTCCCATGGACTTCATCCAGTTAACTCCGCTCACCTGTTCTATGGCATTCGTCAGCTTAAACAGAGTATTTGCTCCGGTTATGGCAAAAAAGCCGCTTGCCGTCAGGTCTACCAGTGCGCCTGCGCTTACAAACTGGCCAAAGATACTCATTCCAAATGGTGCAGAAGCGGCTATTACTGTTTCTGCTGCATATGGCGCCAGGCATAGTTCAAATCCAGCAAGCGCCCCGGTCAAGGCCCCGGTCAATCCATTCATGATATAGCTGGCTGCTCCGCTGTTGGTTCCGTTTTCTGCATCCTTTGCCGCTGTTCCAAGAACGGCAGCAGCGCCGACTGCCGCAGCCAGTCCCCCCACTACCATTGGTGCAATCACAGCAGATGCTCCCGCAGTAAAAACCAGAGAGGCCAGATAAGCAGCCGCCAGAGATACGGCAGCCACTACAGCCAGTCCTGCAAGTATATTTCCCCAAAGACCGGCAAATCCGCTTTCTTCCTCAACCGGAACCTGCTCTGGTGCATCTGGAAACGGTTCATACTCCACAAAATCGGTTCCGCACAGAATCCCCCCGTCTCCAAGCGCATGAAACTCATAATTCATTATAAACGAGGAATCGCCTCCGGTAAGCACATACATTCTTCTTACTTCTGCCGTCTCAAAGTCCTTCAGCCTTATCACTTTCTTATGAAGGTATGACATAAGCGCGCCGAAGTCCTCCTCTATGTATTGAAAGAGAAAATCCGGCTTCCAGTATCGCCTGACCGGGCTCTGATCCAGATACATGTTTTCATCATAAACAGCAACCATCAGTTCATAACTTTTTGTAATGATACTGCTTTCCAATGGAGACAGAATTACATAATTTATCTTTTTATTCGACTTTCTGCATTCTGCAGTACATTCTGCCATTACATTCTGCAGTTCATTTCATAAGATAATATATCTATAAATTCAAACGGCCTTACTTTTATAAACGTTTCTCTCATATTCGTGTTTCCTCCCCTGTACAGTCATGTATGGAACGCATCATACGTCCGGCTGCATCTCTCCATTCCGCCAGCTTTTTGTAAGGGCAGTTGAAGATTCCATGCATAAGATATCCTCCGACCGGAGTCACATACATCATGTAATAGATCGGATCATCCACACAGAATCCCTTGAAATCAAACCAGCTCACAGAAGAATTTCCCAGCTCTTCTTCCTCAAGATCGTAAAACACATATGCCGGATTTACTTTCTTAATAACCATCCGGAATTCTTCCGCTGCTTTTTTCGTCTGATCACAGCGTATCTTCATGCCATACAGACTGAAAGTCATATTAACAGAAGTATCCAGACTTGTTTTAATAATATGCGGACGCTGTTCAGACGGATATTTGATCCTCGCCAGATTGGATGGCAGATCTGTAAAACTGGATGGCAGCATAATATCCATCTTTCCGTCAAACAGTTTTACCCGCTCAAATTCCATCAACTCTCCATCAATATACATTCCGGATTCCAGGTCCATATGTTCCTCATTTCTGGCTCTTCTCCGAAATTCGAGTATCTTCTCATCTAAAAACTCCATATGTTTTCCCTTCTTTGTTTAGTAAGTATCTACTGGATAACAGTCTATATAACAATTGGGATACATCTTTTTAATCTCCTGTAT
>ERZ808046.1055-NODE-1055-length-14560-cov-4.784782_pt1 | contig 14560 bp, 20 predicted proteins | sample MGYA00380196_ERZ808046 | MGnify/ENA primary metagenome ERZ808046 (study PRJEB31490, sample SAMN06133421) | mouse gut metagenome | isolation source: Z6_2 | host: mice | place: China: Chengdu | collected 2015-05 ...
ATCTTTATTTACATCCATGTAAAATATTTATTCATACCCTTGAAACCATGCAAACTCGCAATCTACTTTACAGTGATAATGGTAATCTCCCTTTGTATAAATCTCCGGGCCACGAAATGGCAAATCTGCCAGAACTTCCATGGACACTTCTTCCAAGAAATCGCCATTAAAGTTCTCTCCTATCACACACCCTACATAGTTCATGCTCCAAACAGGATTGTCATGTAACCATGTCACTTGCAACATCCGCATTGCTAATTTCCAGAAAATAAGAAAGCAGTAGTACAAGTTCTGCACATTATTTCTGATTAACTCTGGCTAAAAATGAGCCTCCAAATCTTATTCGACTTGGAGACTTATGTTCGTTTACTGTTTCGTTACGTATTTCTGCAACCTGCTCTGAGGTTTCTCCGGTATTGTATATGCCAACTTATTACTCTCTAGTAACGGCTTAAGAAAAGTTCGTGTCATATATGTTAAATTCTTATAACCTATATACTCTGAAATTTCCTTTTTGGTCCTTGACGTTTTGCAAAATTCAAGTATCTTTTCTACAACTGCTTCATTCTCAACTTGGTCACTGACTTGGTCACTGACTTGGTCACTACCCTTTGGACCAGACTTCATCGTAGCTGTTTCATTCAGTGGAATTATCGTTTTAAAAACATCTCCCTCGATAAACTGCGGTACTCCACCAGAATACAATTTAGTAAATTTATAAGTATTCCGCATGCCCGAGCCCAACTCGTCCGCAAGACCAATTTCTCTAAATACCTTAGAAATTGCAGGGTTCTTAGGAAATGGCTCAAATGTATTCAAATTCAAGTTTCCATATCCATGTGTTCTATTACCATTCTCCGCAAATATCCAATCTTTCTCAATTACCATTTTGGCAACATAACCGTTTGAATAATCACGATGTGCCAGACTGTTCGATATAATTTCCCTTAAAATTGCATCTCTTGCACTAACGGCCTGCATCCCATCTAAGACAAAAGGATCATTTAAATGCTTTTTGAAAAACTCACTCATTCTGTCATAGCTGTCCAGCAGATTAGTAACAATTACATCCCTATCATCATATCTGTCCAAATTCTGTACCCTGAAAATCATATCCGTTTTATGCTGCGGAAGCGCTGACATAATAGTTGTGTCTTTTCCAAACAGCAGAATTGCAGCCAATGTAATTCCTTCTCTTCTGCTTTCATGATCCAACAAAATAAGGCCTGCACTTCTTAATACTTCCGCATCATCCATTGACAACCAAGGATGATTGTTACTTTTTGCACGAGTCATCTTTCTAGCTCTCTCTATTAAGTCAGAACGGAGTACATCCATTCCCCATTCCGGAAATACCTTATTAACAAAATAGGTTCCTTGTTTCCTTGCATACAATTTATATACAAGTTCTTCAATATCTGTGATGTCAATATCTGACTCATTATTTCTATCATATATTCGTCCGGAGCATCTGCTTACCTGAGTACCAACCGGCACATAAACATGAAGAACTTTTCTTCCATGAATCTCATATTCTATCGGAGTTAAAAATAACGGCGGGTACATTTTATTTGCATTATTAATCGCAGTCACAAAATCTTTCTTCATTTTTTCAATACAATTTTGCTCTATGCCGAGTATCTCCCCGTTATCTTTCACTCCTAGGAAAACATGACCACCGTCTCTATTAGAAAATGCACAGATACTCTCGTAAACATCTTTTGTTATATCTGTTGTGGATTTCTTGAACTCAGTTGTATGGCACTCACCCTTGGAAATAATTTCCAGTAATTCATTTTCGCTCAATTTATTCAACCCCTTCTGCATTTTCTGCCACAATCAGCAAATCAATTTTAACACATTGACCACTAAAATTCTACTTTATATTATTCCCTAACCTTGATTTTACCCTTATGCATCTATAAAAACTGGTCGATTTTCGCTCCAATTTTTGCCTTCAAATCACAATATATCGTAGCTTAGACCGTCTAATTCTTCTCTTTTCCATAATACTGCATTATTATTACATCAACATGTAATAGTTAAGCTATTTCACAGAAATTATGATTCACTTGGAATCAGTTGATTTTTTACACTTTCAAAAATATCATCCATGACAGCCCACATTTTTTGATTAGGCTGTTCTTTCAGTACAGATTTTGTAATTAGTAAAGATTTATTAATTGACATTCAAAAACTGTTTTTTCAGTTTCCTTATCTTTATATGGATATGAAACTAATCCCAAATACATATTAGGAAGCAATAACATTTCTTCCTCACTTCGTCTTGTTACAGCATTGACATAGACACCAATAGTATCTTTTGGTATGAATATTTTTAGTAGATTATTCTCCGTTGCATAAGGTTCATCTTCATTCGCTATATCTTTAAGCAAACTTGTACTCATAAAACCTTTTTCCTGCACGGGAGTTGGTAACTCTTGCTTATTTTTTTCTATAAGCATATCTATAAACCTATCATTTACTATTCTGTATAACACTAAAGCGCAAGGAATTCTAGGAGCACTACATAAAACCATAGATAAAATATCTGATAACTCTCTATATGTATGATTTTCACTGTCCATCCCATGTCTTAAAAAATCATTTACCTGTCGATATGAATAGCCACAATAACGCTCTAAAGGTGCAGTACAAAGACTGATTTTCACTACATCTTTTGACATTTGCATTATTTGTTTATACTGTTCTGACCAATTTTTATAGAGTGCCATTCCCCACATCTGTGCTTCTTCACGACTTTTAAATTCTATATATTCTCCTTTATCATCTATATACCAACACAATTTTCCATACTTTTTTTCATTTATCATTGTAAGAATCCATTCTAATAATTCACGTAATTGTTTCATGTCAATCCAAACTCTTTCCACTATTTTAAAAGCGCTTTAGAACTATATTTACTGTTTTTTCTTTTGCAATAAATATTTCTGATGATATAATCGCTGGTTTATTATCCAATGCCAAATAGTACACCTCACTTTTCCAGATTTCAAAAGACGAATATTTCCTGTGTGTTTTCATCATTAATTAACTTACCCCCTGCATCATGTTCATAACCATAACATTTTCTATCATATATTTTTGATGTCCATGATGCTGCTCGTTACTTGATACCCCACTTTATATTTTCACTACGGGATTTTTTTCTGCCTATGCAATACATTAAATAATTGAAATCACAAGGTTACTATCTGTATTCGCTGTATCAAGTTCTTCCTGTTCAAATATGACACGGACACCAAGCAATTTCAATCGATTCAATGTATCTAAAATTTCAACAGTATCCTGCCAAAGCGACCTATGCTTTTAATGAGAATAATATCCAACTTATTTGAACCACAATCATCTAACATACGGGTAAACTCTTTACGCGAAGAACCGGTTTTACTTGTCACAATATCCATGTAGACCCCCACAAGTAATCTCTGTGGCGTTTCCCCTATTTCTTTTATCAGGATACTCCTCATCAACCGCAATACAAATCAAGCAAAGAGCTTCCTCATATTTTTTATTATCCAAAAGTATTTTTGTCTCATTTATAAATGATCTAATACTCATATTTTACTATCCACTCAACTCTCCGCCATTTTTGAAGGTAGACCACTTTCTCAAGGCAGGGCAGACAACAAAAAACTGGAGGGCGGAACCGTTCTCTAAACAGTTCCGACTCCCAGAAACCTCTTGTTTTCTATACTTTTTCAACCATCTACTTACTGACTCTTGACATCAATACTACGGTCTCAACATGGCACGAGAGGATAGAATGAATGTCATTTGAGTATGTCCGTTCTCGGAAACATATCCACGGTGTTTTTGGCACTATCGGTAGACGGGAACATATCCACCCTCGCTCGTACCTTTATCAAAAGGGCACTCTAACTAGGAGTGTCCTTAATTATAATCATTGATATACTTAACGTTATTTCTTCTTCACTGGAATCCAGATTTCACTTCGATACTTTGGATTTCCAGTGTCTGGACTCTCGTTCCACAAAATTTCAGGGCCTTCAACTGTCTCATATCCTGAAGATGGAAACCACTCTGAGTATATTCTGCCCCATACATTTTGAAGTGTTTCTGGGAATGGTCCAATGGATTCGAAAACTGCCCAGGTACTGGCTTCTATTTTCAATACATCAAATTCTGCTGTTTCATCACTTGAAGTCGCTACACCGATGTAATGATCCAGCTCACCCTTTTCTTCCATTCTTCCTTCCGAGAAGTTAGTAGATGCACTAATAATCCCTGTTGGTTCTACATTTGAAAGTGCTTTTAATTCTTTAATAACCTCAGGGGTTAAAAGTCCAGTCATTTTTGCAATCTCTGGATTGACACCTTCAAAAATAATTGGAACTCTCTTCTTAAATCCTACTAACTTAAAAGGTCCTTTCTCAACAATACGATAATTCATTTCGCATCCTCCTTTAATTGATAATTGAAAGGTCATTCGAAGATACGCTTTTAATTGTGTATTCTCACTCCTTGCTTCAGAAGGGAGAATGCCATGCATAGAATGAAAAGCACGGGAAAATGAGTCAGCTGAATTATAGCCATATTTGACGGCTACATCAATTATTCTCAAATTCCTATCTTTCAAATCAAATGCAGCCAGCGTTAGTCTTCTTCTCCGAATATATTCTGATAAGCTAATACCTACTAAAAAAGAAAACATCCGCTTGAAATGATACTCTGAGCAGTAAGCAATTTTTGACACTTCACTATAATCAATATCCTCCGTTAGGTGCTCTTCAATATAAGCCAATGCTTTATTCATACTACTTAACGAATCCATCAAACAACCTCCTTTCATCATCGATATTATCAAAGGATGTGCTTACCCATCCGACAATCTGTGCACAATATAATCGACTATCGTGTTTTCGTCATTAATTGCTCTAACCCTGCTTCGGATGTTAGCATTTCAAGATTATCAAATATTTCCTCTTCGCTCCAGTTCCACCATTGAAGCTTTAGCAGGAATTCAATCTTTTCGTCACTAAAGCGTTTTTTGATAAACTTAGCTGGATTCCCACCATATATTGAATAGGGTTCAACACTTTTCACTACTGTTGAATTAGTGGCAATAATCGCACCATCACCAATTATAACGCTTGGCATAATGGTTACATTTTGACCAATCCAGACATCATTACCAATCACAGTATCTCCCTTAATAGGAAGTTGTTCTATTGTAGGAGTAACCTTTTCCCATCCACAGCCAAAGATATTAAAGGGATAGGTTGTAATTCCATCCATTCTATGATTTGCACCATTCATAATAAACTTAACACCCTCTGCAATTGCACAGAACTTACCTATTATCAGTTTATCCCCCAGAAATTCGTAATGATGCTCTATATTTTCGTAAAATTTCTCTGGAGACTTTTTATTATCGCTATAATAGGTATATTCACCAATCTCAACATTTGGTCTTTTAGGTAGATTACTTATATAGCAAACCGTCTTTATATTTTCATTCGGATAAAGCTTTTTCTTATCTGGTCCCGTCATTGAATATGGACTCCTTTCAGGTATTCAACCTCATTTACTAGTCTTTGAAGAATCTCTATTCCTTTTCTTGTACAATCTACATCAGTTGATATTAAGGAAATAACCTTATCGACCCTTTCCTTGTAATCGCTTGGCTTGATCTTAAAATCTTCAATCATCTTAACAGCCTTTTTTTCATTTATACAGTATTCTTTATTTATTGCAAACAAGACTTGATTAAGGGAAGATATGCTTCGAAAGCAATGTCCGCAAACATAGGATACATCGTCTTTATCAATATTGTTCTCAGCAAACATTAAAGAGAAACCTGCCTCAAACATAAAAAATTCAGTTAATCCCTTCTGCAAAGCGGTTGGATAACGTTCTGCTTGCTTTTTAAACTCATAAAAGTTTTCATTCTTAGCATATTGTATCTTGCTGATCGCCAATTCTCCACGATACATAGCACTTATATAACCATGGGGATGCCCAGTCTGATAATTGGCAGTAACAATTCCTTGCTCCGTATCTTTGATTATTTGTTCCACCCGTTTTATATCACGTAAAATCAAGTCAACATGATACCCGTTTATAACTAACCATCCGCCGCCATTAACCCAATCACCCCACGCTCCGGGAGGTACAACAAGGTCGTTTCTATTCTCATCATCTAATTCTGTAGCAATTTGATTAATCGCTGTCAGGTCAAATGATTCTGAATTGTAATAGATTCCGATATCTATATCAGAATCCTCTGTATGGGTACCTCTTGCACGGGATCCCCCTAATACGATGCCTTCTATATAAGGCAAAGAGGATAATTTTTCTGTCACTGATTGAATAATATTATATATCATACGAACACACTCCTTTATTTTATTTTGCATCTAATTTTCTAATCTCAGTTATCATTGGGCAAACTATTGCAATGCAAATAATTAAAATACCTGATAGTAAAAACCAATGATTTACACCGATTCTATCAGCAAAGAATCCAGAAAGAATTAACCCAATTGGCATAGCAAGAGACATGATACTTCCAGTTAAAGAAAATACACGTCCTAAATATTCAGGCTTAATTTTCTCCTGAAAAAGAGCTGTTTGCACACCGCTGTAAAACGGAACCGAAAGCCCCATTATTGCACAGCAGACTACAAATATGAAAAATCCACTTTGGGGAAGTAATCCTGAAATGGTTAAGCTTATCCCCATCATAAAAATGGATGCCGTTATTAATAAGATTCGCTTTTGGTAATTCCCAAATAACCCTAATAATAGACCCCCTATCAACATCCCAGAGGCATAAGCAATCTCCGTAATAGAAATATGCATCGGTGTACCATTAAAATATTCCATAGTGATTAAAGGATATAAAGCATTTATGGGCATATAAACAAACATATATAATGTTCCAACGAGTAATAAAGCAAATAATCCTTTATTTTGCCGTAGTACAGCCATTCCTTCTTTCATTTCTCGTATGAAATTTGGTTTCAAACTTTGCACTTGATCACCCAGCTTAGGAATACGTACAATTGCTACCGTAATAGATGCAATCACAGCACCCAATACATCGATGGCAATAATAGCATTTAGTTCCCAAACGGAGTATAAGAGTGCTGCAACCGCCGGACTAACAATATAGCTTATAGACTGCAAAGACTGACTATAGCCTGCACATTTCGTAAGCTGTTCTTCTGGTACTAAAAGTGGAGTAACCGCATTGAGAGCCGGGGTATGAAAAGCTGTTCCAATGCTACGGATGAACAATACTACCATAACCATCCAGATAGGTAACTCCATATACAATGCAACAATAGCTAGCACGGCCCCAGCTGCTGCGATAATTAAATCAGCACCAATCATTATCTTCTTCCTATCATGACGATCCACTAATACACCAATGGCTGGTCCAAAGACCGCATAGGGTAAAAAACCTACAAGTGAAGCCATAGACAAGACCATCGCAGATCCTGTTTTTTCTGTAAGGTAAAAAATAATCGCCATTTGCAGGATGGCACTAGTGATTAATGATACTGCCTGCCCTGCCCATATTGTATAAAACTTAAGTTTCCAATTGTTGTATTTTTCCATTTATATTATCTCCTGTATGTTATTTTGCTTGAATTTCTATTTTGAATAGCATTCTAGGCAATAAAAAATGCAGTCCTAAATCCACAATGTGGCTTTTGGTCTGCATACATACAATTTGGAAACATTCATATTAAAGACATAGTTAAATAAAGGTATAGTTAAATAACTTATATCTCACCGTAACTAATGAATGCTCAATATCGTATAAATAAGCACAACAAAAAAGCCTATCATCGGGGATAGATTCTGCTTTTTTATTGCCAGCTTATCTTAAACGCATTGAGGCTGTCATAGTTTCGGTTCCTCCTAAACTCTTATTTGTATCAGCATATATTTTAACACAATAAGTTGTTTTAAACAACGATTAAAATTGAAAAAAGCCACGGACAGTACAACAAACATATACATCTCAGGAAGATAATATTGATTTAATTATAGATTACCTGAATATACCGATAAGCCATGCTTAATACAATAAACAAATAGTTTGCCACCGGTAGTTATAGGAAACCTACAAGTTGGACTTTGTTCTGGGTACAAGCGATTTAGAAATACTCTGTCACTTTTAACACAGGCCACAAAAGAAAGATAATGATCTTTGGTCATTGGATGGTCAAAAGTGACAAAGTAATCAGTATCTATTTCCTCTACCGTGATTTTTGGTGTAATAGTTGCAACAGTAGGCAAGATACGTTCTAACTTTCTTCCGCAGCAGAAGATAGAGGCACTTCCTGTGCTCACCAAAATATTTCCACAGGAAGGACAGACGTAAAAACGTACTTTATCAATATTGCCGCTATCCGGCTTATTTGATGTGATTTCACCCTCCATCATCTGTTTCATATCAACACCCAAAATAGTAGATAGTTCTGGCCACAGCGATAGGTCAGGACATCCTAAACCACATTCCCATTTTGAAACAGTTTTATTTTGAATACCCAGTGCATCTGCAATATTTCTCTGGGTAAGTTTTTTTTCCTTTCGTAGCTTGGCAATTAAATTGCCTATTTTCACACAGTCCATGCCACCACCTCCATTTCTCTTTAGTATATCATACTACATGAACCTTGCGATTATTTGTACTAACCTTGCTGGAAGCTGCTTCAAATCGGTTATATCCAGTGTATTTTCAGCACCGTAAAGTTCTCGGATGGCCTCCTTATCCTGTCCAATGGCTGCAGCTAGGAACTGGATGCCTTTTCGCCTAAATTCCTGCAAAGTATCTTTCATATCATACGCTGCCTTTTCACCTGAATAATCAGGCATAGCCTTAGGGCGTGTTTTAAAACCATCAAAGTAACCAAACAAGGATACAAGCAAGGCAAACAACGGCATGAAAATAAAGCGCCTTTTTCTCATACCGGGTTGAGAAACGGCGGTAATTTTTAAGTTTCTGAAATAGATTTTCAATAAGATGCCGTTCTTTATAAACAGCCCAATCGATCTTTCTGGCGAGCTTGGCTGAACTGCGGCTCGGTATAACAGCTATTCCACCATGTACTTTGATCCAGTCAGCAAACTTGTCGCTGTCATAACCTTTGTCTGCAAGAATCCATTTTCCTGATAAATCGAATGGCTCCAATAAATTCTGTGCTATGCGAATATCACTCATATTACCACTGGAAAGCAAAAAGTGCAAAGGATTCCCAAGACCATCTGTTACCATATGGACTTTTGTCGTCAATCCTCCCCGGCTGCGTCCTGTTGACTGGTTTTCGCCCCTTTTTTAACACCATTGGCATGTTGGTGTACTTTTATGCTGGTACTATCTAACATAAGTGTCGTTTCATCGATAATATCCTGCTGGATCATATTGACCAAGATGTTCTCCCATACACCGGCTTTTGTCCATGCACGAAATCGACTGTAAACACTTTGCCAAGGTCCAAATCGTTCAGGCAGGTCTCTCCAAGGGATACCCGTGTTGAGCCAATACACCATAGCATTGAGCATCTCACGATTACTCTTTGCTGGTCGACCTCCCTGTGGTTTTCGTTCTGGCGGAAGTAAATCTTTCATTCTGTTCCATTGTGTTTCGCTTAATTCATGTCTTCTCATATCACTATTTTACTAGATTAGCACTTTGCACACAAGTTGGAAGTTTTAAAACACGCCCTAGGCTGCCCGTCACTGATGCTGATTATTAATTTGGATTTTTGGGGCGCATTAAGCAACCTATCGGAAATAATGCGCAATGCCATGCCATCCCGATTGTTGCTGCGAGCCTGAATGTTCATAAGAGCATATTTTTCATCTGCATCTTTGCTTTCAAAGTCTACATAGGCATGGATGGACATTTGCTCCAGCTTGGAGCGGTCTGCTGTATCCCCGTAGACCATGATTGGAATACCGCATCTTGTGCAAAATTCATACAAGGCAACAGCAGCTTGCTTTGCAGCTTCTAATCGGCCAAAGGCTGACATCGAAGCCGATTCATCAATCCTGAGAGCAACCGCAATAGAGGGTTCTTCCTCAGGCGGACGCTTGCGGGCAAATGTGCGAAAATCCATAGAGGCAACCTGATCCGCGCAAAATTTTGTGCCATACAACCTCGATTTCGCGAATTCAGCAGATAATTCATGCTCCAACAGCGGATTTGTTTTTCTGATTAATTCCCGAATAACTGGCATCAAAGTTGTCATCATACGGTTATACTCTTCCCTGTTCTGGTGGGTAACTTCCGGACAATGGACAATCAGCTTAATATCTTCATGGACACTTCCTTGAACACTTTGCCGTGCTTCCCTGTTCAACTGTTTACGAAATTCTTTTTTTTGTAATTCGGTTATATCTGATTTATCGAGCTCATGATAGAATGGAGTGCCATTTTCCCCATTATCATTGCTTGAAATATCAGTATTTTCATTACTGCTCGTATCAGAATGCCCCTCACTGTCTTCTGATTTTCTCAGACGCACTGCATTTTTATCAGCTTGATCTGTCTTGACAGAGAATTCTCCGTTTTCGGAAATATTAAATTCCATTACTTCAGGATTTTCTCCGTCTTTTTGCGATTGACATATGTGATCCATTTCCTCAAGCTTTTCTGTCAAGCCATGACTAGCCAGTGTCTGCTCTAAAATAACAAGCTCCTGCGGATCGGTCGTGATTTTGTATAACACCTTATAATATAAACTTTTTTGGATTGAGGCACCACTTTGAACGGCATCCACCCAAAAGATATAAGAACGCATACCGGCCACACCTTTAATGGCATTGGCGCGGGCTGTCTCATCCAGCACCATAATCGTTTCAGCTAAAAGAGATAGTACAGGTTCAGATTCATAACCGGTCTTAGCTTTAACCCGCTCCATCATCACTTCTTTAGGCGGTAAATCTAGTTTTTCCGCATGCTGCACTCGATCTCGCAAAGCTTCATTTAAGGGCCGACAGCCATTATACCCCCTATTCGTTGTTATCACTGCAATAAAATCTGGATGGCGATGTACGATGCGTGTCGGCAAATTGATACTTCCATCTGGCTCAAGGGCTGAATTTAATGCCATTAGCACTGCCGCATCTCGAATAACCGTAGGCTCCTGGATTTCAAGCAGCCATCCGTTTTCGTAAGCCCTGACAATTTCTGATGGATAATATTTGTACTCAACTCCCGCTGAATCTGTTTTTTCATCGGGCAGTACTGGGAGAATCGAGCCTAAAATATCCGACTTATCCATATCCGCAAAACAGGTTACTTTTGTATAAGGCAAACCAAAATCTGCGGAAAGAACTTTTGCTAATTGGGTTTTTCCAGAACCCGCATCTCCCTCCAACAAAATATTGGCTATTTTCATTTCTCCGCGATTCCAATTTCGTACGATCTCTTCATATATTCGTTTTTCTGCTTCACTTTCAATATGTGAAGGCGGCTTTTTCCAGACAAGCGACTGTTCCTCTTCAGTCAGCTGCCTGTCCGGTGACAAAATACAAGTCTTTTTCATTGTTAGTAACACTCCAACTCTTCTAGTATGCGGCTAAGCACTCGTTGACGTTCTCCAATTATTTCTCCTAAATCATTTAAACTTTGGGCAAATGCTTTGATGTCCTCATTGATATTTTGATTGTCTACACACACTTCTACTGGTAATACCCCACCTTGTACTCCAACTCGTTCCACTGTGGGTTTTTCCGGGTCATATAAAAGGGGGAGTCGATAAGCCTCCTTGAAGTAAAGCAATGTCCTGGACAAAAAAATCATCAAATCAAATATTTGATGGATGGGCAGCTCCTGGGCCAAAATCAATTCACCATCTTTATCATTTTTCCAAATCTGTGCGGCAATCTGCATTTTTTTATTTTCTTCCAGCATAGGCGCACCTAGCGTTAAACGTTTGATGTCAGATTGATAAGCATTTCTGCCATCTATACGGTCATAATCATTTGACACCATAACAACTTTTTCATTCATCGCCATATCCTCCTTGCATTTGGATCAGCAGTGAGACACTGTTCTCTCAAACTTTCTAATTTTGCTGTATGATCTTCATGTGGGTCATCATACTTTAACACTTTAATAACTGATAGTTCAAAGCCTTCCGAGCCATATTTGTTCCATAGTTCCTGTAATCGTTTATTAGGATGCCAGTTGGCTGCCAATTTCATATTAGTGCTGTTAAAGTCTGATTTTGTATCTTTGGAGATACCCAAAAATACCTCGCCAGTTTCTTTACAACGGTAAGATATTACTCCCATTTCAGGATGTCTGTTTTTATAGGCTTCTAAAAGCTCTTTTTTTCTTTTTGTATCCATCATTTTCACCTCGACTCTAGTATAAAACAATGTATCTCAAAATACAATCCACGCTCCGTAGACCATATGAATGCATTATTATCCAATAAACAGTACTTTGTAAAAATAGTAGATTGCGTGACTTGTCCATTAAGGTTTTACAATTTCCTGTATGACATAAGCATTATAAAAACGAAAAGCCGCCAATCAAGAGCTGTTTCCCTTAATCAGCGGCAAGTCTTATATCTAATTTTCTATATCTATTGCAATACTTGACTTAAATTCCACCTCAATTCTGTCATCATGCACCGTAACCCTTTCAATAAGCCAGGGCAGCATCCCCAATCCCCTTTGAACATTCACTTGCTGGTCGTATTCACAGAACAGCTTTTCGCCACTTTGATAAGCAGCGGCGGCAACCGCAGACTGCCGCTGGCTGCGCTGAACAATCGTGATTTCGTTGTGTGGACAGGGCATTTCGTGTCCCTCCTTTCGGTAATTGGTAGATGGGGTGGCGTTTTACCACCTCATTTTGGGCAGAAAAAAAGCAGGATACCTTTTTCAGATTTCCTGCTCGGTGTGCCGCTGTGTGAGCGGCGGGTATTTAGTTGTAAAAGTTCGGGACAAGTTGACCCGATGTAAAGCTAACAAACTGAAATTTGACTTGCCTATTTTCTTAAAATCTCATGTGGAGCTTCTATTTCATTTGCCAAGGTATGCTCTGTTAATTCTGACATCAATTTCAATTTTTTATTAATCAATGGTCGCATACAATTAGGAACATGTTCCTGATGCGCTCTGTGGATTGCTACACATTCCTTACAGTTTCCGTGATAACGACAGGCTTTCAGGCAAGGACAGTGATCTTTGTCTTTATACTCCTTACGAAATTCCGCTGCAAATTCTTCTTGCAGTCTCAACCCCTCGACACGGTTTCCCTTATGAAATTCTACCATTGCATCCAGTTCTTTCTGGTTCCCTTCAATCTTCATGTTATTATAGCGCCTCCATTTCAACTATTCCTCATTTTCTGATAAATTCCTGTTATACAAACTGAAATTTGCCAGTCAATTACTTATCTTTTTCCAAAGAAGTAAGAATAGCAATCCTCATTACAACAATCGCTTTATTCATACAATTACACTTCTTTGTAAAATTCTAATTCTTTTCTTTATTTTATTTCCATTAGTCAGATTGAAAGTTAGAGATTTTTCATTTTTGTTATGAACTCTTCATAACTACATTTTCCCATTGTCAAATCCATCATAGCTAAATATTTCATTTCATTCTGAGTATATGGAATATTAATACATGACTCTAATAATTTTTCTTCGTTTTTCAAAGGTGTTATCACATTCTTTTTGTTTTTGTAGGCATAGTAATAACGAACCCCAAATTTTCTTTGAGAGACAGCATTTAAATGTATGCCATCTGGATTTGCTGACAACCCCTGGGCAGTTACAAAATATACATGATTATGATCATTGGCATATCGTAATAATTCTTTATTCACCAAGTCATACTCTGTACAATTAAAACCAAAGCCTATCTTTCCTAAATAGTCACCAAGTCCTCCAATAATAAACGGTACATCGTCTAAATTAAGTTCATTTTTTAAAGCCTCAAAAATTGTATGTAATTTTTCATAATACGTTTTGTAGTTACCATTATAGCTATCATTTTCTCCTTGATGCCACAGAATAGCAATCAAATTACTATTTTGCATTGCAAATTTTGCCTGAATAATTGCATTTTTAAATAATATTTTCTCTATAGACCAGTCATCAATGGAACTGCCACCTTCCGCACATGGAATCAAGCCGATTTGTTCTTCTTTGTTTTCCATGCACCACATTGCAGCAAATGAACCCGCAAGACTTACTCCTGATATAGGACGATCGTAGTTAATTGGTTCTGTCATCATTTGCCATTTTCCATTTCTTAACATCTGGATTCTCTCATTACAAATCATCGGTACTTCGTTTATGAATCCACGTCCAGCCATGTTGGACTGTCCAATCATTAATACACTTTTCATTCAACACCTCCACAAATCCCGATTTGTCATAATCATTCTATCATACCGTTATGAATAAATCATCTCATGCAAAACAATTTCTTCTGCCCGGTTGTGGATATTATTGCACCGCTGCACCCATTCCATTTGACGGGTACGCTTCAAGTCCTCGGTCACGCCCTCGGCGGCTTTCATCTGCTCCATGAT
>ERZ808046.1060-NODE-1060-length-14518-cov-3.858943_pt1 | contig 14518 bp, 15 predicted proteins | sample MGYA00380196_ERZ808046 | MGnify/ENA primary metagenome ERZ808046 (study PRJEB31490, sample SAMN06133421) | mouse gut metagenome | isolation source: Z6_2 | host: mice | place: China: Chengdu | collected 2015-05 ...
AAAAAAAAAAATAATAAAAAAAAAACAGGCTGCGGTTGACGAGGGAAGGGCGCTGAACGAGCAGGAGATTGCCTATATTGAAGAAAAAAACGCAAGGATACGGCAGATAGAATTGGAAGCCATTGGAGGAACGCAGGAAGAGATTGCTTATGCTAAGAATGAATTCAATGCCCGGATAAAGACGATGGACTTAGAAAGCGCTTCTGAACTCATGCAGGAAAAGGCAAAGATCCGGGATGAAGAGATTGTCAAGATACAGGCTTCATATGATACGGAGATTGAAATGCTGGAAGCAAAGCTATCTAACTGCACAGACGAAGAGAAAAAGGCGATAGAAGAGCAGATTACAAATCTTGAAAAAGATCGTGACGATAAAATCAAGATCCAAAATGACCTGTATGACAGTTACTTGGATATTATTAAGGAGAACAATCCAAAACTCCTTGATGGGATAAATGAATTTAACGGTAAGGTCCTGTCGAATGAGGAGGCTCATAGCAAGCAGATGCTAGATGAGTATCAGAGCAAGTATCTGGGGATGTCGGGAATTACTGAGAGCGGCTGTTATCGGATTTGGAATACGATAGATAAGAATTATTCGGAAGTCGCTGTCATTGTCGACCAGAAAACAAAGGAGATAGTCGGATTTCATGATAAGACAAGTCTGCGGACAGCGGAATCTTTTGAAGGCATGGCGGAAGAGGCACAGAAAATGGCGGCTTCAGAGAAAGCTTCATTCGAAGAGATTATTTCTGTAGAAGGGGCATATGTGGATTATACAAATAATCAGGTATGTCTGGCGAATGGAACGGCGATAGCTTCGCTAAATGATTTGAAAGAAGCCACGGATGGGACAAGACAGGGAATCGTGGATATCAATGGTACGCCGTATGAGATAGTGGTGAACAAAGAAGGGACGCTTTCAGATTTGAGGCAGATTGACAGTCAGGCAGATTGGACGGCGAGAGAGCGCAATATGTACATCCGTGCACACTACTCAAATCCGGAGACAAGCGGATGGTCAAATGCAGTCGGGGGTGGATGGGGGCACTATAACGGACTTGACAATGTTCCCTATGATGGATATCAGGCAACGCTGCATAAAGGAGAGCGTGTCCTCACGGCAGAAGAAAATAAAGTCTATTCAAGTAATCCTGGGATTGACTATGACAAAATGGAGCGCTGCATGCGCTCGGCAATCCGTGATTTGACGATGCAGATCGGGGAAAGGGAATTTGGAAGAATCATAGATAACCGTTTGCGGGAAAGGGGGATATTGGTTTGAATTTGTTTTATGTGAATCACATGAACGAAAAGATTGATTTGAATTCAAAGAATATCATCCTCCAGTATCAGGAATTGTACAATTATTCATGGGATGCAGAGAACAGGAACGATAAGATAGCGGGTTTTTCAAGGAAGACTGCTACGGTTCCTGTAACATGCGCCGTGACGGCGGATACGATTGAGGAATATAGGGAAATCGTCAACGGATTCCATTCCGTTGTTGAAAAAGACGTCAGAAGCATAGAGCCAGGGCGGTTATACATTGGTGAACAGTATCTGGTGTGTTATATTTCCGGGGATATAAAGACAGACGCCTTTATGGGGGTTCCGATACAAGTGAAGAATCTGACGGTTGTAACAGACCATCCATTCTGGATTCAGGAAAATACCTACCAGTTCAAGGCAAACGAACTTATGTCAAGCAATAACAAGCGGTACGCTTACAGATATGCTTACCGCTATGCAAACGGTTTGATGAACACATCGATTGTGAATGACCATTACGCGGACTGCAATTTCCGCATGATTGTTTACGGACCGATCCAGGACCCGCTCGTCTACATAGGTGGGCACGAGTATCTTGTGAAGATAATCCTTGAGGAGAACGAGTATCTGGAAATCGACAGTGCGGCGGAGACCGTGACGAAGGTGACGGCATTCGGAGTTCGGGTCAATGCGTTCAATAACAGGAACTTTGTCAATTCCGTGTTCGAGCCGATACGTCCAGGACGGCAGAACGTGGGATGGAGCGGCCGGTTTGATTTCGACCTGATTGTATACGAAGAAAGGAGTGAACCAAAATGGCAGTAAAAGGATACAGGGAACTGCCGGATGTTCCGAACCAGTTGAAATTTACCGTGGCAGACCCAGAAGGACGGGAAATCGGATTCGTGAAAGACAGCGACCTGATTGATATGGATCTAGGGGATACAAACGATTTTGAAATCCAGTTCGGAACAGGCGTCTGGGAGGAAAAGAAGTATGACTGGAATCACAGGATATACATTCCAGACACAGAGTATGGGGGACTGTTGGAGGAACGGAAGACTTCCACTTCCGCAGATATGATTACGTGGTCTGGCTATACATGGAGGGGGCTGCTCGGACAGAAAATCATCCAGCCGCCTTCCGGGAAGTCGCATCTGATCGTATCGGGAGATGCAAATACAATCATAAAGGATGTCATAGGGAACCGGTTCGGTTCTCTTTTCGTTGCCGATGCTGATGAAAGCGGCATCAAAATCAGCAATTATCAATTTGACCGATACTGCACTGTCCTTGCTGGGCTGGAGAAGATGCTTGCCGCAAAGAATGCAAGGCTGAAGATATATTACGTCCAAGGGACTCCGGGAACGGCAGGCGGTGCGGTCCATGTGTGCGCAGTACCCGTGACCGACTGGTCGGAAGAGCTGGAATACAGTCAGGACGGGAAGATGGACTTCACAACGAAGGATTTCAGACGGGGTACCAACCATCTCATCTGTACAGGCGAAGGGGAGAATGAAGAGCGGCTTGTACTGCATCTATATGTGCAGAAAGACGGAAGCATTGGGGATACGAAGTATTATACCGGATTGAAAGAACGTGAAGCGGTATACGATTTTACGTCAGCGGATATGACGGAATTGAAAGAAGGCGGCACGGAGCGGCTTCTGGAACTGATGAACTATAAGCAGATGGAAGCGGATGTATCGGGCATGGATATCGACATTTGGGATATTGTAGGAGGACGTGACCGGGTGACAGGGATGACACTGCAGAAGCCGGTTGTCGGAAAGATATTGAAGATACAGGACGGTACCGTGTCCGTGGAATACAAACTGAAAGGAGCAGAATGATATGGGATTTAAGGCATTGACAGTGAATACCCCTGTCGAGCAGGATGCGCACATATTTGCTGAAGACGATGCGGTATTATATGGCGGCATAATCGGCGGGGACTGCGTCCTGCCGGTCGGGGGTGTGCTGGCGGCAACAATCATCAGCAACAACGCAATCCGGATTAAGGATGGCATGGTATGCGTTGGGGGACATATCGGGCGCATCGTAAAAGGCGACTATGAAGATATGGCGATTGCAAACGGCGTATCCGGCCAGAACAGGAACGACCTGATTGTCGCAAGGTTCGTCTCTGGAGGCACCGGAGGGGCGGATACATACGGCCTTGTCGTGATACAGGGCACACCGGGGGCAGCTGCCAAAGACCCGGCAGTCGTGAAAGGCGATCTGTACGCAGGAGAAAGACAGAGGGATTATCCTCTGTACCGTGTACGGCTGGAAGGGCTGAGCGTTGCAGGTTTGGATAAACTGTACGAAGTAGGAAGAATGCTGCCGGATAAGGTCAACATTTCGGACATTGTAGATAACCTGACTACGAAAGATGCGAAGAAGCCATTGAGCTCGAAACAGGGAAATGCATTAGACATAAAGAAGCTGGACAAGGACGGCGGTAACGGTGCAAACCTCGTCAATACATTTACGCAGGCAACGACAAGGGCGAATCTCGCAAGCGGCGAGAAACAGAGCATCACGCTTGGGAAAATCATGAAATTCTTTGCAGACTTAAAAACAGGCGCATTTAATACCGTAGTAAATAACCTGACAACGACCGCCGCCGGATATGTGATGGACGCCAGACAGGGAAAGATTTTGAGTGATTTGGTGAACACGAAGTTTGACAAAGCCAATATCTGGTACGCTGATACATCCGCCACAACTATTGTAAATTTTTTAAACGCAAGAATAGCGGAAGTAAAAAAGAAACCGGATGGATTTTATGTGATTTACGGCGGCTGGGCTGGTAAAGGTGAGGGGATAACATTGGCACAAAAAAAGGGAGCGGTTTATTTGACCTTTATATACTATAATAACATTTACACGGTCGCCCCGAAAGATTCCTCAGGGAATAGTTATTTATATAATAGAGTTCCCCTCGATTCGTTCGGTGTTATCGAGACAGGAAATGGTATACCTAATGCGACTTATATTGATGCGAAAAATGCGAAATGCTATTGGGTGAGAAAAGGGGATGTGTGTCAAGTGGCACTGGAATTTACGCCACTTAAACTTTTTAGCCCCGGTACTATTCTTTTCACTGGATTGCCGGCCTCACAATCATGGGGTGAATTTCAGTATGTTGCTTTAAGTGAGAATGGCAACGTAGATGTCAGTGTTTTATATTTGGATGGTACGGTTCTGAAAGAATGGTATTCTTACCATCCAAAGGTTGGCGTGAATGTAAAAACTGGATTTACTTATATTTGCAGGTCAAAAGATGAAACGGCGGTAGCTTAAAAATGAAAAAGAAAGGAAGGAAAAACATGGAAAAGATTATTTTAGCAGACGGGACAGGGATTGAAATTTTAGAAGGGGCAAGTATCGGAGATATCACAATCGAAGTTCCAACTTTTGCCTCGTTGGAGGGTGTCGCAGACGCACTTATAAAGGACGGGAATCTTTCAGATGTGAAGTTCAAGACAGGGGATGAAGTGACGGGAGTCTATGAGAAGATGAAGCTGGAACATCCATTGTTTAAAGCGGTTGATGTTGTAAATGGAAAGGTACGTGCAGCATTCGCTATCAGAAAGAAAACGGAGATGGAGCTGGCTATCGAGGAATTACAGAAAGGTCAGAATGTACAGGACGGGGCAATCATGGAGCTGGCCGGAATGATGGGAGGTGAGTAAGCATGGTAGATTTTTATGTGATGAAAATCAAAGACGGGACAATCACGATTGAAGATATTCCGAAAAAGTGGAAGGCGAAAGTGGAAGCCGCATTGGAGGAGGAGTAGAAAGGACGATGGATATGGAAATCAGAGCGGGACCGGATACGGTCTTATTTTTATACGACAAAATGGAAAATGGAGGAAAGGGAAATGGATGATGTAATAAGCAGACAGGAACATGAAGAGTTTTGCCGCCGCATGGAGGATGAACATAAACGGACAAACCACAGGCTATCCGAATTGGAAGATACGGTCCGGCAGATAGGGGAACTTACCGCAAGCGTGCAGAAACTTGCTCTAAGCGTTGAGAGCATGGCAAAATCACAGAGCAAGCAGGAGGAACGGCTTGAAGAATTGGAAAGCAGAGACGGCGAAATGTGGAGGAAAGTAAGCGGATACGTACTTACTTTGATTATCGGAGCGATATTGACGTTTGTATTGATGCAGATAGGCATCGGATAGGAGGACGGTATGGGATTATTAGAATTTTTAAAACAGGTGCCAGTACCGGTACTGGTAATCGCAATTGCGATTTTGGTTCTGCTTACGGTTGTAATGACAATCCAGTATATCAGGACGAAAGGGCTGGAAGGAATCCGTGCAGACGTATACCAGCTGATACTTAGGGCGGAACATTCATACAAGGAATCCGGACAGGGGAAACAGAGACTGAAATGGGTGGTGCAGCAGGCAAGGGGACTTTTGCCGAAGTGGTTTCGGTTGATTGTTTCTGACGACATGCTTCTGAGGATTGTTGATAAGTGGTTTGTTGCGGTAAAAGATCTGTTGGATGATGGGAAAGTAAATAATTCACAGTGATTCAGAGGGCGAGTGGCATCGTCCTCTTTTTGCACCGGTGCAACCGGGGAATGGAGGAGAATATGAAAAAGGCAATGCTAAGTCAGCCGATGGGTGGAAAAACAGATGAGGAAATCGTGGCAACAAGAGAAAAAGCCGTAAAAACGTTGGAAGGAAAAGGGTATGAAATCGTAAATACGCTCTTTACGGATGAGTGGTACAGCGATGAAAGCATGAAAGAGCGTGGAGTTGTACAGATTCCGCTTTGTTTCCTAGCGAAGTCTTTGGAAAATATGTCCTTGTGTCACGTGGCTTATTTCTGCAAAGGCTGGGAGAATGCAAGAGGTTGTCGTATCGAACACGAGGCTGCAGTTGCTTACGGTTTAGAGATTATTTACGAAGAATAGGTTTGTTTGTGCGACATCGCACAGGAAGGGAGAAAATATGGCACATTTATTTGTAATTGCAGGTCATGGAGCAGGTGACCCGGGAGCGGTAGGACACGGATATACGGAGGCTGAGCGTGTACGTGCGCTGGCAGCAAGGATCAAGGAACTCGGCGGCAATCAGGTCACGCTTGGGGATTTTGGAAAAAACTACTATGCAGACAACGGAATCAGCAGACTTGACATTCCGGCTGACTGGCAGATTGCGGAACTGCACATGGATAGCGCAGCAGCAGAAGCGAGAGGTGGGCATATCATCGTAAAGGCAGGACTCACACCGGACTGCTATGATAATGCACTGGCGGACTTTATCGGGGGCATTTTGCCGGGTCGTGCAAATTTGATTGTTGGCAGATGTGATCTTGCGAATCCAAACGTGGCGGCGGAAAAGGGATATGGATATCGTCTTATAGAGGCCGGATTCATCACGAACGCCGAAGACATTAATATTTTTAATAACAGGATGGATGATATCGCAATGGGAATTTTAAACGCATTCGGAATCGGTGTGGATAAGAAAGAAACAAAAAACATTATCAACGCCACGATCCAGCCGAACAGCGGAGCGGACTACACGAGACTGTCATTTGAGGATGCAGGACAGGGAATCTGCCGGATTAGGGACAAGGCGAATGGATTCCTGCTTACTGCCGCTGGCAGCAGCGAGGGGGCGAATGCAGACTTCCGGGGATTCGACTGCGGAGACTACCAGCTATGGAAAATCGTCAAGAAGCAGTACAAGAATGCGGATTACACCATGTTTGAAAGCGTGGCGGCACCGGGGCTGTTCCTGTCGGTCGAGGATAATGGGAACAATGGAAAGAAGAAGCTGAAGCTGTGGACAGATTTACATAATCAAAAGCAGAAGTTCTATGTGCGTGAGGAAACGGACGGCAGTACGTTGATTATCCATGTATATACGGGAAAGTGCGTGTCTGCGAAAGAATAAAAATTTCCCCGGGGCGGCTTGCCCCGGGGTGAAAAATATTGTATCATCTTCAGTGTACTACATATAAAAGTATAAGCCGTTTACAACATATTTACAACAAAAATGCTTGCAAACCGCATAAATACGTTTAAAAATCTTAAGGAATTCTTAAAGAAGGAATGCCGTGTGAATCTTAGGAAAAGAGAGAGGACAAAAAATGTTAGATAAGATTTTGGAATACAGGAATAAAAATAACGAGTTTGCTTCTTATCTTGGAATCCGGACAACTGAAATCCGGGAAGGATTTGCGAGGGGGGAAATGGTCATTCGGAAAGAATATGAAAATGCTATTTCTTCTGTTCATGGGGGCTGTATTTTTGCATTGGCCGATTCAATTGGCGGCTCTGCTGGTGCATCATATGGAAATCGTATGACGACGGTATCTGCAGATATTCATTATTTATCCGCCGCCATCGGTGTAGAGAGACTTTTAGCATGCGCTGTGGAGATTAAGCATGGGAAACGGATTTCTGTTTATGACGTAGAGGTCCGGGATGAAGAAGAAAAATTGATTGCGAAAGGAACATTTTCTTATTTTGATTTAGGAGTACCATTGTTTTAAAAGAAGAGTTTAGTATCGTGATTCGTATAGTGAACAGTGAAAAGGTAGAAAGGCTATTTAGAGGTAGAAAAGTATTTGCAGATATTGCAGAGTTTGGAACCGGCTGGGATTTGTGCAAGAAACCTGCAGGAATGTATTAACCTGCAGATGAAGCGTTGTGGGCAGTTGTCTGAATTTATGGAATTGCTGATAGATGAATGTTTGGAAATGGTTGCTGAAAATAAAATACCTGCGCTTGGGGCACCCTCTGTAAAGAAGGTGCCCCAAGGCTTTGTATCTCAAATTAAATATTGTGAGGGAGGGTGTAAACGGTGTAGCGGTTTGCTATGCCGTCTTTGTATTTTTCTGTTAAGAAAGATGTCATCGCAAAGTCATATCTCAATTCATTTGACATGTGTTCTGCAATCGGCAAACTTATTTTGAAATATTTCAAAATTGAATTATAATTATTCTGATTATGTGATATACTTTATTTGTATTTTAATGTCCTCAAATCAGGAGGTATGAAAGATGGAATATTTAACAGTTACACAAGCAGCAGAAAAATGGGGTGTTTCAACTCGCCGTGTTCGCCTGCTCTGTGCCAATGGAGAAATTGAAGGCGTTATCCGTAAAGGCAAATTATATATGATACCTGCCGAAACAGAAAAGCCGTTAGATAAACGCAAATTACCAAACAAGAGAAAGCGTGGCGAATTTGCAGATATACTGACAGCAATAGATATAAAAAAAGTAAAACTCGATAGTATGCGTCCGCTTACCGCAGGCGAAACACAGCGCTTGCGTGACGAGTTTATGGTTGATTTCACCTATAACTCAAACGCAATTGAGGGCAACACTCTTACACTGAAAGAAACCGCTATGGTACTTGAGGGTATGACAATTGACCGTAAACCTTTGAAAGACCACCTTGAAGCTGTCGGGCATCGTGACGCATTTCTTTATATTGAAGATATAGCACAAAATAAGGTGCGTTTGCGTGATACGGAAATCAAGGCAATTCATTCGCTTGTGCTGATTAACAGACCCGATGATAAAGGCGTTTACCGTCGTATTCCTGTTACTATTGCTGGTGCATATACAGAACCCGTACAACCGTTTTTGATTGAGCCGAAAATTTCGGAGCTGCTTGCCGAAAATGAGGAAAGAAAAAAGACAATGCACCCGATTGAACGCATTGCCCGTTTTCATCTTGAATTTGAGGGGATACATCCGTTTATCGACGGCAACGGCAGAACTGGCCGTTTGATTTTAAATCTCGAACTTATCCGTAACGGCTACCCTGCAATAAATGTTAAGTTTTCTGACCGCAGACGCTACTATGACGCTTTCGATGCATTCTATCGTGACGGCAAAGCAGATGATATGGTCTTGCTTGTCGCAGAATATATAGGTGAACGACTTGACAGATATTTGGAGATTGTAAAATAATAAAATTACAAAAATGAGAAAAGACGATATGGCCGTTTCTGAAATAAAGTTGGAAGCTAAATTAGTGGGAGAAATAGAAGGAAAATTTTTTGCTCCGTCGTATCAACGAGGATATCGTTGGGGTGTCGATGAAGTAACACGACTTTTAGATGATATCTATGCTAACGGAACCAAGAACTATTGCTTGCAACCCATAGTTGTAAAAAATAATGGCAATAAATATGAGCTCATAGATGGTCAGCAACGCTTAACTAGGGATATAATAATCCTCGACCAATTCATACCACAAACCATTGTTTTCATCGTATATGTACTTGTCCATTGTGTAATCCTCCGTTATGATTTGAATTTCCCTACAATTCAATCACCCTGGCTGATTACAAAGCCGAAGGGAGAAACTACTTCTTTATGTAGACTCTCCCTTGTGAGGAATCTTTATTTTTAAGGAATCCGATGTTGTATCGCCCTTTTCTAAAATCAGATTTTGGTCGCAATTACTGCAATCCCTTCTTTTCCCGGAAGTGAGAGAGGCGTTTTGCCGCTTGCCTTGGCAATCAATGTTTCCCGTGTCATATTCCATACATCAATGATTTCGATTTTGTAAGTATGGTCTTTCGGAAGTTTGATACTGGATAAGCGCGGACACTGATGCGAATAATATTTCAAGAATACATCATCGCCGCAATTTCCGGTATACGCAGCCATTTTCCATGCGAGGTTAGCGCTTTCGTTAGCAGGAAGACTTAACCACAGAGAAAGGAATGGATTTTGCTGCCGATCGCCCGTGGTTTCAGTTGGATTACTGAAATCTTCAAATATTGGTTCGGTCCATGACTCCAGCGGCGCTGGGAAACTATACAGCAGTTCCTTTAAAAATGCAATCCTAGCCGGACTTTCTCCTTTTAAGCGACCGCCCTTTGACCACCAGAGGATTTCATCCTCTGAGTAAAATGTCTCCCCATGTGTTGCGTAAGCGCCTTTTGCACATGCCCGCCAAAAACGGTCTACCATTTCAAATGCAGAAATATTTCCCCACTCATGCTGGATATCTCCTTCATAACAACATTCGTCAAAGATAACAGGCTTGTCAAATTCCCGTATCCATTCATCGGTCATGTGCATGGCGATTGTCTGGATAGAGCAGTGGGTGACTGCCGGTCTCGAAAAATCATACAGCTTCAGGCAGTTATGGTTGCTCAGAAGATGATGGTACGGATCATTGTTCACAATATAATTTTCAATTGCATACCAGTCTTCTGGCGTTCTGGTAAATACAACGTCATATTCATTTGCCATACTCCACCAGATATATGGAATTGCAGAAAGTCTTCTCAGGGCATACTCCAGATACACAAGATTTTCTTCCATTGAAAGTGATGCAAAACCCCAGCGGTCATAGGGATGGAAAAGAATCAGATCGCTCTCGATCCCCATAGTGCCAAGCCGGTGGATAATTGCTTCCAAATGATCCCAGTACCGGAAACATGGGTGGGGAACATCCCAGCTTCCGTCCTCTTTTTTCTCGAATGGATAAAAAGAGGGTTCATTGTGATTGTAGTCATAATGTTTCGGAAACACGCAGTGGCGTACTTTATTAAATGGTGAATTTTCCAAAGCGGCCAGTGTTTCTTCGATCAGAGTTTCTTCCTGATGTGCCAGAGCGTAGATTGTTGTTCCAAAAGGAAGGTATCTGTCTCCATTTTCATAAATGAAATGATATTGTTCGGTCCGTACTATTCCGCAGCTGTCTGAGGGATGACAGAATTCTTCTCCGGATAATTCTACAATACCGTTTACTTTGTATGTATAAAGTCCGGTTTTCTGTGGGTAAAATCTGATGAGGTAACGGCCGTTTCCGGCATAAAAGCCTTTCACAGCAGTAGTTGTTTCATCCATTGTAAATTCGGCGGTCAGATTAATTTCGACATCAGAGCCTTCCGGCGGTTCGGCGGTGAAGCTTAGTTCAAACATTTCGTATTGTTTCATAATGCAAATATCCTCCTTAAGAAAATGTGCTGGATCTCCGTACTAGTACAGCCGAAGGCTGAACCGTTATTCTTTTACCGAAGAGTAGCACAAACGCATTTGAATATCAAGAAAAAATTAAGTAAAATGCACTTAATTGCGGACTTGATTTGTTGTTGTTCACACGACTAAATTGTTGTTCCTATCTGTTTGGGCAGAAGCTCGTAATCTTAGAAAATGTCGGATTTGTGAAAAGATAGAACATGGACTATTCTTCTATTTCATTTTACAATAAGCATAAATCATAAAAACTGATATTTTATAAATGGAAGTGAGGAGGAAACAGATGAGGCTGACGGAGCTGAGAGTAAATCATGTGAAAAATCCACTGGGATTTCAGGTGAATCCCTTAAGTTTTTCCTGGAAAACAGTGGATGCCGGAGATGCGAAACGCATTGAGTCTGCAAGAATACGGGTCTTCTGTGGAGAGGATACGGTTTTTGACAGCGGAGAAGATAAGCAGGCAGACAGCCTGGACTATCAGGCAGACATCCCTTTGGCTTCAAGAACCAGGTACACATGGTCGGTGGAAGTGAAAGCGGATAACGGCGAGACTGCAGCGGCTAGTCACCGGTTTGAGACGGGAAAGATGGATGAGAGTTGGAAAGCACAGTGGATTGCGCCTCAGCCGGAAGATAATGATATCCAGCCGATTCTGCGCAGACGTTTTACAGTAGACTCGGAAAATGCAGGATCTAAGGTAAGATTATATATGTGCGGACTGGGAGTTTATGAAGTTTATCTCAATGGACAGAAGGTGGGAGAGGAACATCTGGCTCCGGGATATCATTCCTATGATTTTCATTTACAGGTTCAAACCTATGATGCTACCGGATATTTGAAGGCAGGAGAGAATGAAATTCAGATATGGCTGGGAGACGGATGGTTTAAAGGACGTCTTGGATTTGACGGCGGCTATACAAATCTGTACGGAGACTTTTGCTGCGCAATCGGAGAGCTGTATCTGGATAAGACGAAAGAGGACGGAAAGCAGACGCCGGAGCTTGTTGCTTGTACGGATGAGACATGGGAGTATACCGGCTCTCCTATTACGTTCAGTAATATTTATGACGGAGAAATCTACGATGCAAGATGTGAAACCGCAGAAAATGCGTCGGGAAATATATGTTGGAAACCGGTAACGCTTCGTGCTCCAAAGAAATGCGGAGAGCTTACAGACAGATACAGTCTCCCGATTGTGAAAAAAGAAATTTTCAGACCGAAGGAAGTGATTCGCACTTCCAAGCAGGAAAATGTATTGGATTTTGGTCAGAATCTGACAGGATGGGTGGAATTTGACTGCGATCTTCCGGCAGGAATGCAGGTTCGGCTTACGGCGTCAGAGATTATGCAGGACGGCTGCTTTTATCACGATAATCTTCGGACTGCAAAAACCGAATTTACATACATTTCTAACGGCAAAAGCGCACATGTGCGGCCGCATTTTACATTTTACGGATTCCGTTATATGAAGGTGGAATATCTGGATGAGACGGGAAATGTTCTGGAAGAACAGCTTCCGGAGGAGAAAGAGCATTTTACGGCATATCATCTGCGCAGTGATTTTGATGAGATTGGAAATATTGTGACAGGAAATCCAAAGGTAAACAAGCTGTTTGCAAATGCCATGTGGGGACAGAAAGGTAATTTTCTGGATGTGCCGACGGATTGTCCGCAGAGAGATGAACGTCTGGGATGGACGGGAGATGCGCAGGTTTTCTCAGAGACGGCATGCTACAACATGGATATGCCTGCATTTTACCGGAAATATTTATGGGATATGCGGGCGGAACAGAGTATTCTGGGCGGTTCGGTGCCGAATGTGGTGCCTCGCCTGAAGCAGGGAATGGTGGCGGAACACGGAAGCAGCCCATGGGCAGATGCGGGGGTGGTCATTCCGTGGAATGTATATCGGTATTATGGAAGCAAGAGACTTTTGGAAGAATGTTACCCGGGAATGAAGGCATGGGTTGACTGTGAACGCAGAAAAGAAGAGGCACTGGGCGGACCTCATCTTGTGAAAGACGGATTCCATTTTGCAGACTGGCTGGCATTGGATAACCCCCAGCCGGGGCCGTTTGGGGCGACGGATCCGCTTTATATCGCAAGTGCGTATTATTATCAGTGTACGAAGTATGTGGCAGAAGCGGCGTCTGTGACCGGATATAAGACAGACGCAGAACAATATGGGAAACTTGCGGAGGAGATTCTGGCGGCAATCCGTGAAACTTATTTTGATGAAGACGGCTTATGCGTCTGCCATACACAGACCGGTTCGGCAATTGCAGTTATGTTCGGATTGAATCCGGATGTGGAAGCGAGAGATAAAGAAGGGGCTGCGCTGCGCCGGTATGTAGAAGCAAACAACGGTCATTTAAATACAGGGTTTGTAGGAACAACCATGCTTTGCCCGGCGCTGACAAAGACCGGAAACAATAAAACGGCGGTAGATCTGCTGCTGAACGAGGAATTTCCGGGATGGCTTTACTGTGTGAATCTAGGTGCGACAACAGTCTGGGAGAGATGGGATTCTGTTTTAGAAGACGGACATCTCAACCCGGAGGGAATGAACAGTCTGAACCATTACAGCTATGGAAGCATTGTGGCATGGATGTATGGAGACTTGTGCGGAATCCGCCCGCTTAAGGCAGGATTTAAGAAAGCGGTAATCGAACCTCATGCGGACAAAAGACTTGGTTTTGCCAAAGCAGAAATCAATACGGCGGCAGGACGTTACGGCAGTAAATGGGAATACAATGCAGACGATTCTGTAACATACGAAATTGAAGTGCCGTTTGATGCGGCGGTGGAACTGATTCTTGGAGAAAAGAAACTGGAACTGTCGGCGGGGATTCATAGATTTACAACAGGAGGGAGAATATGAAAACAAGTGATGTAAATATCCGTGATCCTTTTATATTATTACATGAGAATACTTATTATCTGTATGGAACAAGAAGTGAGACTTGCTGGGGACCGGCAGACGGATTTGATTGTTATGTAAGCAGAAATCTGGAAGACTGGGAAGGTCCGGTGGAAATATTTCACCGACAGGAGGGTTTTTTTGCAGACAGGGAATATTGGGCACCGGAATGTATTTTTTATGAGGGAAAATTTTATTTCATCACAACATTTGGCGGAGAAAATCGGAAAAAGGGAATTTATGTGTTAGTATCCGGGAATCCGACCGGCCCCTTTGAGGTATACAGTGAACGGCTGACGCCGGAAGACTGGTCTTGTATTGACGGAACGGA
>ERZ808046.1062-NODE-1062-length-14506-cov-4.084136_pt1 | contig 14506 bp, 15 predicted proteins | sample MGYA00380196_ERZ808046 | MGnify/ENA primary metagenome ERZ808046 (study PRJEB31490, sample SAMN06133421) | mouse gut metagenome | isolation source: Z6_2 | host: mice | place: China: Chengdu | collected 2015-05 ...
CAAAGCCCCAGACCACCCGCAACCGGATTAAGACGGTATATACGGATGAGCGGGGACAGATTGTATTTGTGGATACTCCGGGGATTCATAAGGCAAAAAATCGACTGGGAGAATATATGGTCAGTGTGGCAGAGCATACGCTGGCGGAGGTGGATGTAATTCTGTGGTTGGTGGAGCCATCTACCTTTATCGGGGCCGGAGAACGGCATATAGCGGAGCAGCTGAATAAGGGAAAACAACCGGTGATTTTGGTGATCAATAAGATCGATACGCTGAAAGATCCACAGGAAATATTGACTTTTATCGAGGCTTATAAAGATATCTGCCCCTTTGCCGAGATTGTACCCGTATCGGCGCTGAAAAAAAAGAACACGGATATTCTGACAGAAATGATTTTTAAATATCTGCCTTATGGACCATTGTTTTATGATGAAGATACGGTGACGGATCAGCCCATGCGTCAGATTGTGGCAGAGCTGATCCGGGAGAAAGCGTTGCGGCTTCTAGAAGAGGAGATTCCCCATGGGATCGCGGTGACTGTCGAGAAAATGGCAGAACGGAAAAACGGAATCATGGATATTGAAGCCACCATTGTCTGTGAGCGGGATTCTCACAAGGGGATTATTATTGGTAAGGGAGGCAGTATGCTAAAGCGAATCGGATCCGGTGCTCGGCGGGAAATCGAGGATATGATAGAGACAAAAGCGAATCTCCAGCTGTGGGTGAAGGTGCGCAAGGAATGGCGAGATAATGAGTTGTTGATGAAGAATTATGGATATCGGAAAGATGGGTGAAGAAGCTTTTTTCGATACTTTCTTTGTCGGGGATTTGTTTTGATAAGTAGTGATAAAAGGTACACCAAGGAAGAGGAGCGAAAAGCAACGGGAAATCGTCTGCGGAATTCTTGATCTCGAAACCGGAAAAAGGAGCAGACGGTTTGGCAATGGTTCGCTCCCCTTTTCCTTGACTACGTTTCTCGTTTCCTTATCTTTTTGAGGGTTGCCTTGTTGCTACTTGTGCCAAGTCTATACATTGCGATTATATTGCTACTCGAAACAAAAGAGACTTTGAAGGCTTTGGTATTTCTGTGCTTACCCCGACGGAAATTCTTTTGAAAATCATATAACACACATTTCAAGGAAAATTTTCTTATTTTCTAACTGTAGAATGGGATTATGGCTGACATAATCCGATGCTCGCTATTTCTATGGACAAAATCACAAATCTTAAACATAGTTTTGTTTTTTTTTTATTTTTTTTTATCCATGTATTGTAATCCTTACAAGGAACTCTTCTATTATTTCCAAAAAGAACTTGCTAACATATCTATAAAGGAATATACTAATAAAATATAAGAATAAAGGAGAGAACCATGATCATTGATTTTAGTATAATGGAAGAGAAAAGACTTACTGAATTTAAAGGAGGCAAAGGAGATACGATTGCTCGGATGCATACAGACGAGATGGGGAAAATCATGTATGGCAAATTAGAGCCAGGCTCCTCCATTGGATTTCATAAACATGAAACCGGCAGTGAGATTATCTATATTTTAAGCGGTAAAGCTAATTTTTTATATGATGGGGAGACGGAAGAAATCACTGCGGACGGATGCCATTATTGTCCGAAAGGCCATAGTCATTCGATGATCAATAATGGCGATGAAAATCTGATATTTTTTGCGGTAGTGCCGGAGCAGTGAAGGATGAAAGGGAATGATGAAAGCCATGTAAGAAAAAGAAATGATGCTGTGCTGGCCATGATTTTAATTGTATTGGCGATAGTTTTTGGCGGCGGGTATTATTGGATGCATCGAGCGCCGGCGCTGTGGGCAGAAATTAAAGTAAACGGAGAATTGGTGAAGACATTGGATTTGTCAAAGAATCAGGAGGTGACGATTCCTGGTGCGGGAGGGGGTGAAAATCGTCTGGCAGTAGAGAATGGGACGATCTGGTGTGTGGAGGCGTCCTGCCCGGACAAGGTGTGTGTTCATCAGGGAAAGCAGTCGCGGGATGGGGAACAGATCGTTTGCTTGCCGAATCGAATGGTTGTGAAGGTGATAGGATCAGAAAAATGAGAATAAATAAGGTTCAGAAGCGTTAAGGGAAACGGCAGAAAGCACTGACGGAATGATCGTGATTAAAAAAAAGGACGGAGGGAAATGGTGAGAGAACTAGTGAACCTGGCAGGAATGGTCTTGAAATCTAGCCCAGTAGGGGAATATGACCGGCGATTGGTGATTTTGACCCGTGAGCGGGGGAAGATCACAGCTTTTGCCCGAGGAGCAAAAAGACCGGGAAGTACTCTGATGGCGATGAGTCAGCCATTTGTGTTTGGGAATTTCCGCCTGTATGAGGGAAGGGATTCTTATAGCCTGGCTTCGGCAGAGGTGAAAAATTATTTTACAGAAATTGCCGGAGAGATGGAGGCAGCATGCTATGGCTCTTACTTTCTGGAATTTGCCGATTATTATGGACGGGAGAATGTGGATGGTACAGAACTTTTGTTGTTGCTCTATCAGTCTCTACGGGCACTTTTAAAGCCGGCGCTTCCCAATGCGCTGGTGTTGCTGGTGTTTGAGTTGCGGGCGATGGCGGCCAACGGAGAGTATACCGCATATCCCCCAAAGCCAGTCAGCGATTCAGCGACTTATGCGTGGGAGTTTATCCTTTCTTCGCCGTTGGAACGTTTGTATACTTTTGTGTTAAAGGATGAGGTGCAACGAGAATTGCGGGAGTGTGTGGAGATCAATAAACGAAGGTTTGTTGATCGGGAATTCAAATCGCTGGGAATTTTGCGGGAGGTTGGTCAGTTATCTGTTGTGGGTAACTGACCGTTTTGGTATTTCGGTATAGAATTTGAAATAGGGGTGAGTTTTCTTCCCAATTTCATTTCAATTAAATAGTGATAGAAAGTACGCCAAGGAAGAGGGGGAAAAGGCAATCGAAAATGGTCTGTTCCTTTTTTCGGTTTCGAGATTAAGAATTCCTAAAACCTCTGACTTTTGCTAAAAACGAAACGAAAATATACAAACCTCGTTGCCTTATCTAAATGACATGGGTTTTCCTCCCTTGTTTCTTTTTCGATAATTTTTTGGCTGTATTCCTTTCAGAATACCAAAAGTACGAATCTTTTGCCAGAGAAGATTTCAAGTAAGGTATTGAAAATATGACAAATTGAGGATATAATAGGGCATACTGAGATGGAACCAGGAGGAGTTTATGAAAAAACGGAAATTCCTAAGTTGCTTGATATTGGGAACAGCAGGACTTTTGATGGTTTCCTGTGGGAAGCTGGGAGGCGCTAAGTGGGCGGCTGATGGAAATAGTATCTATGTGACGAAGGATCTGCAAGTGCGAAGTGCGATGGTATTTACTGCGCCAGAAGCCAATGAATTGTATAGTAAGGAAGAGCTAGCAGCGGAGGCCGGGGAGTGGATTCGGGATTACAATGTGGCAAACGGGGCGGAGGCGATTTCGGAGAATACCGATGGCAAAGCGAAGCTTCCGGTGGCTCTTAAAGCTTGTAGTTTAGAAGGACAGACCGGAAAGCTAATATTTGACTATGGCAGTCCGTCGGATTTTGTGGGATTTGCGAGAGAGACCGGAGATACTACCCATACGGTTACAACACTGCAGACAGGTACGGCGGCGGCTGTGCTGGCGGCTGGCGGGAGCGAGGAGAGCTTCACGGCGCCAGATGGCAGTACGGTGGAATCAGGCAGTTTGACGAAGGATGGTTATCAGGCGGTGGCTGTGGAAGGCGCTGCGATGGTATGCATGGAGGGCAAATTGGTTGCTGCATCGACGAAGGTAACGGCAGTTTTGGATGAGCATACGGTGATGACCGGTGAGGGAATGAATTACATCATATTTAAATAAGAGAGGATGACTACCATGGAAAAGACATTGGATAAGATTGTGGCATTGGCAAAGAGAAGAGGGTTCGTATATCCAGGTTCCGAGATCTACGGCGGGCTTGCTAACACCTGGGACTACGGGAATCTCGGAGTGGAGTTAAAGAATAATGTGAAGAAAGCCTGGTGGCAAAAGTTTGTGCAGGAGAGTCCCTACAATGTGGGGGTGGATTGTGCGATCCTTATGAATTCCCAGACCTGGGTGGCTTCTGGCCATCTGGGCAGTTTTTCCGATCCGCTGATGGACTGTAAAGCATGTAAAGAACGTTTTCGTGCCGATCAGCTGATTGAGAACTATATGGAAGAGCATGGTATTTCGATCGAGGGTTCTGTGGATGCGTGGTCTCAGGAGGATATGAAGAAGTATATTGACGAGAACAACATCTGTTGTCCCAGCTGTGGCAAACATGATTTTACGGATATCCGGCAGTTCAATCTGATGTTTAAGACCTTCCAGGGTGTGACCGAGGATGCTAAGAATACTGTATATCTGCGTCCGGAGACGGCCCAGGGTATTTTTGTGAATTTTAAAAATGTGCAGCGGACTTCTCGGAAAAAGGTGCCATTCGGCATTGCACAGATAGGGAAATCCTTCCGCAACGAGATCACTCCCGGTAACTTTACTTTCCGTACCAGAGAGTTTGAACAGATGGAACTGGAGTTTTTCTGTAAGCCAGATACCGATTTGGAATGGTTTGCCTACTGGAAGCAGTTCTGTATCAACTGGCTGAAATCTTTGGGTATGAAAGAAGACGAGATGCGGGCCCGTGACCACGAGCCGGAGGAATTGAGCTTCTACAGCAAGGCAACCACGGATATTGAGTTTTTATTCCCGTTTGGTTGGGGGGAACTGTGGGGAATCGCCGATCGTACAAATTATGATTTAAGCCGTCATCAGGAGACTTCCGGACAAGATCTTTCTTATTTTGATGATGAGACTAAAGAACGGTATATTCCTTATGTGATTGAGCCATCTCTGGGGGCTGATCGGGTGACATTGGCATTCCTCTGCGCCGCCTATGATGAGGAGGAGATCGGTGAGGGCGATGTGCGTACGGTGCTGCATTTTCATCCGGCGCTGGCTCCGGTGAAGATTGGAGTGCTGCCGCTATCTAAGAAATTGGCAGAGGGTGCGGAGAAGATTTACGCTGAACTGAGTAAATACTATAACTGTGAGTATGATGATCGGGGAAATATCGGCAAGCGTTACCGCAGGCAGGACGAGATCGGAACGCCGTTTTGTGTAACGTATGATTTTGAGTCTGAAACGGATCAGGCAGTGACCGTGCGAGATCGGGATACTATGGATCAAGTGAGGGTGCCGATCGCAGAGTTGAAGGCGTATTTTGAGGATAAATTCCGATTTTAAGATAAGAGAGGTCTGAGAATTCCTTTTACAGGAATTTTCGGACCTCTTCGATTACCAAAGAAATGATGTCATTCAGAGATAGGCCACTGCAGCCGATCACCTGATGATTGCAGCGATTGACTGGCATAAGGAGTTGGCGGGCTTTGCTCTGTCCTACGGCCATTGCCATGGCAGGAGTCACTTCACCACAGAGAGAGTCAGCGATGACAATGCCGATGGGACCGATGATCAGATCGGAATCCCTGGCAGCGACGATTACCGGATTTTCTCCGGTGGCACCGAAATCAGCGCCAGCTTTTAACATGGCAGCGGTGGCAGTGGTATTGGTGCCAATGGCTAAGATCTCTTGTCTGGGAAATTGTTTTTTCAATTGTTCGATGATACTGCGTCCCATCTTTCCGCCCTGGCCATCAATAACTGTAATTTTTTTCATAGATATACTCCTTGTCTGTTTTCTTAATCTGTGCTTTGGGATATTATAATATCCAGGAAAAGCCTCTGCATTCTTATCCCTTATGACTGCGTTTGTGCCATACATTCGGTGTGAACAGGATGATGGTTTGATAAAGGCGCAGGTGAAAAGAAAGTGGGTAAGATAGCTATTTATTATTGTGGTCCTTGATATTGGGAACTACCAAAGGCCAAGATTAAGATAAAGATAGGTTTGAAAAAGAACAGTCCTAAGGTAAAACCGATACCATGTCCGAAAGCTTTTGAGAGCTTATGAGTGGAGATGACTTGGAGACCAAAAAAAACAATGAAAGCGGGCAAGGACAACAACAAGGCCAGAAGCGAGCGCGATCCCATATATTTACAAATAAGTAACAAAATAGAACTCACCAAATAGAATGAAAAATATTGAGTGGACCAGGTGAATTTGTACTGGATATAGGTGGAATAAAAAGGAACTAGGGATTTCCAGCCGGATTCACCGGCTTTTTCAAAAATCTTACAGTATGCGCCAATTTGGAGAAAGATCCAAATAAGCGCAAAAACAAAAATAACAAGAGAAAAAATGACAGTGAAGGGGGTATCCATAGTATGACTCCTTTATTTTATTGTGGCCCCTCATATTCGGAAGAGCCAAAACCAAGAATCATGAGAAAAATAAACTCTAGAAAAAAAAGTCCCAATGTAAAACCAATCTCATGTCCGAATGCTGTTGAGAGTTTGTGTGCTAAGATAATCTTCAGGAAAAAGATGACAGCATAAGCAATCAGGACTAAGGGAAAGAGGAAAACGCTCAAAAAATCGATGAAGGTGACAATCAAAATCGTACCAATGCAGCCAAGAAACAGGAAAAAATATTGGGTTTTCCAGGCGATTTTGTACAGGATATAAGTGTTGTAGAATGGAATCAGAGCTTGCCATCCCGGTTCGCTGGCTTTCTCAAAAATTTTCCAGGTTGCAATAATCATAAGAATCGGTATGGACAATGCGATCAGTCCAAGAATCAAAATAGTAAGTGCTAAGGCATCCATGATGAAAATCCTCCCTTGTATTGTGAAAATATTTTAAAGATGATTATATTTTATCATAAAATCCGTAGACTTACCATCAAAATCGCAATGTATTTTAGTTTGATGTCTTAGCTATAGAAAGATCGAGGAAGAAGCCAGAAACGAAAGACTCTGTAAGTTCCAGATGAATAATCTTATTAGAATCTGTCAAATGATATGGTTTTCTCAGAAATAATCTGGTAAAATACTCAATAGTATTATGGATTCGGAAACCGAAAATTCTTTTTTGGATCTTTGGGAATATCCGAATATAAAGAAAAGGAGGAAGTAGCATATGGCAAAAGTATATGCAATGATTGCAGATGGAACCGAGGAAGTAGAGTGTCTGGCAGTGGTGGATATTCTGCGAAGAAGTGGGATCGAGACGGTGCTAGTCTCTGTGAGTGGGACAAAGAACGTGGTCAGTTCTCATAATGTAAAGATGGAAGCAGATGCCATAGTGGAAGAAACGGATTTTTCTGACGGAGATGTGATTTTTTTGCCGGGAGGGATGCCAGGGGCAGAGCATTTGTCAGCATGTAAACCTTTGATTGATGCGCTGGCAAAGGCAGATGCCGATGGCAGACGGATTGCGGCGATCTGTGCAGCGCCGGGAGTAGTGTTGGGACGACATGGATTCTTAAAAGGAAGAACCGGAACTTGTTTTCCGGGATTTGAAAAAGAGTTTGTGGGAGGGGAGTATACCCGGCAAGGCGTGGTGACAGATGGAAATGTGACAACAGCCAGGGGACTGGGGTTTGCCATAGATCTGGGAATCGAACTGGTGCGTTTGCTGGTAGGTGAAGACGCAGCAGAAGAGGTGAAGGGAAAGATTCAATACTGCTGAGGGAAATGATTTCTGTTTGTGTATCGGCAAACAATACCGTTTGTGAACAAGGGAACGCACCGTTTAGTAAAGAAGAACATAGAATCGTATATGCGAACAAAAACCATATATCCGAAAAAGACAGAATATGAAAGTATTTTCACAAAAATTAGCAGAATTTTGGTTGATTTTTTTCCATTATTTTGAAGAAAAAAACTTTACTAGAAGTTAAAATATGTTATACTTATAACAGACCGTCAGAGGGCTTTTTCGTCATGTCTATGATTCATGATGGTGCGTTTTATGACGCATGGGAGTTTTACCAAAGACGGAGAAAACCTATAGAAAATATCTACACATCTTATTTAGGAGGAAAACACTTATGGCAAACAAGTGGGTGTATTTGTTCACCGAGGGAAATGCCGACATGCGGAATCTGCTGGGCGGCAAGGGTGCCAACTTAGCGGAGATGACGAACCTGGGTCTTCCGGTGCCTCAGGGCTTTACCATCACGACCGAAGCATGTACCCAGTATTATGAGGACGGCAGAAAGATCAATGATGAGATCATGGGTCAGATTATGGAGCATATCACCAAGATGGAAGAGATCACCGGCAAAAAATTCGGTGATAAAGAGAATCCGTTGCTGGTATCCGTCCGCTCTGGTGCGAGAGCATCCATGCCGGGTATGATGGACACCATCTTAAACCTGGGCCTGAATGAAGAGGTAGTGGAAGTTCTGGCGAAGAAGTCAGGGAATCCCCGTTGGGCATGGGATTGCTACCGCAGATTTATCCAGATGTTCTCCGACGTGGTTATGGAAGTCGGGAAGAAATATTTCGAAGAACTGATTGATAAGATGAAAGAAGAAAAAGGCGTGATCCAGGACGTAGAACTGACGGCTGATGATTTGAAAGAGCTGGCCAATCAGTTTAAAGCCGAGTACAAAGAAAAGATTGGGGAAGATTTCCCTACCGATCCGAAAGTACAGTTGATGGAAGCGATCAAGGCAGTATTCCGTTCTTGGGACAACCCTCGTGCCAACGTATATCGCCGCGACAACGATATTCCTTATTCTTGGGGTACTGCGGTTAATGTACAGATGATGGCCTTTGGTAATATGGGTGAGACTTCCGGTACAGGTGTTGCGTTTACCCGTGATCCGGCGACAGGAGAGAAGCACCTGATGGGTGAGTTTTTGATGAATGCTCAGGGTGAGGACGTTGTAGCAGGTGTCCGCACACCTCAGAAGATTGATCAGTTAAAGGAAGTTATGCCAGAGGTTTATGAGCAGTTTGTAGGTATTTGCAACAAGCTGGAAGATCATTACAGAGATATGCAGGATATGGAGTTTACCATTGAGGATAAGAAGCTGTACATGCTGCAGACCCGTAATGGTAAGAGAACAGCAAAAGCTGCGCTTAAGATTGCCTGCGATCTGGTAGATGAGGGCATGATTGATGAGAAGAAGGCAGTAAAGATGATTGATCCGCGTAATTTGGATACTTTGTTGCATCCTCAGTTTGACGCGGATGCGCTGAAGAAGGCAGAGCCGCTTGCCAAAGCATTGGCGGCATCACCGGGCGCTGCCTGCGGCAAGATCGTATTCTCTGCCGAAGATGCTAAAGCATGGGCAGCTAGAGGCGAAAAGGTAGTACTGGTTCGCCTGGAGACCTCTCCGGAGGATATTGAAGGTATGAAGGCGGCTCAGGGCATCTTGACGGTTCGCGGTGGTATGACTAGTCACGCTGCTGTGGTTGCCCGTGGTATGGGTACCTGTTGTGTATCTGGCTGTTCCGAGATTGCTATGGATGAGGCCAACAAGAAGTTCACTCTGGCAGGCAAAGAGTTCCATGAGGGCGATCCACTGTCCATTGACGGTTCTACTGGTAAGATCTATGACGGTATTATCCCGACGGTGGATGCTACCATCGCTGGTGAGTTTGGCCGTATCATGGCATGGGCTGACAAATATAGAAGATTGAAAGTAAGAACCAACGCAGATACTCCGGCTGATGCGAAGAAAGCCAGAGAGCTGGGCGCTGAAGGTATCGGCCTTTGCCGTACCGAGCATATGTTCTTCGAGGGCAATCGTATCGATGCATTCCGTGAGATGATTTGTGCAGAAACCTTAGAAGAGAGAGAAGCAGCTTTGGAAAAGATTCTTCCCGAGCAGCAGAGCGATTTCGAGAAGTTGTATGAAGCATTGGAAGGCAACCCAGTTACTATTCGTTTCTTAGATCCGCCGCTGCATGAGTTCGTTCCCACAGAGGAAGAGGATGTCAAGAAGTTGGCAGATGCTCAAGGCAAGAGCGTGGAGCATATCAAGGCGATGATCGATTCTCTGCATGAGTTTAACCCGATGATGGGTCATCGTGGTTGCCGTTTGGCGGTAACTTATCCGGAGATTGCTAAGATGCAGACTAAGGCTGTGATTCGTGCAGCTATTAATGTAAAGAAGGCTCATCCGGATTGGAATATTGTTCCGGAGATTATGATTCCGCTGATTGGAGATATCAAAGAGCTGAAATATGTGAAGAAGTTTGTGGTTGAGACTGCTGACGCAGAAGTTGCAGCAGCAAATATTGACCTGAAGTATGAGGTTGGTACTATGATCGAGATTCCCAGAGCAGCTCTGACAGCTGACGAGATTGCCAAGGAAGCTGAGTTCTTCTGCTTTGGTACGAATGATCTGACTCAGATGACGTATGGATTCTCCCGTGATGATGCAGGTAAGTTCTTGAATGCTTACTATGATGCCAAGATTTTTGAAAATGATCCGTTTGCCAAATTGGATCAGACCGGTGTGGGCAAGCTGATGGAGATGTCTATCAAGCTTGGAAAGCCAGTACGTCCGGACATGCATATAGGTATCTGTGGCGAGCATGGCGGCGATCCGACTTCGGTAGAGTTCTGCCATAAGATTGGTTTGGATTATGTATCTTGTAGCCCGTTCCGGGTGCCGATCGCGCGTTTGGCGGCAGCACAGGCGGCGATAAACAATGTAGGAAAGTAGATTACAAATATATGTACTTTACGGAATATCTGATAACCAGAGCCGATGTGAATGATTTTATGGCACATCGTCCGGAGTACACAAAGGCGAACCGCTTTGAGGATTTCGTTTGTAAAATCTATCTTTGACGATTAGGGGAAAATTCATTTAAGAGTTTTCCCCTTTTTTCGTGGTTTTTTCAAAGGATTCTATCCCAAACAAAGGATAGAGTCCTTTTTATATATACAAATAAAATAATCAAAGGAGGTTCACACATGAACAGCACAGCGTTAAGAGCAGGGGCGCAGAGCGCCAACAACACACACATGGTTTTTGCAAACGAGGAACATGAGAAGTTTTATTATGAGAAATTGGAACAGGCGAGGTATCAGGACTGCTATCACAAGGCTTTGATCTACATTCTCGGTATTTCAGAGGATACAAGGTATCATTTCAGCCAGATCTACGATATGAAGTCAGGATTCATCAAGCCGGAGTGCCTGCATCAAGGCTGGCAGACAAGCGGCAGTGTCCGTGTGGTAAGGCTTGCCTTTAACCTTTACACAGACGGAACGCCGAGTGTTGACGATTATAAGCGCAAGGACGAGCAGATAAGAGAGTGCCGGGAATATTCGGTGAGTGACATTTTCTGCTGCGGCTATGCGATGTACTTCTGGCAGGGCATTAAGCTCCGTTATCCGGAATATTGCAGGAAGCAGAAGTCCATTGAGGAGATCCTTGCAGAAATGGAGAAGAAACGTGCTGAAAATTCGACTGATGGGAACGAAGAATGATATTAAGTGGTTTGAGAAGATTCTGAAAAGACAGCCCAAAGTGGCTGTGACGGAAGTTTCGGAGCTGTACCGGAATAAAGGTACAAACAGATATTACCGGGCTTATGTGGAAGTAGAGAAAGCCAACATCAAAGAAAAATCTAACTAATACGGAGGAATAAAACCATGTGTAAAATTATAGCAATCGCAAACCAGAAAGGCGGTGTCGGCAAGACCACCACAACAAGCAGCTTAGGAATCGGGCTGGCAAAACAGGGAAAGAAAGTTTTGGTAATTGATGCGGACGCACAGGGGAGCCTGACCGCAAGCCTTGGATTCACGGAGCCGGACAAGCTGGAGGTCACTCTGGCGAACGTACTGGAAAAGGTTATCAACGATGAAGAAATAGAGCCGGATTACGGCATCTTAAAGCATGACGAGGGCATTGACCTGATGCCGGGGAACATTGAGTTGTCCGGCATGGAGGTTTCCCTTGTGAACGTGATGAGCCGGGAGATCATGCTCCGCTCTTATGTGGGAAGGGTAAAGGAGAGGTACGATTATATTTTGATTGACTGTATGCCCTCACTTGGCATGATTACTATAAATGCCTTTGCCTGTGCCGACAGCATACTCATTCCGGTGCAGGCGGCATATCTGCCCGTGAAAGGCTTGGAACAGCTTATTAAGACCATAGGCAAGGTAAAGCGGCAGATCAATCCCAAACTGGAGATTGAGGGCATTCTGTTGACAATGGTGGACAACCGTACCAATTACGCAAGGGATATTACAGCATTGCTTATCGAAACTTACGGAAGCAGAGTACGGATATTTGAAAACAGCATACCGATGTCGGTACGGGCTGCAGAAACGTCCGCAGAGGGTGTCAGCATTTACGAGCATGACCCGAAAGGCAGGGTTGCGGGCGCATACCAGTCCTTGACAAAGGAGGTGCTTGGTAATGGGCAGTAAGGCGGGAAGTGCATCAAAAGTCAAATTGAACAGCTTTGATGATTTATTTGGTGGGGCGGAAAACACGTCGGGGGAACAGATTATCCATGCAAAGCTGACGGATTTACATACATTCAAAGGACACCCTTTCCGTGTCCTTGATGATGAAAAGATGGAGGAAACCACGGAGAGCATCGGGAAATATGGCGTGCTTGTACCCGGAATTGTAAGACCAAGGACAGGAGGCGGCTATGAGATCATAGCCGGACACCGGAGGAAACGGGGTTCTGAAAGGGCAGGGTTAGACACGATGCCCGTCATTGTCAGGAATTATACGGACGATGAAGCCACGATAATCATGGTGGATTCCAATATCCAGCGGGAGGACATCTTACCGAGCGAAAAAGCAAAGGCTTATGCCATGAAGTACGAAGCAATGAAACACCAGGGAAGCAAAGGCGGCAGCACCCTTGACGAAGTGGGGGAAGCTGCCGGGGAGAGCGGAAAGACGGTGCAGAGGTATGTGTGGCTTGCAAGGCTTTCTGATGAGCTGCTTGACATGGTGGATAAGAAAAAGATAGGGATAGCCCAGGGAGTGGATATATCTTTTCTGACCGAAGAAGCACAGCAGTGGGTATTGGTTATCCTTGAGGAAACGGGGGCGGCAATGAACGCTTCCCAATCGTCAAAACTGAAGGAGTATGGGAAAAGCGGAGAGCTGACATTGGCGATGGTCAGGCTGATACTGTCGGAGGAAAAGCCAAAAGAGCGAAAAGTAACGATAAAAGGCGATAAGATTAGCAGGTATTTTTCGGAAGACTATTCCAATGACGATATAGAGGGTATCATTATCCAGCTTTTGGAGGAATGGCAGAGTAAGCAGTAAAGGAGGCGGTAAAATGGGCGAGCCATTGAAATTTGATTATTACTATGGCGTTGAAGCAGAGCAGTTTTCTTTTTACCGTGTTCCCCGCCTGCTGATAAAAGACGAGCGTTTCAAGGGGCTTAGCAGCGATGCTAAGCTCCTGTATGGGCTGATGCTTGACAGAATGTCGCTGTCTATGAAAAATGGATGGCTGGATGATGAAAACCGGGCATATATTATCTATGCTGTGGAGAACATCATGGAAGATTTAGGATGCTCCAAACCTACCTGCATAAAGGTCATTAAGGAGCTGGATGCAGATAATGGGATTGGGCTGATAGAGAAAAAACGCAGGGGGCTTGGGAAACCTGATATAATCTATGTGAAAAATTTTGCTTCTGTGCCGGAAAATGAGAGTGTAGAAAAGCCTGCAAATACTGATGTTTCCACAGAAGTAAAAAATCTTTACTTCAAGAAGGAAAAGAATTTTACTTCTGGAAGTAAAGAAACTGAACTTCAAGAAGTAAAGGAATCTGACTTCAAGAGGGAAAAGAATTTTACTTCCGGAAGTAAAGAAACTGGACTTCAAGAAGTAAAAGAATTTGCCCCTAATTATAACAATACTAACTATAACAAGCAGAATCATACTAATATGAGTTATACCAATTCTATCAATCAATCTGTGGGAAATGCGGAGAGTTCAGAAATGCATGGAAAAGATGATAGGATTGATGTGATAGATGAAACAAGCGCATATATGGCGTTAATCCGTGATAACCTGGAATATGAGTACCACATGGAATATGACCAGCATGGGGATAAGGAACTGTATGAGGAAATTTACGAAACCGTCTGTGATGTGGTCTGCGTGAAGCGCAGGTCAATCCGCATCAATGGGGAGGAGTACCCTTATGAGCTTGTAAAATCCCGTTTTCTGAAACTGAACAGCAGCCATGTGGAGTATGTCATGAGCTGCATGAGGGAAACCGTGACAAAAATCACCAATATCCGGGCATACCTGATTACGGCGCTCTACAATGCCCCCTCAACCATGAGCCATTACTACCAGCAGGAAGTACAGCATGATATGTATGGCGGAGGGTGGGCAGAAAAGGGCATTACTTAACAGACTTCTGGACACAATGTCCAGAGGTGGCGGATGCTTTTGCAGAGTTTGAAGATGTAGATAATAAGCCTGCCATAGAGTGGTGGGCAGCACTTTCAAGCCTTGCCTAAAGTGTGATTATCTTTTCAATCACACTTTGGGCAAGGTTTCCAGGGGTACGGGGGTGGAAGACCCCTGTGTTAAAAA
>ERZ808046.1063-NODE-1063-length-14475-cov-4.241492_pt1 | contig 14475 bp, 9 predicted proteins | sample MGYA00380196_ERZ808046 | MGnify/ENA primary metagenome ERZ808046 (study PRJEB31490, sample SAMN06133421) | mouse gut metagenome | isolation source: Z6_2 | host: mice | place: China: Chengdu | collected 2015-05 ...
CTGAATATAATGTTTTAGTTTTAGGGAAAAAAGTTTTTTCTGAGAAAGATAAGCATTTGATCGGATATGTTCAAGTTACCAATGATCTGGTCAATTACGATCAGACTAGGCGCAAATTGATCTTGATCTTTTTAGTGTTCTCTTTGATCGCAGCGATCGGGATCGCTTTACTCAGTTATGGCTTATCATCTTGGCTATTAGGGCCGATCGATCTGATAAATGATACGATCGGTAAGATAAATGGTGATGATGAAAGTGATGCTTTAGCCAATTTGCGTGTGCCCGAACTTAAACATGAAGATGAATTGGCCGAACTAGGGCGCTTATTTAATAAGATGCTTGATCGGATGCAACGGTATATCGAACAGCAACAGCAATTCGTAGAAGATGTTTCGCATGAACTTCGGACACCAGTTGCGATCATTCAAGGACATTTATCTCTTTTGAAACGTTGGGGTAAAGATGACCCAGCAGTCTTAGATGAATCGATCGAGGCTTCCTTGCAAGAGATCGCTCGAATGAAGAGTTTAGTTCAAGAAATGTTAGATCTTTCTCGGGCTGAACAAGTTGAGATCCAGTTTGGTAAAGAGATCACTGATGCCAAAGAAGTCGGGCTACAGGTATTCAATAACTTTCAGATGATCCATCCAGACTTTACCTTTGTATTAGATGATGATCTTAAAGATATCACTAATGTTCAGATTTATCGTAATCACTTAGAACAAGTTTTGATCATTTTAATGGATAATGCAGTCAAGTATTCACGTGAACGCAAAGAGGTCCATATGACATTATCCAAAAACATCAATGATATTGATATCGTGATCCAAGATTTTGGCGAGGGGATCTCGCAAGAAAATATCGATCGGATCTTTGATCGTTTCTATCGTGTTGATAAAGCACGAAGTCGAGATAAAGGCGGTAATGGACTAGGGCTTTCGATCGCTCGGCGTTTGATCGAGGGATATCACGGTAAACTAGTCGTTGAAAGTGCCGTGGGACAGGGATCAGTCTTTCGTGTTTCCCTTCCCCTAGTTAAAAATAAAGATAATAAAAAATAGGTTTTTCCAAAGCAGGAAAAACCTATTTTTTATTTATGACGATTTTGTTTACCAGCGTTGCGCTTCTTTTTAGAGGTAGCTGAAGTAGGTGATGACTCAATTGTGGTTTCCTTAGCTTCAGTAACTACTTTCTTAGGTTGCTTAACTGGATTTTTCTTTAGCTCTGCCAAGACTTCTTTTCTAATGCGGGGACGCATATAGTTGATGATCAAAGTTTGGATACATGCAAAGATCCCCCCAACAAAGAAGTAAAGTCCCAAACCAGCAGGGGAGATGTAAGTCATGAATGTGATCATCAGTGGGCTGATGATCATCATTTGACGCATTTGAGCTCGTTGGGCTTCTGGTACACCTAGAGTTGATAACCATCCTTGAAGTGCGTAAACGACAAAGGAGAGAGCAACTAGAGTGAAACTTCGCTGTCCAAGGTTGATCCCATAGAAATAAGATCGTGACAGCTCAGGTGAGTACTGGATCGCAGCATAAAGTGCAGCAAAGATCGGCATTTGGATCAAAAGTGGTAAGCAACCGATCCCGCCAGTCATTGAAATATTATTATCGCGGTAAAGCTGCATCATTTCTTGGTTGATCGCCATTCTTTCCGCATCGCTAGTGGCTTCTTTTTGACGCTTGGTGATGTCTTCCATCAACGGTTTGATGTGAGCGATCTTTTCTTGTTGGACCGTAGCATTTTTAGACTGCTTGATCATGATCGGCATCAAGACTAGGCGGACGATGAAAGTGATCACGATGATTGCCCAGCCTAAACTATTGCCTAAGATCTGTGACAGCCAAACTAAAACATGTTGGGTTGGAACTGCCAAGTTATCATAGACAAAACCATAAGGCTTACCTGAGGCAGTGTGTTGAACACAGCCACTCAGGAATAACATTGCTGAAGCCATGATCGCAGCAATAGTTAATAATTTTTTGTTTTTCATAGGTCAATTCCTTTCACTTATGAATAAAGGTATCGTTATTAACTATACTGGAAAAAAAGCGATATTTCAATGTATAATCCGTAAGAACCGTGCAGTTACATATATGCCACGCTAAAACGCGTATAGCTATTTTCAGGGATCGACTTGAGGATGACACGATCGACGCGCCCTGCTGGGGTAGGTGAAGCTTTGATCCCTTCGATAAAGGCAGAAAGCTTTTCGGGATCGCCTTGTGCTTCAATATAAACAGAGCCATCATTTTTATTTAAAACTTTACCAGTGACTCCGATCTGATCGGCCAAGATCTTAGTCATATAACGAAAGCCAACTCCTTGAACGATACCATGTACTTCTAAACTGATTGCTGCCACTTATCCCATTCCCTTCGTAAGATATTTCTAGTTATATTATACTACAGGAAAGAAATTTGCTAAAAAATAATAACTTCGCTAAACTTGTAGAGTGAACAATCAGCAGTGAGAGGTGCGATGAAAATGAAAATTGGGATCGATAAAATCGGCTTTTTTACGCCACATTTGTACGTAGACATGGCTAAACTAGCTCAAGCACGAAATGAGGATCCAAATAAATATTTGATCGGGATCGGCCAAAATAAAATGGCGGTCATCCCACCGACACAAGATGCAGTGACCTTGGCAACTAATGCCGCAGCTAAGGTTTTGACAGTAGAAGACAAAGAAGCGATCGATCTAGTGATAGTTGCCACGGAATCAGGGATAGACAACTCTAAATCAACTGCAGCTTACGTTAGTGAATTGTTGGGCCTATCTCATGAGATCAGAACGATCGAATTGAAACAAGCTTGTTATGCGGCAACAGCTGGCTTACAGTTAGCTAAGGGGCATATTGCTTTAGCTCCAGATAAAAAAGCGCTAGTTATTGGTAGTGATATTGCTCGCTATGGCTTGAAGACACCAGGTGAACCGACACAAGGTGGTGGTGCAGTGGCAATGTTAGTTTCTAAAGATCCTAAACTTGTTACTTTGGAGGCAGAAAGTGCGTATTATGCTAAAGATGTGATGGATTTTTGGCGCCCACTTTCTCAAACTGAAGCTAAAGTCGACGGTAAGTTTTCGGCTAATATTTATCTAGAATTTTTTGAGAAAGTCTATCAAGACTATCTAGCAAAGACAGGGCTTAAGTTAACTGATTTTTCAGCGTTATTGTTCCATTTGCCATATACTAAACAGGGGTTAAAGGGGCTGCGTAAGGCCTTAGAAGGTGTTGATCCGACTGTAGCTAGTCATTATTACAATGAATTTGAAGCAAGTCGCAAGTATAATATGGCAACTGGGAATTTATATACTGGCTCGTTATATTTGAGCTTGCTATCTCTTTTAGAAAATACTGATACACTAAAGGCTGGAGATCGGCTAGGCTTGTTTAGTTACGGTTCTGGAGCCCAAGGTGAGTTTTTCTCAGGACGCTTACAGCCTAATTATAAAGAAGCTCTCACTTATCAAACTTCTGAAATGTTAGAGATGCGGGCAGAAGTTAGTGTTGCGGAGTATGAACAGATCTTTTCAGCGATCTTAACAGATGATCATGATCGAAAACTTGATATTTCAAAAGATCCTGCTCAATTTGTGTTAGCTGGGATCAAAGATTTTAAACGCCAATATTTGAAAAAATAAATTATAATGGCTACCTTTTGCGTATCTATAAAGTGTAGATAGTGAAAGGTGGTTATTTTTATGAAGTTTGAAAATAGTGAAGAGATCGTGTTAGCTAAGTCAGCCCAAGTGGTGATCGACCGGTATTTGGGGCTCAGTATGAATGTGATCGCAGAATTTATTGCTAATTGTGATCAGATGTCATTTTTACAATGTAAGAAATTATTGAGTGCAAAATATCGCAATCGTGCACAAAATACGGCCAATGAATTTTTTGAGTGTACGTTAGAGGCCACCTTTATTTTACTTGAAGAGATCTTTTTGAAAAAACAACCTTTTTTTCCTGAGTTTTTTATGGGGATCTGTAGTGGCAAAATGAAGTTGCTACTCGTTCAAGGGGTAATGGTAAGTCAAAAGATCGATCCTGAGCAACGGTTTATTGTTTATCTACACAAAGGCCGATATTTCATTTACTTTATCGATCAAACTCCACCAGATAAAGCTAATTTAGCTAGATTAGATCTCTTTTTTGGTGGGAATAAGTTATTGAAATTGAGTAATGGTCAGCGTTTCAATTATTTCAGGCAGCTCAGTAAAAAGCAACATCGCTATTACAAACAATATAAAGACCCGATTTGTGCCTATCATGAACGGATCTGCCAGCAGATCATGGCTTTACATCCAAAAAAATTAGCGGTCACAGCCAATAATAAAGTAACAGGTGCCTACTTAGAGGAACAGTTGCGGTTAAAGAAGCGATTAAATGAGATGATGAAACAAGAACTCAGCCCTGATAATTGATAAATTTAAGTTTTTTTGTAACAATAGAGCTATGAACATCTTGCTCTCAACTGGGCAATTATGAAATAGAGGAGATACTTATGGCTAATCCAAATCAACTTAGTTTATCAGATCATAAACAAGCAACTAAAAGCTTGACTAAGGCACTTCTAGATAAAGTGGCCTATTTAGAATCTTTTGAAAAAGCTGTTCAAGACCAAGATGATCGTTTGGTATACCAGCTGATCGATGGTAAACGTTATGCAACTGAGATCTTAAAACAAGATGGGGCTGAAGTTGATGATACCCATGAACATCTTGTGCGTGACAGTTATGCTAAGATAAGTGATTATTTGAGTAAGAACTTGATCGATTATTTATGTGAGATGTACCCATTTTTCTATTTTGAAGAGACTGCGATCGGACAGTATCAATTTTTCTTTGGAAATTGGTGGGGGAGACGATTATTTGGGACGTTAGATGTATTGAAAGTCAAATTCAATTTTGATGAAACTGAATATCAAAAATTAGCACGTGCTTTTGCATTGGAAAGTGAAAATAAACGCTTGAATAGCGATCAGATCGCGCTCTTATCGCAACAATCAGATGAGTTACAAGAATTGATCGATGCTCAAAATGAGCGTGATCAACGAAAAGATGAACTTCGTCAAGAGATCAAACGGACTTCGCAAGAGAAGGTGATGCCTTGGGAAGCTTCAAAACTCAAGGAATCTAAGCAAAAATTGATCGATGAATTATCCTATCTGTCTGAACTGGATGAAAAAGCGGGGAATGCTTACCGTCAGATCCGTGAAAATGAGGAAAAAATCTTAGCACTTTCAAAAGAAGATACTTTAATGGGCTATGAGAAACAAAGTATCGTAGCTAAATTTGGGAGCTTTGAAAACTTTGAAGCGCATAACGCAGCATTATACCGCAACTATATTGCAGATTTGATCGCTAAGCAAAAGTAGGTGAACAAAAATGACGAAAGAATATGAAAAACCAACGGAAACATTTCGACCAACTAATAAGAGGAATGCTGAAGAGACCACCAGTGCATATGCAGGTTCTTTGAGTACAACAGGGCGGTTGATGTCATACAACGATCAATTAAAAGAAAGCCTTAAGCGTGGGATCTACTTTACCAAAGTTTTAGATGAGCTGATCAATACCGATGACAAAAACATTTTACTAGAGTCAGTTATGACTTTGACTGATTATCGCTTGGATACAGCATATCTGATCTTCCCACAGCAATACAGTCGGGCTGACTATTACTTGATCTTTTTGAATCGTTTATTGCAACTTCATCAAAACGAGCAAGTTATTTTGCAATCCAGTGATCATCAAAATGAGCTTTACCATGAATTTCCAGGAATAAATATGGAAGGCTACTTTACTTTTAAGATCGATGAGAACATGCGTGAAGGAGCATATTATGTTGATAAAAGTACTGGTGCACGTTTGTTTTATATCAACTTTAAGCGCCAGTTGATCCGGTTTAATAGTCAAGCTTTAACTGATCTATTAGTTGTTGATTATAGTGGAAAATTTGACTATAAGACCGTAAAACGTTTTGAAGAGTATTTAGTTGTGATCGGCAAGTATTTTAAAGAAGATTACGGTTTTGATGTTGATTTTAATTTACTTGATACTTCTAATAATGCAAGTTATCAAATCTCTTCAGCCGATGAGCCACGTGAGGCATTAGATAAACTCTTCATCATCAGTGCAGATGCAGGTTATATGTTGGTAGCTGGTGAAAGTGGTCGTGCAGTCTTGCAATTGAAGAATAATATTGTTGTTTCTATTTTGATGCAAGCAGAACATGCTGATTTAAATAATGCTAGTTGGGTCATTAAGGTCCATGATGAAGATCATAAAGTAGCCTGGTTCGATATTTTATACCAGTATGAGTTTATCAAGGATTGGTATTTAGATAATTTGACGAGTCTAGCTATTAAATCAGATGAAAGATTTTTTTAGGACTAACGCATGGATATTACCAAATTAGCTAAAATTCAAAGACAGATCGGCACAAAGAATTCTTTTCAAAGAGAAAAAGATGAGCTCGTTTACAGTGAACTAAGCATCGCAGTGGCCGAACTGTTTAATAAAGTAAGCCGAGCAGATGAAACGATTTGTTTGAAAGCATATTGCAAAGTATTAGCAGCATTTTTAGATGTTGCTAATACAAAAAAATGGGTCTATCTATTATTACTGTCCCCAGAACAAGAAGAAAAGTTAGCTTCTAAATGGCGTTCACGTTCTGAAGCGACTGTATATCTTACCTTACAACAGCAGATCCTAAAAGCTCATTTAGAACGTCGAAATGAGTATTTAGTCCGAGCTTGGAACATTTTTATCAAGTTTGGTTTAACAGATTTGAAGTATTCATCTGAAATGATCGAAACCTGTTTTATAGATTTATATATGAGAAAAAGTTAGATGTTTAACTTTAAAGCAAATTAGAATATGAAACAAGCCAAAGGACTACTACGCTACAAAGCATCGTAGTGGTCCTTTGGCTTATATTGTTGGTAACAACAGTAGCCATGTTCTAAACGCTTTTTTTTAATTTGGATTAGATGTAATTGGTATATTGTTTAAAAATGTTGAAAAATAACGTAAAAATTGTACAAAGCATGTTCACTGCATTGTTTTATTAAAATTAATATGATAAATTTTTATTGATAAAATATTAAGTAAATATTAATTTTAGGAGGTCACTATGGGTTCGAAAAACAATCTAAAACTTCGCTCTGAAAAAATGGCACAACGCAAAGCAAAGTACAAAATCAAAAAATTGAATGTGGGAGTAGCATCTGTGATGGTCGGGGCTTTACTTGCTTTTTCGAACGCAGATGCTGTTAACGCAGACGGGGTCGATACTGCAACTAATGATGAAAAAACGACTCAGCTTACTGAAAGTACTGAAAATGAGACAGAAGTGGCTTTAACTGAAACACCAGAGGAAAACACAGTTACTTCGACGCAAACAGTTGAGCAAGCTGAGGCAGATAAGAGTGCTGACCAAGGTGTTCCACCAGTTGAAAATAATGAGGTATCATCTGCTGAAAGTACAACTGAAGCGCCACAAGAACAAATACACGCAACTTTTAGAAGTGCAGTAGCCGATGTGCCAACAGTCAATGTAGATCAAGTGATCGAAAATAATACCCAAAGTCAAGCAGTAACATTGGATCACGGCGATAATGAAACGCGTAGTATTTCAATTATGGTCCCAGCTGTTGCGGGAGATACAGTTACGGTCACTGTTCCATATATTTTTACAGCTTCGACTGGCAGTAGTATCAATGGTGAGTTGTACAATGTCGATACAGAAACTTCTCCAGTAGCTGATCCAGGATATGTTACTAATAAGGCCAGCCAAAATACGACTTTTACGTACAATATCAACACAACAGCTTCAATGATTTTTAATTTAAGATTGATGCCAACTGTTTCTGATTGGTCATTTTTAACACCAGGTTCAAAATTCCAAGTTGTTGTTAAGAAAAATGGGGATGATATTGGTGAGATCACTTATACGATCGGGCAACCGGCCGAGATCACCGCTGTCAATCTCAATTTTGATCAAAATCAAACTGCAGAAAATGGTTTAGTTAAGGATCAAAAATATGTTTTAGGGGTCAATTTAGCTAATAATGGTCAAAAAGACGGTGATAATTTTGCTGGTACAGTAACATTGAACGTTCCAAAGGGTTTTTTAGCTGATACTACAAGCATTGGCTATGCATATGGCTTGACTGATAAAACAGTCGTTGGTGATACAGCTAGTGATTTTGCTACATTAGCTAATGGAAAAAATGTTACGATCAAACAAGCAGCTGCAGGTGAACCAGTCGTTATTGATTTTAATAATGCCAAAACTGATCTATTGAAGGGGTCATTATTATTATTTGGGACATACACAACTGAATTGGCTGCCAGTGATAACAACTTTGATGCTACAGTTGCATACTACTCAATCAACACTGCAGGCGAACGAGCTAAGGATATGATCCAGCAAGCTGTGGGCACTAAGCAGCTCAATTTAGCTGTGGCTACTAAAGTTAATAATTCTTGGGGAGCACAATTCAAGAAAAAAGATGGTGAGATCTACACAGATAATGGTCAAGCTGATGGGGAACACCAATCTGATGATACAAAGTTAGATTACAATGACAATGGTAGTCTGATCCGTTCGATCGAAGTATATAACAATGGTAATGTTGCGCAAGAAAATGTTTTGATCCACTTAGATATTGAACCAGGTACGATCATGAATGGTGGCGAAGGTGAGTATGCGTTAGCGATCACATCGTCAAGTGAAAACCAGCCAAGCGGTTTAACACGAGCAACATTAACAGATGGCCGTACAGTAGATCTACAAATGGGTAACTTTGTAACTTCTAATGTGAACTCTATTGTTGTTGCTATCGACGATAAAGCGATCAGTGCAGGTGTTGCTAAAGATGGATCTAATATTAAAGCGCTTGATATCGGTTATAAAAATATTGAAGCAGGTACTAAAGTTAAGATCAATTTCAGTAACAATGCGATCTTAGAAAAAGGGACGACTAAGAAGGTCAATGATACAGCAGAGTACAGCTATACTGTGACTTCCGATAAAGGACAAGAATTGACTGGGAAAATGTCACTTAATATCAAAGCGCCTAATCCAAGTAAGAACCAGTTTACTGGCAATATCTTGAATTTCAATAATACTTCTTACCAACCAACAAGTGAAGATGGTGGTAATATTGCAACGATCACATACCAGATCCGAAACATCGTTCAATATAATGACATTCCAAGCTCTTATTTTATTGCGATCCCTCAAGGATTTGATCTAGAAGATGCTAGTCAGTTACATGTTTACAAACATGGGGGGGCACTTTACGAAGCTGCTGTTGTTGAAGATCTAGGGTACATCGGGATCAACGGTGAACGGATGTTTAAGATCAGCTTACCTGAAACACCTTGGTATCGTACGCCTGTTTTGATCAATGGGACTTCTTACACAACACCATTGCAGATCGTAGCAAATAAGAATCAGTTACCGTTATCCTATGCTTACCCTGAAAACGGGATGAGTTTATTCATGGAGCTTAACGAAAATGATCAAGTTTCCGCACCAACTAATGGTTTTGCTAATATTAGTGAGGTCACGTTGCGGGATGGCAAGACTTATAAGGTTCGATCAACTAACTTAGGTTACTATAAGACTCTAAATGAAGTGAGTTACAGTTTCACTTATCCATCAGCTTACGGTCCGATGAATGGGATCAAAGCAGCAGACGCTGGAAAATATACCGAAGAAACAGGAACGACCAAGTTAGCATATAGTAGTTCAAAAGAGTTGGCTAACTCTAAAGGAACGATCCGCTTAGCTAATGTTTTGACGGATAAGGGTATTTCAGAATACTCCTATAATGTCATCAATTTACCTAGCATAGCAAATGGCGATGATGCGACGATCGTTTTGACTGGTGAAGGTGTTGATAAAGTAACAACTACAGGAACTGGTAATGGACAATTACTATTCGCTTATACACCATTTGTAGGTGATCAAGTAACTGAAGCTGCTCTAGTAGACTTTGTGACAGCTGATCAAGTGACTGATTGGTCTAAAGTAAGAGCAGTAGTCCTTAAGTCAGATAAATTAGACCCAAGTGCAACCGCAATGGCTGAATTAGGCTTTAAGATCACCGGTATTAAAGATGGTTCTAGTGTAGTCGGTGTCACACTTCAAGATCACTTTACTGGTGAACATGAAAATTCAACAGGTGTTAGTGGTATCTATAATGTTGCCCCAACTTACAAATTGGAGATCCAACGTTATGTAGATGTTACAACAAGATGGATCGATACAGATGGTAACGAGCTCCAAGCACCAGACGTTCAAAGTATCATGTCAGGTGCCCCATATGTAACAACTGGTATCACACGTCCACACTATAAATTTGTTAAAGTTGAAGGCCAGCCTGCAGGTGTTACAGCAGGTCAAGATATTGTAGTTACCTATATCTATGAAGCTGACAAAGAGATCGAAGCTCAAAGTGTTAAATTTGAACAAACGATCAACTATATTTATGCTGAAAATAACCAGTCAGCTGCGCCAACAGTAACAAAAACTATCACATTTACGCGTGATAAGGTAAATAATTTAGCTTTAAATAAAGTAACTTATACGCCATGGATGGTCGATGGTAAGGAAGTAGTTGCAGCAAGTCTTGCAGCAGTTATTTCACCCGAGATCAAGGGCTATACAGCTGATCTAAAAGAAGTAGCAGCGATCACAGTAACACCAACGGATGAAAATAAAGCTTATGTAACGACGGTCAAGTATACTAAAAATCCAACTGAAAATGTAACTGAAGATAAAACGGTAACACGTACGATCAATTACATTTACGCAGATGGCACTCAAGCTGTAGCACCAAATGTTGCAACTAAGACATTTACGCGTACTGGGATCAAGGACACTGTAACTGGTGAGATCACATGGAATGCGTGGAGCCAATCCCAAGAGTTTGGCGCAGTGACCAGCCCAGTTCTAAAAGGCTACACAGCTGATAAAGCAGAAGTAGCCGCCCAAAGTGTGACCGCTGATAGTGCAAATATCGAAGTAACGGTAACCTACACAAAACAAGCTGCAACTGAAGTGAGCGAAACAAAAGAAGTAACGCGTACGATTAAGTATGTCTATGCAGATGGTACTCAAGCAGCTAAACCAGTGGTTGAAACAAAGACGTTCACAAGAACAGGTGCCAAAGATGCAGTAACAGATGAGATCACATGGAATGAGTGGAGCCAAGCCCAAGAATTTGAGGCAGTACCAAGTCCAGAGCTTAAAGGTTACACAGCTGATAAAACAGAAGTAGCCGCGCAAAGTGTGACAGCTGATAGTGCAAATACCGAAGTAACGGTAACCTACACAAAACAAGCAGCGGCTGAAGTGAGCGAAACAAAAGAAGTAACGCGCACGATCAACTATGTCTATGCAGATGGTCTACAAGCTTTAGCACCAGTTGTCGAAACAAAGACGTTTACGAGAACAGGAACTAAAGACGCTGTGACTGATGCGATCACCTGGGGAGCATGGAGTAGCGCTCAAGAATTTGCTAGTGTAATGAGTCCACAGATCTCTGGTTATTGGGCTGATCGGACAAGCGTTCCAGCTACCACAGTTGATCATATGAGTCCTGATCAAGTTGAACGTGTTATTTATACAGCAAACTACAGCTTGACAGAACGCTTTGTAGATAATATGGGCAATGAATTGATCCCAAGCATTGTTAAGAAAAATCTCTTTGTACCAGGTATGGATTTTGACAATACTGCTGATGCTAAGGTGATCACGGGTTACGTCTTACAAAAAATCGAAAATGGTATCGGAACATTTGGTGAAGGTGATGAAACCACAACATTCATCTATGCTAAAGTTGGTAATATCGTTCCTGTTGATGAAAATGGTAATGCCTTAGTTCCTCCAGTTCCATATGAAAATGATAAGGATGATCCTTTCGGTGTTACACCACATCAAAAGGTACCAACGATCCCAGGATATAAGGCAGAAGTGGAGTTTGTCGATCCAACTGATCCTACTTCAGATACGATCGTTAAATATGTAGCTGAAAAAACAGCAGAAGTACCAGAAGTGTCTGAAAAACAAGAACCAACTAAAACAAAGGGCGTAACTGTCCCAACCTCTCAAGTTGGACCAAAAGCAACTACTCCGGTTACAGATGAAGCAAAAGTTGCTGAATTACCACAAATGGGTGATGATACTAAAGCACAAGTAACAGGTGTCGGTGCGATGTTAGTTGCCTTAGCAGGAATTTTAGGCTTAGGTGTTAAAAATAAGCGCAAAGAAGACTAAAATAGATTTTTAAAATAACTAGAGTATAGCTAAAACTATGCTCTAGTTATTTTTTGGTAAAATTGACGCTGACCTGTAAAACAGGCTATAATTGATAGTTAGAGAGTATTGAGTTGGGTGAAGAATTTTTCTTGCCCACTAGAAAGTAGGAAGAGCGAAATGGATTTTGAAAAAATGTCGGAGCGCCAAAAGCATATTCGGAATTTTTCGATCGTTGCTCATATTGACCATGGGAAATCGACCTTAGCTGATCGCATTTTGGAATTGACTGATACGGTCTCAAAACGTGAAATGCAAGATCAGTTGCTCGATTCGATGGATCTGGAGCGCGAACGTGGGATCACGATCAAATTAAATGCAGTAGAACTTCATTATCATGCAAAAGATGGAGAAACTTACATTTTCCACTTGATCGATACGCCTGGGCACGTGGACTTTTCATATGAAGTTTCACGTTCATTGGCGGCTTGTGAAGGTGCTGTTTTAGTGGTCGATGCAGCGCAAGGTATCGAAGCCCAAACTTTGGCAAATGTTTATTTAGCATTAGATGATGACCTTGAGATCGTACCAGTGATCAATAAGATCGATCTGCCTTCAGCTGAGCCAGAGCGTGTGCGCCAAGAGATCGAAGACGTGATCGGTCTGGACGCTTCTGAGGCAGTCTTGGCTTCAGCTAAAAACGGGATCGGGATCGAAGAGATGCTAGAAGAGATCGTTCAAAAAGTTCCAGCACCAAGTGGCGATCTAAAAGCACCGTTAAAAGCGTTGATCTTTGATTCAGTCTATGATGATTACCGTGGGGTCGTCTTGAGCTTACGGGTCTTTGATGGAACTGTAAAACCTGGTGATAAGGTCCGTTTGATGAATAGTGGCGCGGAATACGAAGTTATTGAAGTTGGGGTCAACTCACCTAAGCCGATCAAACGCGACTTCTTGATGGCTGGGGATGTAGGGTATTTAACTGCAAGTATCAAGGATATTCAAGATACACGTGTTGGTGATACCTTAACGCATGCTGATGACCCAACTGAAAAACCATTAGCGGGTTATCGTGAAATGAGCCCCATGGTGTATTCTGGACTTTATCCGACAGATAATGCTAAATATAACGATCTGCGTGAAGCTTTAGAAAAATTAAAGCTAAATGATGCAGCTTTAGAGTTTGAACCTGAGACCTCGCAAGCTTTAGGTTTTGGATTTAGATGTGGCTTTTTAGGCTTATTGCACATGGATGTTATCCAAGAACGCTTAGAACGTGAATTTGGGATGGAATTGATCACGACGGCACCATCTGTGACCTATGATGTTGAATTAACAGATGGTTCGCATGTGAGCGTATCTAACCCATCTGAGATGCCAGAGGTCCCAACGATCAAGCAGATCAATGAACCTTATGTCAAAGCTGAGATCATGGTCCCAAGTGAGTATGTCGGGGCGGTGATGGAGTTATGCCAAGCTAAGCGTGGGAATTTTATCACGATGGATTATCTTGATGATTATCGGGTCAATGTTATTTACGAGATGCCATTATCAGAGATCATTTTTGATTTCTTCGATAAATTGAAGTCTAGCACTCGTGGTTATGCTTCACTCGACTATGAACTTGATGGCACACGTCCAAGTGACCTAGTTAAGATAGATATCTTACTGAATAGTGATAAAGTCGATGCGTTAAGTTTTATTGCGCACAAACAATTTGCACAACAGCGAGCACGTGTGATCACAGATAAGTTAAAGACGATCATTCCACGACAAAACTTCGAGATCCCGATCCAAGCAGCGATCGGAGCTAAGATCATTGCACGAACTAATATCAAAGCTTATCGTAAAGACGTCACGGCACGGATCCATACAGGTGATCCTGATCGACGGGCTAAGTTGTTAGATAAGCAAAAGCGTGGTAAGAAACGAATGAAAGCAGTCGGACGTGTAGTCGTTCCGCAAGATGCCTTCATGGCTGTCTTAAAAACCGACGAAGAAAGCAAATAGATCAGTTATTTCCCTAGAGCATATCGCTTTAGGGTTTTTTTATTAATTATTAGACCTATAAGTTTAAATAGGTATTTTAATATTGTTGGTGATCAGACTCTTAGCTTATTTATGAAAAGAGTCTTTTTTGATTATTCGATACGTTATATTAATTAAGTATTGCAAAAAAAAAAAAAAAA
>ERZ808046.1064-NODE-1064-length-14460-cov-12.345825_pt1 | contig 14460 bp, 12 predicted proteins | sample MGYA00380196_ERZ808046 | MGnify/ENA primary metagenome ERZ808046 (study PRJEB31490, sample SAMN06133421) | mouse gut metagenome | isolation source: Z6_2 | host: mice | place: China: Chengdu | collected 2015-05 ...
TACTGATTTTTAATTGATCCGAGTAACTTTTGGTTTTGCTGTAGTACCACAAACGCTGGCAGAGTAATCCGGCGATTCGGTTATAAAGATGCAGGCCGTTTTTGGGATACCTGCCTTTCCTGATTTCCGCTGCGCATTTCTCAATCTTTCTGTCTGCTTTCCGGATGATTTCCCGGTTCTCCTGAAAGGATTTTTTCAGCAGCTTTACATCACAGACAGAATCAGGCATACGGATATGGAAACCGCCAACGATTTCTGCGCCATACTTTTTGAGCAGCCGTGCCGAGCAGCCCGCGCCGTCCCCGCTGAACAATCCCATCGTGGCAACGCAGAGTATTTTTTTACCTTTCCAAAGCTCCGGATGGCTTTTGATAAAATCTCTTACCATGACGGGAACATTTGAAAACTGGACAGGATATGCGAAAATGATAAAGTCATGCTGTGATAATAAATGTACCGCTTCTTTCTTCTCCATAGGAACCGCCTGTGCGGATTCATCCAGTAAACGGACAAGCTTTCGGACACAATGTTCCGTGTTCCCGGTTCCGCTTAAATAAACACCAATCATACAAAAAGACACCAGTACACACCAAATTTATCAATGGATGTAAACTGGATACATTCCCCTCCTTAGTCATAGTTTTTTGGATTTCTCCTTCTGGTTATTTTACCGCCATTGACCGATTTCGGGAAGACCCGAAAACAAAACCCTTCTCAAAATCGGTCTATGAAAAAACAATAAACAAGTTCATTTTTTCTTAAGATGATTTAGAGGTTTTTTAGAGACTACTCTGATAGAATGGATGAAAAATTCGCAGAAATACAGGATAAACTGTGGATTTATATTTTATCAGAGAGGAGAACAACATGAAAAAGAAAACAAGGAAAATGGTCTTATTGACAGGGGTATTGTGTATTTTGAGCCTTGCCGTATGCGCCTGTGGAAAGACGGAGGATGCGCAGGATGTGGCGGAACCGCAGGTGGTTCAGGGAGAACCGATCCCGGAGGATGATACAAAAGAAGAAGATGCTACTCCGGAACCGTCCGCAGAAACAGAGGGCACAGAAGGCGGAGACAAGCAGGAAAGTCCAGGGGCAGAAGCGGTGCCGGAATCTGGAGAAAACAGTAATTCGGGAACAGACAGTACACAGAAAGAACAGCCAGAAGCACAGCCGGAGGCGCAAAATACATCCGGCACATCGGCGCAATGGGTTGACAGCACGCCGAATCTGGAGGGGGATGCCAAAGACCTGAAAGACGGGCAGTTGACCGTGGTTGAATCTGTTACGGAAAAAGCGGATAACGGCGGGGATATCATGGTATCGCCTGGTAGCGGGGATGATTCGGAGTTTAACAAGGTTACCGTTACATATGATGAAAACACGCTGTTTGCTATCCAGACAATCTATGACGGAGGGGCCAGGGCTGAAATGTCAGCAGCGACAGCGGCAGATCTGGCAGCCGGACAGCACATCCAGGTATGGGGGAGCTCTTCAGGCAGCGGTCTGAAAGCAACCCAGATCTGTATCGTAAAAGTGGCGTAAATGATTTCTGTCCTCTTTTGGAAGGATGATTCCTTATCAGGAGAGGGCAGTTTTCTTTTATAAACATTTAGGAAGCCTCCATTTCTTTCACAAAAAAAACGGCGTGTCTGAAAAAATATTCTGAAAAGGTCACCTTTCGCATCTCCAGAGCGTGTCATAAGTATAACAGCATCCAACCGAAGAATACCCGGAAAGATTTTCGGACACGGATGTAGTTCGCAGGGACATCTTCTTGTTCGTCATATGCCGGACAGGAAGCGCCGGACGGACGGTAACGGGAATTCTTCCAGGTCCGGGGTATTGTGACAGATGGATGCAGAGCAGGAAAGGAGATGGAAAGATATGGACCTGGAAGCGGCAGTAAAACAATACAGCAGGATGCTGTACCGGATCTGCATTGTGATACTTGGCAGTGAGGAGGACACCCAGGATGCCGTTCAGGATACCTTCTGCAAATACCTGGAGAAAAAACCGGAATTTGCAGACACGGAACACGAAAAGGCATGGCTGATCAAAGTGGCCACCAACCACTGCCGGGATATACAGAGGTTCCGGTTCCGGCACCCCAGGGTGCCCATCGAGGAACTTGCCGGTACGCTGGTATCCCAGCAGGAAGACCGGGAAGCCATCCGGGAGCTTCTCCGCATGCCCCCAAAGCAGAGGGCCGTGATGGTCCTCCATTATGTAGAAGGGTATCAGGTAAAAGAGATTGCCGGTATCCTGGGGATTACGGAGCATGCGGTCAAAAAGCGGCTGCAGCGGGGAAGGGAGCAGTTTCGGATGATCTGGAAGGAGGAATATTGCAGATGAGCACGGTGAACGGTGGTCAGTTGAGACATGCGATGAATCAGGTACACATGAAAGAAAATTTTGAGGAGGAAATGATCATGAATGTAAGAACACAGATGGCAGACGGAACCTACAGACGGAACAGATTTAAGAGGAATATGGTATCGGCGGCGGCCTGCCTGCTGGCAATCGGGGCAGTGTCCATTCCGGCCTATGCAGGGTATCTGGGACTCCGGAGTGCGATCACCAGCGACAAAGTAATGGCAAGGATGCAGGAGGTCCCCGAAGCAGAGGTGCAGGATATTTATAACATGGTCCAGTATGAGCAGCGCAGCTTCCATGCCGACCAGTTCAACAGGGAATATACGAAGGAGGAAGAGAGCCGTAAGGAAGCGCTGAAAAAGGAGTATGAGAACGGCAGATTCCCGGAGGGTACGCTGACACTGGTGGAAAATGCAGGGCAGGCTGTGGATTCTGATCAGCTGGTTTATGCCAGAGACACCGGCTGCTTCTATCTGCCGGAAAGGGCACTGACAGACGAAGAACTTCTGCAGATCCTGGACTTTAATTCCAAAAGAGACTTTGCCCTTGAACAGAATCCGAACGTGCAGCAGCAGAGGCAGGAGGCATGGGAAGAGGCAGACGATTCCGATACGCTTCGTTAGAAACAGGGGAAAAGGCGGTTTTTCGTAAACGCATTAACACGGAAAGAAAATACAGGATTGATACTGTCTGAAAGCGGGCAGGTACAGGGCATCAGGATTGAACAGGCCATGATGCCCTGTAAGAGCGAAACGGAATCAGCACGTATACATGGAGGAAAAGAGAGAATATGAGAACAGGAAAATACAGGCTTTGGGGCACGCTGTTATTGGCAGGAGCTTTGTGTCTTACTGGCTGCGGCAGCACGGAGCCGAATGCAGATGTTATGGCGGCGGATGTACAGCAGACGGCCTTGCCGGAGGATTTTTCGGATTCCGGTTCTGGTGGGAATTCTGGCATTGCCCCGCAGGAAAGCGGCCAGAGTTCTGTACTGCCGCCGTTATCCACAGAGGCGCAGACCATAGATTATAAGGGGAATGTGCATGTAGACTGGCTTACGGCGTCTTCGGATGCCATTTATTTATTGAGTAAAAATCAGGACGGGGGCTCCGGAATCCTGAAAATGAAGCCAGGGGAAGTTGATGGGGAAGCCCTGCAGGTGACGGCACCGGATGGGATGACTTTTTCCGTTATGACCACGGATGAACAGGGGAATTTGTATGTGGTGGCGGAGGACAAGGATATTGAGGAAGCGATGAGGGATGATGAGGTTGTCTGCCCTACAGAACACTGTGAAGTATGGAGGGTCAGCCCGTCCGGTGAAGTGACGGCAAAACTGGACATTTCCGAATATGTAAAACAGGAAGTTTTTTCACCCCGTATGATTGCAGTGGCAGGGAACGGAGATATTTACCTGTCAACCCAAAACGATGGAACAGTAGTGCTGGCCTTTGATGGGGAAGGGAACTTCCTGAACAAGATCAGTTATGATTACAAGGTCTATACGCTCCGCACCGCCATGGGAAGAGGACGGGACGGAAAGGTTTACGCCGTACTTTGGGATTATAAGGATAGCACTTCTGTAATCGTCCAACTGGATGGAGGCCGTATTTCAGGGGATACCACTTCTTTTATCCTCAACGGTGATGGCGGCTGTTATGAGTTTGTATGCCCGGGGAGGGATTGTGACCTTGTGATTTTCGGCGGGGATGGAATCCTTGGATATGACCTGGGGAGCGCCGATAGCAAATGGAAGGTTCCCGCAGGTAAACTGCCTTTCAGCACAGAAGGATTTTATCCGATGGCAGCACTGGCAGACGGGAGGGTATTGTTTTTGGATAGCAATAAACTCCATTATGTCCCGGCGGCACAGCAGTAGGCAGCATTTTTCCGCTGCCGGAATATATGGAATCATACCATAATTATGCCAGGTGAGCATGTCAGGGGCCCGTGAAACAGGGGCTTTGACATGCTTAATTGGCTGTTTTTTGTAAATCCCACAAAAAGACAGATGCAGGAGCGGATATGGAGCAAAGGAGAAGACAGCCGGTCTGGAGGGAAGAGAGCCGGAGAAGGAGAGAAAAGAGGATTGCCAGACTACGGCGGAGGATCATAGCCTATACAGTCCGGGGAATCGTGGCGGCTGTCCTGGCAGTCATGCTTCTGCTGATGGTCTGCGGCTGTCTGTATATCCGGGATTTTTTTCGCAAAGATCATAAGGATGCTGCTCTAAAGGCAGATCCCGTTCGGGAAGCCGTACCCGGTGTGGAAGAAAATAAACGGGATACGGATTTCCCAGAGCAGGAAAAATATACGGTAGTCCTCGATGCCGGACACGGCGGGGAGGACGGAGGAACCGTGGAGCAGACGGCCATGGAAAAGGAAATCAACCTGGCTGTTGTGTTGAAAATGAGAGAACTGCTGGAGAACCAGGACATCCGTGTGGTCCTTACAAGGGAGAAGGATATGTTTATGAAGCTGGAGGAAAGGGTACAGGTTGCAAACGGAGAAAAAGCGGATCTTTTTGTCAGTATCCATTGCAACTATTATGAGAAAAACAGTTCGATCTATGGCCTGGAATGCTATTACTGCAGAGGGGCGGAGGAAGGGAAATATTATGCCGAAAGGATTTTGGAAACCGTAGAAAAGAGTGGGGAGATTGTTTCAAGGAATGCAAAGCCTTCCGGCTACTATATTCTGAAAAATACAACGGTTCCTGCCGTATTGGTGGAAGCGGGATACCTTTCCAATTATAATGAGAGGAATCAACTGATGTCAGGGGAATACCAGGGAAAGCTGGCCCAGGGGCTGGTGGAGGGGATTGTAGAAGGGCTGGAAGGAAAAGCGGGGTAGCGTTGTTCATTTCAGGCTTCCCAGATTCGGTCAATAGAGCGATAATAAAGGAAACTACCAGAAAGGAAACGATCAGTGAATATGTACAAAAAGTCCTGGAAGAAAAAATATATAGCGGTTGCGGTGATTTCCCTGCTTATTCTGGCAGCGGTTGTGTATGGGATGCGAAACTGCGGGGAGGATGGTAGAGGCGGAAACATTCTCATCGGGGCAAGCCCGGATACAAGCGCTTTCCAGATGTATTATTTTGACGGGGAAACGGTTGTGGTCAGGACGCTGTATGACAGCGGTACGGAGAAGGAAGTGATTAAAAAAATCAATGGTATCCCCCTCCAGGCAGCAGAGGAAGATGCCCTCTCCCAGATGGAGCCTCCCTTTTACGGGTTCTGGATCAGCGGTCAGGATGGCTTTGATATTTCCGTGGCGGCCTCCGGCGGTGTCTGGCTTAAGAATGACGGGGCGGTTTATTATGGGGATACGGATTTGTCTGCTTTATGGGAACAGATGGAAGGCAAGGATGAGGATACCTGGAATGTCCTGAATTTTCCCAATGCGGGGCATTTATCGGCATACCATACGATCTTCCTTCTGAAAGCGGATGAGCAGACGGCAGAAGGCCCGGAGGGTCTGACTATGACGGTGGAGGACATGGGGACAAGTGAGATTACGGTACGGATTACCAATAACAGCGGAGAGGAATTTTCCTACGGGGAATACTTTTCTATCCAGAAGCAGATAGACGGCCAGTGGTATACGGTACCGGTAAGGGCGGATAACGTGGGATTCCAGGATATCGCCCATATCCTTCCGGATGGGGAGAGCGTCAGTGAGACCTATAATCTGGATATTTACGGCACGCTGGAACCGGGAATGTACAGGCTTGTGGTGGAAACACTGAGCGCCGAGTTTCTGGTGGGGCATGGGAGGATGGCGGGAATAGAGGGGGAGTAAATGCTGTTAAAAACAGCATGGAGAAGGGATGTAACAGAAAATGGAAAGTCCTTAAATGAGGGACATTCGACATAGGATATATGTTGGATGTCCTGTTTTGATGAATAATTTCAACAATAAATATGAGAAAATATCTCATATATTGTTTAAAAAATTTTAAAAATGAGTATAATAGATATTGAAAGACATATAAACTGGAGGGAAAAAGAGATGCTGTGCCAATTTACAGTGAAAAATTATAAAAGCATTCGGGATGAAATGACTTTTGATATGCAGGCAGCTGCTATTTCTGAACATGAAAATAATATAATTCGTGATAAAGATGGAGAATTGTTTTTGCCGATTTCTGCAATATATGGGCCAAATGGAGGTGGAAAGTCAAACGTATTGGAGGCAATGCATACGTTGGCTTCAAAAGTACTTCGTCCATTATATGCAACTGGTGATAAGGAGGAACGTATATTTCTTCAGAAAAGGCTGCTCATCGAACCTTTTGCATTCTCAAAAGAAACGAAAAGCCAGCCAACAGAGTTTGAAATTTTTTTCCGTACAGAAATTGCGGAGTATCGGTATAAACTCCATATCATGAAGGATGTTGTAAATTATGAAAGTTTGGACCGTGTAAAATTGGACACGGGACGACGTTCAGCGCTTTTCGAACGGGATACGGAAGAAATTTCTTTAAAAGGTGTATTTTCCAAACTGAAAGCCAGTGAGGACTTGTCCGCGACATTACCGTTGCTGTCTTATCTTGGGATCACTTATAAAAAAAATGAGGTAGTAAAAGATGTTCTGGATTGGTTTGAATACGGAATTGATTTTTTAAACTATGGTAATCCGATTGAAGAACTTCGTATGGCAGTATCAAATTCAGAGGATGTGAAGCAGCTTATGCTTGACATGATACAGGAAATGGATCTGGATATCGTGGATTTTCGTGTAGTTGAGGATGAAAATGACAGAATCGATGTGTATACAAAGCATTTGGTGGATGGCTATGAGACGGAGTTAAACTTACTGGAAGAATCCAGCGGGACAAGGAAATTATTTGGTTTAATGCCATTTATTGCCGGATGTTTACTTACGGGAACCGTTTTGGTTATTGATGAACTGGATGCAAAGATACATCCTGTTTTGCTGCGTCATATTATTATGATGTTTAATGATATGAGTATTAATAAAAAGAAAGCACAATTAATCTTCACATCCCATGATCTGTCTACAATGAACAATGAAGTGTTTCGAAGGGATGAAATCTGGTTCGTGGCAAAAGGGAATGCTCAAAACTCTAAATTGTATTCATTGGTGGAATTTAAGAACGAAAAAGGCGAATCTGTTCGTAAGGATGCCAAATTCGATAAGCAATATCTGGAAGGAAAATATGGCGCTGATCCGTATCTCAAAAGAATTATAGATTGGGGGAAGGTCAATGCCTAAAAAAGCCGGAATGGAGAAGTGGAAAAAGAAGCGCCGTCAGGAGTATCTGGAAATGAAGCAGTACAGATACTATATCTTCTGCGAGGGGCAGCAGACAGAACCTCTGTATTTTGTGGGATTCAAAAAGCTGATTGAAGATAATCCGATTTATAAGGATATGGTTCTAATTGAAATAGAACCCTGTCAGGCAGAAACGATGCGGGTAATCGGAATGGCGGAAAGATATGTAAAGAAGAACAAAATTCAAAAGGGCCAGATTTGGTGCGTTTATGATAAAGACAGCTTTCCGGCAGATGATTTTAATGGTGTTGTCAATCGGGCAGAGAACTTAAATAAAGAAAGTTCTCAACTTCAATATCATACAGCATGGAGTAATGAATGTATTGAGTTCTGGTTTCTTTTGCATTTTGCATATTATACAGCGAATAATCACAGGAGGGAATACATAGCATTCCTGAATGATAAATTCAGGGAATTGGGGATTGGAAAATATCAGAAAAATATGAAAGATATTTTTGATATTTTGACGGAAAAAGGGAATCCAAAGCTGGCAATTCGATATGCCAAACGTATCATAAACGATGGTAAAAGTAAGACACCAGCAGAAATTGCGCCGGGAACGAAGGTGTATGAGTTGGTGGAAGAACTGGTTAAGTATTTGCCAGAGCATGTTGCACACAGATTTATGGAAACTTGCAATTAAAGGGGGAGAGTATTTGGATACATCAGTAAAAAACAAAAAACTACAAACTTTGCCTTGGTATGCCTTACATGATATTGCAGTAAAAAAGGGAATAGAAGAAAAAGAAGTTAATGGAAAGGAAAAGAATACAATAATAGATAAGATATTATCTTATGGGATCCTTTCGGATGAGGAAATAGAGCAATATGTAAATGATTATATTTATGGTGACCGAGTAACGTTTACGTTATGGACATTTCAATCATCGTTGAAAGATTCAGATTATGGTATTATAAATTCCCTGGAAAATGTGGAGGAGGAATATCTTTCTGTTTCTGGATATAGAAAATTAAAAATTTTATCTGTAAAAGAATATGAGGACCGTACAGAAGTTTTATATGTTTATAGCAAAGAATATACTTATGTTAATGAGGATGGGCAAAATGCCAGTGTATGGGAACAACATAGAGGATGCTTATGGATTGGAAAGGCATCAACATATCTTGCCTGCATTAGTAAACATGAGAAAATGACGGCTTTTATGACAAAATACATTGCTGATTTATTTGAAAACCCGGTAACACAAATAAAGCCCCCAAAATCAGCAATTGACAAATGCACAAATTCTAAGGCCATAAGCAGAATTGTATTGCAGGGAAAAGGTGGAGAGAAAACGATTGTGTCAAGAGCTGGGGGAATTACGCCTGATCAAGAAGAAGAGATTAGCAGAATTCGTTCTGAGAGAATTGATACATCTGGGAGTTTTATCTCGGCAATTACCGAGAATATTGATGCTACGATTAAATATAATGTTAGAAACGGCAGTATTGGAATTTATAAACATTTGCCAGCTTCTGTCCTGTTTGAGTGGTCTGAAAATTCGATTAAAATTATTTTGGAGGAAATTGATAAATTAAAAGGGAAGCCAGCTGAAGAAATTTTTAAAGAAGTAGGACAGGAAATAAAATGGACAGGGGCAAGCGGAATTGAAATTACGCAACTGAATTGGTATTTGACACAAATTATAGCTTCTCTTGATAGAGACGAGTATGAGTTCCAGATTCCGGTAGATAAATTATCGGTATTGGATAATAGTAAATGGTTTATCAAGTTTCCGAGAATATATTGTAAAACTTGTGATTCTTATGAGACCCCATATTGCACTGAATGTGGAGCAGAGTTGAAGATGGGAAGGGGGATAATAAAAGAATGTGAGTGTGGGGCACCATTAAAAATTAAATGTGCGGATGGTCATGATACTTGTGAGATTGTAAATTGGTATGTTCCAAAATCTATATTGGTAAGTATGATCAGTAAAAATATTCAAAAAATATTTAAAGACTATTCTTTAGAATATAATATCTGCATTGTAGGCGATATGGGATATATTGTTAATGGAACAGGGAATTTGCAAACAGAAGTTGAAATTCCATTTGCAACAATAGAATGTTTTAAACATGATTCAGTGGCCCTTACACATAGAGTGAAAGCTTATGCGGTAAATATGAATGAGAAATGTGGTTCTGGAACCTGTTCATATGCAAAAATTGAAAAATGTACTGAAAATAATGGAATGGCATGTTTACCCAAAGTTTTTTATACCATTTTACCAGGCTATCGTCCACAACCTCATAAAGGCATGGAGTATGGGGATGTTGCTGCGGAAGTGAAAATTGGAAATAAAGCATATGATTTAAAGGGTATCATAAAAAAGAATAGTGAAAACCGACCTAGAAAATCTGTTAATGATGATGAAAAAATAAGAAAACCACTATTATCAACATCAGGAGAAGGGCAGGAGATAATTCGTCAGTTTGTGGAGCAGGGAATGATAGATGCTCGTTGTCAAATAATAGCAGTAGTCATTCCGCAATATATTGATGCAGGATTTAAAGGAACTTTGAGACACTTGGCAAGGTTGTCTGGAAAGAAAGTAACATTCATTGAATTGGACGAGTTATCCGAACTGATTTCAATTAACAAAAAAATATTGGTATCATAATGCAATAGGAACCTTTGGAAAAATCCAGAGGTTCTTATTGTTACTATACGCTGTTAAAGATTTGACGGAGGACTCGAAAATAAAGAAGTGGGAATGAAGTTTGTCTGTTCTGAAAAGGGCAAAAAAAGTCGAGTACATTTTCCGGCATGCTGTTATACTACTAAGACCAGGCCAAAGGCCAGAAAGGAGAACATCATGCCAGATCAGAATCATATCGTTATTCAGGGCTTATGCCAGAACAATCTGAAAAATATTTCCTTAAAGATACCAAAACAAAAGCTCGTTGTATTCACCGGGGTCTCCGGCTCCGGGAAATCCAGCATCGTGTTTGACACCATTGCGGCAGAGAGCCAGCGCCAGATGAACGAGACCTACAGCGCTTATGTCCGGGGCAGGCTCCCGAAGTATGAGAAACCAAAGGCGGAAAGAATCGAAAACCTTTCCCCCTCGGTCATCATTGACCAGAACCCCCTTGGGGGCAACGCCCGTTCCACGGTGGGGACCATCAGTGAAGTGGTAAACTAAAATTGGACACGGAGGGGGTAGAAATTAGACAGGGAAAAGGGTAAGATTAAACACAGTCTGTATTTCACATGAACATCTCTTCCAACGAAATGAACAGGAGGTTTACCAATGGGTTACACAAGAGAAGAAAGGCTGAACATCGGAAGACAGATTTACAACAATGAAATAAGCAGAGGTGATGCAGCCATAAAGTACAAAATAAGCGAAGGCACCGCCAGGGATTACATGAGGCTGTACCGGGATGTGAACGGCCTGCCGCCCAAAAACCGGATTCAGAAAGAAGAAAACACCGTGAAGATAAGCATGGGTTCCTCTCAGCCGGATTTGTCTGAATATGAGTCCATGACAAAAGATGAACTGATTAAGGAGCTGGTGAAATCCAGGATCAGTGAAGCACGGTTAAAAAAAGGATACGAAGTGAAAGGAGCTGGTGCGCACAGGACAGTCACAATCTTCGACAACTGGAATATGAAATAATTCTGGAGCTGTCAGGCGAATTTCCAGTTCAGCTGTTATGCGAAACAATGGGAATTCAAAGAAGCAGTTTCTATTACTGGAAAAAACGCCTTGCTGATCCGGCGCCGAAAATAAAAGCTCTTGCGGACAATATTATTCTTTTCCGGGAATACCATATAAAATATCCATCGCATGGATACCGGTGGCTGAATGCAAAAATAAAACTTGACACAGGCCTTAACGTTTCGGATCCATATGCGCATAAATGCTGCAGACTGGCAGGGATTAAAAGCAGATCAAAGCATTACCGGTACAAAAAGCCTGGCGAACCCCGTAAAGTATATCCGAACCTGATACTGGCTGGAATCGGCATTGACGGTCCAATGCAGTGTATTGTAAGTGATATGACCGCATTCCGTGTAAAAGGCATATATTATGAACTGACATTATATATGGATTTATGGAACAATGAAATACTCAGCCATTCCCTGTCTGCAAAACGCGGCGATCGGATGACATATATCAGCGGACTCAGCGATCTGATAGAACTAAAAAAACAGTATCCGGAATACCAGACGGTTCTGCATTCAGACCAGGGTTCTGTGTATGCATCAAAAAACTATAATGATCTGCTTGGACCCTGTGGCATAATACATTCCATGTCACGTGCTGGAACACCGACAGACAATGCAGCTATGGAATCCATTAATGGATGGATAAAATCGGAACTGTTCACGGATTTCCATTTGCAGGGCGAAAATATCATAGAAGAAATGGCCGCCTATATAAAATTTTTTAACGAGGAACGGCCTGCATACTCACTGGGATATTTAACACCAAAACAGTACAGGGAAACATATGCGTCTGGACAGTAATCGCAGATTGTATGTAAAAAAATACAATTAAAGTGTCCAATTTTTGTTGACCAGTGCATCAGCGACATGTATTCCGCCCTGCGGCTGCTCTACTCCCGGATCGGGGAACCCCATGTGGGAACACCCTCCTGCTTTTCCTTCAACAATCCGGGGGGCATGTGTCCGGAGTGTTCCGGATTGGGGAAGGTGATGACGCTGGACGTCCTTCCTCTTATAAAGGAAGATAAAAGCTGGAATGAGGGGATGGTGGAGCTGCCCACGTTCCGTGTGGGGAACTGGTACTGGAAGCAGTATACAGACAGCGGCCTGTTTGACCTGGATAAAAAATGGCAGGACTATTCCGAAAGGGAACGGAACCTTCTGCTGTACGGTTCGGAGGAACCGGGCGGGAAGCGGGTGTCGAAGCAGGTGGAGGGCATCCACAACATGATGAGCCGGCTGCTGTTAAAAAGGGACAGCTCCGAACTTGGGGAAACTTCTGCAGGCCGGCTGGCAAAATATGTCCGGGAATCCGACTGTCCCCTCTGCCATGGGAAACGCCTAAACGGGGCGGCCCTGTCCTGTAAGATTGCCGGGTATGATATCAGTGAGATGTGTGAGATGGAGTTGACAGAACTGAAACGGGTTCTGGGGACAGTCACAGACCCAAGGGGCAGGTCGGTGGCGGAGAGCCTGGTTATGACCCTGACCCGCATGATCGAGATCGGCCTCCCTTACCTTTCCCTGAACCGGGAAGCGGCCACCCTGTCCGGCGGGGAGGCACAGCGTCTGAAGCTGGTGCGCTACATGGGGAGCGCCCTCACGGGCATGCTCTATATTTTCGATGAGCCAAGCACCGGGATGCACCCACGGGATGTACACCGCATGACCCGGCTGCTGCGTGCCCTCCGGGATAAAGGGAATACGGTCCTGGTGGTGGAGCATGATAAGGATGTAATCTCCATTGCGGATGAAGTGATTGATGTGGGGCCGCTGGCAGGAAAAAACGGTGGGGAGATTCTCTATCAGGGCAGCTATCAGGGGCTCCTTGGCTCCGGCACATTAACCGGAAAGGCCATGAAGATGGAGATACCTTTTAAGGCGGAGCCAAGGAAACCCAAAGGGTTCCTGCCTGTCAAACATGCCAGCCTGCACAATCTGAAACAGGTTTCCGTTGATATCCCCCTGCGTGTGCTGACTGCAGTGACCGGCGTGGCCGGTTCCGGGAAAAGCTCCCTGATCCGGGACGTGTTTGCCGGGCAGTATCCGGAACAGGTCATCCTGGTGGACCAGTCCCCGGTGACAGCCACCGGGCGTTCAACCCCGGCCACCTTCCTGGGATTTTTCGATGATATCCGAAAACAGATGGCCAAAGAAAACAACGTGAGCGCCGCCCTGTTCTCTTTTAACAGCAAAGGCGCCTGCCCGGTCTGTAAAGGACGGGGGGCTGTCACCACCGAGCTGGTCTTCATGGACCCGGTGACGACCACCTGCGAGGCATGCGGCGGGAGCCGTTACAGTGACGAGGCGCTTTCCTATTTATACAAAGGGAAAAATATCGTGGAGATTCTGGATATGAGCGCAGAGGAGGCCGAAGGCTTCTTTTCCGGCCGTCCGAAAATCTGCAGGGCGCTGCACGCCATGGTGGAGGTGGGGCTTCCCTACCTTTCCCTTGGACAGCCCTTATCCACTCTGTCAGGGGGCGAGCGGCAGCGGGTAAAGCTGGCAAAATACCTGGGACAGAAGGGGAACATCTATGTGCTGGATGAACCCACCACCGGGCTCCATGCTTCCGATGTGAAGACAATTATGAAACTTCTGGACGGCTTTGTGGAGCAGGGGAACACGGTGGTTGTGATCGAACATAACATGGATGTGGTAAAGCTGGCGGATTACGTGATTGACATGGGGCCGGACGGGGGGACGATGGGAGGCGAGGTAGTCTTTACCGGAACCCCGCAGGAGCTGGCGGAATATGGACAGACCATTACGGCTGATTATCTAAGGAAATGCTGATTAAATCAGCGTTTCCCTAAAAAACCCGAAAACAGCAAAAAAAGTCGAGACAAAAAGCGGGGATCATTATATGATAGTAATTCCAGAAGTAATCGTTCAGGTAGGTCTGCGCGTTCACCGCGCTGACCGTATGAAAACGTTGTGGTTGCGGGCATCCGGCCCATCGCCAAAGGCGATTCTAAATGGCCGGATGCCGTAACAGTTCAGGACTTTTCTGAACTGTTACACTCCAAGAAGGAGGTGGTTTATTTTGAAAGAACAGACAGCGGCGGTCCAGAGGATGCAGGATTATATCGAAGCCCATCTGG
>ERZ808046.1065-NODE-1065-length-14460-cov-4.060836_pt1 | contig 14460 bp, 13 predicted proteins | sample MGYA00380196_ERZ808046 | MGnify/ENA primary metagenome ERZ808046 (study PRJEB31490, sample SAMN06133421) | mouse gut metagenome | isolation source: Z6_2 | host: mice | place: China: Chengdu | collected 2015-05 ...
TCTGCAGCAATTGCATAAGTCCCAAAACTGGATACCAAACTCAAAATCAAGATTTTCCCTAATTGGAACATGCTGTTCTCTAATCCATTCGGCACGCCAATCCGCAGAACCCGCTTAATCATCCGCCAATCCGGACGAAATCGGAATGTTTTGTCGATGTGCACAGCCATCGTTTGATTCGAAAGCAAAATCAAAATGATAACCGCCGCCACGATACGGGACACCAATGTCGGAATCGCAACACCTTCCGTACCGCAATGGAAACCATAAATAAGCAGCGCATTTCCAACGACATTTATAAAATTCATTAAAAGCGATACCTTCATGGAAACTTTAGAATTGCCCATTGCCCTAAAGATTGCAGCACCTGCATTATAAAGTGCGATAAACGGAACAGACGCCGTTACAATCATCAGATAAATGTTTGCATGATTCATGACGTCTGCATCAATCTCACCAAACACAACATTCAGAATAAATCCTTTTCCCACGTAAATGACCATCATCAGACCAATTGCAATCAGCGTGCCAAACCAGACAATCTGCGTAGACGCACGGCATGCTTCTTCTTCGTGTCTCTGTCCCAGATACTGCCCTACAATTACGGCTCCTCCGGTTGCCAATGCCGCAAATACATTGATGAACAATATCATGATATTATCCACAAGTGATACACCGGACACAGCCGCCTCTCCCACGCTTGCAATCATGATGGAATCTGCCATACCGACCAAAACCGCGAGAAACTGCTCTATCACCAACGGAATAATCAATGTGGCCAGAGCTTTGTTATCAAACAGATAACCGCCCCGGTCTGCCTTACTTTTCATGAACCCCATCTCCACTTCTATTTTGACACTTCATATCCGTGTACATTATACAACTTAATAAATCCGGTAACAAGCCCCCAAAATCATACAAAATGACCGCTCTGATTGTTTTGTTACTATTCACGGCCTGGGAGGCCGCAAATAGTAACGCATCCGATCCATTTAAAGTCGCCTGCGGCGAGGGACCGGATGCCCGAAAGGGGTGCTTTACTGGCCCGGATGCCGGGCAGCGGCGTGCCCGGCCCCGTGATAAGTAACATTGTTTTTTCACTAACTATACATTATAATGATACCAGAGTCAAAAGGGCAGACGCCACGTGTGCTTGCACACCGGTGGTGAAATGACCTTGAGCCTCTGATATCATTACATTTAAGAGGGAAAAATATGTTTACAGAACAGGACATCCGAAAAGAAGTCAACAAAGAAATTACATTTGAAAAGGGCAGACAATTATTTAAAAATGGCAATGTGCTGGATATGGATATAGAAGAATATGTAAATGAATTTTATATCAATGGTTTGGTTCAGGGCAGCTACGGAAATGAGTATAACGCATGGATTCTTGTAAGCCGGGAAACCGGAGAAATTAAAGATTATGACTGCGACTGTCCGGCATTCTCGACTTATACAGGAATGTGTAAGCACTGCGTCTCCCTGGCATTAGAGTATCTAAAAAGCCGGAACGAAGCCGGAGCTTTCAATGGAAATGTGCTATTAAACCGTCGGGAAGCGAACACTGATATGGAGCTATTAAATATCGTTGAATTTTTCGCACTTCGTAAGCGGATGAAAGAACAGACCGCATGTGGGAATATTGAAATTATTCCGGAGCTGCATAAAATCTCTTCTTATTATCGGGGAAATGCCTATTCCCTCTCATTTAAAATCGGTCCGGTCGATGGCAGGAAGTATGTACTGAAAAATATCAGTGATTTTGTCGAACGTATCCGAAAAGAAGAGATGTATTCCTATGGCAAACAATTGGCCTTTGTACACAGTAAGAACGTATTCACGGAAAAAGCATGGAAATATGTTGAAATGATGGAAATCGTTGATTCAAGATTGGACTACAGCTATCAGTCTATCGGGAAAGAGATGTCCCTTTCTCCTCCTCTGTGGGAAAATTTTTGTGAAATAAATCGAGGAGAGAGTGTAGAATTCACTTCGAATTCATCCCGTGCAAGGATATTACATTTTGCGGATACCGAACCTCCTGTAAAACTATATTTACGTCGAAAAGGAAGTAAGGATTTTCAGATTAAAATTCCACCACTGGAATTAATATCGGGAATAGACAAACTATATATAAAAATAAAAAATACCATTTACCCTTGCTCCGAAGATTTAAGTAATACGGCCTACGTTTTTTTCGAGCTCGCAAACAGTGGAACAGAAACAGCTTATTACATTGCTGAAAAAGACATGCCTGCTTTTTGCGGCGCAGTGCTTCCGGAATTAGAACGACTTCACATATTAGACTCGGAAGGCTTGAACTTAGAAAAATTCCAGCCTAAAGAGGCAGAGATTGCATATTATCTGGACGAAGAAAATGGTTTCGTCACATTAAAGACGATGGGAACCTATGGGGAAGCCACTTATAACCTGTTGAATCCCCCAAGTTTCGCAAATGAATATCACGACCGGACAAAGGAACTCCATGCGCTTAATCTCAGCCGTTCTTATTTTCCGAATGAAGATGCCAGTGAGAAATTTTTATATTTCCCTTCTGATGATCATGACAGAATGTATCATTTATTAAGTACCGGGATCGGGCAGTTTGAGGAAGAAGGAATTGTTTATGCAACAGATAAGATTACTGGAAGAAAACTAATACACACCCCAAAAACACAGGTAGGGGTTATGTTAAAAAGCGGATTGCTGGAATTGTCTGTACAAAGTGATTCCTTTTCATCAGATGATCTGACCGGAATATTAGAAAGCTATAAAAAGAAGAAAAAATATTATCGTCTGAAAAACGGAAGCTATTTGAAAATGGAAAAAAATGCACTTTCCACAGTTGCTGAATTACTAGATGGCCTGGGCGTTACAGCAAAAGATTTTGAAAATGGCAACGTAGAAGTACCGCAATTTAGGGCCTGTTATGTAGATCAGATGCTCCGTTCAAAAGACAGCGGGCTTCACGTAGAACGTGATACAGACTATAAAGCAATTATCCGGGATATGAAAAACGTAGAAGACAGCGATTATCCGGTACCACAGTCTTTGTCCGAGACACTTAGAGGTTATCAAAAACTGGGATTCCGCTGGCTCAACACCTTGGCAAAATTTGGATTTGGCGGGATTCTGGCAGACGATATGGGACTGGGAAAGACATTGCAGATGATTGCATATTTACTATATAGAAAACAAGCGGGAATTACAAAATCTCCCTGTCTGATTATCTGCCCGGCATCATTGGTATATAACTGGGAGCATGAACTGAACCGCTTTGCACCGGAACTGAAAGCGAATATGATTGTAGGCAATGCACAACAACGAGAAGAACAAATAAAAAGTAAAACAGATGCAGATATATGGATCACTTCCTATGATATGCTGAAAAGAGATATCCTCTTATACAGAGAATGTCAATTTGACACAGCAGTGATTGATGAGGCTCAGAACATCAAAAACCATGGAACGCAGGCAGCAAAAGCTGTCAAAAGAATCCCTGCAAATATCCGCTTTGCATTGACCGGAACCCCCATAGAAAACCGTTTGAGTGAGCTTTGGAGCATATTTGACTTTCTGATGCCCGGAATTCTGGGAACATATGAGAAATTCCGAAAAGGATACGAGATTCCAATTGTACATGATCAGAACGAGCAAATGACTGAACGGTTAAAGAAAATGATTTCTCCTTTTATTCTGCGCAGAGTAAAAGAAGATGTACTAAAAGAGCTGCCGGATAAAATAGAACAGATTGTATATACCCAGATGGAGCCGGAACAAAGAAAGATTTATGAGGCACATGCGCTGCAGCTTATGGAGCAGCTCAAAAAACAAAGTAAAGAGGAGATTCAAAAAGGAAAGCTTCAAATCCTTGCAGAATTAACAAAGCTGAGGCAAATTTGTTGTTCACCGGAAATGTTGTATGAAAACTATAAAGAAACTGCCTGCAAACTGGACGCCTGTATGGAACTGGTCAATCAGGCAATTGAAGGAAATCACAAAATACTGATATTCTCTCAATTTACAAGTATATTTCCACTGTTGGGCGAGTATTTAAAACAGCAAAAAATCACTTATTATGAGTTGACAGGACAAACTTCAAAAGAAGAAAGAATCCGGTTAGTCGAACAGTTCAACTCAAATGATGTCCCGGTATTTCTGATTTCCCTGAAAGCCGGAGGTACCGGATTGAATCTGACATCAGCAAGTATCGTCGTCCATTTTGACCCATGGTGGAATCTGGCGGCACAAAATCAAGCGACTGACCGTGCTCATCGAATCGGGCAGGAAAAGCAGGTTATTGTATTTAAACTGATTGCACAAAACACGATAGAAGAAAAAATCATTGAATTACAAGAACAAAAGCAGAAATTGGCAAATCAGATATTAACTGGCGAAGATATCTCTGTATCTTCATTAACAAAATCTGATTTCATGAAAATTCTTGAATTTTAGACGAGTTTCATTTATCACAAAAGGGAAGGCTGAAATCGTTACTAACGATTTCAGCTCATTCCTCATCTCAGGTATGTTGATGCAAATACTTCTCTCTGGTAGCAAGTCCGCCCCGGATATGGCGCTCCGACTTATTTGTATCAAGCACCCGTCTGGCTGCCAAAGCCAGAGATGGGTTGATTTGAACGAGCCGCTCTGTCACATCTTTATGTACTGTACTCTTACTAATCCCAAACTGCTTCGCAGTCTGCCGCACAGTTGCATTATTCTCTATAATATAGCTTGCGATTTCCACGGCTCTCTCTTCGATATACTCTTTCAAAAAGCTCCCCCTGCAAACGTCATTTTTACAATGTATGCGGGGAGATTTCTACTTATTACATCAGTTCTGATCTGTTAGATTTATATTGTCCTGTTGCACTTTTTTCAAAAAGATTTCAATAAAGTTTCTGCAACATTTTCGTCTTTCGATTTCTTTACTTTATCAATCAGCTAAAAAATGTTTCTTCGTACCTTCCGGCAAATACTTCGCCAGTTCCTCTACCAACTCATACACCTTTGTTCCCGGAGAAATCTCTGCCGGTGTTTTACCTTGTCCGTCTTTTATAATCCGCTTTGCATATCGAATTGCCAGCTTTGGATTTCCTTTTTCCATCAGAATATCGAAAATATTATCCAGGTTTTTCTCATATTTTCCAATACCAAGCTCTCTAAACTTATCATTTAGAAACGCACTATACTCTTTCCGATGATTATTCGCAGTATAATATGCAAAATGCAAAAGAAACCAAAACTCAATACATTCATTGCTCCATGCAGTATGGTACTGAAGTTCTGGATTTTCTTTATTTAACTGCTCTGCCCGGTTGACAACTCCATTAAAATCACTTGCCGGAAAGCTATCTTTATCATAGACACACCAGATTTGTCCTTTCTGGATTTTGTTCTCTTTTACATATTTTTCTGCCATTCCAATCACTCGCATGGTCTCTGCCTGACAAGGTTCAATTTCAATCAAGACCATATCACGATAAATTGGATTTTCTTCTATCAGCTTTTTAAAACCTTGGAAATACTTCGGCTCAGTTGCCTGTCCTTCACAGAAAATATAATATCTGTACTTTTTCATTTCCAAATATTCCTGACGACGCTTTTTTCTCCACGTATCTGTTCTGGCTTTTTTAGGCATTAACCTTCCCCCAATCTATAATTTTTCTGAGGTATGGATCAGCACCATACTTACCTTCAAGATACTGTTTATCAAATTTCGCATCCTTACGAACAGACTCACCCTTTTCATTCTTAAATTCTACTAATGAGTACAGTTTTGAATTTTGAGCATTTCCTTTTGCCACAAACCAAATTTCATCCCTTCGGAATACTTCGCTGTTCATTGTAGATAAATCATGGGATGTAAAAATCAATTGCGCTTTATTCTTATTGATACTCATATCATTGAACATTGTAATAATATGACGTAACAATACCGGATGTATCTTAGCATCTAATTCATCAATTACCAGAGACGTCCCTGTCAATAAACTATCTGCGATAAACGGCAGCAATCCAAACAACTTCTTTGTTCCGCTGGATTCTTCTAGTAAATTCAATTCTGCTTCATAACCTTCTACCAGATGCTTTGTATATACGTCAATTCTATCATTTTCATCTTCAACCACACGAAAATCTACGATATCCAAATCCATTTCCTGAATCATATCCAACATTAACTGCTTCACATCTGCTGAATTTGATACTGCCATACGAAGTTCTTCAATCGGATTACCATAATTCAAGAAATCAATTCCATATTCAAACCACTCCAAAACATCTTTCACCACTTCATTCTTTTTATAAGTAATTCCGAGATATGATAATAATGGCAGTGTTGCTGATAACTCATCACTTATCTTTAATTTGGCAAAGACACCTTTTAATAGAATTTCTTCATCACGTTCAAAAAGCGCAGATTTTCTACCAGTATCCATTCTCACACGATCAAGCCTTTCATAAACAACAATATCTCTTTTCACATGCAATATATATCTATATTCTGCTATCTCTGTGCGGAAAAAGATTTCAAACTCTGTTGGTTGATTTTTTGTTTCTTACGAAAATGCAAATGTTTCGATAATCATTTTTTTCTGAAGGAAAAGACGTTCTTCATTATCCCCAGTTGCATACAACGGACGAAGCACCTTTGCTGCCAAAGTATGCAATGCCTCTAATACATTTGATTTTCCTCCTCCGTTTGGTCCATATATTGCTGAAACAGGTAAAAACTGTTCTCCATCTTTATCTTCTATTATTCTATCTTCATGTTCAGAAATAGCCGCAGCCTGCATATCGAATGTCATTTCATCTCGAATGCTTTTATAATTTTTGACTGTAAATTGGCATAACATAATAGTTACCTCCATTTCATAGTTCTTTTAACTATCTATTATACTCTGTTTTATTATTTTGTAAACGATATTTGAGATTTTATCTCATATTTATATCTCTGTTTTCCGTAATCGTAATTTAGGATTCATATTGCTCTATCCGAATCAGATTGAATTTCCGTTTTCTTTCTCCGGAAGTTCCTCAGCAGCTTCCTGTATCGCCTTTTCAACTTTCCCTTCATTCGCCTCAATAAATACCTTTAATATGTAATCGGCAGTCGCTTCCACCGAATTAGGATTATGAAATCGATAATTCAACTTTCTCTTCGCCACGGTGAAGCTTCCACCTCCTCCCTGCTCACTCTTTGTCCATTACTATGAAAATCTCCTCTGAAATAGTCCTAAATATTCAGTATCTTTTTCATAGCATGAACATTGTCATTTGCAATCGCTTCCCGTCTGCTGTTTCCATCGATTTTTAAAGGAACACACATTTTCAAAATCCGATCATAAATCCTTTTCTTATCAACATCCGTCTCTATCCGTCTCTGCCTTTAATTTTGACAGTGGTAAATTAGTTGTCACAATCAAGGGCTTTCTGGAACGATATCGCCGGTCAATGACACTAAAAATATTTTCCAATGCATACTCACTGCTTCGCTCCACACCAAGATCATCAATAATCAATAGTTCATATTCTGCTATTGCTCTGATGTATTCCGATTTTTCTTCCGCTGTGATTTCTTTTCATTTCTTCCCAATTTGCGACATAGTCTTTCGCAATTTTTATAAGCCAATTCTTTAATTGGGAAAATCACAAATATCCGACCGTTTTCGTCCATCCAATTATTTTTCTGCGATAGTCTCGCCCGGTCATACAACAACATGTATGTTATTTTTCCAGTTTGACTAATCGGAAGCTTCAGCAAAAATTCCGGATATTGAAAGAATGACGGAAAGGTTGTTTGCTTGCTAATAAACTTGTAACTCATGTGTTCACCTCTGCATTTTTATTTTCAGAATTAATTCCTTCACCTATAGAAAGGCAGAGAGCCAGTTTTACAACCTCTTGGAAAAATTTTTAATTTTTTGTATCTGAATAATCTTGCAAATGATTTTTTGCAAAAGAAAAGACCCTCACTCATCAGAATGAAAGTCTTGTGATTTGTCTTGTCTACATATATACTTTTCTTCAATTTTTTGAAACTGTGAACATGAAATGTAAACCAATATTCTTTTTTTCGGGCAGGGGGTGTTCCCATCAAGACTGCAGCTCCGGGACAATACCAATTCCATAAATGGGATATGGTATTACCGAAGTGGATCTTGCCCTATAAAAACGTTTCATACGCTACAACGCATCATTCCCTGACTTCATAAATTAGTTCTTAAACTGAACTATAATCTCATGATTATCATACGCATCATCTAACAACATGTGCACTAGTTCTTCTGCATGTTCGTCAGCTCTTTGTAACAATAACGTTGTATCAATAGACGGATTATTTTCTAAATCCTCTTTAGCTTTTGCTAACGCCTCCGCAACATCTTCTTTTTTGTTCCAATTCAAAAGAGCTTTCTTTTCATCCATGAACTCAATAGAATTCGGATTGATATTCGGAGTCCCTTGTATAGTAGCATGTGGTAACTTAACTGCTATCTTATCATCACCACGTTCTTTTACTTCTACCTCCGACAAATCCACACCAGCTCTAAGAGTCGCATTGTAATACATGACAAAACTTTTCTTTGTAATGAAAGGTATTTCCCCATCTGTCATAAGTACTCGTGAAGTATATGTTATTGTCTGAGTTGTTAATTCGGCAGCGTCTTGTAGTTTAGCCGTGATATAATTTGTAGATAGTAGATCTTCTTTAGTAAAATATCCATGGATTCGCCAACCACATACACCTCCGATTAGTGCACTTACTAATATAACTCCAATCCACTTCATCACTTTTCTTCTGATAGGAGACATGTGTTTAATGTTATCAACTACATCGTCGAAGTCATCAATGTCTTCCATTTCATTTCTGAATTTTCCCATATGTATATTATCTCTCTTTCTCATTCTTTTTTGAATCATTCTACAACTTTTTCATTAGTATGTTCTCAGTTTTAAATCTTTCATCTAATACGCTTCTATTCACTTAAAATCAATCTCATACTCCAAATATCTTCTAGATTCATTCTGAACTTCACTGACAACAGTCGCATTCCCTGCACATTTCATGCCTTTCAACACTGCATCAATTTTAATCGCTTCACTTTCTTTGATTCCTGATGAATTACTCAACTTTAACATAAATTTCTGATGAAGCAACGGTGCTGCTTCATCCATTCGCATAGATATCAGTGTTTTTACACTAGGATCATGCTTCAAATATTTCACCATCGGGTTTGCAGGAACATGTCCCGGGAACGTCATTTCTGCAGCAATTTCCACTGTTGAATACTTTTTATCATTACAATTATTCTCAACATCAACAGTTCCCATCGCTTTTACGTTACCTTTGGCTTTCGCTTTCTTTTCTGAAAAAGCAGTCTTTTCCTCTTTATATGTAACTCTAAAGTGTTTTGCTCCAAGGTCTTGTGCAAGTTTTTGCAATTCATTTATACGTGCAAGTTTCAAATATCCAAAATAGTCATCCAACGCAATATAACAGTCTCTATCGCTTGGATCCACATAATAAAATTCGCTGCCACAATCTGGATAAAACGATAAACCAAATGCATCTACTGAATCCCGAAAAATATTAACCATTCGAAGTCCCTTTTGCTCGGAAACGAAACCGATTGAGCCTTTACACACTTCGCTGTCCGCATGCTTCTTATCCCGCTCTGCGATTCTTACAAATTTAGATACCAAAAATTCCGTATCATTCAGAGTTTCTAAGAAAATCGGATTTAAGGTTTTTAATTCTAACATTCGTGATTTTTCTCCTGCTGTTTCCCTTAGTGTCTGTGCACTCTTTTTCATGGTATTTCCAACAGATTCTGCAATTTCAGATACATCGGTTACATATTGCTTCTTTCCATTTATGCCCTAATGATTCGCCTTCCGTTTTTCCGCAGATACTACAGGTCTTCGGTTTTGAGCACGTTGCCTCATCCCACGTATGATATCCAAAATATATTCCTATTGCGGATATTATTATAATTGTAATAGTAGCCACTACAACCGTTGTAATTGTTTTCTTTTTATCCTTCATTCGCTTTTCCCCGCTTTCTTATTGCTCTACAAACTGGCTATAACTTGATTTGCTTTTTCAATCAATTTACTAATTTCTGTTCTCTCTTTTTTTAGTTTCCCTACTTGCTGTTCAAGAGCTGTCTTCACAAAAATGCTTGGTGCATCAATGATATTACCAATTTCTTTAATAGAAAACCCTAACTGTTGATAGAACTTAATCCGTGCAATTCTTAACATAGCCTCTTCATCATAAAGTAAATGTCCATACTTATTCCGTTCTGTCGCAGACACCAGACCTGCTTTCTCATAACCTTGAACCGCTCGCCTAGACACCTCCAATGCTTCACATATTTCCCGTAGTGTCATAACTTCCATACCTTCCTCCTTTTAGCCTATATCTGCACGTTACGTGCAGTCAAAGGCTTTTTATTCGGAAGACTCATCTGTATTTTTCTAATCTTCCATTAGAGGAAATGTTTTTTTTTCGAGAAATTTTCTACACAAAAAAAGGTATCTACACTCCTTAAAATTGAATGTAAATACCTTATAACTATTGATTTTAATATATCAGATTGGAGCAGAATCCCCCAGTACCCCTCTCTATTCTACAGGATTCAAATATGTAATCGGATTTTGTGCACTCTGATTCACTTTTAAACCTGCAATAGATTTGTAAAATAAAACTTCTCAGGTTCATCTGATCTCATATGATTCTCAAATCCTTCATCAACCAAAAATATCCGATTTTCTGTTTTCTCAGTCAGCTGAGTAACATGTTTTGGCAACTTGTCCACCGCATCTTTACATACATGCCAACTCGTCGGCTTATAAACAGCGACTATCAAGGAGTTATAAACTCCAAAAACATACTCCACGTCCTTTACTCGGTTCATGGACGCTCTCCATATGCCGCGCACCGAACCATAAAGAACACTTTCTTTCATTCCCTTATGATAGAGTTTATTTATCTTGATAATCATAATTTTGTGTCGAATATCTGATTTCTGTAGTTCTTCTGCTCCATATATCTTTTCAAAATCTTCAACACTTAAAGCTTCTATTGAATGATGTCCTGCAACAATATTAGTCAACCTGCTATTTTCCACATAATTGAAAATATTAATTAATGCCGCCTCCGAAGCAAAGGCTTCTGATTCAGTCAAATTACATTTGATAATAACTTTCTCAACTTCCAAGCCTATCGCTTGAATTTCAGCTATTGTTTTTAATTTTAGTTTCTCACTCTCGGGACTTCCCTGACTTTCTCTTTCATGTTCAAAAATTCGATTTCCAGTCCCCTTTCCAATATAAAATACTTTTCTATTTCTAGGATCTATCAAACCATAAACATAATACTCGCCAAGGGATGCTAAACTTTTTTCCGAAAATTTCTCCACACCGTACGCCTTCACATTTCTTTCGTATATCCCATCTCTTATCTATTCTTGAAATGATATTCTTTTTTCAATCTCTCATAGATTTCAAATGCTACCGGACAGACTTCAATCGCGTTCAACACGCTATACAGACTTTGCAATCTCTCCGGCTGATCTGTATAAGGATATTTTTTGCAGCTCTCCGGCCTGCATTCTCCCAGTTTACATTTTCCATCTTTCTCCAGAAAATCACATGGCTTATTTCTTGTTTCATATGTATTTTCTATTTCATTTTTCACAAGAAATATATCTACGAATTGTTCTTTGGTCATATTCAGAAATTGTGCATCCTGCTCCAAATCTTCATTTGGAATACTTCCGTGATACATCTTGCAGCAGTTTCTACATCTATTACAGTCATACTTTGCAAATAATTCTTCATGTAGCTCTTTGAACTGCCTATCCAATTCTTCTTCATCCGCATTGCATTTTAAAAATGTGCGGAATTCTATATTTTCATTTTCTTTCTTTTTTGCTTCAAATTTTACTTTCCTTGGTGCAATCATGCCTCTTTCCTCTCATTATCTGTAAAAATAGTTCATTCTTCTATTGATTTCTTCTATTGTTCGTTCCTTTTCTTTTGTAATTTCCGACCACTGAAGCATTGCTTCATGTTCCGGATGATTCTTATCTGAGATAATCCTCATATACTCTTCAAATCCACTTTCACCACCTACATCTTCCGGTGGTCTTTCTCCGTTTCTTTCAAAAAGAATTGGAACCCGATTATCATTCCTAACCACCTTTTCCAGCGTAATAACATGCTCCCAGTTGTCACCAAAATCGTAGGTATAAATACATGTATCTATGTCTTTAAAAACATCTTTCAGACTTGTCTTTGTATCAAATTTCACTTCGTATTTATCCGGTTCCAAATATTCTCCTACTTCCGGATCCTCCCCATCTACAATCCGCATCTTAATCGGGTATGCATATAATGGTAATTTATGATCTGCTTCCTCTGGTTCTCCAACCAATCGAAATTCATGCAAGTGATAATCAAACCACCCGAATGTTTCCTGAATAACACGATGTAATCTCTGGAATGTGCAGCTTGATGGAATCAGCACTCTTCTCCATATATCAAAATTTTCAAAATCTAACCGGATTTTCAACTGATAATTTTCCACTTCGAGTATTCTATCCCATTCTGACTCAAACAGATTACGCATTTTACAAAGTTCTCGAAACATTCTCTCTTCCGGATGATCATAATCCCCATCAAACTTGACAAGATATTTCCCCAATGACATACTGATTCTCTTTTGTATTACAGTATCCTCATCAAGCAAATCTGCATACCACTGCACTGCCTCACAGATTTTATTCAAATTAGCAACCATACTTCTTCCAGCTGTTTTTGAATACTCTGCTGCTCCACATTTTTCTATATATTCATTTATTGCTACTTCCGAAATACCTTCTTCACAAAAAGCTGTGCGAACCCCCTCTTTAATCCTGCTTTCCAGCTCCATCATATCTTTTGCTTTTGGTCGATACAAAACAATCGTATATCGGGTTAAATTATTCATACACACAACAGCTTTTCGCCTGTTAATCGTAATAAAATGTGCATGCCAGGAATAGAATCCATCCGCACCATCTTCACAGCTTTCAGCCGGAAGCAATTCACTCTTTTCTATTTTCAATCTATCAAGTAATGCTTTTGTACACTGTATATACATTTCAACCTCCCTATTAAGTCAAGTTATTTTTCCTTATTTTTCAAGGATTTTTTAGTTCTATATCTCAGATGAATGAGCCAAGAGGATGGACATTTCTCTGTATCTGGTACGAAAGTAGAGGGATTTGGGTACACGAAGTAAAACGTCATTGTTTTTCGTTCTACATGGCCTTGTGTATACCCATCCATCTACGGCAGCGAACCTCCCGTGTCTACCAGGATCTCCTGCATCTCTACAGGGTCCTAACTTCCTTCGTCCCGCCTGTCCATAACCAGGGTGTCAGCTCAGCTCCTAAACAGGGTCCTGCCCTATGGTGAATATTCCTGCCGACTACTGGCTCATTCTTTGTATTTTAAGTCTTACTGACCTGTTCTGTATGAATCACTGTCGGTGCCTTATGGCGGACGTTTTCCCGATTCGTTCATACTTTTCAGCCTTTCTGTCACGGCTGAATTCAGTTCTCAACAGATACCTTTGAGAATTCAATCCAACCGTAACAGGGGATTAACTGTATTTCCTGCCTGCTATGCTGCCTGCATCTGTGGCCTCTTAATGTCTCCCATCAGTTTCAGGGGATCATAATCCACGCCCTTTGTCAGTATCGTATAGAACACCCTTAGGATTTTACATGCTACCGCAACTACAGACTGCATCTTCTTTAATGGGTTCTCTTTCCGGGTTCGGTAGTACTCATGGATTGCCTTAAATTCTCTATTCTTCCCTATCAGTGAGATGGCAGCTTCATACAGTACATATCTCAGGCGCTTTCTGCCTCTGTAGCTGATCCGGCTTTCTCCGTTATGCTTGCCAGAATCGTTCGCCACGATCGCATATCCCGCCAGTTTCTGCAGCTGTTTGGGATTATCGAAACGTCCTATGTCCCCAACCTCTGCAATAAAGCCACTGACTGTAACCAGGCCGATCCCTTTAATCGCCATCAGCTTATCAATATATGGGACCTCCTTTAGTTTTTCTTCTATATTTCGCAGCAGTTCCTCCAGTCTTGCCGCATATATATCCATGTCATTCAGCAGATTTTTTAATTCGATTCTCGCTGCTCCCGGCGCTCCCTTACTCCCAACGCTATGCTCTGCAGCTGATACCAGGGTCTTTGCCCTCTTCATTCCAGCGCCTCTCAGCTTCGCATCTCTCCAGATCCGGTTCACGCCTTCTGCCCCGAGCTTTACAATATCCTCCGGCAGCGGGGCTGCCTTCAACACCATTCTGCCACTGACTGCTTTTAGATCTCCGTATACGTCTTTATATTCCGGAAAGTAGGTGGAAAACCATCTTGCAATCCGGTT